>Ga0247817_10000064_pt1 | contig 108618 bp, 92 predicted proteins | sample UWRJL212509R1_FD_178010 | JGI IMG/M metagenome (GOLD analysis project Ga0247817, IMG submission 178010) | Plant litter microbial communities from Arlington Agricultural Research Station in Wisconsin, United States - UWRJ-L212-509R-1 | ecosystem: Environmental > Terrestrial > Plant litter >... | reverse complement strand
AATCAGAAATGTTTACATCGATCTGCCGAACATCTACCCCGTGATTTCTGGCATCGATGACCAGCTGCGCCGGCTGGTAAAAGCCCATGGGCATGGAGTTCAGAATGGCGCAGGCAAATACATCGGGGTAATAACATTTGAGCCAACAGGATACATAAACTAAGAGGGCAAAGCTGGCCGCATGGCTTTCGGGGAAACCGTAGCTTCCAAATCCTTCGAGCTGCTTAAATACCCGCCTGGCGAATTCTTCGGTATAGCCACGAGCAGTCATTCCGTCAACGAGCTGCTTTTCAAATTTGGTGACCATGCCGTGCATCTTAAAGGTAGCCATGCTTCGGCGGAGTTCATCCGCTTCAGCTGGGGTAAAGCCAGCGGCCACGATGGCGATCTTCATCGCCTGTTCTTGGAAGAGCGGAACGCCGAGGGTCTTGCCCAAGATGTCCTCGAGTTCCTTGGAAGGATATTCCACAGGCTCCTCGCCATTTCTTCGCCTTAGATATGGATGCACCATATCGCCCTGTATCGGCCCAGGGCGTACAATGGCCACCTCGATCACCAGGTCATAGAAACAGTTAGGACGTAGCCTTGGCAGCATCTGCTGCTGGGCACGGCTCTCGATCTGGAACACCCCAATGGTATCGGCTTCGCTGATCATTTCATAGACCTTGGGGTCATCTTCTTTATTAATCGAAGCTAGCGTTAGGTCCAGATCATAATGCTTTTTGGCCAGATCAAATCCCTTGCGGATGCAAGTCAGCATGCCCAGTGCCAGTACATCGATCTTAAGGAATCCAAGCGCATCAATATCATCCTTGTTCCATTCGATGTTGGTCCGGTCTTCCATCCTAGCATGGAAAATGGGGCAAAGGTCGGTGAGCTTGCCACGGGTAATCACAAAGCCTCCGGTATGCTGGCCCAGTTGACGTGGAAAGCCCATCATCTGTCGGGTAAGGTCTAACACTTTTACCAGCAGCGGATCACGGGGATTTAGTCCCTGCTCAGAAACACGGTTGGTTTCAAACCATTCGTCTGTAAATTCCCAGATCGAGGCAGATAGCCTGTCGATGGTATCGGTGGATAGTCCCATGGCTTTTGCTACATCTCGAAGCGCTCCCTTTTGGTGGAGCTGGGTAACGGTGGCCACGATGGCCGCACGGTCCCGTCCGTATTTGGCATAGATGTACTGAATGACTTCTTCACGGCGTTCGTGCTCGAAATCTACGTCGATATCTGGCGGTTCGTTCCGAGCTGAAGATATAAAGCGTTCGAAGAGCAAATCAAATTTGGTCGGATCGACCGAGGTAATGCCTAAACAATAACAGATGGTGGAATTGGCGGCTGAGCCTCTACCTTGGCACAAGATCTTTTGCTCGCGCGCAAACTTCACGATATCATACACTGTAAGGAAATAAGAGGCATAATTCATTTCCTTGACGAATTTCATTTCATGGTTGATGTTGGTGATTACTTTTTCGGGAAGGGGAAGTCCGAACATTTCTTCAGCCCCTTTCCAGGTCAAATACTCCAGCTCTTCCTGCGGCTGCCGGTCACCGGAAAGGATTTCTTCTGGATAAACGTATTCTAGACTGTCGAGCGTAAACTGGCATTTTTCTGCAATAATCAAGGTATTTTCGATAGCCTGGGGATACTGACGGAACAGCCGCTGCATTTCATGGGTTGGTTTCAGGTGCCGTTCGGCATTCATCATCAAGCGAAAGCCTGCGTTATGAATGGTGCATTTTTCCCGTACGCAGGTAAGGATGTCTTGGAGTTCCCTTCGAGAAGGGCAGTGATAGTACACGTCATTGGTGGCGGCCATTGGAATCCCTAGCCTTTTACAAAGCTCATCCAATCGGAATAGGCGTTTTAGGTCCTGGCCTTGGTAGGATCTGTTTGCTGCTAAATAAAGTGAAGGACCTAAATTATCCTTATACTCTTTTAGGGCTTGGGGGAAGCTGAGCTCAAAATCAAAGCCTTTTCCCAGTTCCTCTGGAGGTACTGCGATGAAAAGGATGTCTTTTTGGTTTTCAAACACATCTTTTTTATAGAGGAAACATTTGCCTTTTTCTGCGCGGAAATTCCCTTCGCTGAGCACGGCCGATAACCGGCTATAGCCTTCTCTGTTTGTTGGATAGGCGAGCAAGGATGGGCCATCTAACAAATTCAACCTGCATGCGGGGATGATTTTGATGCAATGTTTTCTGGCCGCTGAATGCGCGCGCACGATCCCCGCCATCGTATTTACATCGGTAATGGCAATCTTGGGGTAGCCGTAAATTGCCGCCTGTTCGATCAGCTCCTCTGGATGGGAAGCGCCTCGAAGGAAGCTGAAGTTGGAAGTGGTTTGCAATTCGCAGTAGCCCATAATCTTTCTCTCCTTTTCATTTGTTATGCAAAAAATCCATGCAGGAACCAGCTGGAACGCTGTTCATCATAATGGCCGGAACGGAAGACCCAATAGCGCCTGCCTTTATCATCTTCCAAAATGTAATAATCCCGGTGTTCGCCCGGTTCCATCCACCATTCCCGCTCGATACGTTCGGGTCCATCGGCTTTTCTTACCATGTGCAGCTCGTCCTTGTACCTAAAGTTCATGGGCGGGTAATCCGGGATCGGGGCAGTCACTTCTATGGAAGCTGGTTTGTGCAGCATTTCCATCGGGCGGGGGTTTGACCGTTGCCATTTGATTTCTGTTTTTTCTTCGAGCGATACCGCTGGACGGAGCGATCGTTCGGGCCAGTAATGGGCTTGGGGGATATATCTTCTTATCGCCTGTGGTCCGACTTTTCCAGCCAACCTGTCCAGTAATTGGGCAAGGCTCTGGTCGGCAAGGCCAGGCTTTCCAATCCATAGTTTTTCTTGATGGATCAGTACGGGCTCTGTTTTAGTGGCAGTCAGGATGAACAATTCAATACCCAGATCTGGTTCAATCTGGTCAATCTTGAGTTCAAACAGTTTAGCTAAGTGTGGCACTTTGTGGGTAGGCTGGTTGGTGCCGATCTTGGTTTCGGTAACTTGGCCATCTAATCGATATCCTCGAAGCTCAGCTGATCTAATGCCAAGCCCCTCATTAGAAAGTCGCAGGCAAAGCCCCTCCAAAAGTTTTTCAATGGCAATTTCAATCGCTGGTTTGGTCCGTATGGGTTCCAAACAGAATAACCGTTCTTCGTATGGTGCTTTGACAATAACTGGTGTGAGGGTTTCTTCTTCAGTACCTAGGGCCTGACCTAAGCGGAGCAGCATTTCTTCTCCGAATCTCCTTCTTAAAATTGACCGGGGGATTTGGATGAACTTTCCGATCTTATCAAAGCCCAGTTTGTGCAGGCGTTGGAGGATGTGCTGTTCTAGGCGCAAAGCCATTGGGGACAGATTGAGCAAGGCATTATACTGCTGTGCTGGGGGAATGATCGGTGATTTTTTGCCTAGCCTTGCTATGGCCCAGCTGGTACCAATGGTATCCGAGATGGCGCCACGACAATGGTACCCTGATTCTTTCAGTTTAGCTAAAATCGTTTCCAGATACTTTTCTTCTCCGCCCAGTAGATGCGAGCAGCCGCTGGAGTCGAGAACAATTCCGTCGGGCAGGCAAATGGAAACGACAGGGGAATACCTGATCGCCCATTTGGCAATACGCGTCAGCAGTTTTTTATTGAAATCGATCTTGTCATCGAACGCTAAAATGTCGGGTATTAGAGCTTTGGCATCGGCCAATACCATGCTGGCAAATACGCCCTGTTTTTCTGCTTCTTTAGATGCGGCAGTGACCATGATCCGGTTTTTTTGTGGCATGGTGAAGACGTAGACGGTTTCCTTTAGCTCGGGTTTTTTAATGGCCAGGTAGTCACATAGGAGATTGGTGAAATAAATACTTAAGAACCTGCTCATGCGATAAGCCCCCTTTCTTCATTTGGAATAGTTTGGCGCTGGGGTTGGATAGCTGTGGTTTCCAGTGGTGCAAACCTGTCCTCTGCCCATTCGATGAGAAATTTTCCGCCTTCTCCGTTTTTTACTTTGATAAGGTTGACTTCCCAACGGGGATTGCCTACGCCAGGGATGTTATGATTGATTTGGGTGGGCTGGGGGCAGATCTCCCAGCGTGCGGAGCACGCGGTGGCAGATAAGCTTCGCTTAGGCTCTTTTCTTAAAATAAATCCGGTCACATGGCTTTTTTCGGTAGCAAGCTGTAGTCTTCTGCTTTGGGCAAAGTCAATATCAGGGAGTTCAGCGATCACGCAGGCCAGGCCCTCACATTTCAGCGCTTCTTCCATCACCCATAAGATTTCTTTGGTGTAGTAGAGGTCAAGGAAAATGATCTGTTGTGGATCGACGCCAAAAGTTTCCAGGGAGGGTGGAAATAGCTTTCGGTTGCGGCTGATCCAAAGACAACTGTTTCCGTTTTCCATAAGCTTGGCGAGTAGTCCTGCAATAAAGCCTTCGCTTGCCGCTGCGTCTTCTGGATGTTCGGCTAGGAATTCTTGGATGGTGCCGGTGGGAAAAACGTTGTTAGGGAAACAGGCTTCGATAGCGCCTAGGCCAAAGCCCTCGCCAGGGGCGATATGGGAAGGTTTGAATCCCTGCGCCGCAGAGATCTGCTGCCTTAATCGAGTTAATATTTCCTGTTTTTCTACTGTCATTGCCGCTAAATTCAAAGCTTGTTTTACCAAGAATTATAGTAACAACAAATCTATTACTAAAAATGTTAGTAATTACTAACATTTTTAGTAGAGTTTTCAACAGTATTATTAAAAAATCTATTAAATGATTAATTCAATAACTTATTATAACTTGGATATTTGAATATAAAACAAATCAAGAATGAAAGAAACTCCATTAGCATCAGTTATGATTGAAACTTTTCCTGCGAAAAACGGGGATTGCTTCCTTATAAGTTTTCAAGAGTGTCATATCTTGATTGATGCTGGGTATGAAGATACTTATAAAAATTATCTAGAGCCCCGATTTAAAGAACTGAAGCAGGCAGGCCAACAACTTTCTAGGTTGATCATTACCCATATTGACCAAGACCACATTCATGGGGCTATTCCTTTTATCATAGCTAATGGCAGCACCGATGAAAACAACATCATTCCAATAGAACAAGTTTGGCACAATAGCTATAGGCATCTTCACAAAGACGAGGAAACTGAAGATATCAGCCCTGAAGGGAAACAATTGCTGAATCGCTTAGCAACCTCTTTTAGTTCTGTTGGCGAGAAGGTCAGCTTTCGTGAAGGATCTACATTGGCAGCAGAACTCCTTGGCGGGCAATATAAATGGAATACAGATTTTGACAAGGGGGCAGCGGTGGCGCCATTTGAACCCATTACCATCCGGGATGGCGTTTCGATAACACTTCTTTCACCAACGGTGGAAAAGCTTGAAAAACTTGAAAAGTTCTGGAAGAAAGAACTCAAAAGAATTGGATTTAAGGACAGGTTCGGAGCAAACGAACTGTTTGATGACGCCTACGAATTTCTGTTGTTAAAGGAAAAAGAATCTAATCCTTCCTTGGTAGAGACCCCTGTCTCAAGCTCCCAAACCTCATTTGATGTACTGTATAGTACAAAAATACCCGAGGATGGGCGTGCATCTAATGGAAGTTCGATGGCTTTTATATTGCAAATGGGTGGAAAGAAAATGCTGTTTTTGGGAGATTCGCACCCATCTGTAATCCTTTCTAGTCTGAAGTCAATATACGGTGATGAACCGCAACAATTTGATTTCATAAAGATTTCCCACCATGGTAGCTATTACAATAGTAATCTGGAGCTGTTGAATTATATTGATTCTCCAAAGTACTGTATTTCCACAGATGGTTTGGGACACCATCCCAACTTGGAAACACTATGTTGGATTGTCGGAAGACCCAATACCTACACTCGGACAATCTGCTTCAATTATAAACATTCAGGCGTTGACTTTTTGGATAAAGAGGAATGGAAGACCAAATACAATTACACATTGGAGTATCCTAAAGAAACTGGAAAGCCACTTAAAATCTCATTCAAATGTCCAGAATGCTAATAACGCCACAACAAATACAACAGGCCACAATTAGGTTGGTCTGTGGAGATGAACACGGGACCGGTTTTTTCATATCCAAAACCCATATTCTTACCGCTAGGCATGTCATTGCGGATGCCATCGACGAAGGAAAGGAAATTCAGGCTTTTCTTTCTGATAGCCAAACATCTGCAGCGCCAGTCCTATGTAAACTTGTTAGCAGTGGTGGTGAAGATCTCGATATCGCCCTGTTAGAAATTCCTGAACAAAATCAAAGCTTTGCCTTGCCGCTTTTCAAAGGCGATGTCCGTTACAACGCCCGGTGGGAAACCTTTGGCTATCCCTTTGCCCATCAGGTATCTGGCAACCGATATTTGGGTTCGGTCAGAAAGACAAACATCGATAAGCCCTATGATATCGAATTGATCAATGACTCCGCTGATAACAGTTTAGATTATCGCGGCCTATCGGGAGCTGCACTAGTTATCGAAAACGAGGTATATGGTGTGGTGACCTATAATATCCTTGATGGCTTTGGCTCAGTTAGCATATCTAAAATTGCTGCATTTTTGGAAAATTTGGACATTCACTTCCGAATCCAGTCAAATCTGGACGATCTGCCCAATAGCCTTAAAGATGATCTAGACAGCACCATCCCAAATGGATCGACCATGGCATTGCTGGATGAAAAATTAGTTAATGGCGGTCAATATTACCTACTCCACGGCTCACCTGGGTCCGGCAAAACGATCATATCTGCAGGCTTTAGTTTTAGCGAAAAATTCAAAGCAATCGCAGGCCGTTATTTTATTCGATTGCCTAATGATCAGCGGCCTCTGAGCTACCGTGTTTCCCGAGAGGCCTTCTTGGAGTGGATGGAAGATCTGATCAGCCAGAAACTAACTGGCACAATCTATCCGCGCCAATCCGTAAGCTGGGATCAGCGTATCAAAAATTTTCAGCAGCTGCTCGAAGCCCTTAATGAATATTATGCACAAAGAAATGAGATCGGCTTTTTTATCCTCGATGGGCTCGACGATATAAACGCCTATAGTCAAAATGGCCTAAATGAGTTTTTTGGTTTGTTTCCAGAACGCTTGCCAAGTAACCTTTCTTTCTTACTTGCTATTATTCGCAAAGACAATCTCCCTCCGCCAGTACAGTCAGAGATCAGCGTTGAACAAGAAATACTGATAACCCCGCTAGAGATTGACCAATGTACCTTTTACCTTCGCGAGAATCTAAGAGAAATCGGACCAGAAATCAGTTTCAATGTGTTCCAACAGATTGCAGAAAAATCTGAAGGACATCCTCTTTACCTTCGCTATCTAGCCGAACAGTTGAAAAATGATCGAGCAGAAGATCTATCTCAGTGGATTGAACAGCTACCAACTATCGATGGAGATATCGCTAAATATTATGAACGAATATGGTTGAGTGATTTTACACTGGATCAGGAAAAGCTCTGGATTGCGCTTGTGGTATCGCAGTTGCGTCAACCGGTCGCAACTACAGCCCTTTTGCAAATGTTACCAGAAAGTGCAAGAATTGTTTTTCCGTCGAAATTTCCAGCAATCCGACACCTTTTCAAGGTGAATAGCAAGATTGGGATTTACCATAGCTCATTTGCTTTATTTGTAGAAAAAAAATCCGGGGAACTAGTATCAGATGCACACGACTACATCGCTGCATTCTGTAACGTCTCTAGTGAAGATATTTATAGCATCACAAATGTTGTTTATCACATTCTCCATAGCAGTCAGCCATTACCGGCCGTGCAGTGCTGTGCCCAAGAATGGGCAGATGCATGCGCCAGGATAAGCGTAGAACCAGAACTTGTGCTTGGCGACATCGCAAAAGTGGAATTATTCTGTCTTAACCATGGATATTTCACTGGACTGGTACGGATAAAACTTCTGGCGCAAAGGATCCGGTTCAGGTACGACAATGTGCTGGCCGCTAATGCAGCGGCAATAGCAAAGCTGATGCTTGCTATGGGGAATCCTTCTGATGCTATAAAATATCTGGTACGTTTCTCTGCGCTGATCGTCTCAGATGAACAAGCCCTTTGGTTTCTGCGAAGATTCAATGAAATGGATGCCGGTGAAGAAGCCGAAAAGTTGCTTAGGGCTATCCGCGGGCGCTATCAGTCCATGCTGGAACGGTCTATCGAGGAAGGCGCCTTGCCGCTCAGGATATTCAGCCTAATGGCAAAGTCTAAAGCCCTGGACGCAGTCAATGATGTAGAGCATTCGGTTTTGGAGGTGACAAGAATTTTGGGAACCTTAAAAGGCTTAGCCGAAGTATCAGAAAACGCAGGCGAGAACTCCGCGAATATACAGATGCTCCGTGAAAGTATTGGTGGCTATCTTTCTGCTTTTGTAACATTCCACAATGGACATTACCAGAAAAGATCGGCAAGGTTCAGGGAACAGATGCCAAATGTGCCAAAAGAAGAATGGGCAGGTCAAATAGCCCATATTGTCATTGCTTTTGAACAGTTCAGAGATAAGGACAATATCACAGATGAAGTCGAAGCCAATCTAAATATGGTCGAAGACCTGGAATATGCGATTGATAATTTGGGTTATCTGCCAAAAGATGCCCGTTTCATATATGCTGCGCTGCTAGAGGATTCCAAACGGCCGGAAATCATCAGGAAACTGATAGGAGAAGTTTACTCTTCCCCACCGATGGAGGTATTGCGAGAAAGCAACGGTGTAGACGCAGATATCCAATCGCTGCACGATATCATCAACTATCAGGAAAGTAAAGGATATTTCGATGAGACGTGTACATATCCAGGTCAGCGTGCATTAATGGGTTCAATTTGGGAAGATGCGCTCGTGGATCGCATTAAACTGATCGGGTACAGCTTTGGTGTAGCTTGGAGGTTGAAAGCCGAAGGCAAACTGGACCAAATTGGCGAAGTGTTGGGGCATATATCGAACCTGCTAAGGGGCTTTGGTTTTACCTTGCTGGACAGAAGCAAATGGAAGCGTAGCTACTCATTGCCAGAACACATCTTCCCCTACCTGTATGATAAGTTGACAAGATTTTATATGGAGTTCGCACCTGAGCAACTTGAAGCTTTTATCAAGGAAGTAATCTCCAAATCGAAAGGACAGTTGGGTCTTTACACGGAAGGATTTCGTTCCGTCCTTGGCAGTATCGGTTCGCGACTTTCACATTCGGATTCTTATGGTTCCTTAACGTTCTTGGTTTTAAAGGAACTCGAATCTCACGTATTAGAAGCAACGCAGAACCGATGGGAAAGGGTACCTTTGCTATTGAAAATAGCAGAAGGCTATGCTAAGCTAGGAAACAGGCAGAAAGCCGAAGCTACCTATCAGAAAATGCTCGACACATCTATGGGTCCAACTTGGTACAAAGAAGATCATTTTTCACTGATCAACACAGCCCTTGCTCTTCCAGAAGTGGGTGGTGAAAATGAACTGTTCCAAGAATTCGCTAAACAACTTGAATTCGCGGCCGGCGAGCTAACCTTCCAGCGCTATGTAAGAGTGGCCCAGCAGGATTTTGTTGGTAATTTAGCTATCCAAGGAAACACGGCAGCTGCGATTGACTATTATAAATACCAAACGATCCCAAACCCCTTCCAAATAATCGCAAATGCGGTGCGTTCCAAAGTTGATGCACTGATGCCTGGTGATGGGTATATACGCGGTGCGCGGAACATCAATGAAGCCAGTGGGATCATCCATTTATTGATGCATACCCAAGCCGACCCGCTCCTGATCTGGGCCATCGCAGAGGTTTTTATCATCAATAACGATATTTATCGATACATCAAATCTTTTGCCAAGCTTCAGGCAGGGTGTATTGCTAAGCTCTCCCAAGAAGGACCTCCGCTGGAACTAACCTTTCTTCGCAATCGCTTGAAAGCATGCCTTCTCAACATAGAACTTGAAAGTAACCGTTTTAATTACCTAAAGGACCTAAGAGACGAGTTACCCAGTACGGAATATGAATTGTTGAAGTCCGAATTGTGTTCAGAAATTGACTTTCCAGAACCAGAACAACCAACACCAGAGCGAGGTCCTGCGGAAGATGCACTGTATGACGAAATGAATTTCCCCGGAATGGGCAAGCATAGCAATTTTAGGGCACTTCCTGACATACTGAAACGCGCCAAAGAACAATTGGAAATGGAAAACAAGCCTGCAGCGACGAAAATCCTTAGCGAAGGTCTTCTGCTGTTACATAGCGGAAAATCGGATATTTGGATGGGATCGAGAATCGGACTTGAAGTTGGGGAGTTATGGGATCAGCTTTCGACCTCAGGCACAATTGGAGAAATTCTGGACTTTTTAAAAGAGCCTATTTCCGGTCATTATACCCAAGATTGGCGAGTGGTTGAAAAACTACTCAGGGTACTAAAGCATCACCTTGATGGAGAGCAGGTCAAAGAAGTTCTAAATGCGGTCAAGGATCACCAACATTACATGATCCGTGAACCTGAAGCTGTTGAGGAATTCAATTGGATACAAATGCCACTAGAAGGTCAGCTTTCCAATGATGAGCAGTTGGTCGACTTGTTAATATGGTTATTTGGTCATCCCTATATTAGTGTAAAGAAACGGGCAATAAAATCTTTGCTAAATATTTGTGAGTTTAGGCCAATGGTCATATTGGCACTACAGCAGCACATCCTTGATTCAGAAGATTGGTTGGTCAGGGAAGTCTGCGCCCATTTATTGTACCAGATCTGCCTGGAGCATCCGGAATTGCTCATGAAAAATTTAATGATTGATCAGGAAACCATAGAAAGGATCCTAAGCGAAGAGCATTTCATGGTTAGATACTATTACCTAAAAATAGCAGAGAAAATCAAGGATCGAAATGCTGAAATGGCTGAACTCCACCAGTCTATGTTTGCAACTTTCCCTGAAACGGTCAGCGCAGGGGCAGATGTAGATTTTGAAGAGCCATTTATGCATCTAGCAAACCCTATCTTAGAACCACTCGAGGAGCTTGGCCTGTTGAACGGCACCTTCTGCCGGAACTTCCTAGAGAAAATCCACGAACTATCCTCACCATTGGATGTTTACGGACAGATTCGTGCAGGACATTACCTAGACCGTAGCTATCATGATGACGAAGAACGTTACCGCCAGATTGAAAATATTCTTCGCCAAGGAATAAATCTAGTAATATTGCCTAGGGTAACGCAGGGGAATATTGAACAGGTAGCTGATATTTTAAAAAACAGTTTTTTAGATGAAATTTGAAATAAATGATAACCTTCCTGAAAACAGGGAAATGTTCGAACGAAACGCCTACGTAGTGTTAGAATTGGCTATAAATGGTAAACTACATTTGCGTGAGTCAATAACTAACCACGGCCTTGATAAAGTAAGAACACTTCCCAATGGAAGGATTGATTTGCACACCATCAACGAAGGTGCACGAGTAATCATGAACATGGCGGCCCGCCGAGAATTTATGGAAGACGATGAAAAAGAGAAACAAAATTAAGGGCATGTCCAAAATGGATTCTCCCGAGTCACGCTCTGAGTTTGAACACAACATCAATTTATTAATTGAGGAGGCTGAGAACATTGCATTGGCATCAGAGGGCCAGCGTCAATCCTTTTATATCTTTACCTATCCAAGATTAAAGGAAGTCAAGAAACTTCCCAATGGCAGACTCGACCTTAATACGGTCGATGAAAGTCTCAGGTTAAATGCAAACACGAAAAATCATATGAGAAGCCTAGGGCCATTTGAAGAGAGTACAGATGATTAATTAGTATGGTAAAACAGCAAAATGAGTACATAAAAGGACTGGATACTCACTTGATTACCACTCTCTCTGAAAGTATAAGAGATGGATGGAATGATTTCTTTCTAGAAAGCGCTTATTGTCAAAACTTGATCCGCTTTGGAAAGGAAGAACAGACAAATTACATGGGTGATTTGTTGAATTATTTCGACGATACTGTCGAACTTTTAACGCAAATTCCACTGAAAAAAGATTACCAGAAGGCACTCTTCGATACCATCTCCGTACTTCAACTTATGTATATTGGTCAGGATTTGATAGACGAACTCAGGCTAGTGTTCAAAATGCCTGCAAGCAGTGGAGAAGGAAAGATGTTAATTAGAACATTGAGAAACGAGCTCACGGGTCATCCGATCAGTCGAGACAGAGGGAAGAATTTTATATCGTCGGTTTTTTTAACCCGTAATTCCCATGGCGATGTGATAGAATACTTAAGGTACCACAAGGACGACGACTATAAAGCAAAGGTAGTCCGGCATAGTTGGTCCGAATTGGTGAAAATACATGAAAACTACCTGGTTGATAACCTGAACGCTATTTTGGCTGTTTTAAAAGTGAAATTAAAGCGATATCAATTGCAGTTGGACAAATTTGTTGCAACCTTTTCAAATATCACTTTTGAGGGATTGGTGAATAGAACGGATCACCTGATGGAAAGCTTTTTCGAGCACTCAGCACTTTATTCAAGAACAAACCTCCTCTATTATTTTGAATCACATGACATACATCCTCGTTACAGTTTCTGTACCCAGTTATTCACCAAAGAGCTGATGTCCGCAATTCTGGAAACTAGGGAGAATATCATCAAGTTCAGGCGCGAAATGGTCAAGAGTGAGATTCAAGTTAATAATATTGTGGAAACTAAAATAGTCTTTTCGAGTAGCAATGGCATCTCCACAAGATCTTTAAGTTCCCTACCCAATATTCGTTACCAGTTTTCGAAGCTTCGCGAAAAGCACCCCATTTTTGGGATTGAGTTTTTTATCGAAACTTATGGAGATGACCCTGAATTAGGGGCAGAAATTCTTCATATGCGGGATATAAGCTCGAATGATAGGGAGTTTTACTGTTCTTATGAGTATCTGCGACACTTGTTTTCAACTAGAGGGTTACTTTAGTCCATTAAAATGATTTTTGTTCTGCGGGTTTTAGCATATTGTAAAAATCATTTCTAGTTGTGACATTTTACCTAACCATTAGTGCAATCGTCGGAGATTGTCAATAACGCTAAATTTCTCTCGTCATTTTTGATCTAGAAATTCTTCTGATTATGAATGGTCAATCCACTAAAAATAATTCTGGTTCTTCCTTGAGGCTTGGCATTAAGCTCCGGCCAAAACCTGTTCACATGCGCCTGAAAATTCGGCTGCTCCTACGTTCATTTCTTCCTGTTTCGCAGCTGAGAAACCACCATCAAAAACGTTCAAATAATTAACCCATTAACCTGTTCCGGAGGAACTTCCAAGGAAGATTTACGGCAAACCCGTGTTTGCAGCAAGATGTCTTTTTGTAGACAAAAATAATCTTGCCCTGCCAGCGCAGGGGACTTTGCCTCGGAACTCGCAAAGTCTGAAATCAACAAAATGTCAAGCACAGCATGGGAAGGAAAAAAGCGAAAAACCAGGACGAACTTTTGGTACACCTGCTAAGGGTTAGGATAAGCGATGCAACGCTAAAACGGCTGGAAAAACTGCTGGCGGAATCCTCTTGCAGGAGTATTGGCGAGGTGGGAAGGAAGCTGCTTTCCAGGGAACGGATCAACTGCTTCTACCGCGATGCCTCGCTGGCCGGGCCCATGGAGGAACTAGCGCTGATCCGAAAGGAACTTAAATCCATCGGCATCAACATCAACCAGCAAACGCGGTACTTCAATGCCGTGAAATCACATACCGAAAAAGAGTTCCATGCGCATAGGACAATCGAACTCTATCAGAAGGTTGACGCCAAGATGGAGCGATTGTTTCAGCTCATCTCTAAACTCGCGGGGAAATGGTTGCAAGGATAAATAGTGGAAAATCAATTCGGGGCGTACTTTTTTACAACGAGGACAAGGTGGCTAAGGGAGAGGCGAAGGTCGTTTTGGCGAGCGGCTTTGCTACGGACATTGATGGGCTCAGTTTTCACCAGCGGCTGTTCAGGTTTGAACAGTTGACTATGCTGAATTCCCGTAGCAAGGTCAATGCAATGCACATCTCGCTGAACTTTCATTCGGACGATAAACTGGATGCAGGGAAGATGCAACAGATCGCCTCTGAGTATATGGAGAAGATCGGGCTTGGCGACCAGCCCTATATCACCTACGAGCATTTTGATTCGGCCCATCCGCATCTGCATATCGCTACGGTTCTGATCCAAAGGGATGGAAAGCGGATTGGTACCGAGGGGATTGGAAGAAAACTTTCCGAGCCTGCAAGAAAAGAAATGGAGGTTAAGTATGGACTGGTGATGGCGGAGGGGAGGAAATTAGCAAATGAGCCTTACTTAAGGGCTGCAGAATATGGGGCTTTGCCTACAAAGAAACAACTGAACAACATCACAAAGGCAGTGATGCGGGACTATGCCTATACCTCTTTTGCGGAATACAAAGCGGTGCTGGCGCAGTTCAATGTACATGTGGATCGGGGTTTTGAAGATTCGATGATGTTCGAGAAAAAGGGGCTGGTGTATTCGATTGTTGGGGCTGAAGGGAATCCAGTAGGCGTGCCTTTTAAGGCGAGCGCTTTTTACAATGGCGCCACAATGAAGAATTTGGAGAAGAGGTTTGAGAAGAACAGTGAAAAACGCTCGGCCTTTAAGCAAAGCCTCAAGGAAAGGATTGATGGGGTAGTGGATCGATACAGTTCCATAAAGAAAGAAACGCTGATGAAGGAGCTGGCCAGGGAGCAGGTGGCTATGGTGCTTCGCAGAAACGGAACGGGATTGATCTACGGGCTTACATTTATCGACCATAAGCACCGCACAGTGTTCAATGGGAGCGATCTTGGAAAAGGGTATTCGGCTAAGGCTGTTGTAGGAATGTTTTCGGATAGGGACGAGACGAAGCAGTATTTGAGAAAAGATCCTTTCAGCAATTTTTTGGAAAAGGATCTGGGGCTGGACCAAAAGCAGGGCAAAGAGGAGGATAGTTTGCTGGATGGCTTACTTGAAAAGGCGGACTATGATGATCCGACAGTGATTGGGAAGAAAAGGAAGAAAAGACCTGGGGAGGAAGCTTCGCTGGGGCAAGGAATATGATTTTATTCATGTTTATTTGAACAGTCCGAAACCAATACCGAAACCGATCCAAGGCTGGTTTTTATATCTCCATTCTTTTGCGGTGCTATTTCCTATCGGAATATCAAGACCAGCGCCTATAAAGACCCCAAAACTATCATAGTGGAACCCCATACCAAAACCTGGACCAAAGCTTAATGACTTGCCTTCTACTGTTGAGCTATTGATGCTGTTCTTAGCATCTATTTCTATTACCGAAAAACCCGCCAAGAAATTAGTAGATACGTAGGTTTCATGGCTCTTCCCAGTTTTTTCTGCAGGTAGGTTGATGAAGGATTTTTTGCCCCATTTACGTCCAATAAACAGTCCAGCATTGAAATCGGCCGATGCGTTGCTGTTATGGCTATCGTCTCTGGAGGTGAGATACACTTTGAACGGGATTGTTATTGGGCCCGCATGATAAGCTTCAGACCTAAAGGCAAGATTATCACCTTCTTTTAGGGTAATGTAGAAATTGCCATTTTCGATTTTTGTATTAAAATTATTTGTAAATGCCTTTAAGGTCTTGGTCGTTGCTACATCCTGAACATCGTCGAACTTATAAAAATGGATATTGACTTTTGTTTTATCTTCACTTTGAACCAAGTCTGCATAGAGAAAGTCTGGTATTTTATTATTTGGAAAATCAGCTGCCACAAAAACTGCATCCGTTCCAGGAACCCAATCTTTTTTGGTGGTCTTTGTCGAGCCAATCTTTAGGCCATTAGCATCGTAATCGACAGAGCTCAGTTCTTCAAAGACTTGCTTCGTGTTGGTATACTGAATTTTGAATTTTGCATTTCCAGTTAGGAAAACCTTCGCACGAGATTTAAAGGTTATACCTTGTGCAACCGCTATGTTAGCCGTTAACATTAGAGAAAGGGTGAAGATTGCTGTTTTCATGAGAGGGCGTTATAATTTGTTTCACTAATTTACTAAAAATAAATTATTTAGCTGATCGATTTGATGTTTTATTCTCTAGATTATGCAGGGGGATTGCTTTTAGTTCCATTTTGCAACCAAAGTATAAATTGATTTGTTGATAGGCTAAATATTCAACTATAGCCTTAGAGATTGTCAAATCAGCTGCACTGGGCAGAGGAACTTCGCTACTATGAACAGTGGAGAAGATATTCAGGGCCTACGGAAGATCATAGATTTTACAAGGCTACTCAGCATTTTTATTTTGGCGATACATTTTTATATCGCCTGTTACCAGGCTTTTTCAGTATGGGAATGGACGGCCGGGATTACAGATAGGATTATTGGCAATATTGCTAGGACCGGGCTGTTTGAAGGACTGTTTAGGGCGAAGCTTGCGGCTTTGCTTTTATTGTTGGTTTCACTGGTCGGGGTAAAAGGAAAGAAGGATGAAAAGATACTGTTAAAACCTATTTTGGTTTATATTGGCTTTGGGGCTTTGCTTTACTTTGCAGCTGTGCTTTGCTTTTTTCTGCCGAGCCTTTCGCCCAGCTCCAAAACTTTTATTGCTGTATGCTATATTGGTTTAACTTCGGTTGGATATTTGCTAATCTTGACAGGCGGAGGGCAATTGTCGCGGCTTTTAAAGGACAAGTTTGGAACCGATATCTTTAACGAGGAGAACCAGACTTTTCCGCAGGAAGAGCGATTACTCGAGAATGAGTTTTCCATTAACCTGCCTGCAAAGTATCGGTTGGGCAAATTATTCCGGGACAGTTGGATCAATATCATCAATCCTTTTCGGGGACTTTTGGTAGCGGGAACGCCGGGAGCTGGTAAAAGTTATTTTGTGATCCGCCATATCATCGACCAGCATATCCGCAAGGGCTTTTCGATGTTCATCTATGATTTCAAGTTCGATGTTCTTTCCAAGATCGCCTATAACAAGTTACTGAAATATGCTAGTGGTTATAAAGTTCGGCCCAAGTTCTTTGTGATCAATTTTGATGATTTGAACCGGACCCACCGCTGCAATCCCTTGGATCCTCAGGCAATGGAGGACATTACCGATGCGACCGAAGCCTCACGGACTATTATGATGGGACTGAACAGGGACTGGATCAAAAAGCAGGGGGATTTCTTTGTGGAATCGCCGATTAATTTTCTGACCGCATGTATCTGGTATTTGAGGAAATACGAAGATGGGAGGTACTGTACCTTGCCCCATGTCATCGAGCTGATGCAAAGTGATTATGATCCGCTGTTTGCCGTACTGAAGACCCAGGAAGAGATCAAGGTGCTGATCAATCCCTTTGTTTCGGCCTACCGGAACAATGCGATGGCGCAACTGGAGGGACAGATTGCCTCGGCCAAGATTGGGTTGGCGAGGTTGTCTTCTCCGCAGCTTTATTATGTGCTGAGCGGTAATGATTTTTCGCTTGATGTCAATAATCCGGAAGAACCGAAGGTCGTATGCGTGGGCAACAATCCCCAGAAACTGCAGGTTTATGGGGCGGTGCTGTCGCTCTATATTTCTAGGATGATCAAGCTGGTCAACCAGAAGGAGAAGCTGAAGTCTTCTTTGGTGTTCGATGAGTTTCCGACGATCTATTTCAATAACATGGACAGTTTGATTGCTACGGCCAGGAGCAATAAGGTTGCTACGTGCCTAGCGGTGCAGGATTTTTCGCAGCTGACCAAGGACTATGGATCCGAGCAGGCGGACGTGATCACGGGGATAGTGGGCAATGTGATCGCGGGACAGGTGACCGGTGATACAGCAAAACAGCTCTCGGAGAACTTTGGGAAAATTTCCCAGCGCAAGGACTCGATGAGCATCAATAGTTCTGATACTTCCATTACTCGCGCAACTCAAATGGATTATGCGATTCCTTCCAGCAAAATTGCAACATTGTCTTCTGGTGAATTTGTGGGGGTGGTAGCGGATAATCCCGAACAGAAGATCAAATTAAAGATGTTCCACTCGGAAATCCAGAATGACCATGAGGCAATAGCCCTGGAAGAAAAAGGTTACAAAGATATCCCGATGGTGAAAAAAGTAACGGCTGAAATGGTGGAGGAGAACTATAAGCAGATTAAACGTGAGATTTTTGAGCTGCTGAAGACCGAGTGCGCAAAGCAGGAGGTGAAGGCTGAGGTGAAGGAGTTCAAGAAAAGGGCGAAGTCAAGGCCAAAGAAGGGCGAGGGGCAGGAGCAGAGTGTGAGTTATTGATTTTTTAGAAAATCGGTTATTTATACTGGAATTCGACTTTGCTAGAGATCCGAAAATGTGTTTGGTTTTCCGGTTTGGCGTAGGAGAGAATAGAGTGTTAGTTCTGTAAACTTCGCATCTTTGGGGATTTGGATTTCCATGTCTAAACTAAGTTTCAGCAGTACTGATTTATCTAAAGTCTCATCAGCGATCTGTCCAAATTGGGTCTTGAAATTGGGTTCTTCATGAAGGTCGATTACATTTGCATATAGATTGATTTCCCCGTCTATTTTTTTAAGATTGTATTTTTCAATCTCGGCTTGCTCTACCTCATTGAAAAGCAAGGATGGCAGTTCGGTTTTTTTGACTAGTAGCAGACTATAATCGATGATCCTTCGGTCATAAAGGGGTACATCTAGGATTGGTATTTGCTTGTATGCAGTAGCCGTTAGCCCGTCTATTTTCTTTTCCTGGATTAAATATGGTATGAAAATACCAAAGTTTAACAGGGCATAACCTTCGTCTTTGACTCGTAAATTGTCAATTGCTGTAAACAAGTCATGATCTTCAAATATATAGCTCGCTCGGATTTTGGACTTGAAGGATTGGGTTAACCCGGTCGTTATCCTGGATGCTACCTTTGATCCCAGTTGAGTGTCGAAGTTTATAAAAGATACGCCCTGGTCGTCTGAGAAGGCTTCCTTTTTAATTAGATCAATGCCTCCAGTGATCGAAGTGGAAGTGTAATTTTCCTCTTCAACAACAGGAATGGTGATTGGGCTGAATTTTTCCGCGTGCTCTTTAAGCATGATCACTGATTTTTCATAAAATGCCTTTACCTTATCTTGGCTTAGTGGCTGTTCTACCTCTTGTACCGAAAGAGCAATATTTAATCTTTCAATTACGTCGTCGAGCAGACCTTCTGGATTATATATGTTCCTTTCCGCGCACCATGTGTCGGTAACAACGGCTATTCCCGTAGTTACCATTAGTTCTTTTTGGCTTCGCACATCTCGGAAACAATTTTTCAGGTATGTCATGCAGTCAAGCCAAGTTTTTTTCTCGGCCCTGCTGGCTGGCAAGTAAGGCGTTCGAACCGGATCCTGGCCATAATAGTAAGAGGTAACGGTGTATTGGCGCAGCAACAAAAGGGCGATGTATTTGCATATCCAATTGTGGGAAAGCTGTTCGCCCGCAATTCCGGCCGAACCGTAAAAATGGTAGGGGTAGGGAATCATGGTGTTCACTGAGCTCGCAAACCTTACAAAAAGGCTAAATACAGTGGTCATTGTGGATGGTAACAGTTCGTATCTTGGAGGTATGGAGTTGGTATGTCGAAAAATTCGATCGATGAGGTTGTAGCGCTGGCCATAGAGCATCATTCCACCAAGGGCAATATGGAACTCAAAAAATCTTTCCCGTTCTTTTTCCCTTTGATCGACCTCAGCCTTGTTGGTGACTTCAATGGGGTCTTCCCTATTCGTCTTAAAGCGAACTGCAGGAAGTGCAGAGCCCATGAACTGGTTGGAATTTTCCCAGTACTCAAAGGCAAAGCCATCGTTGGCAGTTTCGGTAATGAATCTGAGGTTATGCCACATCCAACTATAGGTTTGCTCGGATATATTGGTATAGGTGTGTTCACCTAAAAAATAGCGACTGCTGGCAATATCAAGGCCAATGTTCAGGTTTTTTCGGGAGCCGTTCTCACTAGCCTCGATGAGAGAGGCATAGACCATTTCGTAATAGGCATCGGGGTAGGTGACTTCACTGTTTTTAGCTTCAGACCGTATTTGAGCAAATCGTTGGTAGAAATTGGATTTTATTGTTCTTGCCAAATTTGTGTCGTTATTGCGTATCGAGAGATAAAAGATATCAGCTAAGCATTTGAAATATGCGAGATCCTTCGTTTCGGTTTGTTCGGTAAAATACCTCGAAAGCCGGAATGGACTATAGTAAATAAATATTTTATAGGTGTATAGTAGGAAGGAGAACACTAGTACAGTGGTAATCAATAACAGGCCAGCATCATACCAATAGTAGCAGGTTTTTCCCGTTGGGCACGCCTGTCCATTTGTTGCTTTATAAATGAGATAAAATAGGCAATAGATGAGCGCTAGGTAAAGAGAATAAGTAAAAAACTTTCCGTTCCATTCACTTTTGAACCGATCTAATATGTTAACTGAAGCATATTTTTCATCCAATCTTGTCACCACTTGAAGTGCAACTGGATAGGCCATGCCGAGTATGGCGATGATGAAATAAATACAGGCGTCGGTGTAGATCATTTATCAAATATAGCATTTTGAATATGTAGTTCGATCTTAGAACATGGTAATTAGCCTCAATACTTTCTGATTTGCAAGGTACTCTAGAGACACTACAAACTTCATCATCTCCCCAATGCCGTTGGAGCGAAATTCCAGCATGATATCGAATTTTACAGTGTGATGTTCTGGGATAAAGCAAAGGTTAAAAATATAATTGCTTTCGATTTTCTTCTTAATCTCATTCTCGAATTCCGCTAAGGTGAGATGCAATAGCCCGGCTCTTTCAATATTATCTTTTTTGATTGTATAAAGGTACTGAAGTTTGGGCTCTTGGATCACAAGCGCAAAATCAGAAAGGTCAAGTGGAGATGCAGAAATGGCATTAAGCGAAAACCGACTATCTTCTTCACCTCCTTTGATAACGGTTCTTTCGATTTTGTAGGAGAGGAATATATCATAAGATATCGACTGTACTGCTTTGCAGGTAAATCCATAATCTTCAAATGGGTAAAAATGGGGGTTATGATATCCGGTGTCTTCATCGGAGGTGATAATCGTATTTTGATGTTTGATGAAAAAGCGTACCATGTAGGAGCAGATGTAAGCTTTCAATGGTGATGAGTAAGTCATGTCGAAGTAGCCTACGTAAGGTACATAACCGACCAGTCCTGTTTTAATGGATTCGAAGTTCGACTTGGTGAGGTTATTGATGTAAACTAAGTAAAACTGTTCACTGCTGATATAGTTGATAGTCTTGACAGGAATGAGATGGTCGAAAAAAGCTTCTTTAAGGACACCTTGAGAAGCACTTTCTCCAATATAGTCACCAACAAGAATACTGTTGGTGCTGGTTTTATCAAAAATCGGAAGTAGATGGGTAATTACCTCCACGCCGTAGGCAAATGATTCGAATTGATTACTGTCGAAAACGAACGCAATTTCATGTTTCTTTTTTTGTGGGGTAACGCAGTTTTTAAGCTCCGTATAGTTGATGTCTACTTTTTTAAGTTCAACGTGAAGTTCCTCGAACATCTCTCCGATGACTTGGTACACATCATTGCTGTCAAGCTTCATGGACTTGGCCATTGATTCTAGAAGTACATTGGTCCTTGCTTCGATGGAGTAGATTGTCTTATTCATTTTGTGCGGGAGTTAAAAGTAAAATGGCAATATCAAATACGACATTTTTTAGCGATAAAAAGTTAATTTTCCCTTCGCTCCATTGTGGCCTGCAAAACCTTCGGTTCTTGCTAATTGCTCCTACGGGAGGCGTAGTTAAGGCTGTGTTTTTTTCTGTTGTCGGCTCTTCCGTTCCGGAATGCCTGATGTAGATATTGGCAACCCGAAAAAAATATTTTAGCTTTATGAATTGATGTAATGATTATGGCTACAGATAAAATCAAAGAACTAAATTGGGAAGAATATGAAGATATTACCAGATTTATCTATGGAAATCTTGGACACAAAGAGGGTGTCAAAATAATTGGCTGTGGTAGAGATTGCAAGGTGAAGGGCAGATCTGGGGTAGATCATCAGGTTGACGTTTTAACCGAACAGTCTATAAATGGTATCCGGCACCTAACGGCTATCGAATGCAAGTTCTCAAAAGAAAAGGTGGACAAAACAATTGTCATGAAGCTCCAATCGATCATGGCCGATGCGGATATCCAAAGTGGAATTATTGTTTGCAGGTCTGGCTATACCAAAGGAACAAAGACTTATGCAGAGCATGTAGGGATAAAGCTGGTGGAGTTATGGGAAGCTGGAAATCAGGGAGTCAAGATGGGGCAGGTCATCAACTTTGGTATGCTAGATCTCAACCTCGATATTACCCATACTCAAACCATCATTACCGAGATCGACTTGGGATTCGACAAAATTTCAGACGAGCAGCAGATCATAGGAATGCATTATGCTAGGATGCATTCAATAGATGGGAGGGAAATCAAGTTCTCAAAATGTGTCAGGGCATTTTCGGATGTGCTGGAGGATGAAGAAGCCTTTGACAGAATAACTACAAAGACATTTGCACCTAATGAAAAGCTGTTCTGGAATTATAAGGGTAAGCAGCAGGAAATCAGCACGATAACGTTCACAGGATTTCTTAAAAGAACCAGATCAAATGAAAAAAAATCGTTCGAGCTGGTGGACCATGTATGGCTTGTCATGGAGGAACTGTTCGAAAAAAGGCGAATGACGCTTTCCAAAAGCGGAATGATGTATAACTTTCCGTACGGCCAACAGAAGAAGTAGTTAGATCAGGTTCCCTCTTTAAACACAGCTTTTCTGTTCGATCACTGCCTTTTCAAAGCTAACTAGCGCCACCTTGGGGAAGTTCATGAAATTGATCTTTTTGAAGGTGAATGCGCCGATTTTACTGTGGGCAGGTATGAAAGATCAGAATATTTATTGGGAACAGACGGTGGAGTTCTATTTGGGGCTACAGCGCAATAAAAAAAATGTCGTAGCATTATTTTATCCAGATCAGGCTCATGGTTTTCAGGCTTTGGGAGCCAAGATCAATATTTATACAAAGGTTAGTGATTGGTTTGACCATTACCTTAAAGATGAAACACCTGCGGATTGGATTGCTAAGGGTAGGAACTGATATAGGAGAATAATGGGTTTTGGATCACATCCACATTCGTTAATGAAGCTGCACTGATCTTGGATAGCTATACTAGTTGAATAAGTTATCGATATCAGTAATCGTTTTAGGTAAGTAATAGTTAATGTTAAGGGGCAAGGCTGGATGGCAAGCCCCTTTTTCAAATTTTGTGTTTAGTTGCGCTTGAGATATTTTCAAACTTATTTATTAAGATTACTATCTCCAAAAATTAAGTTATTATGGTCAGTAGTTGATTAAATTAAAGATGTTTCGTTGTTGTATTTGAATTGATCGATTAGAACCTTAGGTTTAAACATTCGTTAAGGAGGAATTCTCGTTCTTTTTGCGCTTGTGGTTTGCTTGGATTTAAAATTCGCTAAATATTAGCTATCATTGCGATTATTTTTTTAAATCAAGGATATAAGTGGTCAATGACGGATTATAGTAAATACAGTGATTCACAACTTGCCGAACTTTTTCGTTCGGGAGATGATACTGCATTTAAAGAAATCTACATCAGGTATGATAAACTGCTGTATATATTTGCAGCAAAAAAACTTCAGGATCAAAATGAGGCGATGGATGTGGTTCAAGATGTCTTTGTTTGGATTTTGAAAAATAGGGAGAAGTTTGCGCTAAAAACTTCGCTTTCTAGTTATTTGTATAAGTCGGTGCTCAATAAAATCTTTGATATCTTTCGTCACCAAAAAACGATCAGTAAGTACATTGCTCAAGGGGACTATTTTATAGAGGTAGATAGTGTTGAAACAGATTTCTTGATTCGAGAAAAGGATGTGAGGGAGATGATCGATAGGGAAATTGCGACAATGCCTCCAAGGATGAAGGAGATCTATCAGTTGAAACATCAATCAAATTTGACTGCTGAAGAGATTGCAGCGAAATTGGGTATTTCTGTTCATACGGTGAACGTACACTTGCAACGTAGCCTAATACATCTCAAAAATAAATTGGGTGTGCTGATCTATATTCTTTTTGTTCTTAATTAAGAGCTTTTTGTTTTTTTATTATTGATAATCAGTGTGTTGACTGGTTTGTCTGCTTTTTTTTTATTTTTTTTTATTCTGGAGTAATTTTTTGCGGGCACTAATACGCCTTAGTAGTTGTTGAGTGTAATCAACTTTAAGCTATGACAAAAAAAGATATAAAAGCTGTTTTAGAAAAAGTCGAAAACGGTGGGGCGTCCACCCAAGATGATCAGCTTGCAAAAGTTTGGCTTTTTCAGCTCAATCAAAATAAAGATCTTCCTCTTTCTGATGAGCAGCTCATCGATGTGAGTGACCGAATGTGGGCTGCGATAGAAAAAGGTAAGAAGCCTGTTGCTGTAAAAGTTAAAAAATTGAGTTTATGGCCTAGAATTGGGATTGCAGCGGCTGTTGCCATTGCTATAATGACTGGTAGCTATTTATACTATGATCATCTAATCGTAAATCCAAAATTGTCAATCGTAAATCAAAATGATATTGCTCCAGGTAAAAATGGAGCTACCCTTACTTTAGCTAGTGGGGAGCAGGTTTTGATTACCGATGTGTTAGCTGGAAAGATCGCCACTCAAGGTGGCGTGAAAATTTCTAAAACAGCTGATGGAGAAATTATTTATGAAATTACAAATGACCCCACTGTTGAAATAGGTTATAATACGTTATCAACTACGCGTGGGGAACAGACGAGGGTACGTTTGCCTGATGGTACCCTGGTGTTTTTGAATGCACAATCTTCTTTGAGGTATCCCACTAGTTTTGTTAAAACTCCTACTAGGGAGGTCTCTTTAGTTGGTGAGGGATATTTTGAGGTGGCCAAGGATAAACAGCATCCATTTATTGTTCAAAGTGCTGGTCAAAAGCTAGAGGTTCTAGGAACTCATTTTAATGTCAATGCTTATGCGGATGAGACAGCGCTGAGAACAACGCTACTTGAGGGCGTGGTAAAAGTAAATGATAAAGTCTTAAAACCTAATCAGCAATTTGTGCTTGCTGGGGGTAAGTCGCAAATCAAAGAGGTTGATGCCCAGCAGATGGTTGCTTGGAAGAATGGTATATTTTTGTTTGAGGATGAGCCTTTAAGTAGTATCATGCGAAAAATAGAACGCTGGTATGATGTCCAGGTAGTCTATGATGATTCTGTTGATCAAAATAAATTGTACTGGGGCGGGGTCTCTAGGTATGATAAGGTTTCTAAAGTACTTGAAAAGCTAAGCCTAACGGGGAATATACACTTTAAAATAGAGGGAAGGAGAATTAGGGTGATGAACTAAAAACTGACTAAACAATCAGATCAGGCGCTTTGCCTTACCAACCTTTACCAATGAGTAAAGATCCCGATTCCAACATGACGTTGGTACCGGGATGAGTGTTCTGGTCTAAATCCAAAATGAATTATGTATTAACGCAATTACCTGACAATTTTCGACGAGAGGCAGGTGTTGCATAACCGAACTAAACAAATTTATGAAATTTATTCATCTATTTAGGTGTGCTGTGAATTGGCCTATACCTAAACAACGTCAAACAATGAGAATACCCGAACTATTCGGGTTCAACCAGGCTGCTAAAAGAAAATGGCTTATGCGAATTAACCTCATCATGATCTTAATAACTGTCTTTCTGATGCAGACCAGTGCATCTAGTTTTGCGCAGCGGATTACTTTAAAATCAAACCAAATTACCCTTAGAAAGGCTTTTTCTGAAGTGAGGAAACAGACGGGATATATGGTGCTTTGCGAGTCAGAACTGCTCAATAAAACAAAGCCTGTGAAATTAGATTTGACTGATGTTGCTCTTGAAGTTGCATTGGAGAAAATGCTGGTTGGACAAAATCTGGAGTTTTCGATAAAGGATAAGTCAATTGTAGTCAAGGAAAAGGAAAGACCTTCTTTTATTCAAAAAATAGTCGATTATTTTTCGGCGATTGAGGTATCTGGTAGAGTGGTAGATGAGAAGGGCAATCCTATTGCTGGTGCTACGGTTAAAGTGAAAGGAACTGGTGTTGCTACTTCTACCAATGAGACTGGTTCTTTTACCTTAAAAAATGTGGATGAGAATGCGGTGCTGGAGATTTCTTATTTGGGCTATCAAATAAGGGATTTGAAGGCTGCGCAGGATCTGGGAACAGTCAGACTTGATATAGAGGTTGGAAAATTGGAAGAGGTAACCATTAATGCGGGTTATTATTCTGTCTCAAAGAGAGAACTGACTGGAAGTATCTCAAAGGTGAGTAGTAAGGATATTGAAAATCAGCCGGTGACCAATGTGCTTTCTGCAGCTCAAGGGAGAATGGCTGGTGTGAGTATTATACAGAATTCTGGGGTTCCAGGTGGGGGATTTGATATTCAAATTAGAGGAAAGAACAGCATCCGCCGTGAAGGCAACGAACCATTATACATAATTGATGGGGTGCCAATAGGTTTTGAAACTCCTTCAATGTATGCTATTTCAATTTTACCTAATTCATCAATTAATCCTTTAAATACAATTAATCCAAATGACATAGAGAGTTTTGAAATACTTAAAGATGCAGATGCAACAGCCATCTACGGATCTAGGGGAGCTAACGGGGTTATCATTGTGACCACTAAGAAAGGCAGAAAAGGAGGTGTTGATTTGAAGTTAAATTCTTCATATGCTTTAAACAGTGTTGCCAATCATTTAGAGATGATGAATACCGCACAGTATCTTCAGATGAGAAAACAGGCTTATCAAAATGATGGGATTGCAACAATTCCCGCAACGGCATATGATCTAAATACCTGGGATCAGAATAGGTATACGGATTGGCAAAAGGAGTTAATCGGTAATACTTCTGATGCAGCAGTGATCCAGCTTTCATTAAGTGGGGGATCAGATAATGCTTCCTATTTGCTGAGTTATGGACATCAACAGCAGTCAACTGTATTCCCTGCAGATTTCAAATATAGGACCAATAACATAACTGGTAATTTTACTTTCAGAACTCCTGATAAACGTCTAGAAGTGAATATGAGTAATACATTCTCATTTCAGAATAATAACGTTCAAAATGATGACCTAACCAAACGAAGTTTAACGCTTAATCCTAATGCTCCAGCATTATATGATATGTCCGGAAATATCAACTGGGAAAAAAACACATTTGTAAATCCTGTAGCATTGTTTAATAGTGAATATCTCAACACAACTTCTTTTATCAATAGTGGGGCCAATGTTTCTTATCGTCTTTTTCCATATCTATCGTTAAAATTCAATGGTGGAATTACCTCTCAAAATTTTGAAGAAATAAGCCTTAAGCCACATACCATGTACAATACTTCAGGTGGGCTAACAAGTGCAAATTCCATTTCTTCAAAAAATAACCAAACCAACTTTTCTTATCTGTTAGAACCGCAAATCACAGCAACAAAATCTTGGAATGATCACAAGTTTGATGTCTTAGTTGGAGCGACTCTTCAACGATCGGAAGCTCAGCAAGGTTCTATACAAGGGGTGGGTTTTGAAAGTAACTTGCTCATTCGGAATTTAGGGGCTGCAAAAACAAAACTGGTAAACGACCAGGTACAAACACAATATTATTATACAGCCGCTTTTGCAAGGTTCAATTATCAGTTTAAAAACAAGTATATTCTTAATCTAACTGGAAGAAGGGATGGTTCAAGCCGTTTTGGACCAGATAATCGTTTTGGTAATTTTGGAGCGGTGGGTGCTGCATGGCTTTTCTCTGAAGAACAGTTTATGAAGGAGTTAAGCTGGTTAAGTTCTGCAAAGTTGAGAGGAAGTTTGGGCACTACAGGAAATGATAAGATAGGAGATTATCAATACCTTGATACCTATACCATCACTTCCAACATCTACAATGGGATTACAGGCTTATCACCATCCAGGCTCTACAATCCTAGCTTTAGTTGGGAAAAGACGATAAAAAAAGAAGTCGCAATTGAACTGTCATTTTTTAATAATAGGATTAATTTGACTACTGCTTATTATAACAATAGGTCATCCAATCAACTGGTAGGAGTTCCATTACCTGCAACAGCTGGTTTTTCTTCAATTCAGGCTAATTTTCCTGCTACCGTTCAGAATACAGGATGGGAATTTGAGACTTCTGCGCAGTTGATTAGAAATTCCAATTTTAAATATGAGTCCTCATTTAACCTATCTATTCCAAGAAATAAGCTCTTGGAGTTTCCTAATCTTGAAGGTTCTACTTATAGCAATCAGTACGTAGTTGGCTACCCAATGTCATTGGTGAAACTGTATCAGTTTGAAGGAGTAGATCAGATAACGGGTTTATATAAATTTAAAGATTTTAATGGAGACGGAAGATTGAGTACTCCTAATGACAATCAGGTTATCAAAAGGATGGGTGTTGAATACTATGGGGGTTGGTCAAACAATTTGCAATACAAACAGTTCTCTGCCTCGTTTTTGCTCCAATTTGTGAAACAGCAAAATTGGAACTACAACCGTCAGATGTTGATTCCTGGAAATATGAACAACCAGCCTTTGGAAGTATTGGATGCGTGGTCACCTACTAATCCAACCGGTACTTATATGCAATATAGTTCGGGAAGCATTTCGCAGAAAAATAGTCTTCATTCTTTATTTCAGAATTCTACAGCAGCGGTTGGAGACGCATCATTTATTAGATTAAAAAATGTGCAGCTCAATTACCGCATTGCGCTGCCAAAACTTGGCGTTCGAGAGGCTATGTTTTATGTTCAGGGGCAAAACCTGTTGACCTTTACCAATTATTTTGGCCTAGACCCTGAATTTGTGTTAACAGGATTTCTTCCTCCTTTAAAAACTTATTCATTCGGATTTCAGCTTACTTTTTAACCAATATTCAACTATAATGAAAATATTCATCAAAAAAATCATATTTACCGCAATGTTGGGTATCTTGTTGATACCAATGTCTTGTAAAAAATGGATAGAGACTGACTTTCCAAACAATCAATTACCCACACAACTGGTCTTTGAAAATGAACAGACCGCTGAGTCGGCTTTGTCGGACTTATATGCTACCCTTTGGAATAATTCTTTAATTTCTGGAGGAATTGAAGGCTTGGGACTTCTTACAAGTGTATATGCTGACGATATCAATACTATATATGCTCCCGGAGTTAATAGTGTTGCAGACCTTTTTTATAATTCTCAAATTTCTAATAATTCGGTAGTTAATAATACATGGACCAATAGCTATAAGCAGATTTACGTATCCAATAGTATTATAGAAGGTGTACGTAATTCTAAATCATTGTCTCCAGAGGTGAAAAACAGAATAACTGGCGAGACTATTTTCTTACGTTCCTTACTGTATTTTTATCTTCATCAGATTTTTGGCGAAATTCCCTATACCAATACCACTGACTATAACCTAAATAGTCAGCTTTCTCGGATGCCTAAAAATGAGTTTTTGCTCAAGCTGGAAAATGATCTTTCTGAAGCTGTCAAACTTCTACCAGAGGGCTTTAGGAACTCAGAAAGGATTTACCCTAATAAATACGCTGGTCTTCTCGTTCTGGCAAAGCTTAAAATGCTAATGAACAGAAATAATGAGGCGGAAGTGCTTCTACAGTCTATCGTTCAGTCGCCCAGTTTTGTTTTTCAGGCGGATATAAGCAAAGTGTTTCAGAAAACAGGGAGCCATATTTTGTGGCAGTTGAAACCAAGCATTAACAATGAGGCAACGAAAGAGGCGTTGCTTTATAATTTTACTGCTACACCTTTATCTTTTATGGTGAATATGAATTTAGTCAATCAGTTTTCCAACAATGATTTAAGAAAGCAGCAGTATATCACTGCAGTTACCAATCAAACACAGACCAATTATAAAGTATCGAAATACAGAAATTTGGCAGGCAATAATCCCAATGAGTACTCTGTGATCATGCGTTTAGAAGAAGTAAATTTTCTTCTCGCAGAGACTCTGATAAAACAAGGTAAGGTGGCTGATGGATTACCTTGGATTAATAAAACAAGGTTGCGAGCGGGTTTGGCCGTACTTCCAACTACTTTAACAGCTGATTTAGCATTGGATGAATTGAGAACAGAGAAAAGGAAAGAAATGTTCGCTGAACAGGGAATTCGTTTTTTTGATATTAAAAGATGGGGCTTGTTGGATCAGCTGGCTTCGGTAAAGCCCAATTGGAAGTCATTTCATGCCCAATGGCCGCTTCCTCTTAAGGAACTGCTTGTCAACCCTAAGCTGAATCCTCAGAATGAGGGTTACTAGAAGTTGTTTACTTATAAGTGATTAATAAAGTTAGTTTTATAGAAATAGATAATGAATATTTTTAATAAAATTTGGTTGATGTTTGTCATCTTGCTTCTAATGCAGTTTATAACTAAGGCACAAGATCAATCAGGTCGGCTGCATAAGCTGGTAGAAAGTGCAGAGGAGCTACGGTTTCCAAGCATGTCAGGTAACGGAGAATGGATTGCATGGCAATCTGTCTATGAAAGTAAACCTTCGGAACTGAAAATAACTGCAGTTAAAAATCCAAAACAAACGATAACAGAAGTTGGTGCTCAACAATGGCAGTTTATTAGCGCAAATGAAATATTTTACAGGATTGGAAACATTGCAAAATATCGAAACTTAGCCGAGAATAAAGAGCACAGCTTTACCAACGTTAAACTTGTTGGTTATTTAGAGCATTTGGGTTTGATTTACATTCATCACCAAGACAAGGAATCTAATAGACTGGATTTTTATGATAAACACCTCAAGATGGTTCAATCATTTTCGGAAGTGAAAAGGATTTTTAATGTAGAAAGCGAGATGATGATGGTTAAAGAAAATGCCAGTTCCTATGAGCTAATTAAATATAATGGGAAAAAGTGGTTGCCTATTTATACTTCACCTTCGGATATTTATTCCGTTAAACCGTCAGGAATGAAAACGGGAGGATGGCTATTGATATTACCGTCAGGAAAAGGTTTTAAAATGACCTTTATAGATGATAAATTTTCATCGGTTGAACTTTCTGTTGATGGGGTAACAAAGTTCGACGGAATTCTACAAAATCCTTCATCCGATGGTGATGCAATACTTGTTAATCTTGAAACGAATAAAACAAGTAAGAAGGAATTTGTAGATATCTGGTACGGAAAAGATTTTGATCTTGAGAATCATTTTAAAGCTGAAAAGAATTCCAGAAAAGTACTTTGGTATCCCAAGGAAAATCGAGTAGTGGAAACTTCACATAAGGATTACAGCCCTATTGCGGCTATTGGGAAATCTGGAATTTTTCTTCGTTCTGAAATAGACCACCAGCAGGTAGATAAGAATGACAAGACTGCAATTGAATCTGTTGAAAGTTATTTTCTTTATGATCCTAAAACTAAAGAAAACACTGCGTTTGCCAGTACATCTCAATTCTTTATAACGGATTCGCTTGCAAAGTTTCTTTTGTATAAAGATCTTGATAAATGGGTTTCTTATAATGTATCTGAACGTAGTCAAGGAAAGAAACTGGCTATTCCGTTAGATGCTATTCCTCATTACACCTCCTCGGAAGAAGTTTTATGGGTAATAGGACATGAATTGTGGAAGCAAAACTTGAAGACTTCGCAAAAGAACATGATTGCGACGTTCCCAGGTAATGAAATTGAAATCTTAAATGTGAAGAAGAATAAATATTTATTGGAGTATAAAATCATTAGCCAGTTCGTAAATCTTAATGAAAATATCATACTGAAGTTGAAAAGGACTGGAGGAAATACAACTTCTATAGTGGTCTGGAATAGTAAAACGACTTATGAGGTTGTTGAGAAAACTACAGACAGGATTTTTGATTTTATTGCTAATAAGAACTCAACTAGCTTTGTGTGGCTTGCTGAAAACTACAACAAATCCCCTGAAATCCACACAGCTAGTTTTCTCAAAAAATCGAAATTGATTTATTCTTCCGCAAAAGAAGAAACTTCTACTAATCAAATTTCAATGAGGAAATTAAACTATAAGGGTATTAACGGAGAAGAACTCAGCGCTATCCTTTATTTTCCACCTGGTTATTCTGAAGTTAAAACATATCCTGTTGCGGTATCAATTTATGAATTACAGCAGCAATATTCCAATAAATTTTTAAAGCCAACATTCAAAAATTCAAGGGGGTTCAACGAAAGGATATTTTTGGAATTAGGTTATATGGTGATGCTTCCCGATATTAACCACGTAGGTGGGCAGGGTCCAGGTGTTATTGCCCTACACAATATCAATGCGGCATTGGACGAACTGGAGAAAGTAAAACAGGCTGATATGAAGAAGGTGGGACTGGTGGGTCAATCTTTCGGCGGATATGAGACTAATTTTATTGCTACTCATTCTGACCGTTTCGCAGCTTACATTTCTGGAGCATCGATCTCTGATATTATCAATACCTCATTTGCTTTTAATTACAATTTTTTTTCAGCAGATTATTACCGGTATGAAGATGGTCAATTTAAGTTAGGGAAGTTTATCGATGATAAAGTTAAATATTACAGAAACAATCCTTTGTATTATGCAGACAGGGTAAACAAACCTGTTCTTTTATGGACAGGAATGGCAGATAAGAATGTTAGCCCAGAACAAACACGTTCATTTTATAACGCACTGCGTAAATACAAAAAACCTGTCGTTGCACTTTTTTATCAAGATGAGCAGCATTCGTTAATGGGTTCTAATCCAAGAAAAGACCTTACAACTAGAATGGTGGAGTGGCTGGATTATTTTTTAAAAGATAAAAAAGGCATCCCGTGGATTGATAAACAGATGCAGGCATCTAATAACAAACACTAATTTTTCTTAATTAGAAAATATGAAACTGTCGATGAAAATAACTGCCGTAGGGCAGTCCAGCTATGCTTTGCCTTTCTCTTTTTTTAAGCTGTACTAGCTTAAAAAGATTAGAATGTAATGGCTAGAACATACACTTAGCCTACTACAGCTTGCTGTTAACGAAAGTGATTTTGCGGTTATTAACCAAAGAATTCAGGCAATGGAATTAGTTGCGGTTGATTTTAGGTCAGCAATTACAAATTTATATGGTGGTGATCAAAATGAGTTTTGGTTCACTTTCAGCTTTGATAATGAAGCTGAATTGATGAGGAACTATGTGAATTTGATTTCTGATGGTTTTGTTAGAAGAATAAGTTATCCATATCAGTACATCTTTAGGTAAATAATAGTTAGTTAATTTTAAAGGGGCAAAGCTGGATGGCAAGCCCCTTTATTATTTTTTGTGCAATGGCCAGGAGATTTATAAGTATACCACGCTGAACAAAAAAAGTGATGAATACTATCACAGCGTCTACATAGAAAGTGATTTCTTTTATGATTTTGATTTCAGATCGGATGAGACGATTAACCAAACCGCTTTCTTTGGTAACGCAAAATCATCGCTAGAGTATAGGTATTTGGTTAAGGAATTGACCGAGTATTTTAAGGCTAAGCGTAAGCCCTTTTTAAAAGAGTACGCTGATAGGGTCATTGGAAAGGGAGTCTGTATTTCCCGAGTATGCCTCTGAAGAGGAAGAGAAGGTAAAGAAAGCCAAGGTGGTTGAAGTGGTAAAGGCTTTGTATGAGGTAGCGCCCAAACTATTTACTGGTCAGAACCTCGACCAGAAGAAGATGTTTGTCAGGTTGTTGGATATGTTGCTGGATACCAATGGGGGTGAGGGATTGTTAAAGATAATCGAAGGGGTGGTTGATTTGTATGAAGGGGAAAGGGAAGATCTGACCAAGATTTTGGAAGTTGGTAGGTTGAGTAATAAGACTCATAAAATACCGTTGATGGAATGGAAGGAACTTCTGTCGTACCGAGGTAAACTAGGTGTCTCGTTTAAATGTGCTATATTCGTGTAAAATTATACCTATGAAAAGAATTGCGTTATTGTTGTATATTGCTCTGGTTTCTTCTGGATGTGAAAAAAAGAAAGTTGATCCCGAGGTTCCTGCATTGGAGACAATATTTCCGGATAATGTTAATGGAATACCTGATAAGAACAAGGTTTTATTGATTGATGAGGATTTTAATAGCAATAACAATGCATGGAGAATTTTTTATGAGCCAAATAATGATATAAATTACATGAAGATAGAAAGAGGCTTGTATATTTTCTATAATGATGGTAGGGGAACGATGCTCAACCATACCAATGGATTGAACTTTGATCAATCTAAAGATTTTGAGATCGAGACTAAGCTGAAAGCAACTACAAGGGAATATGGACTTTTTTGGGCTTCTAATGATTTATCTGGTCCTGGTCTGTCCAACATGCTGATATTTGAGGCGGGTAAGATGGATTTTGTGAGTGCTGAAGCAGATGGTGAGAAATATATTGTTCGAGATAAAATTGTGGAATCGACCGCGGACGCAATTATAAAGATCAGAAAGATAAAAGATAAATATTACTTTTTCCTAAATCAAAATTTAGTTTATCAAGGCCCTTATTTACCATCAAAGGGACAGAGTATTGGTTTTTATTTCTCGGGCAGGGGTAACTTCGAGTCTGATTACATTCGGATCTCAAGGATAAATATCTGACAACAGATTTTAGTGATGCAGTATTTCTTAAAATGAACATCATGAGCAGAGTCCGTTTTATGGCCCAAAATATGAATCGGCTATTTTCACCCTACCATTTTTAATTTTATTCCCTTCATTTTGCAGTAACTGCTCCATGTGGTTTGGGCTCTAACGGTGTTTGGTTTTTAATTCATTCGCTGCATGATCTTCCCTATACCAATTGCATTGACCTCCAACGTGGGACAGATCCATAAAGCTTTTCGTCTGTCATCTGCGAATTCTGCATTTTCATGGAGAACAGTTTTCGGGTTTAGTTCAGGTTGTCCAGAATTATTGTAACAGTTTAACCTCCTTGCGCTATACATCGACCATCAGTAAAAAGGTCCACCTAAAGAGCTTATAGCCTTTTAAGTAAACGGAAACCTACACGGACAGAATCGTAAAGCCATACCATATTTTGTACAAAAAAACCTATCTGCCTACATCGGCCATTTGAAACTAATTTATATTTTAGTATGATTACGGTTATTCCAAATGCATCGGTAACTTTGTGATAATTAAAACATCTTAATCAGCTGGATAATCTACAAATACAGCACAACGGCTAAATTTACATCTTTGCGTCTATGAAATCATTAAAAATAAAAGGGTTCGATCAGCAAGCAATAAAAAAATATTTAAATAATACGGGAATGTTACTGGTAGGTCGAGTTGGAAGCCTAATTGTAAAAATGTTTAGCAATATTGCTGTTGCGAACTATCTTTTGGCCTATGGTAATGGTATTTTGACAACCTCTATATCATATGTTTTTTTGTTTGCAGCTTTGGCAGGGTTAGGACTGGATCAATTTCTTGTTAAAGAACTTCACCAGTTTCCTGAAAAAAAAGATGAAATTTTAGGTACTGCTTTTTTTCTTAAATTAGTTGCTGGCTTAATTTGTATCCCGATAATATACATATCATGGTTGATTTATCCTTTGAAAGGAATTCAGTTTATGGGCATATTTATCCTGTCATTTGCCGGCATTTTTCAATCGTTTACGGTTATAGATTCATTCTTTCTATCGAAAGGAAAATCTAAAAACATTATGCTGGTGCAGATAGTTGGAAATCTTGCATCAGTAGGTGTTAAGTTATTTCTTATTCTAACGCAATGTTCAATTACGATCTTTTTTCTCGCTTACTTATTGGATAATATATTGATGTCTATTGGCTATGTTATTGTATACAACAGAAATGTTAACAATGTCTTCCAATGGAAATACGAAGCAGTACTTGCTAAAAAGCTATTTTTACGCTCTTGGCCATTAATTATTTCAGGGATAATGGTTTCAATATATATGCGAATAGATCAAATCATGATAAAGCAGATGATGGGAGAAAGTGGGATTGAACAAGCGGGGAGATACAATACAGTTATTATGTTTAGTGAAGCACTTAACTTTGTACCAATTGCCATATTGTCTTCATTATTTCCCGCAATTTTGAATGCAAAAAGAGATGACCCTATCAGGTATCAGAAAAGACTTCAAAATCTCTATGATTTGATGGTTTGGTTAAGCTTAGGCTTTGCTATTTTCATAACTTATGCCTCGCCAATAATCTATAAAATTTACAACCCGGAATTTATTTCGGCAGCGCCTATTTTAGCTGTGCATGTGTGGGGTTCGATTTTTGTTTTTCTTGGAGTGGCAAGTGGACAATATCTAATAGCAGAAAATTATGGTCGCCTATCTCTCTTAAGGACTGGCATAGGCGCTGTTGTAAATATTGTTTTGAACCTAGTTCTAATTCCAAAATATGGAATAATGGGCGCCGCTATTTCTACAGTATTTGCCTATTTCACATCTGCTTTTTCTATACTTGTTATACCAAAACTCCGTCTACAAGGAATGATGATGTTGAGGTCACTATTTTTAGTTACGATAATTCAAAAAATACTCAAACGTTAAGCGGTTCTTGAGTATGGTCGAGTTGCCTAGTAATCATATCAAGTGCCGCCATGCTTCAAACTTAGAAAAATCGTCCGATCACCCATGGAGAGACTTTGAAGAGCTGGCATGCGTAATTAAATGATGTTTACTTGGCGACCACAAAGCTGTTTGACAACTAGAAGGTGGTAAAGCGCGGTATTTACGCTTTTTAGCCTCTCTGATCTATTAGCGGATTGAGAAAATTTAAAACGCAAAGAAAATGTCTCTTACAAACTCTGCAATGGTATGTGCGTTATGGCCCGCCTGCAACAATTCTTAATAGCATTAAGTCTTTATCTGGCGCATTGCCGTAATACCTTAGTAGCTCGCTATTCCAACTAGGGCTTGCTTGCATCTCTATAAAGATTCTAGTTTTAGATAAATCACGATATTGCATATACTGAGCAAATTGATTTCTAGCAATACAAATCAGCAATACTGTATCTGTTGAAGGCATGTTGTCGTGAACCTCGATGGGAGAAAATATTTTTTTTGTAAAGACATTTTTATTTGAATAAAAGCTTTCTTTCAAGAAAGACCAAGGCGAATATGGATTATTGCCTGAGGTGTAGAGTAATTTTATCTTTTGGTTAATAAATTTTTCCCGTATGTGTTTTGTAACATATTTGTTCCCTCTGTCAACCGGCTTTGTTATAGAAATAACCAAACCTAATATATTAATTAAGACTACTAGACAAAGCATTGTCGTCCAAATATGCCGGAATAGTCCTCTGTGTTTGAGGAAATAACCTAAGCGAATATTTACTTGTTGTAGATTCTGGTAACCGAGCATCAAAATTATCGGAATGAGCCAAACAATGGGAAATAGGAAACGAAGCTCTTTGTGAGGAATTATAATATGAACTGCAACAAAAGGAATTACACACCATAAAAAGAGAGATTTATTATTCTTTAAAATCAAAATTATGGTGGACAATATCATTAGCAATCCGATAGGCCAAGTCGGAGCAAAAAAAATATACTCTCCAATTTTGTACCACGGTGATGTGCCAAATTTTGAAGCGACATCATGTACAATATTAACTAAAAAGTAATTCCAAAATGTCAATTGGTAGTGACCATAAAACCAACGATCTATAAGTAAGGCCCATCCAGTAACAACTAAGAAAACCAATAGCATTAGCATTATCCTATTCGGTTTGGTTCTTTTAACGATGATCGACCACGCCAGGAAGCCTAGTATTAAGAAGGCTGATTGATAACGAAACTGAAAGCTTATAGACAATAATATGCATCCAATAATAAAGCGTCTCACTGTATGTGGGCTTTCTATGAAGAAAGTTAAGGCAAGGACAAAAGATAATCCGGCCCAGGTTTCCGATGAAAAACGAACGCTTAAAACAGGGATAAACCAAAGGAAATAGGAAAGATACTTGTAGCTCACTACTAAACCTGGACTTATTAAGTTTTGAGTAGTTTTTATAAATCGTGGAACTACAATCGCTGCGAAAAGTGCGGTGAGTAACCTTAAAAATAATGAAAGTTGATAAGGGTCTGTAATACCTAAAGATGATAAAAGCCTGAAACTATGGTAACAAATAAAGGGCTGAAGCATTGGTCTGATGCCGGCCGCGTATTCCCACGGCAGATCAGTCGCATTAATATGACCTAATTTCATTTCTGCAAATTCAATTATTTGGTAATGTTCGTCTGGATGATAGTATCCCAAACTAAAAATCGCCGAGATTAACAGGAGCAGATAAAAAACATGTTCAATACGCAGAAATCTACGGATAAAGGAAAGCATAGGTATGTTAATTGGATTAATATTATATAATTTTTATTTATGATTTTTTGTATTGAAAAAAAATAATATATTGCACAACGCTTTTATACAAAAAAAATTAAAAGGAGTTCCGGCTTTATTACTTAATTTTTTTTGAGTTGAGTAATTTCCTTATATTGTTTAGTTGTAAGTCATTCTCAAATTTAGTAAAACGTTTTACTTTTTAGCTTTAATTTTAATATGATTTTTTCTTTATCAGCAACTCATTCTAAAAATCTAGTAAAACGTTTTATTTTTTTCTACTTTAATTTTAATATGATTTAATTACTATAAAAATTTTAATCTCTATTCGCTCTCCTCATGAACAACACCTTTTCGGTGATCCCTAGGATCTCTCTTTTTCGAAAGTCTTATAATTCTAACAATTTTTGGGGCAGACTGTTAACCAAGCAATTTTGGGCCTATTTAGTGATCAGTTTGTGCGGTTTACTTGCTTATTTTCCCGTATTTCAAAATAAGTTCCAAGATAAATGGGACGACCAATGGGTGGTTATTAATGACTATACCCATCGTGGATTTACTATCGATAATATCTGGTCAATTTTGACTGAATATTACCACGGCCAATATGCACCCGCAAATCAACTTTATTATACGATTTTGCACAGTTTGGCAGGCTATGACCCGCGTGCTTTTCATGCAGCAAGTTTGCTAATTCACCTATTGAATAGCTGTTTGGTGTACTTGCTGTTAACGAAGCTTTTGCCTCTAATATTTAAGAGTGATCAACATAACGATCAGACTTGTAAAATTGCATTGTTGAGTAGCATTATTTTTGTTATTCACCCAATTAATGCTGAAGCCGTAGCATGGGTTGCGGCTTCAAAAATTTTGATTTATAGCTTTTTTTACCTGTTGGCTCTAAATATGTATGTTAATTATTTACGCCAACCTCGAAGCATAAATTATGTATGTATTTTAGCTTTGTTTACTCTTTCTTTTGCAGGTAAAGAGCAGGCTGTGACATTTCCGGTTTGTATGTTACTAATTAGCTACTTTGCTGGAAATAAAATTTTTGATAAGAATTTTTGGTTAGATAAAATACCCTTTTTTGTTCTTTCGTTATTCTTTGGTTGGGTTACAATAGAGTCTCAGGCTGCAGTCGGAACAGGCTTATTGAGCGCAAGTGAGCAATATCCGTTTCATCAGAGACTTGCATTTGCTTCATATTCAGTTATTGAATATGCTACCAAGTGCCTGCTGCCTATCAAGCTGTCCTATATTTATCATTTTCCAAATCTTGTCGGGGAGGCGCTTCCTGTTCGATTCTATTTTTACCCCATTGCTTTACTACCTTTAATTGTTTTCGGTTGGGAAGCATGTAAAAAACCAATCGTTTTATTTGGTGTATTATTTTTTCTTATACATATCAGCCTTACTATACATATAATACCTATTTCAAGATTTGCGATTACAGCAGACCGCTATGCCTATATCTCTTCAATTTCTGGGTGTTTGTGTATCTCGCTTTCATACGTCTTTTTACAAAACAGGTTTTCTGGTCATTTATTTCTGATAAATATAGTGACATTGATTCTTCTTGGTGTCCTATTCGGATATACTAATGTGAGGGCTAGGGTTTGGAAAGATACAGTAACACTTAAAAAAGAAGTCAAACGAATTTTAGAGTCCAGAAAACATGAACCAAAATTTTATATTTATGCTCTAAACTCGGAGTTTAACCTAATTAATTGCCAATTTTGGTAGCGCCTTCGAGGCGTAAGATTCAAAATATTTAACCACCTACAAATTCAATGTTAACCCTATTTATTAATCATTAAAAAAAATATATATTATGAAAAATAGACTATTCAAGATCTTTGGAATCACAGTAATTATGTTCACACTAGTTGCAAACCTACAGTATGCCTTGTCTGATTACGGCCTCAGCAAGAAAAATTATGGATCCCAATTAATGGCTCAGAATACCACCTCCGTGGAGGTCATTGATGAAGCAGAAGAAAGTACTTCGACCAGCGAAGGCGAAACTCCGCCTCCAGCGCAATGTTACACCGTGAATTTAAATTTTTGCTTTGATACCGGCGTCTATAGTACTCAGTGCACATTTACTGGTCGTTATGGTAGTCCTACTTCCTGTTTTTCATCATATTGCTCAGTTATAGAAAATTATTTGTATGCTAAGCAGCGCCGTTGTGTTAAGAAGAAGTAGATAACAATTCTATTGCATGTTATGGGACATTGTATATACGATGTCCCTAGCTACGCAAAAAACAACATACCCAAGTTTTTCTTTCTGTCAATTTCACCATCTTCAACCTTTCAGTTTTATCATCACCACACATCATGACATCTATTTTTCCTACTCACTACAAAAGAAGTCTCTGGTTACTTTGCTTGGTATTAAATATACTCTATTCATGTAAAAATCAGAAGGACACAGATATTATCGATAAATACACTACAATTCAGGTCAATAATAAATCGCTAACGGACACATTAGATTTGTCAAAGATGATAGACTCTGTTGGCTTGATTAGGTTGACTGATGCTCCCCAAAAATCTTTGGCTAAAATCAACCAGTTATATGCATTGAGCGATTATTATATAGCCATAGATCCTGTAAACACCAAAAGAGTTAATGCATATACTAAAAGCGGTATTTATGTAAAAACCTTGTTGGAAAATGGTCCGCTTAAAACCGATGCTTTGAATGTCACCGATTGTTATGTTAACGAAAAAAATGAAGTTATTATATATGATTATGCGCAAATGAAATTAACTGTATACGATTCCCACCTAAAAATAATAAAAGTGGTTAAAGGTGAAAAACTGTTTAACTACAGCCATGTGGCATCTTTGCCAGGTAGTGATAAGTTTGTAGGTTATAGTAACTTTAACGGCTATAACGCTGTTGTCCAAAACGACGCGAAAAACCCCTCCAGTTTAGATATTCTAGACAGCACTTTAAGTTTATCAAAAAAACATCTCTTTTACCCTTCAAAGTTTGGAGAAATTACTCTTGTTACTCTACCTAAGTCCTTCTTTCCGTTTAAAAACAGCTTGCATTTTTTTCGGGCATACGACCCTTATGTTTATAGTCTTAATAAAGATGGGATTGAAAGGCGTTATAAGATAATTTATTCTAATGGCAATGTTCCTTCTGACTTTCTGGAAAAGATAGTAGCACCGAATTTGCATGCCTTTAACAACATCGGACGAGACCCTTCGTCCCATCAAGTTGTGTCTTCCGCCTTTGCGGGTTACACCTGCTTTACAAACTGGTTAGAGACAAATGATATAATATACCTTTCTTCAACGTCATTCACTGATAAAACATTCGATAACTTTAACTCAATCATTTACAAAAGAGATAAAAAATCAGCTGTCTTAAGTGCTAAAGTATTCTCTGACAATAGCAAGTTCAAACTTACCTTCCCGAGCTTTAATGCATACGATAAGGAAAAAGGCGAGTTTCTAACCTATTGCACGGGTAATAGGCTTAAGAAATACTTGCATCCAAATAGCCCGCTTGTAAAACAAGAAGATATAGTTGACGATAGCTTCTATTTAATCAAAGTTCGGTTTAAGCGGGGTTAATAAAGTCAATGTCTATAAATTTATAATTCATCATTATGAAAGGTCAAAAAATTGAAAGATTATTGTTATATCTCTCCGTAGTCCTATTATTAATTACCTCATTTCTTATTTTCAATTCTACTAAAAAGATTAGCATTAAAAATGAGAGAATAAGTTATTTGAAGGATAGCATCAGCTATATAAATGGTGTAAACGAATATTACCATCATTTGCTCAAAACTAAAATGAAATTGTCAAATCTCACTTTAAATGACAAACTAATCAAGGTGTATGATATAACGATTGATACTAACAAGTCTGCCTTTATAAGAATCGGTTCTATAATAGGGAAAAATAGGCATAGTCTTATTTTGAGATATACTGAGATTGGCTGTGGTGAATGCTCCAGTTTGACAGTAAAAAAATTAAAAGCATTAAGAAATAAACATCCAGATCTACCTGTATATGCATTCGTTGATTTCACTGAATATGATTCTTATCTGCAATGGAGAAAGGTAGGGGAAATAGATTTTCCAGTATTTTTGGTTAAAAAAGATGATTTGCCCTTTGATAAAGATTTTCAAAATTATTCGTATGTGTTTCTAGTCAACAACGATGGCGTTGCCACGGATTTTTTTGTTCCTAACAGCGGGTATCCTGATTTGGTAGATTATTTTTTTGAAAACATCTACAAAAAAGGCCTATAATTTCACATCTAATAATTTTGTCATGAAAAGATTAATATTGATTTTTTTTCTATTTCAAAAGGTTGCTTTTGGACAGGTGGAAAAAGTAGATACTGTTGTTTTAAGAATAGATCCAGAAACTGCTATTGGTGGTATTTCTAGCAAAATATACAATGAGGTGACGTATATACCCTTACAGAATTCAAAGGAATGTGTGGTGGGGGAGATATCAAAACTGGAAGTAGTTGATAGATTTTTTATCGTGTTTGACCGGGGACTTGATCAAATTATAATTTTCAATGATGATGGCTCCTATCATGCGAAATGTGAAGACATCCCTGGTTATCCTAGGAATTCAAGTATGGCAGATAACTTTAACAATAAATTTGGGGATTTCGCCGTCAATAGGGAGAAAAAGGAAATCTTTGTAAAGACAAACCTTGATCGAGCGAACTTATATATATTTGATTATGGAGGAAATTTTAAGCGCAAAGTTTCTATGGAACCTAACAATAACAATTTAAAACGCTTTTTCGGTTTCACTTTCTTGGATAGTACTAGTTGTGTTTATAATGTCCCAGCCTATTCCCCTCAAAAGGGCAGCACTACAGTGGAGAATTATATGCTGTATTTTTCCAACAATCTTAAATTTGATTATAAAAAAGAATTGCCATATGATTTTACGACCATAGCAAAGGGTCCGGATGTTCAACTAACATTGGATGGTCCATTTTATTATTTCGGAGTTAACAATAGGCGTTTTTATACACGTTCATATGACTACAATTTGTATCTATTAGAGAAAGATGGTATAAAGAAAGTTTTTAAAATATTATTACCATTGCAATATAGCATACCTAATGATTTCTTAACAAATGAGGAAAAATACAAGTCAAAAAGAACTGAATACTTAACAACTAATTCGCAAAACGTCTATTTGATAACTGGGGTCTATAGCTTTGGGGACTATCTGTCTTTTAAACTGAACAGTAATAAATATGGAGAGAGAAATACATTCATTTATAATTTAAAAACTGGAACTCTCCTAAATCTACTGAGGGTAAAGACTGATGATGCCACATTTTTTTTACCAACTGTAAGTTTTGATAAGTCAATTTTGGCAAGCGACGGAAATTATTTCTATTCCACGCTTTCATCTTTGGAACTATTTAAGGCACACGAAGCCACGAAGATTAAGCTGCCGAGATATTCTGCTCAGTTAAAGCATTATTTCTCTAAGCAATCGGCTAAAAGTAACCCTGTAATTGTCAAAATAAAATTACAACCGAGTTTATAATTAAGATGAGGTCCCTTGGAGGTTTGACTTTTTTAATTTTTTTGGTTTTAATGAGTGGAATTAGCTACGCCCAACTGAAAAATGATTCTGTACAAGTCGGCGAAGTACATGGGGTTGTTCGAGATTCTTTGCATAATTATGTTTTAGATTTAGCATCTGTCGCAATTTACACGGAAAAAGACTCCGTATTGGTAAGTTACCAACTTACTAATACCTTTGGCGAGTTTCAGTTCAAAAAAGTGCCTATTGGAGTACCATTAAGAATAATAGTAAGTTTTGTTGGCTATAAAACATTAACTAAACAATTCAATATATCTATAAAAAACAAATTTATAGACTTGAAAGAATTGATTATGAATAAAAAGTTGGTAGAATTAAATGAAGTCGTTGTAAAATACATACCTCCAGTTCGAATGAATCAAGACACGCTTGAATTTAATGCAGATGCTTTCCAATTAGACAAAAACGCGGTTGTGGAGGACTTGCTTCGTAAGTTACCTCGTTTAACTGTTTGGGGTGATGGTACGATAACTATGAACGGGAGGCCTGTCAGGCAGGTTTTGGTTAATGGCAAGCCTTTTTTTGGAGGAGACTTCAAGGTTGCGATACAAAATATTCCGAAAGACGCAGTTGATAAGATCCAAGTTTATAAAGAACAACAGAACAAACAAAATCCATTAGATTCAATAGCTTCCATTAATATCAAGCTTAAAAAGGATAAAAGTTCAGGAATTTTCGGCAAATTATTAACCGGATATGGAGTGTCTAAACGATATGAAGGTGATGCTAACGTTAATTTTTTCAATAATCGTACTCAATTTAGCATCGTTGGTGCAGCTAACAATGTAAACAAAATGGCTGAAAACGCAAATATATTGCTTCGTAACAGCACTTATAAGAGCACTGGGGTTCGGATAGAATTTCAACCTGATCTGAGACTTCTAGGGATAAATCAATCTGCCGCAGGAGGAATGATATTGCGCCATGACTTCATCTCGAACGCTAACTATAATAATACAAGTTTCCTAAAAGCTGATTATTTTATTAAAACCAATAACAATACGACTAGCCTAAACTCAAAAATAGTAACAACAATAAAAGCCGATAGTACGCAGACTCAATTTCTCAAGAACCAGAACAGAAATGAAATTTCGAATCAGACATTGAAAGTTGAGTATGTTAGACGCAAGAAATTCTTTAGAGTAAATGCGGGTGCAACTTTTAATGAAACAAATAATAGCTCAGAATCCTCCAGTCGAATAAATTTATATGGAGAATCAGAAGATTTAAAGAGTACCAATAACTTGGACAATACTACGAATATCAGAGCTAAAAACATGTCTCTTAATCTTAACCTAAGTCGAGAAAAGAATTTTACGAAATCGAACAACTTGCCAGGCAGTTGGATTGTTGGGTACAATTTAAATTTGGGTGAAACTTTTGCCGACGGGACGAATGCAACTATTTTCACATCAGTAAGCGATCCATCACAGAATCAAAGGTTAAATCGTATATACGATAAAAGTGGTAACAATGTGGCTCAGCACCTAACCGTGGGGCTTGGAGATTTTTCTGGATTATTTTTTCCTAAAAACGGGTTATTTGGCATCGGTCTCTCGCTGCGAAATGATGTGGATTTTATTACTCACAATGAAAATAACCTTGTTAGAAGTTTGGACGCCTCTAACGAGTATAAGATCAATCCATATCTTACAAGCGTAAGTAAATTGACAGTATTTAATGAACAGCCGGCAGTGGTTTTATCAAAAACATTTTCAAAAAAATTAGCCGATCGTTATATGAAAGTTGTTTTTATTGATGTTGTTTTACAAGAGCAATTTTACTATCAAATTAATTCCTCCCTTCAAAAATATCAAAATTTTCAAAGGAACTATCAAAAATTTGTACCCAGTGCATCCATTAATTTTAGAAATGATCAGTATGGTGATTTTATAGAAGACTTCACATTATCCTTTTCCACCGTCATAAAGTATCCCACAGTTGATCAATTACGACCTCTTGTAGACAGCACAAATTTATATGATATTGCTCTAGGCAACCCCAATTTGAGAGAGGAAAAAGGACACAGTCTAAGTTTTAAAATGGACCATTCCAGCCAAAGGACTAAGAATACATTTGGATATAATGCAGAAATAAGAGTTGGAATGATTAGCAATTCTCAAGTTGATAGTTCTATAACCGATAGTATTGGTAGACGTAGTCATTATACAGTAAATGCAAACGGAAGCAAATATGTGATTATTGCTGGTGCCTTAAATAAAGCTTTCAAGTTTAACCAGCATCAGTTTCAGCTGCAGTTTTTGCCATCACTTAGCTTTTATCATAACCCATTTTATACGAATAACTCTCTTAATATTTCAAATACTATTTCCAGCAATAACTCTTTTTCACTTTTGTACTCTCTTAACGATTGGTTGGCTGTCAGTCTTACCGAATCCTTTCAATTTTATAGTTCAAAGCAAGAAGGTGCAAATGATCTAAATTTCAGAAACAGTACGACATCAACAATTTTTGGGACTTCGGTAAATTTCACTAAGCGGATGAGTTTGGGTAGTAATGTTTCGTATAATAGTGCAGCAAGTACCGGATCAAGCGATTTCAGGTATACAATTTGGAATGCCAATGCAGCTTACAGAATGCTGAGGGGTAACAAACTTGAAATAAAACTAGCCGCCCTGGATTTGCTCCGCCAAAATACAGGCATAATCAACACTGGATTTAATAACACAATTACGCGTGGGACATCAAACGTGTTAAAACAATATTTTATGATTTCGCTTTCGTATTATCCACGACAGTTCGGTTTAAATGAAAAAGCAAAAAATTAAAGAAAATGAATAGTTTGCAAACACATTAATATCCTTCAAAAACTATATCTAATGAAAAAACAAATATTTGAGTTTTTTAAGTTCGGCTTAGTTGGTTTATTTGGGATTTTTATCGATTTCTCCATAACGTGGGTTTGTAGTTACAAACTCGAGATGTACTACATTGTTGCTAATGGGATTGGGTTTTGCGTAGCAGCGAGTAGCAACTATTTAGTTAATTCTTGTTGGACGTTTTCTGCTAACCAAACCATTGGAATTAAAAGCTTTTCTATTTTTTTAATGATATCATCAATAGGCCTTTTATTAAATAGTGCGTGTGTGCTTATGTTTAAAGATTTTTTTAATCTTAATCTTTATTTAGCCAAATTACTGGCGGTGGTCATAGTTTTTAATTGGAACTTTTTTGCCAACGCAAAGTTCACCTTTTCAGAAGGGCGCTAACGTAGAAACAAAATAGAAGCCTATTAATGATGCAGGATTTGATATCGTAATTATCAATGTCGTACATGTAAATGTTTTTGGCAAGATCTCGCAGCGGAAAGACAGTATGAGCATTAATTCCTCTGATAGTTCCATTACCAAGGCCACGCAGATGGATTATGCGATTCCTGCAAGCAAGATCGCGACACTTTCATCCGGGGAGTTTGTGGGAGTAGTCGCGGATAATCCAGAACAGAAAATCAAATTAAAAATGTTCCATTCAGAAATCCAGAATGACCATGAGGCGATTGCCTTGGAGGAAAAAGGGTATGTGGAAATTCCAATGGTGAAGAAAGTAACAGCTGAAATGGTGGAGGAGAACTATAAGCAGATCAAAAGGGAGATTTTTGATCTGTTGAAAACTGAGTGTGCCAAGCAAGAGGTGAAGGCTGAGGTGAAGGAGACCAAGAAAAGGGCGAACTCTCGACCGAAGAAAGGGAAGGGCGAGGAGCAGAGTGTCTCGTATTAACATGTATATTAGGGTTTAAAAGTCCGTTCCTATTGGCTGGTCCCCTTGAGATTCAAGTTGTGCATGGATAAATTGATCGTATTGTATCTTTCATTTATCAAAATTTTCCTCCTTAGTAGAATTATTAGGGATCTACGTTTAGTTTTTTGATGCTTTAGGATCATTTGTGATAAGGGAACTTAACCTGATGAAATCAATTAGGGTCATCTGGTGTTCGAACTTGGATTGAAAAGTTTTCGCATCAGGTGAAAAGTAGGAACTGGTTACAACAAGTCCAGCGGTAGCCCGGTCAGCTGCCATACGGCCTATCAAGTCACTTACTACACTTACTCCCACCGGGCGATCTGGTGCATATTGTTTGCATTCTGCGTAGATCATTAAATTTCCCACTTCACGATGATCTAGAATGATGAGGTCTTTGCCTCCATCTCTAGTCTGGGGAGTTAACTTTACTTGATAGCCGCGCTCCTCAAAAAGTTCGGCGACAAGAATTTCAAATTGCCGCGGACTTAACTTATATATTTCCTGCGGTTGCCGGTTAATTCTATCAAGGATGCGTTTGTTGACAAGTCGAACATCTGTAATAATTTTCGGTGCTTTGTGAAGAACAATCGATGGCTTTTCAAGTTGTTCGATAATGGCGGTATTCCGATAGACCAGTTGGTGCTCTTTGTCTGCGGAATGTTCCAAAAGGAAATTCAACGCCATTATAATTTCACCGGGATTACCACTTAGGCCTCCGATCATCTTTTTTAGAGATGCATGAATGCCTTCCCGATCAGGAGAATTTTTATGGTAGATATCTAAAATTTTGTCAATTTCAGCGCCTTCAAGTTTACGCAGGTAGATGGTTTGTGCATGGCGATCGAAAATTTTTTCGTTGATTTGTCGTGTTGCCGATAATATAACCCTTTGCCCAAACTGTCCAGCTTCTCGCATGATTTTGGCTATATTCTCTTTAACAGATGGAGACTTGATTTCATCGAAATCATCAATGATAAGTAAACCAGAATATGGATTGCCCGAACTAGATTGATGAGGAATGAGGTAGCTAGAGATTCTGGATTCGTCAAATTCGATGTCATGCCCATGCTGATAGTCGATCCAATCAAAACCCCTTGCGTTCACTTCAATGACCGCCTTTAGTAGAGCTGTTTTTCCTATTCTCGCCTCGCCATAGATGATTACATTTCCATTATGCAACATGGTGTCAATATCAAAGATTTCACGTGACCGACTTCCGCTGATCAATCTATTGAAATCTTTATCTATTGTAATGTCGATTACCTTGTTTGCCTCCATAAGCGCATTTGTGAGTATCTTTATAGATATACTTTATATGGTTTAAGCATATCACGCAGATCATTCTTAAGCAATTTGTACACCCAGTTCCTAATAACGCAAAAATCATCCACCTTGGATGTTCTAAATTTATCGATAGTTCTTATATCGTTATGATAGTCACTACGCAGAATACTATCTAATGTAAACCCTTGTATCCCTCTAATCTTATCTTCCTTAATGGCATTTTCCCATGAGGTATTTTCACGAAAGTAGAATTTTGAATGGTCATCTTGGGATGAGCGATAGCCCATGGAACCCGATTTTAGTACATCCGAATCTTTCATGTAAAAAATATAATCATGAGGCATTGCATTATAGTACTTCAACTCATGCTTGAACGTCGGGAAATAATATTCTACGAACTCCTTATAACATTGCTCCAAATGCCTGAAGAAACATTCAATATATAGTTTAGCCTGATCTGTTGTGTACTGGAAGCACCTACTTTCTCCAATATTGCGAATGTTATTTAACTGGAAGAAACTCTTGGCTTCGTTTATTGATTTGTCGGGATATGGCAAGTGATGTTTCTCTATCCTTTGGATGCCCTTTTCTTGGAGAATGGCTACAATTTTTGACAGGTGCTCAAGGGGAGGGAAATCTCCTGTTGTTTTAAGTAAGGGAATGTCGATGTTGTTTTGAACGGCCTGGTCGACCAGTTGTAAGATTGTAGTTCTTGGAATGCTATAATCTTCTCGTCGGTAATGTTCATAGGCTCGAAACCTATATATCCTATGTTGCAGATCTTGAAGATCAATCGGGTAAACCTGTTCAAACCTCGGAAGATAGAAATCGTTCAAAATATCCGGGTACCCAAGATTCTTTCGATAGTAATAGACGATAAGGGAAATCTGTTCCATTAATAATATATCAGAATTGTAGGCATTGAGCCTACCTTTTTGAATGATTTCCTTTAATTGCCCGAAAACTTCCTTCTTGACCATTTCGCTATGATCTGGAACGAACAATGGATAATTACTGCCATGAATGGAGGTTACACCAATTTCGTACATTCGACGGCTCCAACGGGCCGCCGAAAAAGCATGCCCGAGATCTTCATATAGTATTTTCTCCGATTCCTCATCCTTGACCGGAAACAGCGCGTAGCCGCCATTATTGATTAGGTCAGTTGGCAGAACAATACCAATTTTACCATCAGTATTAGGGAGAAATAGGTTCTTTGAATTTTTAAAGTTTTTCTCCAAATAGGAACCATAGCTCTCTGCATAGGCCAATGCCCTATCCTTTTTATAGTTGGTCAATGTATACTTATGGCTTGTACTTGCATTTTCTAGGTAAAATTCGATTGCGCTTTGTGCGATATAGTTTCCGTATAATTCGTCGAGGACATTGTAAAAGTCAACATCGTTGAGCTTATCTAATTTGTAGGAATGGAAGCATATCACATAATCCCTTATCTTGGAGTAGTAAAATGATATGTTGTAGGAATCCTGCTCATTGGATTTTGTAAGTATATTTCTTGAAAAAAGTTCTTCAGGAAGTGATTCGTGTGACGAAAATTTTAATTTTTCTAGCAGGGTTTCAACCTCTAAACCATCACCATAGAATGCATCAAGACTACCGTATTGATGTTTAACCAGTATTGAACCAATTTCTGAAAGAATTCTGGTGCCAGTTAGGAAGTCAATTTTTGATTTTTCAAAAGATTGCTTCAAATAAGTCTTGATTAGATCCTTATCGTCGATTTTCGCTGGTATTTGCTTGTGGCTATAGACTTCGCTGAATATCCTTAAGAAAAAACCGTTGTGTAATTCTTTGGAAAGGGCTACTGAAATCTCACCCTTGAAACCGAAAAATTTTCTGTACAAAGGCACTACGGCATTTAGTTCATCTTCGTTGAAGTCTTCCAATAGAAATCCAGGATTGTTTTCCAACTTTGCGTTTCGTACATGAAACTTATCAAGTTCTTCGAACAAGTGTGTGGGCGTGCCATTTAACTTTAGCATATTTTTCCAAATATTGGACTTACAACTAATGCAAAATTTAATCTTGCTCAGGTTTCTGGTTGCTAGCGCAAGTTCGCTCAGTTCAAGTGAAATATTTGCGTTTGTGCTTTCGTCAATTGCATCAAGGAAGATGAATACGGTTTTACCTAAGAACCTCCCTAATTCATCTAATCTTTTTAAAACCAGATCACCTTCACTTCTACTAGAAAAAACCCCGTTTAAGTCTTGCGCAATATGTTCTAATGGAGATTTGTTAATAATTGCTGCATTGTAAAAGAAGACAAAATCGTTTTCTAAGCACTGTAGAGCAAGTGAGCAAATTGCATTTGTTTTACCCACTCCAGCAGTACCTACGATCGCAAAAAAAGGTGATTGATCTTCCGTAAAACGATTGAATGATTCCTGTAAATCACCTCTTTGCACAAATAGTTCCTGGACAAACTTTGAAGTTGGCTCGTCGATATTACCAATAATTGGTCCCATTCTGTCCTGAACTTGGCTCTTGCAGAAGAGCTTTAGATTTTCCCCCGAGAAGGAAACAAAATTTTTTAGTGCTTCGTACCTAATTCTCAGCTCTTCATCTGTTGATAGTGTATAGCCGTTTTTCCAAAAATCTGACTGCTCGGAAATTTGTTTGCCGGTAAGATCTGATTTTGATATGGTGTCATAAATCTTGGTGCTCTTCCCGTTGGTAATGATCACAAAAGGTGCTATATCGTCCTTTAGCGCTCTTGCATAGGAAATGCCTTGATCGATATCATTTTGTGAAATGGCAACTGATTCGCTTTTAAGTTCAATGATAAAAAGATTTTTCCCATTCCTTTTACACAGGATATCCGATCTTCCATTAATGGCATGTTGGGATTTTCCAAGTCGTATGGTAAATGAAGTCTCTAGTGAAATTTCTGAAAGATCAAGTCCGAGGTCCTTTAAATAAGGTAAAATTAGTTTGCCTCTTATTTCTTCTTCATTCATTAACTTCATTTAAAAATCTTCCCCCTTTACAATTGGGATATCCCTAGGCTAAAATACAAATACTAAATCTAACTTACTTATTTATCTTTTGTCTCTGTAGCAAACCATTGTTGCTTACGACTATAGGGATCGCGACGATCTTTTTTCTATATGTTTCTTTCCCATCTAGGGATTTGCTAAAAAAATACTTTATAAAAGGGAGCTTGTGACCCCTCATAAAGTTAATGGTAATCTTTGGGGTTAGTTACCTCAGATATAGCTACCTTTGGATATACCAGTCTAATTAACCTCCATTTGGCACCGAGTTGACATACCTATCATACATGAGGCAAACTATATATTTTAATAAAATCTATATCATCGAATCCTTGAAGGAAAATGATAAAAAAACAGGTTCCGTTCTTTATAACGATCTAATCCGTCACAGGGTAAATCAAATGGATGGATTTTCTGCCGAATTGATTTGTGTAGATACCAAACCTTCATTTATGGCTGCCTTGAAAGGAATTTTTAAGGATACTGATCCAAATGAATCGCGGCCTTATCTCCACTTTGAGATTCATGGCTCAAAAGATGGTTTCGAATTGACTAATGGTGAATCCGTGTCCTGGGAAGAACTTTATTTGAGTTTTAGCGAAATAAATGGGCTGCTAAGAAATCAACTTTTCATCTCGTTAGCGACTTGTTTTGGTGGTTATCTGTTCGAAATAATTGATCCGAGCAGGCGTGCCCCCTTTTTTGGTTTTGTGGGCAACACCAGTACGATCTCAAGCTGGGAAATTGAAATTGGATACTATGAGTATTTTGATACGCTACTACAAACCTTGGATCTGGATAAGGCGATTGAATCGTTGAATTTAGCTAATTCCCATAGTAAAGTGCCATATGTTCCTCTGGTTTCAGGCGAAATATTCCATCACGTGGCAACAAAGCTAAAGGCACAAATGAAAAACCGGAAATTAATTTTATCAAAAAGGAAACAATTGGAAAAGCAAGCAAAAAAAAATTCAAAAATCAAGCTGCAATATTCGAAAAGTGGGCTTAAGGACGCTATAAAAAAAATCGTTTGGAATTATCCCCGGCAAATGGAAGTGCTAGAACAGTATTTCCTATTTCAAAGAGATACAGTAGTGGATGTATTATAATTTCCCATCTTTTTAATCGTTAAGCATAACACCCATCAAAGTGATCGTCTTTTTGTAAGTATAGAGAGGATACGGGTAGAAAGTGCTTCAGAATTTTCAAAAGCTCCTACCAGTTTGATGTATGTTAGTCTCTAGAATCATAATGATCTCGAAAATTCCAAAAGCAATGCCTTAGGTGACACAAAGTTAGAAATATAGTACCACTTTAACGGATTTAATTAGCGGTTTCAATTCACGGGGATTTTTTTAAAGGTACGTGACGATATTTGATCGCTTGGAAAACCTTCCCATAATGCGCAGGCTCCCGCTGGGAAGCTTTGGGGAAAATCTTTCTGTGCTGACTGATGTGGTTTTCGAGAAAGTCGAACTGAAGGAATTATACAAGCAACATTTTGAGAAGTTATATGATCAGGTCTTTCTACTTGAGCGGATCAATACCTTTTTTTGGTAACCGGTTAGGGTTTAATGCCCAATTGTACATCGCAGCATTAACGCAAAGGTCAAATGAAGAACCTTAACTATATTGCCTGTCATGAGATGACCGAATTCGATCTCATCAAGGATTCTACGCGCCAACCGACCCTTGAAACACTTCAAGCCCTTCGCCCAGCGGTAGATAGAGATTATAAACAATATCTGAATAGTTTTGCCACCGTTCAGCATCTTGGGGATCTTGGCTATTCGGCAGCTGAGGAGACTGCTTTGGGCCACTGTTTCAGTTCAGCGACAAAGGCAAAATCTGATCTCATCGCAAGGATCTTAAAATTTCAGTCCAACACCTTTCAGCATATTTGCCCGTATTGCCAATTCTTTACTTTTTCCAGTATTGCCCACTATATTCCAAAAACAGAATACCCATCGCTCTGCGTGCTTCCAAAAAACCTGCTGCCCTGCTGCGCAACGTGCAACAGTGTCAAAAATGACTTCTGGAGGGAAAATGGTCAGCGTGCATTTCTTCATTTTTATCTGGATACCCTTCCAAATGTCAGCTTCCTGCAAGGTAACCTGACCTGGGTAGGAATTATCCCTACTATTCAGTTCCAACTAGTGCAGAATGCTGGGATTTCAAATTCCCTTTTTGCGCTTGTTACAAGCCATTTCAAATTCCTAGGCTTGATCAGTCTGTACGAAATCGGAGTGCCAAGGGTTATATAGGATAAAAAATGACGTGGCAGCCATCGCTGCCGGCCTGAACATGGTATTGAATCCAGCAATGATTCAAGGGATAATGGCTAACAAGGTGGCCTCTTTAAGAAATGACTTTGGGACAAGTTACTGGGATGCCGTTGCCATGGAAACTTTGATAGCCTCACCACAATTCCTGGCCTCTTTGTAGTTCGCCAAGGCCTGCAAATCGACTTTTTTGCTTATAGGACGGTTTTATCTAAAAGATGGCGCTAGCTTTGGAACCCTGTTAAAGCTTTAACCTGCTCGTAAGACTCTTGGAAAGACCTTGCATATAGATAATCGTCCTTTTTTAAACCGATAAAATACACCCTGCAGCCCGATTCGTCCGCACGGAAATAGGCAACACTGCATAGGTTGATTAAGAACTTTCCGTCCGTAGTGTGCGTTAACTCTATAAATTTATTCATGTTCATTCGCTTAATTTTTTTTATACTAGATTAATTGTCAGTTTTTGTAGCGGTGACTTCTTAATAAACCCTGATTAAATTTTCAGGGTATATTCTTTGATCAGATGCTCGGTTGGAATATGGAGTAGTTCGCTGAACATGCGGATCATGGTAAGGGACAGGGATTGTTTATAGTTCAGTACCTTGCTTACAGTGCCTTTGTCCCCGTATTTTTTTGCCAGGTCTGCGGGCTTATAGCCAAAGTCTTCCATCCTGATCTTGATCAGTTCAACGGGATCGACCTCAGGTAGGTCGCTCGTTGCTCTTTCGTACTGGGAAATAAGGTGTACCAGAAGGATTTTTTCTTTGTGTTCGACTGTTCCTTTTGGCGCACGCTTAATTTCTTCGTATCTTTCGGTAGCCGTCTTATAATCTTGCTCCGATTCAATTAAAAACCATTGTGGTTTCATCATAACTCGTTAAAAACTGCCCGGATCCATTAAATGGTCTCGGCATCTATTTCATCGTACTCGGTGTGCGTTCCAATAAAACGCACTTCTACGATCCCGTCGTCATAATCCACCTCGACGATTAGGCGGTACTTGTTTCCCACGATCTTAAAGCGGGTGCGATCACCTTTGATGATCTTGGCCTTTGGAAAGTCAAAAAGCACATCTGAGCTTTTTTTCCATGTTGCTGCTCGTGTGGTCGTGGTCCAAGCTTTTAAACTTTTCCCTGAATCAGCATGCTTACGCGCAAACTGGTCTAACTTTTTTAAGTAAATAATGTCCATGTGTTGGATTTTTGTTGTGGGTAGAGAGAACCCTTGCCATTCTGATCATAATTTTTTTCTTAGAGTTAATAAAATTTATTTATCCAAAGATATTAAATAGTTGGCAAAATACCAACTTTATTATAGAATATTCTTATTATTGATTTTGTCTCACTCTTTTCATATATTAAAAGGTGTAATTTGGATGACCTGCTTAAAGTAGCTACCGATATTGAGAGGATACTGAAACCTAGAACAATCGATAATCCCGTATTTGGTGAACGAATTCTGTTGGTTCATTGAACTGAATAAAGAGAGGGGGTACTAAGGTTCTAGTCAATGGCACTGCTATTGATTTTTCGGTAAATATACATGCCTTGGATAGTTTTCAACTTTCGGTTCCAGATTCGGATACGGTTTTTAAGATCAGGTATGTGCAGTGGAAAGAGGGACTGCACAGGGAATTGAGCAAGTACTATTTTTTGTGCCATGGACAGGAGATTTACAAGGATTATACCATGCTGAACAAAAAAAGTGATGAATACTATCACAGCGTTTACATAGAGAGTGACTTTTTTTATGATTTTGATTTCAGATCGGATGAAACGATTAACCAAACCGCTTTCTTTGGTAAGGCAAAGTCATCGCTAGAGTATAGGCATCTGGTTAAGGAATTGACAGAATACCTCAAAGCTAAGCGTAAGCCTTTTTTAGAAGAGTATGCTGATCGGCTGGTGGATTCCTTCGAAAAGGAAGCTATATTTCCCGAGTATGCATCTCTTGGGGAAGGAAACGTAAAGAAAGCCATGCCGGTTGAAGTGGTAAAGGCTTTGTAAGAGGTAGCGCCAAAACTATTTACTGGTCAAAACCTCGATCAGAAGAAGGTATTTGTGGGGTTGTTGGATATGTTGTTGGATACCAATGGGGGTGAGGGGTTGTTAAAGATAATCGAGGGGGTGGTTGATTTGGATGAAGAGGAAAGGGAAGATCTAGCAAAGCTTTTGGAAGTTGGTTAGATTGGACAGGGATGCAGATGGGATATAGCTGCACATTGCAAACAAATCCAGCATATAAAGTGTTAATAAAATACAGATGAGAAAGATAATTTTAGCCTTATTGATCTTAACTATTGCAGTAGGATGTTCCCGAAAAACTAGTTTTCCTTCGCTGTCCAAACGCCTATATGCAAAAAATGGTGGAGCAAACGATAGGTCTATTTTTAAGCTAAGTAAAGGGAAGTATGAGGCGAGAAGAAAATTTTATCGAGCACATGCAGGATCATTTTTGAAAGGGGAGATAGACACTTTATTCATAATGGAAGCCTACTACATGGAAGAGGGGCTTTTTCACGGCACTATCTGGACGAAAAGTGATACGGGTAGCTACAGATACTCTAGGAATAAGCTTGAAGCTAAAAAAGAAACCTTTTTTACCGATTATCAACTGAAGCTAGTGGGTAAATGGGATACGGTACAAATAAGGAAGGAGGATAATGCTACAACTCCTGTTTTTGATGGTGCTATTTCCGCTAATGCTTTTAGATGTTATATTAGCGCTGGTATATGGGTTTTTGATCAGCTCTATTTTGTTTATCTTGATGGTCCAAGGTGAAATAAACTCGGATCAGCAGTAGCAAAATTTTGTCGGGAGATTGCCTAGCTTGTACCTTAAATTGCTGTGGTCAGTTGCGCATTATTTGTGTTTAGCTAATGCCTTCCTTAAATGCGGGCCGTAAACATGAGCAGTTTGAAATAGCTGTTGTCAATATCGTAGTAATAAGAAAAAATGGATACAAAAATTTGGTTGGCGATAGTAAAAGTTAGCCCACTTAAAGGCAACGAATTCTTAGCTTCTGTAAAGGCATATGTTAACGTTGCATGCATTGCAGCCGATGAAGAGCAATTCGTAGGCAAACTTCATTCATACTTTAAACTGCACAAGTTTGAAATACACGAGATTGATGATGTACTAACTGAAAGCTCATTAGGTTTTGCCTATGAAAAAACAGAGGAAAGGATAAACTTGATTAATGAAATAAATGAAGGGTATGAATTTGCTTGGGGTACTTTTCACGTATTTGAAGGTGAAGATGACGATTGACCTTTATTATTAGGTTTAAAGATCTAACAAGTAGAATAAATATGGCCAGGCCTCATGCGTGGGTGAGCAGGACCCAAAAAATCGGGCAACCTGTGGATGTTCGCATTAAAGCCTAAAAAGCCTTGTGATTTTGAAGTTAGCATCGATAAGGAAGTGGAAATTTATATCGCTTAGATTGACAAGGGGAAAGCATTGATGCCACACGACGCAGCTAGAGTATGCGATTCCGTTGAGTAAGATTGCGACGCTTTCTTCAGGGGAGTTTGTAGGGGTGGTGGCGGATAATCCAGAAGAAAAGACTAAACTCAAGATGTTCCATTGTGAGATCCAGAATGATCATAAGGATATTGCAGCAGAAATGAAGAACTTCTTTCCCTGCAGGACGCCAACAGCAACCGCAGAAGGATAAAGTCGAAGGTCTACAAAAAGCGGTTTCGTTCTAGACCAACCTGCTTGATATAGAATTTTTGCGAATGGTATATGCTGGGGGTAAAGTTTACGTAACAATTTTCAAAAATTAGCGGTTAATTCTTGGCTCTGGATCTTTTAGGGATAAGTTTAGACTTTTGCCTTTTTTGTTGGCTTTTGAGATCGTTTCGCCTTTTCTGCCTTAGCAAGGTCGGTGAGACGTTTTTGGTCCCATTTGTTGTTCTCCTTAATTGAAAACTTGAGCACCTCCTTTTGGGCGTTTAGCCTATTTTTATTTTTTTGCACTTCAGCCTTGATCTGCTCCTGTTTTATTTTTACGAAAGCGGTTATGAGTTTATAGGTAATGCTCGTCAATGCGGTCAGGACAAGTCCGACAACGACCGCTTCTTTCTGATAGCCCTCAGACGGACCATATTGCTCATCGATCTCGATTTCATTGTCGTTTACGTAGAGCAATTCATGCAGTTCCTGCAGCAGCTCAGGACTGGCTTCTATCTTAATTTCCATTGATAAATGTATTAAAATTTTTGAATACTAATTCCCGTTCTACCTTTGGATTGTGCTGTATATAGCCGAAGGCAATCTGCATCTGCTTGAAAATAAATTTTTTCCATTCCACTTCATCAAATCGGATCTGATAGTTGCCAAGGTCTGAGGAGAGGATGGTATGCTTGATAAAAGCGGGCAGGAGCAGGAATCTATGGCTGATAGTTGAAAGAAAATTGACATAACAGAAGAACTCCGGGACCTGTTCCATCGTGCTGTGCATCCAGTCCCTGGCTTCCTTTATCTGGAACAACGGCCTTGTATCGGTATCAAAGCCATAGAAATCAAGATTGATCGCATGAGTAAGCTCTTCTGGAGCAACCCCCTTTTCAATGATCAGGTGATTGATGAAATCACGGAACATGAACTTCTTTTCCTCATGGTCCCAGTCGTCCTTGTGGATGGTCAGGGTATAACCTCCAGGACTTTTGATGTAGTTGTAGCTTCGGTGCTTAAAGGCCAATTTTTCATAGGCATCCCAACTGCGCATTGCCATCTCAACAGGTACCTTATCAAAGGTCATCGTTTCCAGGTTAATCTTGCGATGGAAGGTAAAAGTGAACCAAGCGGGGAAACCGCATCCGGTATGCTCCAGAGGTATGGAATTCCATTTTTTGCAGAGTTCAAGCGGATAATAGGGACAATTGGTGTGGTGGCAGTTATAGGGAACGTGCTGTTGTACCCTGGTGAACATGGCCTGTGTGACTTCCTTGAGCTTCATCAGTTCCCTGATATAGAAGCGGTAGGGAATGTTCTCGGGAGTTTTTCCCTCCAGGAAATCCTTGCCGACCATCATCAACGAGTCCCGTCCTTTCATCTGCTGAAAATAGTAGTGGGTGGCCATCGGATTGAACTCGATTTTCAGATAGGTAAACTTTTCCCTGTCGATATCAATCAGGTAGTATAGGATCGCTGGATTTCTCGTGATCTGTTGGTAGAATTTCTGGGCATGTACGCCAAGGGGATAGTGGAACATATCGATCGATTCGAGGCCATATTTGACAACATCTTGGATGCTCTGATGGTGGAGTACTTTTACAGGGGTATCTACGAAATTGTCCATTGCGGTCAGGTCGATGTCCATCACACCGAGTTTTTCGGTCATCCATGCCATCAGTTTGTCGTAGATCTCGCTGGTACTGAAGTTTTCATAGTGCGGCAGGTAATAGTTGAAGTAGGTTGCGGCATTACAGAACGCGCCGATGGGCTCCGAGGTTGAAAAGGCAGCCTGTACCAGTATCGGTAGTAGGTCATAGGCCTGTTTTTTGCCTACCTGCTTTACCATGAAAAGGTAAAGCCTTTTGTAGCACCGGTTCTTTGGGTCCCTGATCCAGTGGTAGTAATCCTGGTCATTTGCATTTTCAACGGTGAGCTTGTACTGGAAGATGGAGGTGACATCTTCCAACATATCGTTCAACGAAAAGACCTGGTTTTCCGGGCTTGAAAACTCGGCATCCTTCATCATTAACTGGTCGTTTTTCCAGTACAGCTGGAAATTCTGGGAAGTGTACCTGTAATTGGCCGCATACCTGGTGTGCATGGAGATATCGCCGATGGGGAAACTGGACTCTTCACTGGATTTCACTTGCAGGCGCAGTTCCATCAGGTTCTCGAATTCCAGCCAGTTCAGATAGTAGAGGAAGGGATAGTAAAGGCTCTGCAAGTAATGGTGGAATTCATGGAGAAGTGCTTTTTGGATATTCTTGTTGTTCGCAATCTCATAGTGAAGATGCTTGGAAAGCATTTCAGTCTTGATGTGCGTGGAGGTGTTCGCGGTTTCAAGAAAAGCATTGAGCTGCTGCTGCTGTTCTAGATTGCCGGAAGAACTTTTATTGATGTATATCACCCTTAGGGCAGTATCGATATAGGAGAATGGATGTGACATAATAGAGAGGCATTATTTTCTTAGCTTGGCATGTGCTACACTGAGCTCTTTAAAGCATTGGGCAATGCATAATCATCCTTAGATGAATGGTGTTAATGCATTAGAAGCTGATACCCGCGTCTCTACTCCTTTATTCTTTAGGGATTCTACAATTTCATTTATATGCTGCTCATTCTTTTCTGGTTTTAGTGCATGCATAAGTTCAACGCCAGCATTTGTGAAGGATAGGTGTGAAAGTTGAAGATGATTTCCATTTCCAATTTTGCAAAGAATAGCCATTTTTCCAAAACGCAACATACAGCTATTTAGAAACTCGATAAAATGATAGGTCATGGATAAAGAGCCTTGATGAATCAAGCCCGCTTCCACTAATACCAAAATTTGGCCATAAGACATGCCATAATATCTGTTCCCAAGTTCGTCCAATTTCAGTTCAATTAATATGCCATCCTCTAATACAAGCGAACAAGCTGTATTAAAATAACTTGCCTCAATTTTGCTTAAATTGCTTAGTACGTCGAGAGTTTTGAGGCGTGTACTACCTGGTGATGTTAGCTCTTCAGCTAAAATTTTAGCCCAAATCTCCTGTAATTCCTCGTTTGATACATCTTGCGCTTTGGTGAAAAACCTGTCCTTCCAGTCTTTTTCAAGTGGGGTTTCAGAGGTTGAATCTCCTAAATATTCTAAGACTTTATCAGCAATATCTTCAATGTTCTTCTGACGGCTCAGTTCCTGATGAATGATCCGTTGTCCCGCCCTACTTGCTAATTCATTTTCTGCATCATTCATAATGAGCATTTCTTCCGCTCTCGCTTTCGCTAGCGTTAAATTTCGCTCAGCTTCTGCTCTCGCTTCGGTTCGAATTTTTCGAGGTGTGTATAGAACGCCAATCCCACTGCTAATTACTTCGATAAGTTTTTCGACTGGCTTTCCTTTAAATTCGATGATGCTCATATGATTAAGATTATTATTTAGTTTCACTAATTTTATGAATAATTTTTGAATGCCGCAAATAAATTATCGTACATGGAGCTGTGCTACTAAGCAGATTCGATCCAAAAAGGCGGAAAATATTCTTACTCAATCTATTCCCCCATGAATTTGTTGACGATAGGCCTGTAAGTACGGTCGGGCATCAGCACATTGATTATTTGCCCACACAGATCGTTACCAAATATTTCCGTGATACTTATTCTCAGCTCACCGAATTCATTATCGATGGAATAAGATACCGTAGCTCAAAAGAAAATGATAAAATTGCATGTGTGCTTTTCTATAATCACGAGGAATTTCTGGATGCACTTGAATTTGAATCCAGTGCGCTTATCACCGAGAGTCCATAAATTTGCAAAATATTGTTAGATTAAATGGCATTCTAGAAAATTCGTCTTTTGTTCCTCTTAGTTCTAGTTTTATTTAAATTCTTCTGTCTTACCCGAGTTGATGCAAGCAATTATTTATAGAATACGTTTCATCTCTTGCAAAAATATTAAAGTGGTTGATGATACACTGATCAAGAATTGGCAGGTTGTTATAAGTGTTTTTTGTTTCTGGAAAGAGCTCACCCAGGTCTGCAATAAAAGCGCTTAATAAAAGAAACACATTCTTCATGTCAAATACGGTTGTTCGGTCAAACTCCGGAGCTGATTTATCGAACATTTGTGCAAATTGAAAAACGGCAACATTTGAAGGGTGTGCACTTAGTGAGAAATAGGTATACATTTCCCCCATGATTTTCTTTCTAAATCCAGCTCTTAACACCATGTCCTGAAAGCCGTCCAAGGGAAGCGGTTCGCCGTTTTCGAAGTAGAATGCAAATTTCTTCTTGCGGATAGCATATTGGATCTGTTGTCTTCCTTTTTCGCTACAGGATAGGTAGAGAGGATTTGTCTCTATCATGTTAATAAACCTATCTATCTCGATTTTCTCCTTTCTGCTTTTTTCTTTTACTTCTTCAGAGGTTAGATAATCTACAAAACGCTGTCGATACTTCAGGCCTGAAATGACCCAGAGATAATATAGCATTGATTGTTCATCACTGCCTTTTGGACTGATATAGATAAGGTTGAAAACACTAACTGATTCAAAGATTGCTCTGGTCAGCGTACCTACAACAGTTGGATCGATTATTGGGTTGAGGTTGACTGACCTGTCCCTGGTTTGATATGTAATGCCATGGCACACCTGTTCAAGATGCAATAATTTGGTAAACATCATTTGCGGAATCATCTTGGCATCTGCAATCGCTATTGTATCATCTTTGGTACGCTTGAGCTGACGGAAAATATCGAATAAATAGTTTTTATAAATCTCTATTATTTCAAAGGTTTCTGTTAGTTCAGTTGCTTGTAAAAGGCGAGTATATTCCGATCTCAGTTGTAATTGATCCATCATCTATAGGTTTGCATCAAATGTAACCAATTGATTTTTAAATAAGTCTGTGGCAATATTCAATTATTTTTATGCAATTTTTTTTGACGATTCGGTACCTTTGCAGCCTAAATTATACATTATAGCAAAGGGCATTTTTGGTGGAATGACCGATTATAATCAGGAACCATTCGATGATATTCTGATGGACATTAGTGAAGAGTATATAAGGACAAGTGGCTTTCGTGATGAGATTAAAGGGGCCTTGACTGCAATGAATACAAGTGGCTAGTGGTGGCGCCCAAACTATTTACCGGTCAGAACCTCGACCAGAAGAAAATGTTTGTGAGGTTTTTCGATATGTTGCTGGATGGTAATGGGGTTGAGGGATTGTTAAAGATAATTGAGGGAGTGGTAGATTTGGATGAAGGGGAAAGGCAAGATCTAGCAAAGCTTTTGGTAGTTGGTTAGATTGGATAGGGATAAAGATGGTGTATAGTGGTTTGTTATATTTTGAGATCCAACGTAAATAGTGGCCTGCTTTTAGGTTCTTTATCCTAAAATTTTACTACAAATATGTTTTGTGATAAGTGCATTAATTTGTTTCAACAGTCGTTTTGTCTGCACTTGTAGTTTTTATATCTGTATCAGTGGCTACTGGAACAGGCTTAGCTTGCCAAATGATCTTTTTAGCTATTTTAGCATATTCCTATACATGTAGTCAAGAAATGGATTTTTGTATACCAACCCAATGGCAAGGCCTTGTCCAACTTTTAAAATGATTTTACTTCCAATTACCTTTTTAATATGTTTTGTAGAAATAATAACACATCTGCTGATGCGAATAAAATCTGGTGGGACAAGAATTTTCTCAATTTCATTTATACCCATTCGCAATAGGAGCTTACTTTGCTCCACTTCTACGCGAAGCTTTATATAGTTTCTATCGGCTTGTATGTATGTTACATGTTGAAAATCTATGGAATGAAAATCGTGCTTGGAATCACCCTTGATATATTTAAAATTTGATTTCTCAATAGTTATCGCTGGTGTTAGGTCGGAGATGATGTGATGGATCGTAGATATGAATTTTGCTAGAGGAAATGGTTTGAGCAGGTATTGGGTTGCTTTCAAGGCAAATGCCGTTAGTGCAAACTTAGAGTGGCTTGTATTGAAGATCAAGAAACGGGTCCTATCGCGAATTGCTTCTACAAGTTCAATTCCATTGATCCCTGGCATTTGTTTCAAGGCTTTGTTTCGATGCCATAATTAAAGCTATACACTAAACGAAACGATTAAGGGCAATTCTAGTCCTACTAGGGGACTTCAGCTTTGAATAACGTATAAGGAATATTTTGTTAGATGTTCTTTAATCTTATTTAATAATTGTTCTACTTCGATTTTTCTATCATCAGTGTATAGATACAAATTGTTTTGCACAACCACTGGTTCAGGTTGTCCAGCTTGTAACGGTGGTGAAGCAGGATATTGTGTCATTGCAACTCTAAGTTCTGTTAAATTAATATGTATGTTATTCTGGAACAATGTCTCAGTAACAATCGTTTTTGATTCTTTGATTAAGTGAAGAATGCTACTATTAAGTAAATTACATTGTTTGATTGAACTTGCAATTTTTAATGTAGAAGTATCGTTTGTATATATCGCTTCTACTATTGAATCTATACTTTTCGAGAAATCAGATATTCTTGATAGTGTAATTTCACGTTCGTTTTTATTAAGATCTCTATTTTTCTCAATGATATTTGTAGCCCAATATGCCAACCATGCTGTTAGAGCTAAAGTAAGAAGACTTAATATTACTGCAGATATATCTATTTCATATTTGAAAGAAAATTTCTGCAAATAAGAAAAAAAATATCCCAATAGTAAAAGGATTATAATAACAAAAGTAGTAATTACTATGGTTATTATTGTTTTTCCCATGTGGCTGCTCGATTCAAATAGTTTTTAATATCATCGATTAAATATGGTTCTTCAAGAGATATAAAACTTAAACGTTTATTTAATTCATCAAAAGATATATGATCCTCTCGAATTAACCCTCCGAACATTTCTTCCAAGAAAGAAGTGCCATAACCTAGCACGCCATCTAAGTCAATTATTATCTTTTTATTATTTTCAATAGCATCTTTTACATAGGGAAGAAGTGAAGCTCTATGTAGCTCCCCAGAATTATTACCCTCTTCAATTTTCCTAGGTCCGGTTCTGCGAGAAAAAACTTTTGCAAATTTTATGTTGATGGTGTCCATGGATGGGTTTTAGTTTTTTTATTGATTTCCCAATATACAAATGTACCATTAAAATTGATATTCATTCTTTGATAAATGCCATTTTCAATAGCTACGAATACATCATTAGTGATTATACATAACGAACTTATTTGATTCCTATTATAAGCTTCCATAATAGCAGGAAGGCCATTGCCTCGGAAATATGAATTCGTAACAGTCTGGTGCATTTCGCCTGCTAGAATTTTTTCGATAATTTTTGAATTGTCTTGAATTAGCGAGCTTACTCTATTAAACCATTTTTTGAAGATATTGTTCTCATTTTTTGTTTTAAGACTTTCGAATACCCCAACTCCATAGTCGATAAATGAAAATGTAACTTTATCTTCGTGTGAATTAATTGAAAGCCACCAATCTTTTGTTCCTCTTTTTTCTGGATTTGCGTGGTTATGACAATTGTGCATTAATTCTATCAAAACCCGATGTAAACCTTTTAAAGTTTTTTTCTCTCCAAATAATTTTGGAGTAATATCTTCCATAATTGCCTCTGCTAATTCATCATTTACTTTCGTCCAACCAGTTGTTAACATACGATTATTACGACCCTTCAAATAATATTGACCTAGATCGCTTTTCTGATAGAGGTTTTCGATAAAACCGGATTGAATTACTATTTTCTTCGCTGCGTGGTTTCTCGGGAACGATCCATTAAAGTTTATAGAGTCTTCTTGAAATTTAATCATTACAGATAGTAATACAACAATGGCGTCATGGTCAATGCTTTCGACATGTTCCATCGAAATAAATACACCCTTCTTATTTCGATATTGATCTTGAATGTTAGATATAAACAGGCACATCTCAGCTGTATTCCTTAACATTGAAAATACTCTTGGAGCTCTAATATCTTTTAGTCTGTACCTGAGTTTTTTAGGGTATCCGCCTGTTTTATATTGTTTTACTTCAATATTAAAACCTTGCTTACTTAAGTTTCTTAAACGAGTAAGATTTTTAAATCTTCTCTTAGAAATTTCAGCTCTTTTTTGCTTTGAGCGGACACGATGAATTTTTATTTGTTTCTTTTTAGACACAGCATTTTTTGAGAGTTAAGGCAATGTAACTATTAATTCAGCAAAAAGAAAACAATAATTATAAAGCAACATTGTTATGCCTTAAAAGTCCATATCTGATCTTATATATTTTTATTAAACTAATTCAGGTTAATTTATTAAAATACCCTTTTATGTTTTACCTGCATCTTGATTTAGCAGCTATTAATAATTGCTGGAAGAACAATACTCTAGTATTTATCCATCTTTGCAAAAAGGTTGGCCACATTGAATGCTTACCACACTTACCTGGACCCTAACAACAAGATAGACTAGTATTGGAGGGATTAAACTCACTGAGATGAGGGAAGATTTTTGAGAATGTTTGAGTATCTTTTTCTTCAAGAAATCTTTCTTATAGAACTCAATCTATTTGTCGAAAATAACATATATGTAATTAAGTAAATTTACCTAAATAACTGCATAAAAATCATTGCTATTTATAGGTATTTATAATAACGAATCAAAAATTCGTTACTACAGAGTTGATAAGTAGCTTTTGACAGAATTTTAATATTGGTCTCTAGATGACACTATCTGTAAAATTTTCACTTTGTCTAATTTTAACAAACTCTCTAAGTGCCTCAACCATTTCAGGATTATTTACTTCTTTTGAATTACCATCTTTGTCTTCTATCGAGATTTTTTTTGTAATTCCAGATGCCAATAATCTTTTATACTCTTTTTGTAATGCATCAGCCAGTCCTGTCTGTTTTCTTTGATTTGAACTAAGCAATTCTTTATTATCAATTTCCAGAATTTCTCCGATTTCATCAAGTCGGTTTAGACTAGGCTGCACGATGTTCGAATTCCATTTACTTATCGTAGTATCATCCATATCGAGATACAATGCAAGGGCGGCAACCTGAAGTCCAGAGGATTTTAGAACGTCTTTAATATTATTTATTTTTTTAGACATTTTTTTCAAAAAAACTTGATTTTAACTCCAGTTATATTTATATTTGATTTATTATTAAACTAATAGCGACAATTAGGTTAGGATTATTTCTAGCTTTTACGATGTCACTCATAACAGAAAACCGCTAAACTTTCCATATGAGCCGATCGTGAATTCGCTTTCTATTGGATATTTGTATCTTCGCATACTTATTCAATAGGGCGAATTTCATGTCAGTCTCTGTGGAGCCATAACATTTGTTATGGTGGTTCTTAGCGGTACCACTGTCGGAGCTTTGAAATTCGCCTTATTGATTTTTCAATATGGTTTCTTCATTGCTTGATTGAGCACACATCGTGATATAACCAAATATCTACCGATGATGAAAAAGAAAACATGTTTTGATGCGATCTATACTCAACTTCAGTTGTGGTATGGCTATTCCCTTAAACTATTGATAAAGAACGTGATTTGTTCACCTTCGTAGTACTGCTAGATACTCCAAAATAAATAGGGGCTTTGGGTTTATGCTTTTGGCATCGTTTCCCTCGGTTCATATTGTTTGGATACCAGCCCTTTTGCTTTCGCATGGGTGTATTACTATGGTTTTTCGCAATCCCAAGGTAGTTATTCTTTTCTGTTTTAGCAATACGTTTTGGCGTAACCATCTATATTTTGGGTGGTAGGGGCTGGGTTTTGTCTGATTTTTTTGGTTTTGCTGTTGATTTTTTGTTGTTATTTCTTTTTTTATCTGATTTTATCTTTTTTTAATATTTGATGATGTGTGTGTTTTTGGTTCTTGTTTTTGATCGGCTGTATGCCTTGAAGCCTAAGGGGCCGGTTTAGTGGTATTGGGCCCTGCTTCCTTTGTATAGATAATTTTAGGTTAAATAGTTAATAGCTTTGAAGGGGCAGGGTTTTTTATGTTTTTTTGGCCCTTGGTTTTTGACCGGAACCTTTCTTTTTTGGGCTTTTTATTTTCAATCTAGACTAACAAACAAAACAATGATGTTAAAAAAATTAACGATTTATATCGTATTGGCTGTGCTTTGTCCTTTTTTTGGGATGGGGCAGGAGCTGGTTACACTGGAAGGGAGGGTGGTGGATGGGATGGATCGTGCTTTGCAGGGAGTTACCATTAGGCTTGGTGGGCAGATTGTTGGAAATACCGATGTACAGGGACGTTTTAAGGTAGTTACGGTGCTAAGCGCGGGAAAACTTGGGTTTTCGTCTGTGGGTTACCCTGTAGTTGAGCTTGTTTTTAAAGGTAGTGGCACTGGCTTTAAGGTGGTGATGGAGGAGAAAGAGGCGAGTTTGAAGGAGGTGGATTTTGTAAGTACGGGTTACCAGAGTTTGCCTAGGGAGAGGGCTACCGGAAGTTTTGCCCAGCCAGATCCTACTGTATTCAAGGCAAGGGTTTCTTCGGATGTACTCAGTAGGCTGAATGCAATTACCAGTGGACTGGTGTTCAATGCCAATACTGGAAATACGCTCAAAGGGCAGCTAGATCTGGGCATTCGTGGTAAGAGTACTTTATTTGCCAATGATCAGCCGTTGATCGTTGTGGATAACTTTCCTTATAGCGGCGATATCTCTGCGCTCAATCCCAATGATGTTGAATCGGTAACGGTGCTGAAGGATGCCGCTGCGGCTTCTATCTGGGGAGCAAAGGCTGGAAATGGAGTTGTGGTGATTACGACCAAGATGGCAAAAAGGGGACAGTCGTTAAAGATCGCTTTCAATTCAAATGTAACGATTGGGGAAAAAGCAGACCTTTTTTATGATCCTAATGTTTTTGGACCAAATGCTTATATCGAAGTTGAGCAGTTTCTTTTTGCTAAAGGAAAATATAATTCTGCTTTGAACAATAGGACCAATTATCCGGCGATTTCACCAGCAGTTGAGGTAATGGCTTTGACAAGGGCAGGGCAATTGACTAAAGCAGATTCTATTGCAACTATGGATAAGTTGAAAGGTTATGATGTTAGAAAGGGGCTGCTCGATCATTTTTATCAGGGGCCGATTAACCAACAATATGCACTAAATCTAAGTGCTGGGGGAACGAGTTCAGCCTATTATCTTTCTGCGGGGTTTGATAGGGGGGCTGCTGGGCTGAAGTACAATTCAAATAAGCGCACAACACTGAATTTTCAAAGCAACTTTGCACTTCTGGAAAAACTGGTACTAAATGCGGGCATCTATCTTTCCAGATCAAGTTCTGCAAATGACAATACAGTTGCTTCGTTAACTGGCAATCCATCCGTAAATTATGCTTATAACAGGTTGGTAGACGAGCAGGGTAAGCCTTTGCCTGTATTGAGGAATTTTAGAAAGTCTTTTGTGGATGCTGCTGTTGCCAAAGGATATTTGGATTGGAACTATTATCCGCTTTCAGAGTTGGGGCTGAACCAAAACAACACTCTTGGCAATGATATCAGGGTCAATGCTAGCCTAAATTATAAATTGTTGTCTTGGCTTTCTGTAGATCTGAAGTATCAACTGCAGTGGCAGCAAAGTGAGAATGAATATCTACAGGCAGCAGAAAGTTATAATGTTAGGAACATGGTTAACCAGTACGCGGTACTGTCTGGGGGCAATGTTTATGGCTATAATATTCCAAAAGGCGAGATCCGTTCACTTAGCAACATCAATCTGAATTCGAATAATTTGAGATTGCAACTAAATTTAGCCAAGCAGTTCGGCGAACATCAATTGGACGCCCTTGGTGGTTACGAGATCAGTCAAGAGCTGTCTGCTAACAACCAGTCACTATATTATGGTTATCGTAGTGAGTTTGGAACAGCTCTTCCGGTTAACCAGACGACAAGTTTTCCGCTTAATCCAACTGGTAATGGCACTATTCCTTCTGGTCTTGCTGCCGGAGGTACCGATAATAGGTTCCGTTCGGTGTTTGTGAATTTAGGGTATGTATATAAACAACGCTATGTGTTCTCGGCCAGTGCCAGAACAGATGGTTCCAATTATTTTGGTGTGAAGACCAATCAAAAGACGGTGCCGCTTTGGTCTACAGGGTTAAAGTGGAATGTAAGTAAAGAGCCTTTTTATGGTTTGGATTGGTTGCCGGAGCTTGGCTTGAGCGCATCTTATGGTTATAGTGGAAACCTGGATCGTTCGGTTACCGGGATAACGACCTTTCAGTATCTCGCGGGTGCTGCCTGGAGTAATCTACCCTATGCAAATTTGGTAAATATAGGCAATCCGGACGTGCGATGGGAGCGGGCCTCTCAGTTGAAATTTGGGGTAGATGTTGGCAGTAGAGCAGCTAGGCTGAAGTTGAATTTTGAATATTATTTTAAGCGAGGTGAGGATCTGATCGGCAATGAGGTGCTTCCTATCAGCAGTGGGCTTTACAGCTATAAGGGAAACTTTTCGGGGATGGAAGGTCAGGGTTTTGATCTGACGATCAATTCCAGGAACCTGACAGGTGATCTTAAGTGGAATACATTGCTTTTGATCAGTAGAGCAACTGATAGGGTAACCTATTACACGGTTAAAAATACCGCGCTGCAGTATGTGAATGCTGATGGAGCTGCTGGAAAGATTACCGTGCCTATTGTTGGCCTGCCGGTCCACAGTCTTCTGAGTTACAAATGGGCTGGACTTGATCCCGTTAATGGGGATCCAAGGGGTTATATCAACGGTCAGCTGAGTAAAGATTATGCTGCTTTGACTGCTGTAGACTTAGAACAACTTGTTTACAGTGGGGCTGCTAGACCTACCTGGTTTGGTGGGCTGAGCAATAGTTTTTCCTATAAGGGCTTTCATTTATCGGCGACAATTGGCTATAAGTTCGGTTATTTCTTCCGAAGGGGATCGATCAACTATACCAATCTATTCGGTTCCTTTAGTGGTATGAACAGAGAGTATGAAAAGCGCTGGGTAAAGCCTGGAGATGAGCTACTGACTAATGTGCCTTCTATGGTCTATCCTGCAAATGCGAACCGGGATCGCTATTATAACAATGCCGAAATACAGGTGCTCAAAGGGGATCAGATCCGTTTACAGGATATCAGTTTGGCCTATGATCTGAATATCGGCAGATCTAAGCAGATGCCAAGGCAATTATCGCTGTATCTCTATGGAAACAATCTCGGGCTGATCTGGACTGCTAACAGGGAGGGACTTGATCCCGATTTCCCAAGGGGTATTCCGGTAGCCAGGTCATTTTCATTAGGTCTAAAAACAAATTTTTAATCCAGTTATTATGAAAAACAAATACATAAAGCTTTGCTTCATTGTTCATCTGACGATCTTTAGCCTGATGTGGGTGGGCTGCGAAAAGCAATGGTTGGAAGCGAAGCCAAATAAGGCGATCATTAGCCCTTCAACGGTGATGGACTTTCAATCGATTTTGGATAATTCTGCTATTATGAACCAGTCTTATCCCAATCTATCGGAGGTAGCATCAGATGATTTTACTGTTAGCTATGCTGATTGGCAAGCTGGGATCAAACCCGAAAGAAATGCCTATATCTGGAACACCCAAGATCTTTATGAAGGGCGTTTTGGCGAATTGGAGGTTGCTTATAAACGGATTTTAACTGCCAATGTGGTAATACGCGGTATAGAGAGGGTCGATCGCCAGATGGATAGCAGTGGTTGGGATCAGGTTCTAGGTTCGGCCCTATTTTTTAGGGGAATGGAGTTTTTTAATCTTTCCCAGCAATATGTGGTCCCTTACCTTCCCGAAAATAAAGATAAACCAAGCCAATTGCTACTTCCATTGGCGCCAGAACTCACCAAACTAGCCGCAATTGTTACTGTGGGTGAGCTGTACACGCAGATCGTCACGGACCTTAAAAGTGCCATTGCCCTTTTGCCGGAAAAGCAGCTTTATCTAACCCGTCCAAGTAAAGCGGCAGTGCATGCGCTTTTAGCGAGGGTATTTCTGGTAATGGGAGATTATAACCAGGCGCTTCTCCATAGTCAAGCTGCTCTGGATCTTGAGCAAAGGTTGCTCGATTATAATACCCTAAATATGTCTACAGCCTATAAAATCCCACAACTTAATGTAGAGGTGCTTTTTCAGGCTTCGATAACAACCTATACGCTTTTGGAACTTGCCAGAAAGACAGTTAATATAGAGCTGTATAATCTTTATGATGATAATGATTTGCGAAAAAAGGTTTATTTCTATGATCTTTCTGGTAAAAAGGTCTTTACCGGAAGCTATCTTAATTCTGAATACAATGTGTTTGGGGGACTGGCAACCGATGAAATGTACCTTATAAAATCAGAGTGTCTGGCCAGGGCCAATAAGACTGAAGAGGCAATGGCTGTAATCAATGCACTGCTTAGGCAGCGTTGGAAAACAGGCACTTTTGTTTCCTTTGTAGCGAATGATCCAGAACAGGCCTTAAGTTTCATTCTGCTTGAACGCCGCAAAGAGCTGGTCTTTAGGAATCTCCGCTGGTCGGATCTGCGCAGGTTAAATGCCGATCCCAGATTTTCGGCTGTTCTAAGCAGAACACTCAATGGGATTACCTACAAGCTTGAGCCAAACAGCAATGGCTACACTTTCCCAATTCCTGTTAACCAATAAATAAACCTTATGCAAAAATCATATAAATTATTAATCGTACTGCTGATCTGTTTTAGTAGTGCCAAAGCGCAGATCAAGGATGTGGGTTCCGATCAAATCAGCATCTCGGGTAAAATTACTGGGTTTGAGCGCACAGGTGATTCTGTATACCTGAACATTTGGAACAAGATCCCATTAAAGGACAGGAGGAGTTTTACCAAACATATGAGGGTCTCTTCTGGGATCGGTGATGATGGGAGTTTTCATTTTCAGTTGAAGAGATGTCCGAACGAAGTGTATATTTCTATAGGAAAGGATTACATTGGTGGTTCCCTAGTTGAAATGCTGAGCCTTTATCTGGCCCAGCCTGGCGATCAGATCACCATGGCCATTAAGCCGAGAACGGATATGCAGGTGAGAAAGAAGTTGGGAGACAACGGAAAAAGAGTTCCAATAAGCGGATTTCTTTTTGATTTTGAAGGCATAGGAACCGATAAATTCAAATGTAGGCAGATGATCGAACTTGATTATGAGCTTCGATCTAAGCAGCGGCAAGTTTTGGGCAGGACTTTGGTTACGAATGCTGATAATTTTATGAATGAGAGTTCGAGGTTTATCAGCCAGCTCGACTCGGCATTTATTGCTGCAAGCGACATTATTAAAAGGTTTGGACCGCGGCTATCAGATAAAGTGGGCAAGTTAATGGAGGTCGATGTCCGTTGTAGGCTTCTGAATGAAAAATATAAGTTTTTGAGCATGAATATTGCTAATTTTTCAAAGCTTACTTTATCGCAACAGGAGCAGCTTTTTTCTAAAAAGACCTTTCTTTACGGTAACATGGAAAGTGATTCTTACATTGGTCTTTTGGATAAATCCGCTTATTTTTCTGAAATGGTGTTGGCTAGATTTGCGATACAAGAAAAGATTGATGCAGCTTCAAAAGCCCATGCCTTGATTAGGAAAGAATACAATGGGGAACTTGCAGAAAAACTATTAATCGCAGATTTTATGATTAGAAGTGATCGTGGGGAGAATTTGGATAATGAGTTGGACCAATTGATTTCTAGTTTGAAAAACCAGATATATAAGGCGGAGCTGTTAGATATTAGAAACAATAGAAGAGCTGGTAAAGAGATCATGAATTTTAAATTGTTGGACGAAAATGGTAAGGTGTTTAAATTATCAGATCTGGGTGCTAGGGTTATTTTTATCGACTTTTGGTTTACTGGCTGCAGTGGTTGTATCGAATACTATAACTCGGTCCTTAAAGAGGTGGAGAGAGAATTAGGTGGTGAAAAAGGACTGGCGTTTGTCAGCGTTTCTATTGACGCTGATTTTGCAAAATGGAAGCAAAGTCTAGCCTCCGGAAAATATACGTCTTCAGGGGCCATTAACCTCAACACGGGTAAAGAAGGTGGGAGACATCAAATTATTACCGCTTTGAAGATAGCCTCGTATCCAAGACCTATGATCATCGATCAGCAAGGGAATATTCTCAATGACAATTTCGATGATCTCCGTTCAAAAAAGGTATTACAGGTGCTTAAGGACGCATTAAAGAAATAGTAAAATACAGACAGTCCAAAATTGGACTGTCTGTATTGGTATTAAAGATCGCTACCAGGGATGTATTTACCTGAGCTATCCTCATCAGAGATTTTATCACCGTCAGGATGTGATCCCACCATCGGGGCAGTGGAGTTGGACCAAGTAGCGCTACAATCCTGTGTGGGAAATAGACTGCTACAATTTGCACCAGGTCTATTGTCATACACATAATCAAGGGGATCGTTGCTCTCCACTCCTGTAGTGTTGTAATAATTGTAGTTTGTTTTTGCTGTAAAAGCACTTTGTGTTACCACAAGACCGAACCCTAATACAAGGGCTACAAGGCCTAATTTGATTTTTTGAAAATTCATTTTCTTTTAATTTTTGCTGCTGGTTGGGCAGCGGTTATTGGTTAGATTTATATCAGCCACTTTGGTAGGCTGCTGCACCTGCAGCTGTTTTCGATCTGGATAACAGCGGCAATGTAGGTTTGTATCATATTCCCAGCGAGTCGTGGTCTTTTTGGTTTGTGGGTGTCGCTGGGTTTTTATAGTGCTTTTTATGGAGAATTGACCCGGTGATACTCAAGGCAAGGAAAAATAGGTTGAACCAGAGATGGGCCTGCCAGCCCAGCTGTTTGAGTACGCCGCCACAACTACAGGGAACTTTCTGATAGTAGCCGGTAAGAACAAGGGCTATATATCCGGTGAAAGCTGTCATGAGCAGGGCAGAACTGATCAGACCTGCTTTTTTGGTTCTTTCAAAAAGGAGCAGGGCTGCTGCCAAGAGTTCTGTTGTTGGGATGGACCATAGGAGTATTTTTGTGGTGGTGATGCCGAAGACCTGGTTGTTCAACTGGCTTTGGAACTCCTCCAGATCTGCAAGTTTGCTGAAGGCGGTGTAGGTCCAGAGCAGTACCAGTAGGCTTGTAATGATGTTGGTGAGCAGCTGTGTTATTGCTGTCCGTTTTTCGTTTTTTGTTGGTGATGTTATTGTACTGTCCATTGCTTTTGCTGGCTGCTTTTCTAAGCTGGATTGCTTAGTACTAAGTTAGGCAGGGATGGCAGTGGGTTGAGTGGACCACTGTCTGCTTCTTTGAGAGCAGATGTCTCCTTCTGTTTTTTTGTGCAGCGTTTTGCCATCATTACTTTGGTCTGCTTCTCAGGATCTGGTTGTTGAGCCTGCCCAGGTGTTTTCTGCTCATCGCCAAATAGGAGGCCAGGTATTTTTGGGGAATTTGGTAGATGTCCTTTCCCAATATTTCGCTGATGGCGTGGTAGCGTTTGATCGCTGGCTGCAGGTGCAGGCAGGAAATGAGCTCTGTGGATTCTCTCAGCAGCTGTTCTTGGAGCAGGACGATGATGCGGATGGCCTGCGGGTTTTGGTTACAGAGCTGCAGGATCTGGCGATGGGAGGCCGAGTAGAGTTTGGATGGGAGGATCGCTGAGACGTAGTCTGGGATGAGTTTGTTCTGGTAGGAGCCGGTCTGTCCAAGGAAGCTTTTGGGCGAGTAGAAGCGGATGGTCTGGATGTCTCCTTCGATCTTTCTGTACTGGTGCAACATGCCGCTGGACAAGAGATACACGGTTGTGTTGAGCTGATTTGGCGTAATCAACAGTTGTCCCTTTTCAAGTTCAATTGGGACAAAGAGCTGTGCAAACTGCTGTTTGGTCTCATTGCTGCAATGGGGAAGGTGCTGTATGGCGCTCAGGGGCGTGATGGACTGGGCAGGCTGATGAGGGGATGATGACATGGCTTAGGTATATGATTTTTCGCATCCAAAGTTTTGTCAAACCGATTGGCCAGGGCAATTTTTTTATATGAACCTATTGGTTTATTATATGAAAAGGTCTTTTTTTTAGTAGAATAGATGGTTTTAGGGAGACATTTGTCCCTATTCACCTACAATCAATTGGGATTTTGGCATCTTTTTGGTTAATTTGATCTGACCAAATATTGCTTGCTATGGAAATGTCATGCGTAATCATAGATGATGAGCCACATGCGCTTGCTGAGCTGGCGGAACTGATCGGCCGTACCCCTGGTATATTTCTGGTGTCGGAATTCTGCGATGTTCGAAATGCCCTGCAGTTTTTCGGGGAGGGTGAAACGGTAGATATCATCTTCTCGGATATTGATATGCCGATGATCGATGGGATTACCGCCGCAAGCCTGCTCCAGGGGTATTGCAGGGAGCTGGTGTTTGTTACCGCCCATCGAGAGTATGCGCTGGAGGCTTTTGGGGTAAGGGCAGCGGGGTATTTGCTCAAGCCTGTGGGTTTCATCCCCTTTGTGGAGCTGGTGTCTGGGCTTTCCCAGAAACGCGGTCTGGGGCAGACGGATAACGGTGGTTCGATAGCCTTTATCAAGGGAGACCGGAAACATAGTTTTTTGAAGCTGGCGCTTAGGGAGGTGGTTTTTATCGAGGCGATGCTTAACTATGTGAAGATTGTGACCATTGAAGGGGTAAAGGTGACGTATGCTGGGCTAAAGGATGTAGAGGATATGCTCAGGCCCAAGGCCTATTTCCTGCGTATTTCAAAATCGCTGATCGTGAACATGGATTTCGTGGACAGGGTAGATGGGAATTTGGTATACCTTAACGATGGTACCTCGATGACCATTGGTCAGAGCTATAGGGAGGCGTTCCGCGATTTTCTGCGGAAGCGCACATTCAATCCCTAGCTAGGCTTTTACTTTTCCAAAGATCCCACCGGTAACAGTGGAGGTGGTGATGGTGGAGGTAGTGGGATCGGTAGTTCTTTTTGGGCCTGAATTGGCGCTTGACATGTAGGTGAAAAGTGTTGATTTGCTGATTTTTGGTGTCTTGTTCTTGTTCTTCATATCCCTGGGGTTTTAAGTGAAGTCCAAGGATATCGGGACGGGTTTTTTTCTCCATTTATATTATAGCAAGCATTAAGTTTATTATATGTATGGGTTATTTGGATTGATTTTTAGGCTAAGGGTACACCTGATCTGCTGGTCGGTGTACATCGGCTACGAGGTGTTGACAACCGGCATGATCAGGGGATATTATAGCCACTTTTTTTTCTATGTAGTTTTCTACCCGCTGAACATTTTGCTGTTCTATATTCACGGAAAATGGGTGATGAACAGGGCTTTTTCGACAGGGGTAAGCTGGATTTGGAAACTGCCGCTATTGGTTATCCTGGAGTTTGCGGCCTATGCTGCGATTTCGGTAATGCTCAATCTATGGCTTTATCAGCTTGGGGCAACTTTGAGCGAGCCGCAATTTGATCTGAGGTTTTTTATATCGGTACTTTGGCGTGCTGCGCTGTTTGTGATGTTTGCCACAGGTTATTATTTCCTGATCTCGGATCTAAATAAGAAAGTACTCGCGATGGAGAGGGCCTTGGAGATAGAGCGTCTTGGGGCCAACCTGGTGCGTGCGGAGATGGATGTACTGCGTTCGCAGATCAATCCGCATTTGTTGTTCAATACACTGAACTTTGTAAAGTATGCGGCTAAACGCGATCCCGAATTGGCCGATGAGGCGATCAAGAGATTGTCCGAGCTGATGAGGTTTGCATTGGAAGAGCGTAATGGTGGTCTTGTGGAACTGTCCGCTGAGCTGGCACAGGTGGAGAACATGATAAGGTTGAACCAGCTGCGTTTTGCGGATAGGATTTTCCTGAAGTATGTAAAGAATGTGGAGGAAAGAAGGATAGGGATTTTACCGGTACTACTTTTGACCCTGTTGGAAAATGTTTTTAAGCACGGTGAACTGCGTGATCCGGGTTTTGCAGCGGAGATCCGGGTCTCTTGCTCTGATGCCAGGCTAGAATTTAGCTCGGTAAACCTGATGCGGGCTACTGGTTTTAGAAATAGTGAGCAGCGGCAGGGCGCTGGCCTTAAAAACATCCGCTCGCGTTTGGAAATGGCCTATCCCGGTAGGTTTAGGTTTGAATATGGATTGGAAGATAAAATATTCAGCACCTATTTAAGTCTCGATATTGGGAATGATGGGTTTAACGATCTGGAAGATAGGGTAGGGTAAACCTTTTGGGATGGGCTAGATATTGCCACCATTCCCAGAACTGCCAAGGCCTGATGGTAAAGGTTCGGTAGAGTGTTTGATTTTTATTTTTGGGATTGGTATCGAGAAATCGTTTCCATCTTATCTCACAGACTTCAAAGTCCAGTCCTTTGCTTTTGAATTCGCTATAGGAGAAACTGTTGTCTGCATTCTGGTAATGATATTTCTCTAAAAGAAAATACTGGGCAGGTGGAGTGTTGGTAAGGATGATGATCATAACGCTGATCAGTACCACAAAACTGTATTTTTTCATAACACATTGGTTTGATGTTGTATAAACGTTTCGAGTGTGTCTTTTGTTACGGGCATTCACCTTTACTTGCTGGAGCACGATAGCCAGGATTTGTGGTGATATCCGCTTTCGGATTCTGTGCCTTTACCGTTCTAAGTGCACTGCCCATACCTGCAGGTGTACGTGCATAACCTGCCCCACCAGGGCCGGCAAAACCAACCTGTGTCATAGGGTCTGGTACAGGTAGACCAGCTGATCTGCTCGCCTCATACACAAATGAACTGCAATTGAATTCCATAAAGTCATAGGTTAGAGGTGGGTTTGAGACATAATCGAGTATTTTTTGAAAACCTTTCTCGTCGGTAAAATAGGATGCTCCAACATTATAGCTGATGTCGCCATTATCACGGACTATACCTTTGGAATGGAGTTGGGACAGTCCAGTCCCAGTGGGATAATAGCCGATGGTCTGGGTGATGGTCTGGCCTCCGGCTGTTTTGCTAAGGGACATGGCCACATGGCCAAAACTGTTTGGGCCTAGGTTGAAGCTGGTTCCCGGGAAGGGTTCTACGACCATGATCTTTACCTGATAGGCTGCGTTGCGGCTGTTGAGCTGGGCAAAGCAGTCCATCATCTTTTTTGGATTGACCTTTTCGCTGTCCTCTCCTGGCAGGTTGGATGGTGCTGGTGGTTCAGGGGCGGTGGGCGATCCTCCGCCTCCGCCGGTCTGGTATTCGCGTGGTTGGACTTCTATCCCGGTGTAATCGGTCCAGGGATCATCATATGGACTCACCTGTGTGCAGCTTCGCTGGTTATGGATCACCAGCACGCCTTCGCTGTCGATATAGGAGGATTGCGTCCAGGTGCATTCCTCTACAGGTGCAAACAGGTGCTGGATGTTGCCTGTGCCTGTAGGAGCTACTGGTTGCTGGGCGGCAGTGCTGTTGTTTATCTTGGAGATGAACTGTTGTCTTTGGCTGTTACTTGCTGGAAGCATTTCGCCAACCTTTCTGCCACTGGACAGTAATATTCCCGAAAGGAATTGATAGTGCCGGTCATAGATCAGCGCCCATCCTGTAAAATCTGCTTTTGCCCAGCCACCTTTACGCTGGAAATACAGCGCATCGGGGATGAACTCGACAAAATTTGCCTGTAGCAATCCTGTTTTTGGGCTTTTAGTGATGGACAGTTCGCGAAAGCCCTGTGGATGGCCGCCTATGGTGGGCTGTCCGCTGAGCGGCATCACTATCCTGTCGCCACTTGATTGGCTGAGTCTAGCCGCCTTTTCCCATTGCAATTTATACTTTTTGACGATGGATTTTTCATTGGCTTCAAGCCAGAGGCGGGTCTGGGCGATAGTGAGCTGCTGCTCCCCTCTAAGGGGTCGATCAATATGGTCTTTTTTGCAGGCCGATACAGTAATGATAATTGCCAAAGCGATTTTAAAATAATTTTTCATATACCGATGGTTTAATGGTTGCTTGTTAGGGGTTTTCTGACTAGCGAACTTTTGAGCCTTGAAAGGGTCTCCCTTGTAATGCCAAGATAGGAGGCGATATTGCTTTGGGTGGTCTGCTGTTCTATCTTTGGGTGTTGGTCGAGCAGGATATGGTAGCGTTCCAGAGGGCTGGTAGTTCGGAACAGGATGCTGCGCTCTTCGGAAATGATATAGTATCTTTGGGTGAGCAGGCGTCCGATCAGGTTGCCCTCGGGGTAATCGGCATAGTAGGCGTTCAACTGGTTCCAGGTGAGCGACTGCAGCTCGGCTGGCTGCAGCACGTGGATATATTCCTGGCCGGGTCTTTGGCTGAAAAAACTGTGCACCGAGATGATCAGCTCACCTGGGCCCATAAGCCAGCTGGTGATCTCCCTTCCGTTCTGGTCGATGCTGTAGGCCCTGACCATCCCCTTTTTAATAAAATAGATCCTTCTTGCAGTCTCACCTGGCCTAAGCAGGAGCTTATTGGCGGGAAAGCTTTCATGGAGCAACTGATCGTTGATCCGCTGCTGGAAGTCTGCTGAGATCGGGGTGATGCTGCCAAGGACCTGGATCAGATCTGGGCAGGTTTTGTCCATATTTTCCATAATAATGTTTTATTAGGGTGAGCTGGAGCGGTAGTTTAGCTGTGGACTGTCATTAAGCTGAAAACGGCTATGCTGTTGATTTGTTTTTCGACTGGTAATTTTGGGACATTTGCGGTATTCTAGTGCAATTGCGATTAATTTGGCAATTTTTATTTAACTTAATGGCGATCAGTTCATAAACCATGACCCGTTTGCCAATGTTGAAATTAGCCAGTATTCCATGTATCTTTTTATTTCTTCTTGTTGTTGATGTTTGGGCCGTTGCCCAAAGCGATACCGCCAGGATCCGGCAACAGCTGACTGCCATTACCAAAACGCCAGAATTTCGCAACCATAAAAACGTGGCGCAGCTTGACCGTACGGCCGAATACATTAAGGGTGTTTTTGCAAGCTATGCGGATACGACCTATTTCCAGGAATTTACCGTAGAGGGCAAGGTATACAAGAACGTGATCTGCTCTTTCGGTAGCAAAAATGCCAAACGGATCGTGCTGGGGGCGCACTATGATGTCTGCGGGGATCAGCAGGGCGCGGATGATAATGCAAGTGGGCTGGTAGGGCTATTGGAATTGGCAAGGATGCTGCAGGGAAAGGAGCTTTCTAACCGGATCGATCTTGTTGCCTATACGCTGGAAGAGCCTCCGTATTTCAGGACCGAACATATGGGAAGTTTTGTGCATGCGAAATCACTTTCGGAGAGTGGGGTAGCAGTTTTGGGTATGGTCTCTTTGGAGATGATCGGCTATTTCAGTGATCAGCCCAGATCTCAGTCCTATCCTTTGGGGATCCTGTCCTTGATTTATGGGAACAAGGGCGATTACATCACCTTGGTCAAAAAGTTTGGATCAGGGGCATTTGCCAGAAAGTTTGGACGGAAGTTCAAATCTACCAAGCAGATCAGGACCAAGAAGTTTGTCGCGCCAGCTAAGCTGCCGGGTATTGATTTTTCGGATCATCTGAACTACTGGAACTTTGGCTTTAGTGCGCTGATGCTTACCGATACTTCTTTTTTTAGGAACCGCAATTACCATAAACCTACCGACACCATGGAAACGCTTGACATTGTTAGGATGTCCAAGGTGATCGATGGGGTTTTCATGGCGGTGGTTTCGCTTTAGTAATTGTTTTATGCTGTAAGTAGATGAACGATCCCATTGACCTTTTCCGCTAATTATCAGGGATGCCAGTTTCTGTCTATGGGATACTAATTAGCAGGGATGGCCTGCTGCAGTAATTTTCTGGTGCGAGGATTGCCGTATTGCTGTGCCGCGTTGGCAAGTGTGCTCCTTTCCAGTTCGTTTTTTAATTCGGTCAAGCCAAGTTTCTATGCGCTGATGGTGCTATCTGCTGAGCGGTACGGTTTTCGTAATGGGAAAGCATTGGCTAGGTTTTATGCTTCGCTGGATTATATTGATCGGCTTTTTGTTCAGCACGGTTTTTTGTCTCAGTACTATAAGATTGGAGCTCCGGAGATGGATCTGTTCTACTTCGTTCGGGGTTGTCGAACATAGTGGTTTTATCGGGGCGGATGTACCTCCCTTGGATCCTTCTTTTTCAACAGTTGGGGATTCCCTGTTTGCCAAGTTTCTGCGGCTGGATCGCTTGGGTAACTGGGTCTTTTGGAACCAGGTTTAGAGTTCTTGGATGGTCATGGGGGTAAAAGTGACTAAAAAGGGGATGGATCTTGGACAGCTTTATTTTCTTTTTTGTTTGTGGCTGCCTATGGGCAGCTTATTTTTCTCCAGGTAAATCTATAGACTGTATAATGAGGTAGATCAAGCGGTTGGAGAGCATTCTTGATTGCTGAAATCATTGGTAATCTGGTTCAAAAATGGCCTTTGGATAGTTGGCTAGTGTTTTTATTGAAAAATATTACTTATAATTGAGGCGATGGCGTTATATACAGCTTATTCCGACCAAGAACTCACTTCCCTGTTGATCCAGGGGGATAAGCAGGCCTACACCCAGATTTATAACCGTTATATCAAGTTGCTCTATAGTTTTGCCATTAAACGCTTGGATGATGAAACCGAAGTAGAGGATATTCTGCATGAACTCTTCCTCTCGCTATGGAACAGGCGGCAGGAGCTTAGCCAGGATATTCAGCTTGCTCCCTATTTGTATAACGCGGTACGGTATCAGCTGGTAAATGTGTTTGCCAAAAGAAAGCTCGCAAGTAGGTATTTGGATTCATTTAATGAGTTCATGCTCCGGGAGTTCAGCTCCGAGCAGACAGATCATCTGATCCGCCACAAGGAGCTTTCTGCGCTAATAGAGAAAGAAGTTTCGGCGCTGCCCAAAAAAATGCAGGAAGTGTTTCTTTTGAGCAGGCGAACCGGCTTTAGCAGAAAGCAGATCGCAGCCGAGCTTGGCTTGAGCGAAGAAACGGTCAAGAGCCATATGCACCATGCCTTGAAGCTATTGAAGCAGAAACTGGGGGCGATGTCGGTTTTGCTGTTCCTTTAAGCGCTTTCTGCTCTTTTTTAAATATTTTCATTTTTTTTTAACCCTAAGGGGATACTTGTTTGACTATGCTGTATCAAAACAAAATAGCATGGATCAATCTGGGTTCGAATCCCTTCTAGAGCGTTTCGCTGAAGGTAATGTAAGTGAGGCTGAAAGGCAGCGGGTGGAAAGCTGGCTAACCTTTGGCCGTTTTACAGGGAAGGAATATAGCGAGATGGAGCTGGAGCAGAAGGCAGGCTTATTAGCTAAACGTTTGCCACTTGCGGGCTCGGGGATGAAGTTATGGAAGGCGGTTGCTGTTGCAGCGGCGATACTGTTAGTTAGTTTTGGGGTGTGGATGTACGGGGACTTTGGCAAGTCTGCCCAACTTGGTGAAAGTTATGCGAATGATGTATCTCCAGGAAGAACTGGCGCCACGCTTACTTTAGCAGATGGCAGGAAGATTTATTTAGCCGATGCTTCCAGTGGCGAGCTGGCAAAGCAGGCCGGGATTATTATCCGCAAGACTGACCAGGGTACTTTGAGCTATGAAATAAAACCTTCAGATAAACCTAGCACACCTCTGGGCGCAGTAAATACTTTATCGACTGGCAATGGGGAAACCTATAGCATTCAATTGCCTGATGGATCGATCGTGCACTTGAATGCTGCATCCAGTCTAACCTATACGGCAAACTTGCTGGATATGGGAAAGCGTAGTGTTTCTTTGCAAGGAGAGGGTTATTTTGAAGTGGCCAAGGATAAGGAGCACCCTTTTATCGTTAAAGCTTCCGGACAAACTGTAGAGGTATTAGGTACGCATTTCAATATCAATGCCTATAGGGATGAGGGGCTGGTTAAAACAACGCTTGTTGAAGGAAGCGTGAAACTTAGTGCAGCTGGAATGCAGCGGGTCTTAAAGCCAAGTGAGCAGGCTATTTCTTCTGGTGCTGGATTAACTGTCAAAGTGGTAGACACCGAGGAGGTGTCTGCCTGGAAAAATAACGAGTTTTTGTTCAAGGAAGATGATTTTAATGCAAATATGCGAAAGATTGCGCGCTGGTACGATGTGGAGGTGATTTATGAAAAGGATGCCCCGCAGCATTTCAACATCGAGGGCTTTTCGTCAAGGGCCAGGAACCTATCATTTATCTTGAAGATGATGGAAAAAACAGGCAAAGTACACTTTCGCATAGAGGGGAAAAAGGTGTACGTGAGTAAATAGTAATCAACAATCAATAATAACTAAACCAACAGACTATGACCAAGAGCTTATTTACATAGCAGTAATGCTGCTGAAAGAAAAAACCCAAAACCGATAGATCGGTATTGGGTCGATGTTAGGCATCGTTAATAAATTAACTGTTTACCGCAGTTGCCTCTAGTTTCGAAGCAGGAAGGCAAGCTGCTATTACCAAACACAAACAAATGTATAAAAAATACACGAACAAAAGGGGCGCGTCTAGGCGGCGCATCTTAAAAATCTGGCTGATGATACGACTAACCACTGTGGTGTTGATTGCGACTTTGATGCAGGTCAGCGCTGCATCCCTTGCCCAGCGGGTAACGATCAACCAAAAGAAGACTACCCTAGCGAAGGTGTTTCGCGAGATCCATAGGCAAACAGGTTATGACTTCTTGTATGCCAAAGGTTTGCTGGATCAAAAAAGACTGCTGGATGTCAAGGCGGAGAACGAGCCTTTGGAGCAGGTTCTTGAAAAGGCACTATCAGGGCAGTCTTTGTCCTTTACGATCGAGGATAAAATGATCGTGATCAAAGAGCAATCATTTATTGAAAGGGTAGTAGCTTATTTTGACAAAATTGATGTAAGTGGAAAAGTTGTCGATGAGCGAGGGCAACCCATTGCCGGCGCCACGATTAAGGTTAAAGGAACCGATCTGTTTACTAGTTCCGGCGTAGATGGGACTTTTTTGATCAAAAACGTTAACGAAAATAGCTTTCTAGTGATTAGCTACATTGGGTTTCAAGTGAGGGAAGTAAAGGCTGCCAAAGAACTTGGAAACATTTCGCTTTTGGTCGAAGTTGGAGAACTGTCCGAAGTGATCGTTAATGCTGGGTATTATTCGGTGAAAGATAGCGAGCGGACAGGGAGTATTTCAAGGATTACCAGTAAGGATATTCAGAACCAGCCTGTTGGCAATGTGCTTTCAGCTGCCCAGGGAAGGATGGCCGGAGTTAGTATTGTGCAGACCACAGGGGTTCCCGGTGGAGGTTATGATATCCAGATTAGGGGCAGAAACAGTTTGAGAAATAAGAACAATTCAGAGATCGATGGTAATACCCCCTTATATGTTATTGACGGCATTCCGTTCGGATCGGAGTTGAGTTCGCAGTATTCAACGGTTATTTTGCCTGGAAGAAGCATCAATCCTTTGAATAGTATCCATCCAAATGATATTGAAAAATTGGAAATCTTAAAGGATGCAGATGCGACGGCCATCTATGGTTCTAGGGGTGCCAACGGGGTCGTACTGGTCACCACCAAAAAGGGAAAACCTGGAAAGATGCGGCTAGCTTTCAATTCTTCTTTGGCGATGAGCAGCATGGTGTCGGCGCTTGAAATGATGGATACCCAGCAATACCTGGCTATGCGCAAAGCGGCATTTGCCAACAATAATATTACCGCCTATCCAGCTACAGCCTATGATATCAATGGTAAATGGGACCAGGGCCGATTTACCGATTGGAGAGAAGCGCTTTTGGGAAATAATGCCATATCTTCCAATAATCAGCTATCAGTGAGCGGGGGAAGCGAGACGACCTCCTTTTTGATCAGCGCTGGACATCAACAGCAGACAACAGTTTTTAGCAAGGACTTCAACTACAAGACCAGTAATCTTTCTAGCCAGCTTTCTCACCGCTCTGTCGACGGTAAATTCCAGCTGAATACTTCCAATAGCTTTTCCATTCAGGGGAATAATATGTTAAGGTCTGACTACACCAAACAGGCCTTTAACCTATCTCCCAATGCACCATCACTCTATAAAGCGGATGGGAGCTTAAATTGGGAGGAGAATACCTTTACCAATCCGGTGGCCTCATTCAATGCGACCTACTCCAATGAGCAAAAGCAGTTTTTAAACAGCCTAAACATGCAATATACGCTCTTCAAGGATTTTCAGGTCAAGCTGTCCGGTGGGCTGAACTACCAGCGCTTTGAAGAACTGTCACTGCAGCCCAATACCATGTATAACCCGGCCTTTGTTTCCGGGCAATCCAGTGCTAACTCAAGGGCATTTAAAAATAACCAGGACCGCTTTTCATTCATCTTGGAGCCCCAGTTGAACTGGACCTATAAATCTGGCGATCATCAACTGGATGTACTTGGCGGAGCAACCTTTCAAAGAGAGGTTAGTGAGCTGAGTTCGGTGATGGGCTACGGGTTTGAAAGCAATCTTTTTCTAGGGAACATCGCCGCTGCCAAGACCAAGGTCATAGACGATCAAATCAGTTCGGAATATCGCTACGGGGCTATATTCGGAAGGTTGAACTATCAGTTCAATAATCGCTATATTGTTAATCTAACAGGCCGCAGGGATGGTAGCAGCCGCTTTGGTCCCAATAAAAAGTTTGCCAATTTCGCAGCCATCGGTGCTGGGTGGCTTTTTGGCAAAGAGGATTTTCTTTCTGGGGCAGATTGGCTTAGCTTTGGTAAACTTAGAGGAAGTTTTGGGACAGCGGGCAGTGACAATATAGGCGACTACCAATACCTGGACACCTATACGGTCTCCACTTCCAGTGTGTACAACAATATTAACGGAATTATTCCATCCCGCTTGTACAATCCTGATTACAGCTGGGAAAAAACCACCAAGTTAGAGTTTGCGCTGGAAGTTGGCTTGTTTAAAAATCTAATTGATTTCAGCCTCGCGAGGTACATCAACGGTTCTACCAATCAGCTGATCGGTTATCAACTGCCATCGGTGGCGGGTTTTGCTTCTGTACTTTCCAATCTGGATGCCAAGGTGCGCAATACCGGATGGGAGTTTGAACTTAGCGCAAGACCTTTGAGCGGGAAATTTAAATGGGAAACTGGCTTTAACCTGACTTTGCCGAAAAACAAGTTGATTTCCTTTCCAGCACTTGAAGGGTCTAGCTATGCCAATCAGTTCATGGTAGGCTATCCGACCTCGATCATCAAGCTATATAACCTGGAAGGGTTAAACCCAGCAACTGGAGCTTATGTATTTACTGATTACAATGGTGATGGAAAGATTTCCTCTCCGCAGGACAACCGGGTTGTTGAAGATTTGACGGTAAAATATTTTGGAGGCTGGAACAATAGTTTCTCCCTTGGGAATTTGAACTTGTCTTTTCTGTTTCAATTTGTGAGCCAGCGGAACAGGAATTACAACAATGGGTTGACAGTTCCCGGGAGTATGAACAACCAGCCCAGGGAGGTACTGAATGCCTGGAGTGCACAAAACCCGTCGGCTGCTTACATGCCTTATACAACGCTGAGCAGCCCACCTCATCTTTTATTTCAAAGTTCAACTGCAGCGGTCTCAGATGGCTCTTATATCAGGTTAAAGAATATCCAGCTTGCCTATAAGCTGCCGATCAAAACAGCTGTGTTTAAGCATATCAGCCTATATATGCAGGGACAGAACGTACTGACCTTTACCAACTATTTTGGGGTTGACCCAGAGTTTACGGTATTGGGGTTCTTGCCTCCACTAAAAACCTATTCATTTGGCCTTGAATTTACCCTATAATCAAAATTATCATGAAAATATTATCTAAAGCGGTTATCGGTATAATGGCGCTATTATCGCTGGTGTGCATGTCCTGTGAAAAACTGCTTAAAGTACAGCCCCCTGCCAACCAGATCAATAGGGGCCTGGTGTTTGAAGATCAGCAAACCGCCAATGCCGCATTGGCGGGACTATACGCCGGGATCAGAGAAAACTCGATCATTGCAGGCGATAAGCTTGGTCCCATCCTTGGCGCTTATACCGATGAGCTGGATCAACATGCCAGTACAACTGCCAATGCGATTTTTGACATCTATCAGAACCAGCAGATAGAAAGTAATTCGGTTGTTTATACTGCCTGGCAGTCCACCTATCAGCAGGTGTATGCTGCCAACGCGATCTTGCAGGGGGTTGAAAGTGCTACCAAGATAGTCTCTGGTGAAAAAAATAGGTTGCGTGGGGAGACGCTGTTTTTGCGCTCGCTGCTGCTATTTTATCTTCAGCAACATTTCGGAGATATCCCTTATCCGCGAACGACCGACTACCTGGATAACGGGAAACTCGTCAAAACTCCAGCTGCACAGGTACTGAGAAGCCTTGAGGCAGATTTGCGGGAGAGTGCAAGTTTGCTGAACGATGCTAATAGTAATACCGAGCGTATTTTTGCGAACAAGAAAACAGCGGAGATGCTGCTGGCCAAGGTGCTGATGGAACAGCGGAGATGGGCAGATGCCGAAGTATTGCTGCAGAATATTATCCAAAGCGGCCAGTATAGCTGGGAAGCTGATCTTAATAAGGTATTTGTTAAAACAGGGAAGCATGTGATTTGGCAGCTTAAGCCATCGCTTGATGGAGTTCCAACGCAGGAGGCCAATATTTATTATTTTGGCAATGCAGCCCCCACTGGTTATGCGATCAGCGCTAACCTTTACAACGCATTCGCTAATTCCGATCAAAGAAAACAAAAATGGATTACCTCGGTTACCGTAGGTGCAAATACCTGGTATCGGGCTTATAAGTATAAGCTGACGCTGAACAACAGTACCGAATATTCCATCATTTTTAGGTTGGAAGAAGCCTATCTGCTACTGGCTGAGGCGCTGGCCAATCAAGATAAGGTTGCCCAGGGTGTTCCCTATGTGAACGCAAGTAGACAAAGAGCGGGCCTTATTGCCTTACCGCTCACTATTTCCAGACCAGAGTTGTCGGATGAAATTTTAGAAGAGAATAGGCGGGAGTTCTTTGCCGAAATGGGCAAACGTTTTTTTGACCTGAAAAGGGCTGGTCAGCTTGAGAGGCTTAAACAGACAAAACCTAACTGGAAGACTTTCCATCAGCTATGGCCTTTACCGCAAAAAGATCTGCTGCTAAACCCAGCATTAAACCCTCAAAACTTAGGATACTAATGAAAAAACTAGATATAATTACCCTGTTGCTATGTTTCTTTTATTTACCGCAGTTAGCTGCACAGGATCGACTTGACAGCCTAGAAAGGCTTATGGAGCAGCAATATAAGCCAGCAATTCTAGGGTTTTCGGAAAACGGCAGTTACGTGGCCTTTGAGAAGCGATATGGAAAGAGCAGCGACACCATTACCGTCTACAGTACGTCCGGCAAGGGCAAAGAAATGGGGCACATCCTAAATATGAAAGCTGGACAGACATTTCTAAAAGAGCAGGCCATACTCTCGCGCACATTGGGAAGAGCCTCGTACTGGAATTTCAAGAATGGAGAAAAGATTGATTTTCACAATATCAAGCTCGCTACTCCGCTTACACAAACTGGCATGTTTTCAGTGCTTTACAAAAATGACTCTATTTCGGTTTTTGATATCAATGCAAAAAGGTTATACAGCTTGGGCAATGTTGTTGGCTTTCCAATTACAGACGGGCAGGGCATGACCTATGTGAAAAGAAAGATTGGGAGCGGTGAGGAGATTTATGATGTCTCGGGCAAGGAGCCCCGAAAGGTTTATGCTTCGAAACATCCGCTGGCGCATGTGCTGCTGAGTAATGCCAAATCTTTTTTGATTGCTATCGCATACGATCCTGCAACAAAGCTGAGTAAGATGATTGCCGTCAATACCCGAACCGGAAAGATGGTACAATCCATTGTGCCCGGAATGAGGCAGGACGAATATCCGAGTTTTACCGAATATGATGGGGGTAGGGCGATCATGGTTTGTGGCGTGCATCGTGTGGCCAAGGAGAAGACAGTCGAGTTATGGTATGGCCATGATGGGAAGCTGGCTGATAACGAATTTGGCTCAAAAACAATTTCAGCCTATTGGGTGATGGATTTCCAAACAGGTAATATCCAGGCTTTGACAACAGGGGATTTTACCAATATCCTACCACTGGGTAACGAACGTCATTTTTTAGCCTTCAGCGAAGGGGCAGGTCATGATTACAGGACATCGAATGAGCATGGCGAGATGAGTTTGTTTGATTTGACAACCAAGGATTTTAAAAAGTTCGATGTGATCAAAAATTTTCAGCTGTATCTATCGGTAAGAGGGGAATCGGTGGTGTATAGATCCATGGACAACCAATGGGTCATCTGTGAGCTGAGGAGTTTGGCGAAACATCAGATTGGCGGTGCGGAACTTCGAAATCCGGTTTTTCGCAGTGGGGATAAAGAAGTTTATTTCGAAAGTGACAAGGGGCTTTATCGCTATTCGGTCCCCAACAAATTGCTGGAGCAGGTATCGGGCACCGAAAATAAATCAATTAAGATCATCAATAGAAAAAGAGCGATTTTTTTTGCAGGAAATTTAACCAACTATTATCGCATGTGGATGGAAAAGGATAGTCCACTGATCTTGGAGGCTAAAGATAAGGACCAGAACCTGACTTCCTACTTGAAGGTTACCGCTGGAAAAACTAATGCACTGCTGCCAGCTGTTGCCAACTATATATCGACAATCTTTTTTTCCAGTAATTTCCAGCGTGCAGCTTTTGTGGAGGAGAACTATAATCTTCCGCCGAGACTTGTGCTAGCTGATCTAGCAAGTGAAGAACAACAGGTTTTGTTGCAGTCAAATAAGGGCGATAAGCAGGTTAAAGACTTCAAGCAGGAGCTAATCCATTTTCAAAATTCTGAGGGAAAATCGCTTAAGGGCTTGCTATACTACCCCGCGGATTTTGATGCCAAACGGAAGTATCCGATGGTGGTCAGGATCTATCAGGTACAAAGCCATACATCCAATCGCTACTATAGTTATGGGTATACCAATGATGTCGCTTTTGAGCTTAGGGAGCTGGTGGAAAAAGGCTATTTTGTTTACCTGCCGGACATTGTTTTCGGAGCAAAGGGTACAGGACTTTCTGCATTAGACTGCGTGAATAAATCATTGGATGCAATTGTTGGAAGATCTTACATCGATACAACCAAAATAGGGCTTACAGGTCATTCACATGGTGGCTATGAAACGAATTTTATAGCCACCCAATCTAGCCGGTTTGCAGCCTATCTTTCCGGTGCGGGCAATAGTGACATTGTCAGGTCTTATTTTTCCTATAATTATAACTTCCATAGCCCCTTTTACTGGCAGTTTGAAGATGGGCAGTATGAGATGCCTGCTGCATTTGCCAAGGACAAAGAGCTCTATTTCCGCAACAACCCCATCCATTATACCGATCAGGTGAAAGCGCCGGTGTTTTTATGGGCGGGTAAAAAGGATGAGAATATAGCCTGGGACCAGGTGATGGAGTTTTATGTAGCACTTAAAAGGCACCATAAAAAAGTGATCGCCGTCTTTTATCCAGAGCAGGGACATGCGCCTAGAAACACAAGTTTGGAGCGTAAGGATCTTTATAGGCGTGTTGGGCAATGGTGGGACTATTTTCTAAAGGATCAAAAAGACGTTGACTGGATTGATAAAGAGATGAAGAGCAGAGGAGTTTATTTTGGGGAGGATTAACCTAGCTTGTTATGCTGGAGCTAATGGTGATAAAACTAACATTATGGGATTTAGGGTAATTTAATTATCTCTGGATAGAGAACAGCTAAAACTCCGCAAAGATTTGAATTAAGTTTTTAGGTTAAATAGTTAATAGTGCAAGTGTTGCCCGGATGGATGTCCGGGCATACTTTTTTTTTCAGTATTCCCTTTTTGTGATCTTAGTCATATCCTAATTGGGAAGTTCTTCTTTTTTTAAGCGGCTAAAAATCGAAAATTTTGGTATCCAGAATATGTGATAGGTCACTCCCTGCATTGATTTTACCAGCGAATTTTGGTTTGTCTAAGCTTGCGCTCCAATTCATTCTTAATATTTTGATCATGGAAAAGAAATTTGAGGGGCTTCTGGCTAAGTTGGAAAGGGAACTGGAAAATTATGTGGAATTGCAGCCTTTGTTTAGGATGCGCTCGGAAATGGCTGCTGTTAGGGCTTGCATTGTAAAGTTGAAGGATATGGTGTTAGCTGAAGGTTTTGGTTCAACGGGCGAAGAGGTGTCGTTTTTTAAATCGGTTAAGCCCAGGTTCTATGCGCTGATGGTGCTTTCTGCTGAGCGGTACGGTTTTGAAATGGCTAGGCCATTTCGTAATGGGAAAGCATTGGCTAGGTTTTATGCTTCTCAGCTGGATTACATTGATCGGTTTTTTGTTCAGCACGGGTTTTTATATCAGTACTATAAGATGGGGGCTACGGAGATGGATCTGTTCTATTTTGTTCGGGGCATGGAACATAGTGGTTTTATTGGGGCGGATGTACCTCCTTTGGATCCTTCTTTTTGTACCGTAGGAGATTATTTGTTTGCTAAGTTCATCGCTTTGGAAAGGTTGCGGGATATAGTTGTTACAGAAATGCAGGTGCCCAGGTTGGCGGGGGCTGGTGCGGTGAGGAGCAAAAAGGGGAAGGAGCTGCAATGGACGGGGGACAGCTGTAACCTGATCGAGCTGGCCTATGGGATATTTGATTGCAGGCAGATCAATAATGGGGAGGTGGACCTTTCGGATATCATGGATGTGTTTGAGCAGTGTTTCCAGATCAACCTGAGTAGGTACTTTAGGAGGTTTACAGAGATCAAAAGGAGAAAATCGATGTCCAAGACCCGGTTCCTGGATGAGATGGCAAGGGTGGTGAATAAGCGGATTGATGATGGGGATGCGTATGTGCCGATGTCGATGAGATGATCGACCAACTGGAATTGCTACTGCTCCAAAAACTGTAGGACCAGCTGGTTCAATCTGGCTGGTTGGTCGAATGGAACATAATGTCCTGCATCGGGGATGATTACCACTCTACTTCCTTTGATAGCTTTTCCTATCATCCTAGTGTGTGCTTCTTTGATCAGATCTGTACTGCCTGCAACGACCAGTACCGGGTTTTTGATCTTTTCCAGTTCGGTTGAACTCAACTGGGGCTCATCGAGGATGAGCTGGATCAGCCTTAGGTCAGCCCCCTGGGTATTTCCCTTTAGCTGTGCAGTCAGCGAAGCGAGGAATTCTTCCTTAATGCCATTTGGGTTTAAATTTGCGCCAATGGTGATGAGCTTTTCGGCCATCATGGGGTGGGCAGCATTGAATAACAGGCCTGTGTTTCCGCCGTCGCTCCAGCCCAGGATACTTACCTTCTGCAGTTGGAGCGCCCGGGTCAACTGTAGCAGGTCATCGGAGAACTGGCCATTTAGGCAGTTAGCGCTATCCCTGCTGGTTTTTACGTTCCTAGATGGCCGACAGCGTCCATTTTGCAATATGGGGCATTCAAAAAAAAACGTGTTGGCAGGGTCTACATTTCAAGGTAGATATAGGGGGCTCAAAGGTTGGATTCGATCAGAAGTTTGAAGTCCAGCAACCTGTCCAGCAGGGGCTGGGTGATCTTGTTGAGGGGCTGTTGTTTCAGTCCGTAGAAGTGGCTATCTAGGAAGTCTTGGACGTTGTTGATCCGGGTAGAGGGGTTGAGATAGATCGGGGCTGCTGGCATTTCTACGGTGGTGAACCAGTGTTCAAGGTCATGGAGCTGTTGTGCGGTCATGGTACAAATCTAACGAATGTTTACCCGTTTGGATGGTTGGGTTTGCTGTTGTTTGGATTATTGGCTGAATGCGAGTGGCTTATTTTTTTATCTATTTTTTGCTTTGACCTTTGGATGAGGATGGTGGGTTGCTTAACTGGTTTTATAGCGCCAGTAGACAAAAAAAATAAATGTTCAAAGTGCTAATGGTAATCGGTACTTGGATTTTCATAATCGTACAACTTTTATACCCTTTGTGGAGAATGTTGCATTGGAAATGATTTTTCCTAACGCTTTTAAATCCTTTATTAAATGTAGGAATTTAGAGGCCTAATTTATCCCTAGTGTGATGAACTCATTGGATCCAAAAGGATAAACATATACATCCAGGTGCTCTTCGAAAACCACCGTATCCAATATGCTATCGGAAATATAGGCGACAGTTTCATCAAAATCTAGGTCAGGTCGCACAAAGACAATCAGGTTGTTGCTGCTGTCGATCTCAGTTGAAATGAGTAAGTCCCTATAGTATGCAAAAAAGTCATCTTTGAAAATTGATAATTGTTGGTCGTTCATTTGGTCTAAATAGTTTCTTGTTCAATTGTTGTTTCCGATTACTAGGGCTTTCTTCTGGTCTCGCGGAACCTGCCGCTTTTCAGGTTGAACTGGGTAAAACGGTCTTCTCCATCCGAAGTTACAAAACTTATCAGGAGTTTGGCTCTTGAAGCCCTCATTGCTAAATGGGTATCGGCTGCGTTGCAGGTGATCGCCATTTCAAGAGCAACTGTTTCATTCGCGTTGATCTCTACCAAGTTATTGCACTCAAGGTTATGATCAATAAGGAGCAAATTGCCTACTACTTCGGTCCTAGGCTTAAGCAGTGGTGTTTGTGTTTCGTTTGACAATTGCAGCTTGATGGTTGCAGTCTGTCCTACTATCCTGATCTGCTGGAGTTCGGGCCAAAGCGAGGGGCTTGAAATCATGTTGCTGAAGTAATAGGCAAGGTAAATGATGATGCCTGCTGCGACTGTTAGGATAATGAGAAGTGCCATGATTATTGGTTTTGAACGTGCCGATTTCAAAGGTAAATAATAAAAACTAAAAATGTTAGTATATTGTTAATAAACTACTAAAATTATTAGTATAAATTTGTAGGCACTAGAATTTATGGTTTATGAAAGAGATTACGCTGTATGCCAAGGGTGAGGCCCAAACACTTATACCGCTGTTTACCGAAAGGATCCATGCGGGTTTTGAAAGTCCAGCCGCTGATTATGAAGAATCGAAGATCGATCTGAACGATTACGTTTCCAAGTATCCAGAGGCGACATTCTTTGCGCGGGTAGAGGGAGATTGTATGATCGGTTCGGGTATTTTTCCAGATGATATGCTGGTGGTCGACCGTTCGTTGGATGAGCAGAATGGTGATGTGGTGGTTGGGGAGCTGAATGGGGAATTTGTTCTGCGCTCTTATTTCAAGGATGGGAACCGTGTTTTTCTGATGCCCGATAACAAGTATTACAAGCCAATTGAACTGAATGAAACCACTACGTTTTCCATATGGGGGGTAGTGCCACATACAATCTATAACCAAAGAAGGAGGAACAGTGCTCGCATTAATCGATTCGAACAATTTTTACGTCAGCGCTGAAAGGGTATTCCAGCCTGAGCTGAAGGGTTGGGCGGGCTGCGTGCTATCCAATAACGATGGTTGCGCGATTTCCCGCTCGAACGAAGCCAAGCATGAACTGGGGATCAAGATGGGCACGCCCTATTTTATGATGCGGGATCAGCATGAGGCGGGAAAGCTGTGGTGGCGGTCTTCCAATTATACCCTGTATCAGGATATGATGCGCAGGATTACAGCTATCGTAAGAAGGAGTTTTCCAGATCAGGAAATCTATTCGATCGATGAATGTTTCTGCGATCTGAAAGGGCATAAGTATGTTGATCTGGAAAGTGAAGCGGTCAGTCTGCGTGCCAGGATTTTGAAATGGACTGGCGTTCCGGTATGTGTGGGTATTGCGCCAACACGTACACTGGCAAAGATTGCCAATAAGCTGGCGAAAAAACAAGGTCGCATGACTGGGGTTTTTCTGATGGATACTAAAGAGAAGATTGAGCAGGGTTTGCGCAATACCGAGGTGGATGAGGTGTGGGGTATCGGTCCGCAGTATGCGATCAAGCTGATGAAAGCTGGGGTTTACACGGCCTTTGATTTTATCAATCTGCCTGAGGATTATGTGCTGAAACTGATGACCATTCAGGGAAGGCGCACCTACCGCGAGCTTCGCGGCGAGAGGTGCATTCCGATGGAATATGTTCGGCCTGATAAGGAAGGCATTTCGACCGCGCGTTCGTTCGGCGGTTTTGAAACCGAGCTATTGCCGTTGGAAGAAGCGCTGGCAACCTATGTGGCCAATGCTGCGCTAAAACTTCGCTCTCAAGGTTCGGTCTGTTCAAAACTATTTGTGTTTGCGCATACCTCTAGGTTTGCGGTGGTGAGTGACAGATACAGTGCTGGGCAGGAAATTCGGTTGGACGTGGCGACTGATGATACCGCTGTGCTGATCACTGCTGCGCTATCTGCGCTGCGCAGGTTTTTTGTTCGGGGCTACCGTTACCAGAAAGTTGGTGTGGAGTTAAAGGGTTTAAAGCCAGCTTCGCAGGTACAGGCTTCGATGTTCGATCAGGTGGATGATGGAAAAAAGCAGAAGATGAAAAAGGCGCTCGCGATAATTGATGGAATGAACAGGGAATATGGCAAGGATACGGTGCGTTATGCGGTGATGGGCTATGAAAAAAAATGGATCATGCGGCAGGAATTTTTGTCGAGGAAGTTCACTACGCGGATTTCGGATGTGATCGTAGTGAAGGCAAAATAAATGGGGATGAAACAAGTCCGGAAAATAAGTGTTAGCTTTAATTATAGACAATTGAGTATGGAACAGACAGATGTATCGCCAATGGACCTTTTGGGCCAACGGCTAAGAACCAAATTTCCGGAGATTATCAGCGGATCGGTTTCTACTGGAAACGAATTTTTTGACATCAATATTGCCGAGGATACCGAGGCCGCTCCATTTATGAAAGCTTTTGATGGATTTGTGAAGGAATATATTGAAGCCTATGGAGATGCTGAAACCGAGTATGATTTTAGAATCAATAGAGGTAGGCAACTGGTCAATATCATTTCCTATAACTCTGATCGAGGTTACCTAGTGGACGTGAAACTTAAGGGAAAAATGCAAACGCTTTTTGTGGTGGATGTGCAGGGTGCGACAGGAGATTTTACGGTTTTCAATGATGATTTTCAGACCGTTGGTTTTATGAATATGCGCGATATGAATGCTCCAGGAACTGAACCAGATTATGGCGATGATCTGCCCCCTGCAAATTTTGGGGACAGTTCTCTATGGGAGGCTTCCAATAATGAGCTGAGTTCTGTGCTTAGGGAAATCGTTGAGCAGATTTCGGCTCAGCTTGATAAGGGTGAAGAAATTGGTCCTGAGCAGGATTTGGAAGAGTTTTCTGATAATGGATTTGATGAAAAACCTAAGTCCTAGTTGGCTTTGTCTCGATAAACTTTGCGTTATAAATTTTGTTAGCTTTGTTTAAACCATTAGACCGATGTGCGCACGCTATACCCTAACCGCAGAAGAAAAGGAACTGATCAAGCAGGGCAATTATACAATTGATGGTCCTTATCTTGCCGATCCCAATATTGCGGTGACCGATATTGGCTATGTGGTGACCTCGGAGGAACCGTCTGTTGTTGAGCGCATGGTCTGGGGGATCGATAAATCTTTTGCGTCTTTTAATATCCGAAGCGAGGATATAATGGAAACGCCAAATTTTAAGAAGCTTTTGGATGCTCGGAACTTCTGTATTATTTTTGCAGATGGGTTCTATGAATCAGAAGAGCTGACCAAGGACGATAAACGGCCATGGCGTTTTATTACCGAGCGCAAGATCTTTGCTTTTTTGGGATTGTGGACAGAAGTGCCGAATGAGATTGGGGAACTTGAAAAACGGTATGCGATCTTTACCTGCAAGGCGAATAATACTGTTGGAGAAATCCATCCCTATGACCGGATGCCTGTAATTCTTCATAAGGCGGACGAGGATTTTGTTCTGCATAAAAAACCAACTATCGAGCAGTTTCTCGCTTTATGTGTTCCCTATCCAGACAGGTTGATGAACCGTTACCGTGTAAGCAAGCAAGTACTTCCGGTTTCCACAAAGGAAAAATGGAACAAGTCGATGGAGCTGTTGAACGAAGTACCTGATCAACCCCGTACTGGAAATTTGTTTGGTGATGCAATGCCGCCAGCTGATGTGTCCAAAAGAACCTATAGGCCTACAACCAAAAAAAAGCCGAAAAGGAACGATCCTCCACCCCCTCCACTTGATCTATTTAATTCGAGGTAAAACTTTCTGTTCATTAATTCGGTTTACCTAATATGGAAGATGTGGAAAAGATTGGTTTTGGCGGTAGTTGTCACTGGTGCACCGAAGCGGTGTTTCAATCTATTCGTGGAGTAGTTGGGGTGGAACAGGGCTGGATTTCTCCCGCTGGTCTAGATAATTTTTCCGAGGCGGTACTTGTACATTTTGATCCTGGTTCGATTGATCTTTCTGTTTTGGTGGCCATCCATCTGCATAGCCACAGTTCAACTTCGTCACATTCAATGCGTCAAAAATATAGATCTGCTGTATATGTGTTTTCCGAAAGGCAGGGCGATCAGGTGATGAATGCAATAATGGGTTTGAAGCATGAATTTGATGGCGAACTGATTACCCAGATTGTAGGCTTTGGCAGTTTTAAACTGAATAGTGAAGAATTCCTGGACTATTATGCGACAGATCCAGATCGTCCTTTCTGCAAAAATTACATTGAGCCGAAACTGAAACTGCTGCTGGAACGTTTCGGAAATAGTGTGGTTAAGTCTCCTGTTAAAAAAGAAATAAATCATTAGCTTTACTATAGAATATGGAAGAAAATATCATGGAGCCATTTGAGATCACAGTGACCTTGGAAGGCGCAGTTGAAACGCTCCGCGTTGAGCCCGAATCAGAAGAAAAGGAAAAGCACGAGTACAAGATCTATCAGGATGGCGAGTTTCTTGGAACGGTATGGCCTGACTGTTTGGATCATGGGGTATGCTGGTTTTCAAGTGACGAAATTGCAGAAGATACTTTGCTGAAGATTGGCGATGCGATCGAACAATATGAAAGTTAAGTACTGCTAAATGGAGTTTGGAAGAGCTGAACCTTCAGCAATCAGAGCTATTGACTTTTCTTTACCTGCCGATGGCAGGATTACAAAGATTTCTTTGGCTGGAAAGCCATCGCCCAACGGTTGTAAGTTCTACGTTGGACTTGCCAAATGGGGAAGAAAGGAATGGGTCAAAAATTTTTATCCTGCAAAAACCAAAGAACGTGATTTTTTGACCGAGTATGCCAAGCGCATTGATTCGATCGAACTCAATGCCGCTTTTTATTCTATTCCAAGTCCTGAAGGTGTTAGGAGATGGAAAGAAAATGTCAATGCCTCGGGGAACACGAACTTTCTGTTTTTTCCGAAGGTTTCAAGGTCGATCAGCCACATCAAAAGATTGGAGGATTGCGATCTCTTGGTGAAGATGTACCTTGAGGCAATGGCCGAACTGGGCGAATATCGAGGTCCATCTTTTTTGCAGGTAAGCGATAACTTTAATCCGAAGTATTTTGAGAGTCTCAAGAACTTTCTGGAATATTGGCCAACTGGTGAAAAGTTGTTTGTGGAAGTTCGCCATTCAGAATGGTTTTCAGATACTGCGAGCCGAATAAAGTTGTTTGATCTTTTGGCTAATCATCAGGTGGGGTCAGTGATGACTGATGCCAGTGCACGAAGAGATTGCCTGCACATGGAACTTCCGACACCTGAACTCTTTGTTCGTTTCATCGGCAATGGTGGCACCCATAAAGATTCTGATTTTGCACGTGTCGATGAATGGGTAGACAGGATTTCATCATGGATTGATAATGGCTTAGAATCAGTAAATTTTTTCTGCCATCAGCATGATGAAGTTGGTTCGTTTGAGCTTGGGGCGTATGTAACCGAGCAGTTCAATAAAAAGCTTGGTGCTGGTCTGCCCTCGATCACTGTCAGTTAATACAATAGCTCAGTTAACGGATTCCAGAACAGTTTTTTAAAATCCTTGACTTTATCGTCTTCGATGGTAATGCCCTCGTTTTCCAAAAGTTCTTGCATCTGATTTTGAGTATCATAATGGTGCTTTCCTGTAAGCAGTCCGTTCCGGTTGACTACCCGGTGTGCAGGAACTTTCAGCCTTGGGTCATGGGCATGGATCATAGCTGTCCCCACCATTCTTGATGAGCGGGTGGCGCCAAGCGCTTTTGCGATTGCGCCATAGGTGGTTACCCTTCCCTTTGGGATCAGCCTAGCGATCTGGTAAACCTGTTCGTAGAAGTTTCTGGTGTCTCCCATGGTTACAAAGATAGATATGATTTTACAGCGTGTACAAAATATCTGACTTGTCCAGCTAAAGAGTCGTTGTTTGTAGATCCATAGAATATTGCATTAAAGACAATTTGCTATAAATTATTGAAAGCCATCACCAAATACATCCATATCTTTTCACGTAGCCATAAATCAGTCAACTCACAAACTTTTGGTAACAGGGGCGGTAGAGCAATTTTAGATTTTTAAGTTAGACTGATCGCTTCTATTAATTACCGAGGGCATATCCTAAAGATTGCTCCTCTAAGCTAATTGCCAGCAATAATTTTTTTAACAAATTCTTTTTCAACATCTCGTTTGTCTATATAATCTTGGATGCTTTGCTGGAGGGGATGATCAGGGACTAGGCCCTGGCCAAACGATGGTTTGTTCACATTTGTTTCGACCACGTATTTGATAAGGCGTAATCTACCAGTGGTCTTGGTTTCCGGTAAGGTAAAATTCAGAAACCTTCCGCTGGTATTTCCATAGTAGCCCCCTCCGGTCTCTTCTCCGATGAAGAAGGCATTGGTATGGTTCTTTGCAAGGGCTGCGAACTCAGATCCTCCTGAAAAGGTAAGCCCACTAATTAAAATATATACATTACCCGAGTAGTGCATGCTATTTGGTGGTAGGCCTTCATATTGGCCAGGTCTTTGAAGATATCTGCCATCGGTAACTTGATAAAACTCTTTTGACAGTTCCCGTATCAGAACGTCTGCTTGCCCTTTATAGTCTGTGTAGTCAAGAAATGAATAATCGAAAGATGGAATCTCTGGCTTTATCTTATTCTTCTCATTACAGTGATTTTGTACATACCCAATTGGAGATATTCAAAGAGCGTGGATGGTTTGGTGATGGTATTGCCAATAGCAATTTCGTATCTGGTGTAGGAACTAATTTTGTAGGTCTAGCTATTGGTGCGCAAGCTGTTGAAGATTTCTCCAGGGACCTTGCAGACTTTGCGGGTCAATGGTATGCTGCCTTTTTCTAGGGTCGGTTCGATCCATTATTATAAGCGTTCGGATATCGAAAAGCTTTTGGGAGGGAAAAAGTAGGGTGTGGAGTCTTTTGTTTCGGTTGAGCGGTTTCTGCTAATAGCGGCAGAAGATGACCGTCTGCTTTCGGTTCATGTAGCACTATATGTGTCAATCTGCTCGTTAAGTCCTTCTGAAAGTTCGATAACGGGTTTTCGGGTGAGCAGGCGAGAGTTGATGAGGCTGGCGAAGATCAGGTCAAACGCTACGTACCATCGGCGTTTGAAAGAGCTGGTCGAGTTTGGTTTCCTTGTGTATGAGCCTTCTTATGATCCGTATCGGGCGAGTAGGATGACTCTGACTTAGAAGGCGAGCTGGTCTTGTATTTTTTGGTAACTTCGTTCTGAGTTGGTAGTGTTAAATACTAGTAACTGGTAGATAATTTAAATTAAATTAAATTAAATGAATAGTTCACCTCGTAGCTCAGAATACCAATCCATTATAGACGAAGATTTAGAATACATTAAATCAAAGGGGAAGTTGTACAAGTATATTTCCCCCAGTAGTGGAATATTAATGTTGGAAAATCTAGGAATAAAATTTAATATACCGAAAAATTTTAACGATCCATTCGATTGTGATCCGTCTTTAATAGCTACTTCTAATCGATATAATATTGAGTTGTTGAAAAGCATTCTCAACAATCCTCCGAGGGACTTAACAAAGCAGGTAAAAGAAGCTATACAAAAGGTGGTTGATGAGGGTGATTTTAATAATAGCCCCTATTATGCTGGCTTCAAAGAAACTAGTGGATTAGACTTAAGACGTCAACTACTAGTCAATACCAAAATAACATGTTTTAGTGAGGAAAATGACAACATGTTGATGTGGTCACATTATACTAGGAATAAAAACCATGAAGATCACACGGGCATCTGTGTTGAGTTTCAGGTCGAACCATTTTTAACATCTATGGTTAAAGTTCTTAGCACGATGGGATTAGAGGGGCAATTTTTAAAGGTCAAGTACGATGAGAAGCGAATTAACTACATCGTGGACAGCGCTAAAGACCTGTCGCCTATGATGATGTGGTTTAAAACAAAATCGATATGCTGGGCGTATGAAAAGGAGATAAGATTTGTACTTCCTAAATGGGTAGAAGATTTGGGAAAAAGTATCTTGCCAATTTCTAAAGAGGTTATAAGCGCAGTTTACTTGGGCGTTAATATTTCTCTAGATGACGAGATTCGAATAAAAGAGCTATGTGAGCAAAAACTGCCTTTTACGAAGTTATTTAAGATGCAGCTTTCTGAAAATCATTACGCTTTGTGGCCAAAAGAAATCTAAGAGGAAATATAAAATAGCTTCTATCTAAAAGTATTCAATAACGTAGACTTAACAGTCGAGTGCAAACGTTCTCGATTTATCAATCAAGCTTTTTCCAATCCCATTGATCTGTGTAGATTTCATTGGGTCTTACGTTTGAATGTCCGCACCAGATTCCTGAAATGAGTCTGTTATCTATGATTCTCATTTCAAACGCACCAAAATAACCAAGGTTATTATTTTTGTCACGCCATTTTCCCACTATACTTCTGCCGATCAATTCTCCAAAAATGTAATATTCTTCATCATTATTTGACCGAAATTCGGCGTAAATATGGGAACCAAATTGTCTAATGGTCATTTTGCTAGTTCTTTGCTCGTCGGTGACATGGGACTGAGACAGTCTGCTATGCCAGATTTGAACCCAATTTCCTGATACTTCTTCTACCTTCATCCTAAAAATGCTCCGGACGTTAATCCAGTACAGGTATTGGACAACATAAGGGCCGAGTCTGAAGTCCAAAATAATCTTTAATATTATACCAATCGCGAAAGGGATTAGGGGCGTGAATAGTTCTAAATCCATAGTGAGCATTAATTTATTGAAGGTACTAATTAATTGGTTATCAATAACGCATATCTATAAAATGCGATTTCTTTCATTGGATAATATTACACTTACGGGAATCCGTATTGTATCGTCGATTGTGTTGGATAACTTAGAAATTCACTATATTCCACTATTGAATATAAATCTTAAAATTGGTAATGATTAAAAAGCTCAGTCGCTTTACTTCGCTGCCTATCCTGCTGGATATGTTGAGCGGTAAAAAGATCACATTATTGGATCCCGTGCTTTGGGAGGACAAGAACGATACGGAAGTTATTATGGAGTATAAAAAGCGAAAGGAACTTAAGAACCTTTTGGCGCTCTGTTTTACCCATGAGGATGAAACGGTGCATCATTGGAAGACTTTTTCTGGAGGCAACAGTGGTTGCGTGGTTGAATTCGATGCCCAGAGAATGTTTGCTATATTTGATCGTATAGATGGGCTTCGACATCAGCCAGTAGTGTATAGGAAGATTTCCGATGTGCAGAGGGAAGCGGGTAAAATGGATGTAGAGGAAATGCCCTTTACCAAAAGGTGGCCTTTCAGGTGTGAGGCGGAGTATCGTGTCATCTATGAAGGGGATTGTTCGGATACGTTTTATAATATCCAAATCCCCTTGGAATTGATCAATAAGATTACCATTAGCCAGCATATGCCAAAAGCGGTTTACGAAACGATCAAGGGTTATCTGCGCGGTCTAAAAGGTGATCCTGAAAGCCGTATCAGCCACTCGACACTGTACGAGAATCGTAAATGGGTGAACAGTTTTAAGAAAAAGTAACGGTTTTCTCAATAGTACCGGTATTGGGTTGTGGAGCGTACCTAAGGCCCACTGTGACTTTATGCTGCAAGGATGTTTAGCGGTCATCATTATTTTTCTCAATTTTATTATCTTATCCTCTTATTTTTTTAATCTTATCATTCTAATTTAAACCTCATCGTATGCAAGAGCACATCAAACGCCCTAACATTTTTGCCATTTCAAGCAAGGAACTTTCTCAAGACGCATTTCTGACCTGGCTGCTGCAGTGGTCCGATCCCAAGTTTAATGAAGTGGATCCAGTCCTCCACCAATGCGGTTTAGATTTCTTACACATGGTCTTGGAAGAAAACTCTCAATCTGGGAAGACGATTGATAGTGTCGTGGCGGGTAGACAGTGGGAAAAGTTAGATGTATGGGCAAAGATTTTTTATTCCGATGGAACTAAGGTTTTTTTGATGATTGAAGATAAAGTTGCCAGTCTGGAGCATGGTAATCAATTGGACCGCTACCAGAAAACCGCCCAAGAGAAATGGGGTAAAGAAGGTTTTGAAATCAAGTGCTGTTATTTTAAGATAGTCGGAGAAAGTATGTTTTCGCTAAAAACAGTAATGGATAGAGGTTACAGGGTAATTTCTAGGGGAGATATACGGGCATGTCTGGAATCTTATCGCGACGGGAGCCATCATATCTTACTTGATTTTATCGACTATTTGGATGCACTAGAATACGCACATATGCAGTTTGAGAACTCAATACCCTTTGAATGGCAACCGAAGACGCTAGCCTGGGTAGGCCTTTTCCAGTTCATTGAAAAGGAGATGTCTATACATACCTGGCACTGGGTTAACAATCTGAGTGGTGGGTTTTGGAATTTGTGTCTGACCTGGGAATATTGGAATGATTGTTTTCCAGTATATGTACAGATTGAAGAAAAACGGATATGCTACAAAATTGCTTTGGGGGAACGTGAAACTGTATTAGACAACAGCCTCACTGAGATTAATGATGTCCATAAGTTTGTTTTTCAACAATTGATGGCCTTTGCAGCTGAGCGTGGAGTTCGGTATATCGTGCGTCCTAATAGAGTTGCCTACAATGGAGATTATAGGACCCTAGCGGTTATCAATCAAAAGGATTGGTGCAGTGATATCAATCTTCCTTTAGATAAAGAAGAAGTTGTAGGTAATTTAAATGCTATCGTCGATTTTTACAAGGATTTTATGGCTCATCTGAATACCATTAGCTTCCAGGAAGCTGGGATACGTGTGGAGAGAAAAGTTGTTCCTTTAACGGTTGCCTAAGGTTTTATGCGGAATTCGGAAGAATTAGTGTCGCTAGTTTGCCTTACGGGTTGGGCTCGATAAGTAGTTTAAAATCCAATAGTCTGTCCAATAGTGGCTCGTTGATCTTGCTGTTTGGATTGAGTTTTAAAGCGTAGAAGTGGCTTTCTAGGAAGTGCTGGACGTTGTTGATTTTGGTGGAGGGATTAAGTAGAATCGGGGCTTCGGGCAGCTCGGGGTTCTGGAACCAGGCTTCAAGTTCTTGGAGGGTCATGCAGTAAAAATAAGGAAACGGGAATGAATCTGAGGTGGATTCATTCGCGTTTTTTGTTTTGTGCTGTGATCGAGCGGATTATTTTTTAAGTAGGTGGGGTGTAGGGTAGGGTGAAGCGTTTGGGATGGGCGATGTACTGCCACCATTCCCAGAACTGGTAGGGTTTGATCCTAAAGGTTCGGTAAAGGGTGTGGTCTTTTTCTGGGTGTTGGGTTTTGAAACGTTCCCAGCGTTTTTGTCCGACTTTGAAGTCAAGTGCCTTGCCAGGGAACTCGGTGTAATTGAACGATCGATCTTTGTTGGTATAGTGGTATTCTTCTAGGAGAAAAAACTGGGCTGGCGGGGTGTTGGATAGGATGATGATTAGCCCTGCGATGATGAGGCTGGTTTTCAGGGTTTTGTTGTTTTTTTTGCGTTTTCATAGTTGCTCTTTTATATAACGGGATTTCAGTGTTGTTGGTGTGGATTTTATTGTTCATTGCATTCGCCTTTACTGGCAGGGGCGGTACCCCCGCCCGAGGTGATGTTTGCGCTGCGGTTAGCAGCCTTTTGGGCACGGAGGGCTTGGGCCATACCAGATGGGGTCATCGCCGTTCCGGCTCCGCCAGGTCCGGACAAACCGATTTGGGTAGTGGGGTTGGGAGTGGACAGTCCTCCTGCTTGGGTGGCCCCGTAGACGAAGCTGGCGCAGTTGTAATTGGTGAAATGGTAGCCTGTTGGGGGATTGGAAACATAGTTGAGGATCTTCTGGAAGTCCCCGGCAGTGGTGAAATAACTGGCCGCCATGTCATATTCCATATCGCTGTTGTCTTTCATGGAGGAATTGGAGACGAGTTTAGAGAGGCCGGTGCCTGTGGGATAAAAGCCTATGACCTGGGTAATGGACTGATCGCCTTTTTGCTTGGTGAGCTGGATGGCGACATGGCCAAAGGAATTCGGCCCGATGTTAAAGGAGGTGCCGGCAAGGGGTTCTTGGACGAGTACCTTGACCTGGAATGCCGCGCCCTGATCGAGGATGCTGGCAAAGCATTTGGTCATTTTCTTGGGGTCGATATTACTGCTGTTTTCCCCGGGCAGGTTGGCTGGTTCTGGTGCAGTGGTGTTGTTTCCTCCTCCGCCACCTTGGTTTTGATTCTGGTTAGGATCATAATTGTTGCCGTAGTCATTATAGCCTCCTCCGTCATCATAATAGGTGGTGGTGCAGATGCGTTCGGTATGGATGTTGAGGATGCCATCGGCATCAAGGTAGCTGGTTTGGTACCAGGCGCAGGTCTGTATGGCCTGCATTCTGGCGACTTTTGCAGCTCCTGTTGAGGAAGTTTGATTACTATCTTCAAAGCTGCCGAGCTGCTGGAAAAGATTTCCCATGGGCTGGTCTTTTTTGTGCTGGTAGGCCTGTTTTTCAGTGGTCGTTGCAACTCGATACTCACCGATTTGTTTTCCCTGGGCATAGATCCTTCCTTTTTGAAAGTGGTAGTTCAGACTGTATTCTAGAATCCTTCCCGTGAAATCTGCTTGATTAACTTTTTGGTTGCTTTGGAAGTAGATCGCATCTGGGATGATTTCTAGTATCTTTCCAGTTATGTTTTTGGTATTGGGGTCGATTTGGATGGAGAGCTGCAGATAGCCTTGTTTGATGTTCTGGTAGGTTGGTTGTCCGGGAATAGGAAGGGTAATCCTGTTTCCAGTTTTAGTAGGGATGATTTTGGCGTTTTGCCAGCGGATAGGGTATTTGTTGAGGTAGCTGGTATCTGGTTGTGAATCTAGCCAGTCTTGTGCCTGGTGTATGGTGAGCTGGTTTGCTTTAGCATTATTTACTAGTGTTTCGCTCTCTGGTATGTGCTGCTCTTTTTGGCAACTGAGCAATAGGGCGAATAACAAAAGGAAGAGGGGGCGAATGTGAAGGTTTTTCATGACGCTTTATTTTAGGTGTATGTATTGGGTTTTTATTATGGTTTTGTTCTGAGCAGCTTGCTGCGCAATCTGCTCAGTGTTTCGCGGGTGAGCCCGAGATAGGAGGCGATATTGGCGGTTGAGGTGAGCTGTTCGATATGCGGGTGTTTGGTGAGCAGGTGCTGGTAGCGTTCTTCGGGGGATTGGGTTCTGAGGAAGAGTGCGCGTTCTTCGGACTGGATATAGTATTTTTCGGTAACTATTCTGCCCAGGTAATTGCTTTCCTTGAAGTCGGCATAATAGGCCTGGAGTTGGAGCCAAGAGATGGATTGCAGGGTTGAGTCTTGCAGGACTTCGATGTATTCTTCGGCGGGCTGCTGGGTAAAGAAGCTGTGGACGGAGATCATCAGGTCGGCTGTGCCCATGAACCAGGTGGTGTATTCCTTGCCACTTTGGTCTAGGTGATAGGCGCGGAAGAATCCGCTTTTGATGAAGTAGAGCTTGCGGCAGGTTTCACCTGGCCGCAAGAGCAGAGTCTTGGCGGGGTAGGTTTCAGTTTGTAGCTGGCTGTTCACCCTTTGCTGGAAAGGTTCGGGCAATGGGGTGATTTGGCCCAAGACTTCCATGAGGTCTGGGCAGTTTTGTATGTTTTCCATATTGGATTTTTTTTGCTGTTTTTTCTTTTCAGCTTTTTTCCAATGGAGCAAGATTCGGTTACGTTTTAATAACGAATGGTGATGTGGTGATGTTTGATGGCTTTTACGGTTTTACTGGCATCGAGCGGTAAATGAGTGGCATGTATAGAAATGCTGGTTGGAGAAATTACGAATTCACTTCTTTTTAAAAGTTTTTCTAGGGGTTCGCACCAAGTATTTCCATCACAAGGTAATGGGCCATGGTGCAAGGGTTGCGAAGGTGGAAAGGGGTGGCAGCTGTAAACTCTGCCTCAAGTAACTTCGCATTGTCGATTGCTACCTGAGTGAGCGGGGGCAAAAGTGGTAGAACCTGTGTGAGGAAACGGTCACGCCTTTTCATATTATCCTTGTAGTTGAAATGCGCATTTTCGGTCAGCTGGTCGAGTTCGGGATTCCTTGGCACTATATACTTGAATATATGGGTAAGACGTTCATAGACGTAGGTACGGTTCAAGGGAGTTCCTAGTGGAATTTGTTCAAAATGCAATAGCAGCCACATCTCAAAGACGTCGTTACTCCAAGCGACTTTAATACCCGCATTTTCTGCTGCGATGATGGAAGTATCAAAGTCGATGTCGTACTGGGCGAGCACTAGCATGGGGTCGTCATATTCCACGTCCCTGTCGTAAACGCACCATAGATGTTCTGTAACTCCGTCCAACAGGTGATAGGAGCCATA
>Ga0247817_10000063_pt1 | contig 110906 bp, 93 predicted proteins | sample UWRJL212509R1_FD_178010 | JGI IMG/M metagenome (GOLD analysis project Ga0247817, IMG submission 178010) | Plant litter microbial communities from Arlington Agricultural Research Station in Wisconsin, United States - UWRJ-L212-509R-1 | ecosystem: Environmental > Terrestrial > Plant litter >... | reverse complement strand
ACGAATTTTGAAAGTTTGGAAAAAGCCAGAAATTTTGGTTTCAAAGTCCCAAAGGAAGCAAAATTGGTAAAAAGCATCGACGAAGTTTTTGAATTTATTGAATATTGGAATGTCCACCGCCACGATTTGCCTTATGAAACCGACGGCGTTGTGGTAAAAGTGAATGATTTGCATTTGCAGGATGAGTTGGGTTATACGGCAAAAGCGCCACGTTGGGCAATTGCCTACAAATTTAAAGCGGAGCAAGTTTCGACCAAATTAAATTCGATTTCGTATCAAGTCGGAAGAACGGGAGCGATTACGCCTGTGGCGAATTTAGAGCCGGTTCAATTGGCTGGAACTATCGTAAAACGTGCTTCTTTGCACAATGCAGACCAAATTGAAAAATTAGATATCCGCGTAGGCGATGAAGTTTTTGTGGAAAAAGGAGGCGAGATTATTCCGAAGATTATTGGTGTTGATTTTACAAAGCGATCGTTAGATTTGCTTCCTACGGTTTACATTACAAATTGCCCAGAATGCCAAACGGAATTGATTCGAAAAGAAGGCGAAGCACAACATTATTGTCCGAATTTTTATGGATGTCCGCCACAGATTATTGGAAGAATCCAGCATTACATTTCAAGAAAAGCGATGGATATTGAAGGTTTGGGTGGCGAAACGGTTGCTTTGCTTTTTAATAATAATTTGGTTCAAAATTATGCCGATTTATATGATTTGACTGTTGACCAAGTTATTCCGTTGGAAAGAATGGCACAGAAATCTGCTGAAAATTTGGTCAACGGAATTGAGAAATCTAAAGAAGTTCCGTTTGAAAGAGTTTTATTCGCTCTTGGAATTCGTTATGTCGGCGAAACGGTTGCAAAAAAATTGGCAAAGCACTACCAAAATATAGATAATTTAAGAAATGCCAGCCTGATGGATTTGATTTTGGTCGATGAAATCGGAGAGCGAATTGCGCAAAGCGTAGTCGAGTTTTTTGAAAATAATGAGAACCAGATGATCATCCAAAGGTTAAAAGATTATGGCGTTCAGTTGGAGACTAAAACTATTTTCAATCCGGATGCGACTGATAAATTAGCTGGAAAAACCTTCGTGGTTTCCGGAGTTTTTACAAAATTTAACCGCGATGATTTGAAAAAAGCCATTGAAGATAACGGCGGAAAAGTGGGAAGTTCTATTTCTGCAAAAACCGATTATGTGATTGCGGGTGATAATATGGGACCGGCAAAATTAGAAAAAGCTACTAAATTAAATGTGGCGATAATTTCTGAAGATGATTTTATTGCGATGCTTTCTAAGTAAGCGAATTATATGATTAGCGAATTAGCGAATTTTGAAATCCGCTAATTCACTAATTTTTTAAACTACAATCGTTCTTCCAGAGTTGCTCTTATTTTTATCCTTATCAAAATAGAAATCAATTCTTCCTAAATTAATTCCGTAACAGCCCACTTGGTTTACCAAAGTATCAATTCCGTCAAGGTTTTTTACAATGGTAGGTTTGTCTAAGAAAGTATGTGTGTGGCCTCCGATAATCAAATCGATATCTTTTGTTTTTGCAGCTAAATTTAAGTCAGAAACTTTATTTGGCTCATTTTTATAAGAATATCCGACGTGTGAAAGACAGATTACCAAATCGCATTTTTCCTGCGTTTTTAAAATTCGTGTCATTTCTTGAGCGGTCTCAATTGGGTCGTTGTAAACGGTTTCTTTGTAATTTTTCTTGTCAACCAAGCCTTCTAATTCAACTCCTAGACCAAAAACTCCAATCTTAATTCCGTCTTTTTTGAATGTTTTGTATGGCTTTACGATTCCGTCTAACATTGTGTTTTTAAAGTCATAATTGGCGCTTACGAAGTCAAATTTTGCGTGAGGCAATTGCGCATAAAATCCTTCCAAACCATTGTCAAAATCGTGATTTCCCATTGTGGCCAAATCATAATTCAGCATGCTCATCAATTTGAATTCCAGTTCGCCTCCATAATAATTGAAGTACGGCGTTCCTTGAAAAATATCTCCGGCGTCTAAAAGCAAGACATTCTGATTTTCTTTTCGGATGCTTTCAATCAAATTCGCTCTTCGGGCAACGCCGCCCATATTTGCATTTCGCGGATGATCGGCAGGAAACGGATCTATGTGGCTGTGAACGTCATTGGTATGTAAAATCGTAATGTGTTTTGTTTCTAAAGTGTCAAAGCTGCTTAATGATAAGCCTCCAACAGTTAATAATGCAGAACCTGCGACACTTTTTTGTATAAAATCTCTTCTTTTCATGATACTTTTTTGTTGGATTTGAACTTATTCTACAATAATTCTTTGGTTCTTCGGAGTCGGAATCGTATCGACTTCCTTGAAATAATCAATCCAGATATTTCTCAATTTGTAATCCAAATCATAAACGGCGCTTCCTTTTTTGAAAAAATTCATGCTGTCGCCACCGTTGTATAAATAGTCGTTTGTGGCAACATAATATGTTTTATTCAAGTCCAATGGTTTTCCTTGAACAGAAATGCTTTTATAAGATTTGGCATCTTTATTCAAAATAACCTGCATTCCTGAGAGCGGATGCGGTTTCTTTTCGGCAATAATATAAGTGACCATTTCGGCAATTTGCTCGCCTTTTAAAGCAACGACAACCAGATTGTTTTCAAAAGGCATCAGTTCAAAAGCCGTTCTCGTTGTTACATTTCCCTGCGGAATAATTGCTCGGATTCCTCCGTGGTTCAAAAGACAGATGTCGACTGATTTTTTTTCTCTCAATTTGAAAATTTTATTGGCAGAAGCCAAAGTAATATCCGCCTGAAGACTTCCTAAGCTCGTCTGCCATTCGCCTTTGCTTTTGTCTAAAGTTTCTGGTGCAAAAGCCAAAACTTCGTTCATATCTTTGTCGATATTTTCGCGGTATGGTTTTATAAAAGATTCAATTTTAGCGTCTTCGCCATTGGCATTTGTTACGCCAATTTGTTTGCCTTCAATTTTTGTGACAATTTCTTTGTTTGTTGCGCATGAAAAGGCGGTGAGAAATGTTATAATCAAAACAAAATGTTTTAAGATAACGTTGTAGTTTTTTAGATTTACCATCTGAATTCCGGCTTAATTTGATTAAATTTGTACTCCAAGCAAAAGTACTATGTTTCTAAATTTTTTCAAGAATTTTTCTGCGAAAAGAACATTAAAAAAAAGTTCCCTGCATGTTAAGGGAAATCCGTCGCCGCATCCGATAGAAACTATTGGATTGCTAATTGACAAGACTTATTTCGAAGACAAAGTAAACTTGATAGAAGAACTTTTGGCTCATGGAATTAAACGCAATAATATTGAAATATTGCTTTATAAAGACCGTTTTAAGAAAAAGGAAACAATAAATTATCCAAGTTTCAGCCATAAAGATTTAAGCTTTAAAGGTACTTTGGAGAATGAAAACGTGGCAAATTTTACGAATAAAGAATTTGACATGTTGATCAGTTATTATGACACCGAGAAAGCGCCACTGATGATTACTACGTTTAAATCAAAAGCTAATTTTAAGGTCGGTTTTTCAACTATTGATAAACGATTAAACCACTTTATGATCAATACCAATGCAGAAAATTATAAAGTTTTTGTCTCTGAATTATTCAAATATTTAAAAATACTAAACAAAATATAATATGCAGTCACTTATAGGAACAGGCGTTGCACTTGTTACACCATTTAAAAAAGATTTTTCTGTGGATGTTGAGGCGCTGAAAAAAATTGTCAATTACCAAATCGACAACGGAATCAATTATCTGGTTGTTTTAGGAACAACTGGAGAACCTGCAACATTGAAAAAGGAAGAAAAAGAATTGGTGATAAAAACGGTTATTGAAACCAATAATGGAAGACTGCCGTTGGTTTTAGGTGTTGGCGGCAATAATACGGCTGAAGTTGTAGAAGAATTACAAACTAGAGATTTTACAGGATTTTCTGCAGTGCTGTCCGTTTCTCCTTATTATAACAAACCGACCCAAGAAGGAATTTACCAGCATTTTAAGGCGATTGCCGAAGCTTCACCGCTTCCTGTGATTTTATATAACGTTCCAGGAAGAACAGGAAGCAATGTTTTGCCTTCAACGGTAATCCGTTTGGCAACTGATTTTGAAAATATCGTAGCCATTAAAGAAGCGGCGGGGGATATTGTGCAAGCAATGAAGTTGATCCAGTTAAAACCTAAAGATTTCTTGGTGATTTCTGGGGATGATATGGTAACGCTTCCGATGGTTTTGGCTGGCGGTTCTGGAGTTATTTCGGTGATTGCAGAAGGTTTTCCGAAGCAGTTTTCTGAAATGATCCGTCTGGGATTGGAAAGAAAAGTAGATGAAGCTTATAAGATCCATTATGAAATTGCAGATTCTATCGATATGATTTTTGAACAGGGAAACCCGGGCGGTGTTAAAGAAATCTTTAAATCTTTGGGATTGTCTGAAAATACTGTACGTTTGCCTTTAGTAAATGTTAATGAAGATTTAGCGAAGAGATTAAATGAATTCGTTAAGAAAACAGTAAATTAGTTTTTAAAATAGAAGATTATGTTATCACAAACTATACAAGACGCGTTAAACAGACAAATAAAAGTAGAAGGAGATTCGTCTCAAATTTATCTCGCAATGGCTTCTTGGGCTGAAGTTCAAGGTTTTGAAGGTATTTCAACTTTTATGTTTGCGCAGTCAGAAGAAGAAAGATTGCACATGCTGAAATTGGTAAAATACATAAACCAAAGAGGCGGACAGGCAAAAATCTCTGGAACAGTTGAGCCGACTCTTGATTTGTCAAGCTATAAAGTGTTGTTCAAACAGCTTTTAGAACATGAAATAAAAGTGTCAGAAAGCATCAATGACTTAGTCGGAATTGCTTTAGACGAAAGAGATTATGCAACACACAATTTCTTGCAATGGTATGTGGCCGAGCAGATTGAAGAAGAAGCAAACGCCAGATACATCTTAGATAAAATCAATCTTATCGGTGACGATAAGGGCGGATTGTACTTGTTTGACAATGAAATGAAAAATTTCTCAAGCCCGGTTACAGCTCCAAAATAAATACGAATTTTATACGTTTGAAAAGGTGTCATTTTAGTGGCATCTTTTTTTTATTTTCAATGCTTTTCATGGTGTTGAAAAAATGTTTTTTTAATCTATAATTAATAACTAAATTTGCGGTTGATTTTAAGAGGCCTTAATGCTTTGAAATCAGTAATACTATCTCAGAAAATGAATAAAATATTTTACATCCTTTTAATTGCAGTAACGCTTGGCTCTTGCAGTTCTTACCAAAAAGCTCTAAAATCAGAAGATGTTGCCGTAAAATATGATGTTGCTACTAAGCTGTATGACGCTGGGAAATATACCAAAGCCATCCGTCTTTTTGAACAAATTGCACCGTCATACAGAGGAAAGCCAGCGGCAGAGAAAATGTTTTATATGTTTGCGCAGTCGTATTACAAGACAAAACAGCATTATCTAGCAGGATACCAATTTGACAGTTTTACGTCAAGCTATCCAAGAAGTGAAAAAGCAGAAGAAGCAGCGTTTTTAGCAGCAGAAAGCTATTCAAAATTATCACCGAGATTTTCTTTGGATCAAGTAGATACGAATAAAGCGATTGACAAATTGCAGAGTTTTATCGACAGATATCCAGATTCTCAATATCTGCCACAGGCGAATGTCTTGGTAAAAGATTTGAGAGAAAAACTAGAGAAAAAAGGATTTGAAATTGCAAAACAATATCATACAATAGGCGAGTGGAGCCGTGATTATGGCGCTGCAATCAAAGCTTTTGATAATTTCTTGGCTGATTATCCAGGTACACCTTTTAAAGAAAAAGCATTGTATTACAGATTTGATTCTGCTTATTTGCTTGCCATTAATAGTATTGAATCTAAAAAACAAGAACGTTTGAATTTTGCAAAAACAGCTTATGCGTCTTTGGTGAAATTCAATGAAAGTTCAGAATATAAAGCGGATGCTGACAAAAAGTTGGCTTCAATTGAAAAACAGTTACAACAATTTTCTAATTAATAATAAGTCATGGATTTAAAAAAGACGACTGCTCCAGTAAACACAATTACTTATAATAAGAGTGTGATTGAGGAACCGACAGGTAATGTGTATGAAGCGATAACTATTATGGCTAAAAGAGCAAATCAAATTAACTCTGAAATCAAAAAAGAATTGACAGAGAAATTAGAAGAATTTGCTACATATAATGACAGCTTGGAAGAAATCTTCGAAAATAAAGAACAAATCGAAGTTTCTAAATTTTACGAAAAATTGCCAAAGCCACACGCTTTAGCAGTTCAAGAATGGTTGGAAGATAAAATCTACCACAGAGATACAACTAAATAATTGCTATGTCTGTTTTAAGTGGTAAAAAAATAGTGCTGGGAGTTTCCGGTGGGATTGCCGCATATAAAACAGCCTCATTAGTAAGACTTTTCATAAAAGCAGGCGCCGATGTCCAAGTGGTCATGACGCCTGCTTCTAAGGATTTTGTGACACCGCTCACGCTTTCCACGCTTTCTAAAAATCCTGTACATTCTGCATTTTATAACGATGATGATGAGAATGCTGTTTGGAACAATCACGTTGAAATCGGACTCTGGGCTGATTTGATGGTAATTGCTCCGGCAACCGCAAATACAATGTCAAAAATGGCCAACGGCGCAGTTGACAATCTTCTGATTGCAACTTATTTATCAGCCAAATGTCCCGTTTATTTTGCGCCAGCAATGGACTTGGATATGTATAAGCATCCTTCCACAATCAACAGTTTTAGGCTTTTAAAAGAATTTGGGAATACCATAATTCCTGCTGAATCTGGTGAACTCGCAAGCGGACTTTCCGGCGAAGGAAGAATGGCTGAACCTGAAAATATCATCGCTTTCTTGGAAGCCGATTTAGAAAGCAAACTTCCCTTAAAAGGAAAAAAAATCTTAATTACTGCCGGTCCAACATACGAAGCCATCGATCCCGTGCGTTTTATAGGAAATCATTCCTCTGGAAAAATGGGTTTTGATATTGCAAAACATGCTTCAGATTTAGGAGCCGAAGTCATTTTGGTTTCTGGTCCGACGCATTTAAAGCCTGCAAATTCAAAGATTCACTTGTTCTCTGTGACTTCCGCACAAGAAATGTATGACGCCTGCCATCAGTTTTATGACGAAATGGATGTTGCCATTTCCGCAGCCGCAGTTGCCGATTACCGACCGAAATTTCCGGCGTTGCAGAAAATTAAAAAGACAGAAACAGACCTGAATATCGAGCTTGAAAAAACGCAAGATATTTTGGCTTCCCTTGGAAAAATCAAAAAAAATCAGTTCCTGATTGGATTTGCTTTAGAAACTGAAAATGAAATTGACAATGCAAAGCTGAAAATCCAGAAAAAAAACCTAGATTTGATAGTTCTCAATTCGCTTCAAGACGAAGGCGCAGGTTTTGGAAAACCGACCAACAAAATCACTTTTATCGACAAAGATTTTAAAATCGAGCCGATGGAATTGAAGTCAAAAGAAGCAGTTGCCGAAGATATTTTAAACAAAGTAATACAACATTTTCATGCGTAAGATATTATTTCTATTCCTTATTATGATTGCTGGGACTTCACAGGCCCAGGAACTTCGATGCACCGTAAAAATTAATTACGACCGAATTACAAACACGAATACTCAGATTTTTCAGACCTTGGAGCGTTCGCTGACCGATTTTGTAAACAAGACAAAATGGACAAACCAGACATTTAAAGAAAACGAGAGAATCGAATGTTCGATGTTTATCAATCTTTCAGGCTATGGAAATGACCAGTTTACGGGAACAATCCAAGTGCAGTCGTCACGACCTATTTTTAATTCGTCTTATTCTTCGCCTGTTTTAAATTTTAATGATAAAGACATGGCTTTTAGATACTTGGAATTCGAAACTTTGTTTTACAACCCAAATAGCTACGATTCAAACCTGATTTCGATGGTCGCTTTTTACAGCTACATGATTATGGGAATGGACGCCGATACTTTCACGTTAAACGGTGGCGATCCTTATTATGAATTGGCTCAAAATGTGGCAGTCTTGGCACAGCAAAGCGGTCAGAAAGGGTGGAACCAGCAAGACGGAAACCAGTCAAGATATTTCTTGATTACTGACATCCGCTCAAATACTTTTGCGCCTTACAGAAAAGCGCTTTACGAATACCACACTAGCGGTTTAGACTTGATGGCAGACAACCAAAAACTAGCAAAAGAAAACATCAAAAACTCGGTAAAAACGTTGGCAGAAATCTATGAATTGCGTCCAAATGCCTTACTGACACGCGTTTTTTTTGATGCCAAATCAGATGAGCTGGTTTCTGTTTATTCTGGAGGTCCGTCGATTGCAATCACTGATCTGGTTGACAATCTGAACAGAATTTCCCCATTAAATTCATCAAAGTGGTCTAACATACGCTTTTAATTTTTTTTGAAGCTTTATCCAGCTTTCCGCTTCAAGTCCTCATTAAAAAATTAATGTTTCTATATTTTTTAGAAAGAGCTTCCTCCGGTCGCTTTTCTAAAAAAAGAAACATAAAATTTTTTAATTCCGGGCTTTCCGCTATAATCTGGGCTAGGGCTTCGGTGATAGAATTACAGTTCATTTCTAAAATTTAAGACATTGCTTACAACGCTATCCATAAAAAATTTCGCTCTAATCGAGAAGCTCAACATTGATTTCTCTGAAAATTTTTCAATAATTACAGGAGAAACCGGCGCAGGAAAATCAATTGTTCTCGGCGCTCTCGGATTGGTTCTTGGTAAAAGAGCCGATCTTTCTTCCCTTAAAAATAAAGAGGAGAAATGCGTCATCGAAGCGCAATTTGAAATCTCAAGATATGGCTTGGAAACTTTTTTCGAAGCCAATGATTTGGATTATGAAAACGATACGATCATCCGAAGAGAAATTCTTCCTTCCGGAAAATCGCGCGCTTTTGTAAACGACAGTCCGGTGAATCTTCAAGAACTTCAAGAACTCGGACAGTTTTTAATCGACATCCATTCACAGCAACAAACACAGGAATTATCCGAAGAAAATTTTCAATTCGACATCATCGATTCCATTGGGAATAACCAGAAGCCGATTGCCGAATATGCTTTGGTACTGAAAAAATACAAAACATTAAAAGGTAGCCTTTCGGGTTTGAAATCGCAACTTCAGGAAGCTTCGAAAGAGCAGGATTATAATTCTTTTTTATTGGAAGAATTGCTTTCTGCCAAATTAATTTCAGGCGAACAAGAAGAATTGGAAGCAGTTTACGAACAGCTGAACAACGTAGAATTCATCAAAGAAAACCTCAATAAGTCACTTTCAATTGCTGAAGAAGAACAATTTGGCGTCTTAAACAATTTGAAAGAAATAAAAGCCGCACTTCAAAAAATAGCCGGATTTTCTTCAGAATATACTAATTTACTGGAAAGAATCAACAGCGTTTCGATAGAATTTGACGACATTGTTTCGGAAATGAACCAAATCGGCGAATCGCTGATCAATAATCCGGAGCAATTGGAATTGACAAACCAAAAGCTTCAGACGATTTATAACCTGCAGAAAAAACACCAAGTTTCTACTATTGACGAGCTTCTTTCTATTCAGGAAGAGTTGGACAGTAAGGTGATTTCGGTTGATAGTTTGCAGCATGAAATTGAAAAAATAGAAAATGAAATTGCTTCAAGTGAGAAAGAACTGGATCAATTTTCATTAATTATTAGAGAAAACAGGCAGAAGGCAATTCCGGTTTTGACAGAAAAATTAGTTGCTATTTTAGACCTTCTGGGAATGCCGAATGTTCGTTTTAAAATAGAAATAAAGCTATCTGAAACTTATCACAATAACGGAAAAGACGATTTGGATTTTCTTTTTGCAGCGAACAAAGGTTCAGATTTCGGACTTTTGAAAAAAACGGCTTCCGGAGGAGAAATGTCGCGAATTATGCTTGCTGTAAAATCGATTTTGTCTCAATATCAAAAACTTCCAACGATAATCTTTGATGAAATTGACACAGGAGTTTCTGGAGAAATTGCTGATAAGATGGGCGAAATCATGAAAGAAATGAGCAAGACGATGCAGGTTTTTGCTATTACGCACCTGCCGCAGATTGCAGCAAAAGGAAAGGCGCATTTTAAAGTTTCAAAATCTACTGTCGGAGAAATTACGCAGTCAGAATTGCGGTTGCTTTCTGGCGAAGAGCGTGTCATTGAAATTGCCCAGATGCTTTCAGGGAAAGACATTTCAGATTCAGCCATAAATCACGCAAAAGCCTTGCTGAACTGATTTTTTGAATTATATTTGTTAACCGATATTTTAAACGAATAAACGATTATACAAACAAACAATTAAACAAAGTTTATGATCATAGAACCTAGAATGAGAGGATTTATCTGTTTGACTGCACACCCAGACGGTGCGGCGCAGAATGTCAAAAATCAGATCGAATATGTAAAGTCAAAAGGAAAAATTGAAGGCGCAAAAAAAGTCTTAGTAATCGGTGCTTCAACTGGTTTTGGACTGTCTTCAAGAATTACGAGCGCTTTTGGGTCTGATGCTGCAACAATTGGAGTTTTCTTTGAAAAACCACCAGTTGAAGGAAAAACAGCTTCTCCAGGTTGGTATAATTCGGCAGCTTTTGAAAAAGAAGCGCACAACGCAGGATTGTATGCAAAAAGTATCAACGGCGATGCATTTTCTAATGAAATCAAAAGAGAAACTTTAGACTTGATCAAAGCAGATTTGGGTCAAGTTGACTTGATTATTTATAGTTTGGCTTCTCCGGTTCGTACAAATCCAACTACTGGTGTTACGCACCGTTCGGTTTTGAAACCAATTGGTGGCACTTTTACAAATAAAACTGTAGATTTCCACAGTGGAAAAGTTTCAGAAATTTCAATTGAGCCAAGCAAAGAAGACGATATTGAAAATACTGTTGCCGTTATGGGCGGTGAAGACTGGGCCATGTGGATTGATGCTTTAAAAGCTGAAAATCTATTGGCAGACGGCGCTGTGACTGTTGCTTATTCTTATATCGGGCCATCTTTGACTGAAGCAGTTTACAGAAAAGGAACAATTGGAAGGGCAAAAGATCATTTAGAAGCGACTGCGTTTTCAATCAGCGACAGCCTGGCAGCTATTAATGGAAAAGCTTATGTTTCTGTGAATAAAGCTTTGGTAACTCAGGCAAGTTCTGCGATTCCGGTAATTCCTTTGTATATTTCATTATTGTATAAAATCATGAAAGAAGAAGGCGTGCATGAAGGAACAATTGAGCAGATTCAGAGATTGTACCAAGACAGATTGTATACTGGAAAGCCAATTGAACTTGATGATAAAGGCAGAATAAGAATTGACGACTGGGAAATGCGTGAAGATATCCAGGCAAAAGTTGCGGCTTTATGGCCTCAAGCGACAACTGAAAATCTTTCTGAATTGGGAGATTTAGAAGGTTATAGAAAAGACTTTTATAATTTATTCGGATTTGATGTTGCTGGTGTTGATTACAACGCTGAAGCAAATGAAGTTGTTGAAATCGATAGTTTGAAATAAGTTTCAAAAATATATTTTAGAAAGCCACCAATTCGGTGGCTTTTTTTGTGAAGTCTTTTTTCGATTAAAAAAAACTATTCAATAATAGGAGCGATAATCTTTCTCTTAAGCTAAAATGTTTTTACTCATTTTAAATTTTGGCCATGTGATTTAGTTAAATTTTTAAATATTCAATTCCTTTTTACTAGTTATCTAGTGGAATTAGATATTGGATTTTTAAGCGCGGCATACATGAGGTTTATAATTAGCTTTAAATCAGATTTTAGTTAAAATATTAAAATAAAATAGGAATTCTATTAAAAAATAACAACTTGAGTAATTGGTAATCTAAATAATGCTGTTTTTGTTTTCACATTTGATAAAAACATAATCTGAAAAGAATGGTTGTTTCTTTTAGAAAGGGATGTTCTTGTAGAAAATGATTCCTATAAAAATACCTTTAAAATTAAAAAATATTGATAAACCCATTTAAGTTAACGTTAATAATTTGTTAGAATTTAACTTTAATTTTATAAATTGCGCCTATTAATCTAAACTAAAATAAAATGAGAAAAATTACGCTCATGATGTTGCTGTTGGTTTCTTCTTTTGGTTTTGCTCAAATTAGCATAAATCAAAATTTCGATGCCTCGACGACATTGCCCACCGGCTGGACCGAAACGGGCGCAAAAACGATTGCTGCCGCTGAATCGTGTTCAGGAAACTCGATTAGAGATAATCTCTATGCGAGTAGTGCGACTGGAACACTTGTAACTCCAAATCAAGTTGGTCTATCTAACGGAACAGATTTAACCTTTGCCTTTAAATACAAGGTTGAAGACTGGAATACAACTACAGCAGCTGTTGCTGGATGGGGAAATATCCAGGTTCAGTATTCTACAAACAACGGAACAAGTTGGACAACTGTTTTGACAGTTAATGATGCAAATCACGTTGTGGCTAATACTTGCGCTACAAAAAGCGTAACTATTCCTGCTGCAAGCTTGCCAACTGGTTCAGATGCTAAATTTCGCTTTTTAATTACTTGGGTAGCAGGTGACTGGGATGTTTATTTCGATGACATCGCAATCAACCAAGTTTCCACGACAGCTCCAAACTGTACAGCTATGACGTCTCCGGCGCCAGCTGCAACTAACGTAGCTATCGCTTCTACTATTTCTTGGGCTACAGCTACAGGAATTCCAACAGGTTACAGACTTTCAGTAGGAACGACTGCTGGAGGAACTCAGGTTGTAAATAACGTAGATGTTGGAAATGTCACTACTTATAATGCTGGTACTTTGGCTTACTCAACTACTTACTATGTAACAGTAACGCCTTATAATACTAATGGTTCTGCTACTGGATGTACTGAAAATTCATTTACAACTATTTCAGCTCCACCTATTGGTGCAACTTGTGCTGCTCCAATCGTTATTACTAGTCTTCCTTACACAACAACTGACGATACAGCAAATTATAGAGATATAATTGAAGGATCGCCAGGAGCAACTGGTTGTACTACAACTGCTAGCTATTTAAACGGGAATGAAGTAATCTATTCTTATACTGCTACTGTTACAGGAAGTATAAAAATTGTACTGACTCCAACTGCAGCTAATTCTGGAATTTTTGTTTATAACAGTTGTGCCAATATTGGCGTTGCATGTCTTGCAGGTGCTGCAAGCACTGGTACTGCTGTTAGAACTATTCCTGAATTTCCTGTTACTGCTGGACAAACTTATTATTTTGTAATTTCAACAAACGCAACTCCACAAGCAACTGCTTTTACACTTGATATTACTCAAAACGTATGTACTTCTCCAGTTGCAACTTATACAGTTGTTTCAGATTGTGCTAATGCGCCTCAATTTTTTATTGATCAAAATCTTACAAGCTTAGGAAGTGCAACTTTATTGTATGTTTATGATGATCAAGGTGGTGCTGCTCAAGAAATTACTGCAACAGGAGTTTATAGATTTGGGCCATATCCAATCGGAACTTCTGTTGTGCTTACTACTGAAAATGCAACAAGTCCAACTTGTTCACTATTAAGTACGGCTTTAACGCTTGCTGCTTGTCCTCCTGCAAATGATAACTGCTCTGGAGCTCAATTATTGACAGTAGCTGCTGACTTAAATTGTGTTACACCAGTTCAAGGTACAACTATTGCTGCAACTCAAAGTTTAGCTGGTTGCGTTGGTACTGCTGATGATGATGTTTGGTATAAATTTGTTGCTACAGCTACAGCTCACAATATCATCACAACAAATATTAGTGGTGCTACAGATATTGTAACTCAAGCATTTGATTCATGTGGAGGTACTTCTCTTAAATGTCAAGATTCTCCAGATTCTCCAGTAGAATTAACAGGTCTTACTGTTGGAAATACTTATTTCTTCAGAATTTATACTTATACTTCAACAACTACAACAAGAACAACTTTTACTGTTTGTGTAGGTACGCCACCACCACCACCGCCAGCACCAGCAAATGACAATTGTGCTACGGCTGAACTTTTGGTTCCTTCTGCTACAGCAACTTGTGCAACAACTGTTACAGGAACAACTATCGGTGCTACTCAAAGTTTAGCTGGTTGTGTTGGTACTGCTGATGATGATGTTTGGTATAAATTTGTTGCTACTGCAACAGCTCATAACATCCTTACAACGAATGTTAGCGGTGCTACAGATATTGTAACTCAAGTATTTGATGCTTGTGGAGGTACATCTCTTAAATGTCAAGATACTCCAGATTCTCCTATAGAATTAACAGGTCTTACTGTTGGAAATACTTATTTCTTTAGAATTTATACTTACACTTCAACAGCTGCAACAAGAACAACTTTTACAGTTTGTGTAACTACAGCGCCACCTGCGCCAGCAAATGACTTGATTGCAAATGCTGCTGTTTTAACAGAATCTCCTGTTTCAACTTGTACAAATGCTGTTGCAGGAACTACAGTTTCAGCATCTCACTCTTCAGACTACAATACTTGTAATACTACAGATTATGATGTTTGGTACACATTTACACCAGCTACTTCTACGGTTTATACATTCAGCAGAACTATTGTTTCTGGTACTGGAAATGGTTATATTTCTGTATATTCTGGAGTTCCGGGAAGCTTAGTAAAATTGAACTCTAGCTGTTCTTTAACTAGCGTAAATCAAGCTTTGACTGCAGGAACACAATATTATGTTTCTGTTTCTTCAACTGCTACTTCTACACTTAGCTTCACGCTTTGTGTTGCTCCAGCACCAGCACCACCAGCAAATGACTTAATTGCAAATGCTGCAGTATTGACAGAATCTCCAAATGATAGCTGTGCAAATGGTCTTGCAGGAACAACAGTTTCAGCAACTCATTCAGCTGAATATGCTTGTTCTGCTACAGACATCGATGTTTGGTACACATTTACTCCTGCTACAACTGGAATTTATTATTTCAAAAGAGCTGTAGTTTCAGGAACTGGAAACGGATATATCTCAGTTTATTCAGGAACTCCTGCAGCTTTAGTAAGATTAAATACAAGCTGTACTGTGAATAATTTCACGCAAACTTTGACTGCAGGAACGCAGTATTATGTTTCTGTTTCTTCAACTGCTACTTCAGCTTTAAGTTTTACATTATGTGCACATCCAGCGCCTCCAGCGCCAGTTAATGATGCTTGTTCTGGAGCAGTTGCTTTAGTTCCAGGTGGCTTATTTACAACTAACCCAGTTGTAGGTACAACGCTAAGCGCTACAACAACTTCTGGATTAGCAACTCCTGCTTGCCAAGCGACTTCAGCTGATGAAGTTTGGTATTCAGTAGTAGTTCCAGCTTCTGGAAGTGTAACAATTGAAACAAAACTAGCAACTGGTTCTGCATTGACAGATACTGTCTTGACTGCTTACACAGGAACTTGTAGTGCTTTAGTTGTTGCAGGATGTGATGATGATGGTTCTGGTTTATTCTCAAAACTTTCATTAACAGCACAAACTCCTGGATCTACAATTTATGTAGCTGTTTGGAGATATTCTAACAGTACTGCTAACACAGGACAATTCCAAGTTTCAGCTTATGACGCTTCTTTGTCTGCTCCAACTTTTGACAATGCTTCTTTCAGAGCTTATCCAAACCCTGTTAAAGATGTATTAACTTTGTCTTACACTCAAGACATGACAAATGTTGCAGTATTTAACTTAGTTGGTCAGCAAGTAATCAATAAATCATTGAATGCTACTGAAGCTAATGTTGATATGTCAAGCTTGTCTGCTGGAACTTATTTAGTGAAGGTAACTGTTGACAATCAAGTTAAAACTATAAAAGTGGTTAAGCAATAATAATTTCTTAATCAATAATTTTTAAAGCCACCCAATCGGGTGGCTTTTTTTATGTGTCACATTTTATTTATAAAGGTTATCTTTGTTAAAGTTTAAAATCTGCTATGAACTTTTCCTTTATAATTCCAGTATACAACCGTCCTGACGAAGTTGAAGAGCTTTTGCAAAGTCTTGCTAAGCAAAATTACAATCATGATTTTGAAATCGTCATTGTGGAAGACGGTTCCTCAATTCCCTGTAATGAAGTCGCAAATGCCTATCGCGATAAATTAACTATTTCTTATTTCTTCAAAGAAAATTCAGGTCCGGGGGATTCGAGAAATTTTGGGATGAGAAATGCCAAAGGCGATTATTTCCTGATTTTAGATTCAGATTGTATTCTTCCTCCAAATTATTTAGAAGAAGCTGAAAAAGCTTTAGCAGAAAATTATGCAGACTGTTTTGGAGGTCCGGATAATGCTTTGGATAGTTTTACAGATATTCAAAAAGCGATTAATTTTTCAATGACTTCATTTCTTACCACAGGAGGAATTCGCGGTGGCTCAGAAAAAATTGATAAATTCCAGCCTCGAAGTTTTAATATGGGATTGTCTAAAAAAGCCTTTGGAGCCAGCCAAGGTTTTGGAAATATTCATCCCGGTGAAGATCCAGATTTGTCTATCAGGCTGTGGAAAATGAATTTTGAAACCAAACTTTTCCCAAAGGTATTTGTCTACCACAAAAGAAGAATCGACTGGTCAAAATTTTTCAAGCAAGTCAATAAATTTGGAAAAGCCAGACCGATTTTGAATAGCTGGTATCCGGAATATAACAAACTGACTTATTTTTTTCCATCGATATTTTTTGTAGGATTTATAGTTTCTATTGCATTTCTATTCTTCGGAATTGAATTTTTTATAGCTTTATATGGATTGTATTTTATTGCAATTCTTGTTACTTCTACGGTTCAAAACAAGAGCTTGAGCATCGGAATTCTTTCTGTTTTGGCTGTTGGAATGCAATTTTATGGTTATGGAATAGGCTTTATAAAATCATATTGGAAAGTAATCATATTGAAAAAGAAACCGCAGTCAGCTTTCCCAGAATTATTTTTTAAATAAAATCATCATGGCAAAAATTGTAGGACTTACCGGAGGAATTGGGAGCGGAAAAAGCACCATTGCAGCGTATTTTGAATCAAAAGGAATTCCGGTTTACATTGCAGATACAGAAGCCAAAAAAATAATGGATTCGCAATCGGTAATTGGCAAAATTATTGATGTATTTGGATCAGAAGTTATTGAAAATAATAAAATAAGCCGAGCAAAACTTGCTTCAGTTGTTTTTAATAATCCAAAAGAGCTGAAAAAGTTGAATGCTATCATTCATCCTGAAGTGAAATTGCATTTTATGGATTGGGTAAAAAAGCACCAGGCTGCGTCATTTGTCCTCAAGGAAACGGCGATTCTTTTTGAAAGCGGAAGCTATAAAGATTGTGATAAAATAATTCTAGTCACTGCTCCAAAAGAGTTGAGAATTGAAAGAGTTATCAGCAGGGATGGTGTTTCGCGAGAAGAAGTTGAAGCAAGAATGAAGAACCAATGGACTGACGAGCAGAAAATGCCGTTAAGCGACTTCGTAATTACTAACATAGCAACTGAAGATGCCCAAAATACTGCGGATAAAATAATTTCTACTTTAAGGAATCTATAATTTTGCAATTAGATGTTAATGTTTGGTTAATGTATTTATCGTTTAAATGTTAAAATGTTAATTTTGTTTCGATGAATAAAACATTGTTTCGCTTACTGGTTGTGTTGATGAGCCTGTCTTTGATAGGAATTATAATGGTACAGTTGTATCTGATCAACACATCATTTAAAAATAATGAAGAGCAGTTCAAATATCACGTTCAGCAGGTTATTGGAAATGTAGGTGAAAAGTTAAAACAGCAGGAAACCTACACGCTGTTAAATCAATACAATATTCTTCAGGATAGTATTGGAAAAGCACCTGACCGTAATGAAATACTTGATTTTGTATTAGTCCAAAAAAATAAGGTGACTAATGAAACTGTAATTTATTCAAACAATATTATTGCCGAAGATTATAATGTTAACCTGTCGTTCTTTGATAAGAAAAAAGATTCTGTAAGAAAAGCGCAAAGTTTCAGTGCTAAAAGAAAAACAGAAATCTATTCAGGAAACAGGATTGATAATTCAGCTATTCAAAAAAATACGGTTCCAGACGTTACAATTGAAAAATCTGGAACAATGGACATGCTTGACAAAGTGCAGTATGACATGTTTTTAAAAGATATTGCAGAGACAAAACCGCTAAAAGATAGAATTTCTAAAGAAAGACTTTCTAAATTATTAGAAGATGAGTTAAAGCAATATGAAGTAAAAACGCCTTTTGAATTTGGGATTTACAGCGACGGATTGGCGACTAAAATAAGATCTGATAATTTTAAGTTTGATAAAAACTCAACTTTTCAGACTCCGATTTTTACAGACAATGATGGAAAAAGCAAGTTTCAGTTGCTGGTAAGTTTTCCTGAAAAGAAGAAATTCTTATTTTCAGAATTGATCAGCATTACAGTTTTATCAATCACATTTACGCTGATTATTATCATTGCTTATGCAAGCGCGCTGAACCAATTGATAAGACAACGTCAGATTTCTGAAATCAAAACTGATTTTATTAATAACATGACGCACGAATTCAAGACGCCGATTGCTACCATAAATCTAGCTTTGGATGCTATTAAAAATCCAAAAGTTATTGAAGATACTGAAAAAGTATATCGATATCTGCAAATGATTCGGGACGAGAATAAAAGAATGCATGCCCAAGTTGAAAACGTTCTCAGAATTTCGAAATTAGAGAAAAAAGAGCTTGAAATTAATAAAGAACCAATTGATGTTCACACCATTGTGGAAGACGCCGTGGAACACGTGAACTTAATTATTGAAGATAGAGAAGGGACAATAAATACCCATTTTAATGCCACACGAACTACGACATTGCTTAACGACGTTCACTTTACAAACGTAATTGTAAACGTTCTTGACAACGCCATAAAATACTCGCCAGAAGCACCGATAATTGATATTTACACTGAAAACGTAAAAGATTTTATCCTAATTAAAGTGAAAGACCAAGGGCAGGGAATGAGCAAGGTGGCTCAGAAAAGAATTTTTGAAAAATTCTATCGCGAACACACCGGCGACCTGCACAATGTCAAAGGCCATGGTTTAGGTCTGGCTTACGTAAAAAGAATTATAGACGATCATAATGGTCAAATATTTGTAGAAAGTGAGAAAGGGAAAGGTAGTACCTTTATCATAAAATTACCACTAATAAATTAAGCTATGGAAAATGTAAACAAGAAAATCCTTTTAGTAGAAGACGATCCCAACTTCGGTTCAATTTTAAAAGATTATTTAAATCTGAACGATTTTGACGTCACTCTGGCTAAAAACGGGATGGAAGGTTTCGAGAAATTCAAGAAAGATACTTTTGATTTGTGCATTCTAGACGTTATGATGCCTTACAAAGACGGATATACTTTGGCCAAAGAAATTAGAGAAAAAAACAAAGATATTCCGTTGATTTTCCTTACTGCAAAATCAATGAAAGAAGATGTGCTAAAAGGATATAAAGTGGGTGCTGACGATTACTTAAACAAGCCTTTTGATTCTGAAGTTTTGTTGATGAAAATCAAAGCTATCATCCAAAGAAAAGCTTCTGACAGCAAATCTGACAATACTAAATTTGAATTCCAAATTGGAGGTTTCCACTTAAATTCAAAATTAAGATTCTTGACTTTCAAGCAAGAAGAGCCAATTAAATTATCTCCAAAAGAGAATGAATTGCTTAAAATGCTTGCCGTTCACGAAAATGATTTGATGCCGAGAGAATTAGCATTGACAAAAATCTGGAGAGACGACAATTACTTTACATCGAGAAGTATGGACGTCTATATCGCCAAATTGAGAAAATATCTTAAATTAGACGAGGATGTTGAAATCTTGAACATTCACGGTGAAGGATTCAGACTTGTCGTAAAAAATAAAGTTTCTGAATAACACTACATAAAAAAAGCTCTGATAGTTCAGAGCTTTTTTATTTTATATAAGTTTGTGAATGCAGTTATTTCCAATCTAATTCTAGCGCAAAACAAGCTTTATCATCCTTTAAAATGGCATAAACCGACTGTTTTTCATTTGCTATTTCCTTGATAGAAATGCTGTCATCAAACATAAGCTCTTTCATAAAATTCATATCGATGCTTTTTATTTTTTGCTTTAAGACGGCTTTAGAATCCGCCGAATCCAAACACCATTCTAAGTATTTCACGTTATTGACGTGATTCACAATATCTAAATCTGATAAAACGACCTTGCGTTCATTAACGGTTTTCATTTCCTTTGAAAGGTCAATTTTTTTTACTCTTTCTTCTGTGGAAAGTTTTTCAGCATATTTCTCAAAATGCTCATGTGGCAAGGCCAAAGCTTCAGGTCGGCGTAATTTTGTATTAAAAACAGCCCAAAACGTTTCACAGCCCACAATCTTTTTTCCGTTTGCATGCATTTCCAAAGCCCTTACAGAACGTGAGTTTTCTAAAGAAATAATCCAAGTTTTCACCGTCACGATATCTTTCCAACGAGGAAGAGAATCAATTTCAAGGCGCATTCTGCTCATCACCCAGGCTTGGTTGAATTCTTGCATGTCTGTAAAGCTGATACCGCCAATTTCAGCGTGGTCGCCAGCGGTCAACTGCAGTAAATTACACAAATCTGTGTATTTTAAAAAACCGTTCGGAGTACATTGCGTAAAATTTATTTCCCAGTCTTTCCTGAAAACTGAGGTGAAATTTGGGGATATTGGCATTGGTTTTATTCTATTTGTAGCCCGATTGAAAGCTGTATTTTTTGGGAATTTCCAAAGAATTTTTCAAATTCTGGAGCGGTATTAATCTGATATTTCGAATATATGTAATTTGCGCCAAAAAACAATGAAACAGTCTTATTAAATTTATAATCAGTAATAAATCCGGCGCGATATTCAATTCCGTCTTGGTGTCCAAAGTTAGAGCTTCCGGCTTTCTGCTTCAGCATCGCATATCCGACGCCGATATTTGGGTAAAATGAAACTTTCTCGGCTGTTTTCAATTCATAATTTACTGTACCAAAAACCGACGAATAGTTTGCAGTATTGAAATTTCCCATGAGCTGTTTGTCTGTAACCTTATAGAATTCAATATTATAACCGGCGCCAATTTTAAAGTTTTTAATATTTAAGAAGCTCATATTTACTCCAACTCCAGGATTTGAATCATATGCTTTTGACAATGCGTAATCTCCAAATTGAATCGGATATAATACTTGAAATCGTAATTGCGCATCAAATTTCACGAAATTTTCTGATTGCCAGCTTTCTCTTTCAACTTCTTGGCTAAAAGATTGCACGCTAAAAAATAATAGAAATGCAAGTAGGCTATTTTTCATATCTATTAATTTTAGTAGTTTATGATTTGTGAAACCGACTCATTTTCAATCAAAATCGGAAAAGTATAAACTGTTTTTACTTTCGTATCATTATTTATCAAAGTATAATGTAGGACAACGTTTTGGTTTTTAGCCACCGTAAAACTTTTATCTTCAGGATAATTAAACTCATCATCTTGCAGATTTAATGATTGCCTTCCCGTTACCAAACCTTCAATTCTCGAACTTATCAATGAATTATATTCAGAAGAATTTTTGATAAATGATACTCTTAAATTGACAATATCGTCCGTTTTAAGGAGCACAACTTCATTCATTATAAGTTTGTAATTGTCGAAATTTTCAGCGTTGATGTTGTAAAATGATTGCGTGTCATAACCCGATTGCTCATTGGAAAAAGAAATATCGATCGAAGCATTTAGGGGTTTGGTAAAAGTCAAAAACGTAGTTCCATAGGAATTTGAAAAGCCGCTGGAAATTAAATCATCGTCTGAACCGTTGCTCGCTCTGACTTTAGTTTCAATTCCAGATAAAAAATCTCCATTTCTATCTAAAACTGTGGTTTCTAGAATCAATCTGGTCTCGCCATCATAAGAAATTCCACAAGAAGTAAGCGCTAAAAATAATAATAAAGTAATTTTTTTCATACAATTTATTTTTTTAAAGATGCAACAATTTTTAAATGGTTGCTTTTAAAAAGAATTACTTTACGATAATTTAATGTGGTCGATAATTTTTGCAACGTCGGTTTTATAATCAAACCACTTTGCGCCTTCAGTTCTTTTAAACCAAGTCAATTGTCTTTTTGCAAATCGTCTCGTATTTTTTTTGATCTCTTCAACGGCAAAATCAAGCGTAAAATCGCCGTCAAAATAACTGAAAAGTTCTCTGTAGCCAACGGTCTGCAAAGCATTTAAAGTTTTATTAGGATATAAATCTTTAGCTTCTTCCAATAATCCAGCTTGCATCATTAAATCAACGCGAAGATTGATTCTTTCATACATTTCCTGTCTTTCTGCTTCCAATCCTATAATAATCTGTGAGAAATTTCGGCTGTTTTTCTTTTGGTTTAAAAAGGAAGAATACGGTTTTCCACTTCCAATACAAACCTCTACAAAACGCATCAAACGTTGCGGATTTTGCAATGTCTGCGGATTTTCCTTTGAAATTTTATCGAAGTAGTTTTCGTCTAATTCTTGCAATTGCTGTTGCAAGTATTCAATCCCGAATTGCTGATAATTTGAAATAATTTCTTCTCTTACTGAAAAATCAATTTCAGGGAAAGTGTCAAATCCTTTCAAAATGGCATCGACATAAAGTCCTGAACCTCCAACTAATATCGCATAATCATTGGCCTCAAACAACTCATCTAGTTTGGCAATAGCTTCTCTTTCAAAATCTCCGACAGTATAATTTTCAAAAATTGATTTATTCTGGATAAAATGGTGTGGGGCAGAAGCCAGTTCTTCTTTTGACGGAACTGCAGTCCCAATTTCCATCTCCTTGAAAAATTGACGAGAATCACAGGAAATAATTTCACAGTTGAAATGATTGGCTAATTTTATGCTTAAGGCCGTTTTTCCAATTGCTGTTGGACCGATTATGGTGATGAGACTTTTCATGTAAAATCTTATATTTTTTTAAGATTATGTTTCTAAGTCAGTACCGCATTTATAACAAAATTCTGCAGTGTTTCTGTGGTCGCTTGTGCCACAGTTTTTGCAACTTCCAGGTAAGAAATGTTTTTTTCTTCCTGAAGCTAATTCTGCAGTTACAATTCCAGTTGGAACGGCAATAATTCCGTAACCTAAAATCATAATGAAAGAAGCAATTATCTTTCCCAATGGTGTAATTGGCGCAATATCACCATAACCAACTGTAGTTAAGGTTACTATGCACCAATAAATACTTGTCGGAATGCTTGTAAAACCACTTTCAGGACTTTCAACCACATACATTATTGCTCCTAATAATATAGAAATAATAAAAACGAAATATATAAAAACAATAATTTTTGTTTTGCTTGCATTGATTGCGAGCTTGAGTTGCGAGGCTTGACCTGAAAATTGAACTAGATTCAAGATTCTGAAAAGTCGCAACAGACGCAGTGCTCTAAAAACGGTCAAGGTTTTTGTTCCAGGAATAAAGAAAGACAAATACATTGGTAATATAGAAATAAAGTCGATAATGCCATAAAAACTAAAGATGTATCTAAATGGTTTTCTGCTAGAAATAATTCGTAATATATATTCAATAGTGAAGAAAATAGTAATAATCCACTCTGAAATAATAAAAAAATTATGGTAAACAATATCGAGCGTCGCCACACTTTCAAGCATTACTAAAACGACGCTTAAAAGAATGACAAAGAGCAGAATAATATCAAATAAGCGCCCAGCCGGAGTATTTACACCATGAATAATGATGTTTACTCTTTGGCGAAAAATGTAATAAGGCGTTTTGCAATCTTTATTTTTCATACTGTCTTAAAAAGAAATGATTTTATAGACTTTCTTTTTTTGAAGATAACTCAAAATTATGTTTTTCGTGTCGCGCGTGCTTTGCATTGGCGTCAGAATAGCGCGCAAGATCTCAATTTTATTCACTTGATAATTTAAGTCAAAAAAAGCATATCCCTTAAATTCGCCATTTTCAATTAAAATCGCACTGCGTTCTTGGAGGTTTCTGCCTCGGTCAATAGCAATGATATTTTGATTTTGATATTCGTTATTAGCCAAAAAATCTTCCACGCGAATATTATAATCTTCAGGCTCTTCTTGCCCAATACACGCGCCATTGCACTGATTTAAATCATAAGGAAAACAATTCGTCTTTACGTTTTCTAAATGATTTATCTTTTGGCAAAGCACATATTTATCAGTGATTTTGAACAAAGCGCTTTGGCCTTCAACCTGCGTTGCAAACGAAGCGATTTCTTTTTTTCGAGCATCTGTTCTTTGCAGTTTCAAGCATATGTAACCTTCTTTATTTTTGCTTTGATAAATTGAAAAAGGAAAAAAAGTTTTTGCCAAAACCCGATTGTATTTTGGCTTGTTGACTTTCACTTCCTCTGATTCTTTTAACAATGCGATCAATTCACTGCCTGTTTCTTCATGAGATATGGAGAAAACCTCGGCTTGAATTTTTTTATCTTTTCGTGAAGTGCCTGTAAAATGCTGATTGACGCGCTTTTTAATATTTTTACTTTTCCCGATGTAAATTATATCGCCGTTTTCTGTATGCACGTAATAAATTCCGGTAGTCGATGGAAGTGCAGAAACGATGTCCAATAATTTTGGAGCAAGGCCTTTTTCAATCTCGGTTTTGATGAAAGTTTTGACGATTTCTTTTTCTAAATCTTTGTCCAAAAGCATTTTGAAAAGTTTTACAGTCGCCAAAGCATCGCCCGAAGCACGGTGTCTATCCGCCATCGGAATTCCAAGCGCACGAACTAATTTTCCTAAACTATAAGAAGGCTGTTCTGGAATTAATTTTTTAGAAAGTTCAACCGTACAAAGGTTTTGTCTTTCAAAATTATAGCCCAAACGTGAAAATTCAGTGCGCATAATTCTATAATCAAACTGCGCGTTATGAGCAACTACAACACAATCTTGAGTGATTTCAATAATTCGCTTCGCCACTTCATAAAACTTTGGAGCACTTTGAAGCATCGCATTATTGATTCCGGTAAGTTTCACAACAAATGGCTGAATCGGCTTTTCAGGATTGACAAGGCTTATAAATTGGTCGACAATTTCATGTCCGTCGAATTTATAGATGGCAATTTCAGTAATTCCTTCTTCATTAAATTGGCCTCCAGTTGTTTCTATGTCGAGTATTGCGTACAAAAATAGTTGTCAGTTATTAGTTATTTGGTTGTCAATTCTTCAAAAAAGTAGTAGCGGATTGACTTATCTAGTCCCAAAGATACTACTTCCAATCCGAACCATCGTGCTTCCGCAGTCAATTGCAAGCTGATAATCACCAGACATTCCCATTGAGAGAATTGAAAAATCAGAATTGTGAATTGAAATCTTGTTAAAAATAGTTTTTAAATGTAAAAATTCTTTTTTGATTTGGTCCTGGTTTTCTGTAAAAGTTGCCATTCCCATCAAGCCTTTGACATTTATATTCTTTAAGTTTTTAAAAATTTCTGAATTTAATAAATCATTTAATTCTTTTTCATCCAAGCCAAATTTTGTGTCTTCCTCAGCAATGTGAATTTGCAAAAGACAATCGATAACTCTATTGTTTTTTAAAGCTTGTTTGTTGATTTCTTCTAATAATTTCAAGGAATCAACGCCATGAACCAAGCTCACAAATGATGCCATAAATTTGGCTTTATTCGTTTGAACGTGCCCAATCATATGCCATTCGATGTCTTTTGGCATCTGTTCAAACTTATCGTACATTTCCTGGATTTTATTTTCTCCAAAAATTCGCTGTCCGGCTTCATAAGCTTCCATTAAATCTGAAACAGGTTTTGTTTTTGAAACGGCAACTAATGTTACATTTTCAGGAAGCGATTTTTTTATTTTGAGCAGGTTATTTTTTATTGACATTTTTGATTTTTTATTTGCACACAGATTTAAGAAAATTTTAAAATTTTATAATTTCTTAAATCTGTGTTTCTAAATGATTGTCTAAATTACAGTTCATAAACCACCAATCCGCTTCTGAATTTTGGATCAATGTAAGTACTTTTTGGAGGCATAATCAAATTGTTATCGGCCAATTCTTTTATTTCAGAAATATCCGTTGGAAAAAGCATAAAACCCAATTCAAATTCGCCTTCGTCTACAACTTCTTTTATGGTAACAATAGATTGTTTTCCAGGAATATAATCGATGCGTTCGTCGTTTCTCAAATCTTCAATTCCTAATATCGGATTCAGAACTTTTTCGTATAAAATTTGAGCATCTAAACTTTCCAAAACTGAAGTAAAACTATGCTCGTCTTTCAATGTCAAGGAATAAAATTCGCCATCAAGATACATTCCGAATTCGAACTTTTTTGTAGGTTTCCACAAGGCTTGTTCTTTATTTTTGAGCCAGAAACTTTCGGATAATTTATTCAGAAATTCTTCTTTTGAATGTCCGTTTAAATCACGGATGATCCGGTTGTATTCGTATATTTTTACGTTGCTTTCGGCAATTAGAAAGCTCATAAAATAATTTAAGTTTTCATTGCCGGAAGTTTTGTCTTCTTCGTATAATAATTCTGCCGAAGCCGAACGGTGATGTCCGTCGGCGATATATAAATCGCCAATTTCAACGAATTTTTCTTGAAGCCAAACGATTTCTTTTTCGTCTTCAATTTTCCAAAGAATGTGTTTTTCTCTTTTGGTTGTTGAAAATTCATAAAGCGAATCGGTCTGCTTTTTCTCTGAAATCCAAGCGATTAATTCTGGATTGTCAGGATATGTAATTAAAACAGGTTCGGTATTGAAACCGGTTCTGTGAAGATAATCCTTGAACAATTCTACGCGATATTGCAAAGTATCTTCGTGTCTTTTAATGATATTATTTTGGTAATCTTCAATGGAAGTTCCAGCGATGATTCCGGTGAAAGTCTGGTTTTTAGTTTGGATTTCGTAGATGAAAAAAACAGGATTTACTTCTTTTATCAAAACTACTTCTTCCTTAAAGTCATTGTATTTCTGGGCAACCAATTTAAATCTTTTTTCAAGTCCGATTTTTTGCTGGTTGACATAAGCAGGATTCAAAACGTGCAAAAATGAAAACGGATTAAAATCCAACTGTGAAGCCAATTCTGCCGGAGAATATTCGTCGTAAGAACGCGAAGTTACCAAGCTGACTTTGTCGCGGGTTGGTCTGACTGCTTTAAAAGGAATTATTTTTGCCATTTTTTAAGTCTTAAAGTCGAAAGACAAATATTGTGTTTAAAATTCCTAACAGGTTTTCAAAACCTGTTAGGTTTGGTTTTTATTTATACCTAACAGGTTTTCAAAACCTGTTAGGATATTTACAAAGATTGGAAACTGACGTTTAAAAAATGCCTAAAGCTTTTCCATAGCCCCCGATTGGAGCAAATATCCTTTTTTGTTTTTTCTTTAAAAACAAAAAAGATATTGTGGAAAGCGGGAATAAGGTTTAATTTATTCCTGATGTTTTGCTTCAAAAAAATTAAGTTAAAATCTTAAAGTTTTAGTCGAAAGTATCTTGATTATCTATAAATCTTTCGACTTTTCGACTTTCCACTTTATGACTTAATAAACTGTTTTGCTACTTTCTCAGCCTTTTTACTTTCAGAATAGTCGTAGAATCCTTCGCCTGATTTTACGCCTAATTTTCCGGCGCGAACCATATTCACTAAAAGTGGACAAGAAGCATATTTTGGGTTTTTGAAACCTTCGTACATTACGTTTAAAATTGCAAGACAAACGTCAAGTCCAATAAAATCAGCCAATTGCAACGGTCCCATCGGGTGTGCCATTCCTAATTTCATCACCGTGTCGATTTCGTAAACGCCTGCAACTCCGTTATATAAAGTCTCGATGGATTCGTTAATCATCGGCATCAAAATTCTATTGGCCACAAAACCTGGATAATCGTTCACTTCAACAGGAGTTTTTCCAAGTTTTTCAGACAAATCCATAATGGTTTTGGTAACTTCGTCAGAGGTATTGTAACCGCGGATGATTTCGACCAACTTCATAATCGGCACCGGATTCATAAAGTGCATTCCGATAACACGTTCAGGATGAGTGACAACGCTCCCAATTTGTGTGATGGAAATCGACGAAGTGTTGGTTGCCAAAATCGTGTTGTGTGAACAAGTTTCGTTCAATTGCTTGAAAATGTTCAGTTTTAATTCTACGTTTTCGGTTGCGGCTTCAACGACCAGATCAACGCCAACAACGCCGTCTTTAATGTCGGTGTAAGTGATGATGTTGCTGATGGTTTTCATTTTATCGTCTTCAGAAATGGTTCCTTTCGCCACCATTCTGTCCAAATTTCCGGCGATTGTCGCCATTCCTTTGTCCAGCGATTTTTCTGAAACATCGATTAATTTTACGGTGAATCCGCTTTGCGCGAAAGTGTGGGCGATTCCGTTACCCATTGTTCCAGCTCCGATTACGGCTATGTTTTTCATTTATTTTCTATTAAAAGATTTAAAAATTTTAGGATTGAAAGATTTTGAACCATTAAGCTTTTATTTTTTAAAGCAATCAATGATTTGATAAGCGACTCTTAAAGCATCAGTTCCATCTTCTAAAGTTACTACAGGTCTTGTATTATTAACAATAGCATCTGCAAAAGTTTCTAATTCGTCCAAAATAGCGTTGTTGTTTTCCACATCTGGATTGTCAAAATAGATTTGCTTTTTTATGCCTTCTGCATTTTGAAGAATCATGTCAAAATCACCTGGAACTTCTGGAGCGTCTTTCATTTTCACGACTTCACATTTCTTTTCCAAGAAATCTACCGAGATATAAGCGTCTTTTTGAAAGAAGCGTGATTTACGCATATTTTTTAAGGAAATTCGGCTTGAAGTTAAGTTTGCGACACAGCCATTTTCGAATTCAATTCGAGCATTTGCAATATCTGGCGTGTCAGAAATTACAGAAACACCGCTTGCATTTATGTTTTTGACTGGTGATTTTACAACGCTCAAAATAGCATCAATATCGTGAATCATCAAGTCTAAAACCACAGGAACATCCGTTCCACGAGGATTGAATTCTGCCAAACGATGCGTTTCAATAAACATCGGATTTTGAATCGAATCTTTAACCGATTTAAACGCAGGATTAAATCTTTCAACGTGGCCAACTTGCCCTTTTACATTGAATTCTTTTGCCAAAGCGATGATTTCTTCAGCTTCTTCAACCGTATTTGAAATTGGTTTTTCAAGAAAGACGTGCTTGCCAGATTTGATAGCAACTTTGGCACATTTATAGTGCGAAAGTGTTGGAGTTACAATGTCCACGACATCAACGGCATGGATCAATTTGGCAATGGTATCGAATTTTTTATAACCAAATTCATTGGCAACTTTTTCGGCATTCTCCTGATTTGGATCATAAAAGCCTACTAATTCATATTTTTCAGATTGTTGTAATAAACGCAAATGAATTTTTCCTAGATGACCCGCACCTAATACTCCAACTTTTAGCATATAAATGTATTTTCCACAAAAATAGCATTAATTGTTTAAAGTCGAAAGTCTTAAAGTCATAAAGTCAAAAGTGAAAAACCGAATAACAAAAGAATTTTTTCATATTGTTCAAACTTTCGACTTTCGACTTTTGACTTTCGACTTTTCTTTGCCTATTTTTACCGAAATTAATTCCTCCAAATTTTGAAAGATACAGCCAAACATCAAGGACTTCGCAATCAGTTAGTAACCGTTTTAGAACAGAAAGGGATTACTGATAAAAACGTATTAGAAGCGATAAAAAAAATTCCCCGACATCTGTTTTTGAACTCTAGTTTTGAAGATTATGCCTATCAAGACAAGGCTTTTCCTATTGGTGCTGGGCAAACCATTTCGCAACCTTACACTGTTGCCTTTCAATCGCAATTGTTGGAAATTAAAAAAGATGATAAAGTTCTAGAAATCGGAACAGGTTCTGGTTACCAAACGGCTGTTTTATATATGATGGGTGCCAAGGTTTATAGCGTAGAAAGACAAAATGAGTTGTTTAAAACAACATCTTTATTACTGCCAAAATTAGGAATTCGACCAAAACATCTGTCTTTTGGGGATGGTTATAAAGGTCTTCCAAATTATGGGCCTTTTGATAGTATAATTGTTACAGCCGGCGCGCCATTAATTCCAAAACCATTGATGGCACAATTAAAAATAGGAGGAAGACTGGTAATTCCGGTAGGCGATCAGCACCAAATTATGACCATGTTGATTCGCAAAAATGAAACGCAATTTGAGAAGCACGAATTTGGAGAATTTAGATTCGTTCCTTTACTAGAAAATAAAAATTAAATAAAAAGTCCTGCTGTGCGCAGGACTTTTTTATTGGCCAATAATATTCAAATATCTTTCAAGGCTTTCTTTCTCGATTTGTGCAATAAAAACCAAAAAATCTTCTTTGCTGGAAGTGGTTTGCGCTTTTTCAAGTGTTTGATAATATTGCATTCTTGACTCATAATCTCCTTTGATATTAGCAATAATATAACCGTGAGAAAGCAAAATCAAATTCATAACTAACCTTGAAGTTCTGCCATTTCCATCAATAAACGGATGAATTGTCACCAAACGTTCGTGCATTTCTCCCGCCAAAACCACCGGATGAAGCGAGTTTTTATTTTTTTCATACCAAAGAAAGTAATCTTCCATTTGTTTTGGAACAATAAAAGGCTGTGGTGGCAAATGCGTACTTCCTTTAATCATGACTTGCACTTTTCTATATCTTCCGGCATCATCAGGATGAATTCCTCTTAAAATCAAGTTGTGGATTGACAAAACTTCTCGCTCATTTAAAATAGAATTTTTCTCCATTAAATGTTTTATGTAGCCAATTGCCTCTTGATGATTTATGGCCTCAAGATGTTCGCGCATGCTTTTACCAGAAACCGTCAGACCTTCATTTATCACCAAATCAGTTTCTCTTAAAGTCAAAGTATTTCCTTCAATTCTATTGCTTTCAAAAGTATATTCAAGTTCTAAAGCTTGGGCGATTCTATAACTGTCAAATTCTCGAAACTTATCTAGTTTTGATTTTAAAACATCTATTTCATCAAGAATTTTTTGAAGTGAATCTGAGAACTTCGTTTTAAAAGTTTTTTGATATCTGATTTCTTGTTCGGCGACTTTCATTGCCTTTAAAGCAAATTCATCATCTCCAATTTCATACAATATCTTTTCTTTGAGCCAAGTAACCATTAAGATTTCCAAATCAATTTCAAGAACTTTTGCTAGTTTGATGACTTGGTCTTTTGTAGGCTTTCTATTGCCTGATTCGAATTTGCTAATCAGAGCTTGATCAATTTCGGTCAATTGTGAGACTTCTCTAATTTTCAAGTTTAATTTTTCTCTCGCGCCTTTAAGAAGTGTTTTCATTTTTAATTGTCTTTTATTGTCTTGACAAATTTAGTCAATTTTTTTGTAAAAAAAATCATTTTGCATTAAAATGATTTTTTTATTCTATCTAAATCTCTTTTTGTATCCTGTTCTTTTAAAGATTCTCGCTTGTCATAGGTTTTTTTACCTCGCGCCAGACCGATATCGAGTTTTGCCATTCCTTTTTCATTTGTAAAAAGTTTCAAAGGAACAATCGTCAATCCTTTCGCCTGAACACTTTTGGCTAGCGTTTTCAGCTCTCTTTTGTTCAATAAAAGTTTTCTTTCGCTTCTGGCTTTGTGATTGAATTGGTTTCCAAACGCATATTCTTCAATATACATATTGATGGCAAAAAGTTCATTGCCGTCGCTAAACTCGCAGAAACTTTCAGTAATATTCGCTTTTCCTAAACGGATCGATTTTATTTCTGTTCCGGTTAAGACGATTCCAGCCGTATATTTTTCGATAATTTCAAAATCGAATCGGGCTCTTTTATTTAATATGTTTATGGTTTTCAGCATAGGATTGCAAATGTAACAACAATATAACGAAACGGCAATGTAGGTTAAAAGATTCTACCATAAAAAAATCTTAAAACTATGATTTTTGTCAGTTTTTACGTTGGAGTTGCGCACTAAATTTGACTCATAATTAAAACCAAAACAAGATGAAAAAAATAGTTTTTGCAATAATGGCAATTTCATTATTGAGCGTAAATTTTACAAATGCACAAGAAAATAAAACAGAAGATTTTAAAAGATGGCAAGTTCGTGTTCGTGGCGTTGGCGTGGTTCCAGATGAAAGCGCAAAAATTGGCTCTATCGGTGGCGATGCAAAGATTTCCAATACGTTAATTCCTGAATTGGATTTCACTTATTTCTTTACAAAAAATATTGCAGCCGAATTAATTCTTGGAACAACAAAACACGATGTAAGCACTATAAGTTCTGATATTTCAGCGATCGGCGGACCAACTTCTGCAGCTATTGACTTGGGAAGCGTTTATCTTTTGCCTCCAACTTTGACACTCCAATATCATTTTTTGACCGATGAAGTTTTCAGGCCGTATGTTGGTGCCGGCGTAAATTACACGATTTTTTACAATGAAAAACAAGGAAGCGTCGTGAAGGATATCAAATATGACAATGCTTTTGGTTACGCTTTTCAAGTAGGATTTGACTTGATGATTGATGATACTTTCTTTGTAAATGCAGATGTCAAAAAACTTTTCTTAAATACAGATGTTACTGTTGACGCTTCAAATTTAGCGCCTGGTTTAAGCATTCCAGCAGATGTAGATATTAATCCTTGGCTAATCGGGCTTGGAGTCGGGATGAAATTTTAGGGTAGTTGCTTTAGTTTTTAGTTTGGTAAAACCGTCTGTAATGGGCGGTTTTTTATTTGTGATTTTTTTTCAAAAGCGAATAAATCACCGTATCTAAAAATTCATCTTTATAAAAGAAATTTTCCTTGAAATGGGCTTCTTTCAAAAAACCTGCTTTTTGCAATAATTTTTCCGAACCGATGTTTTTTGGGTCAATAACCGCTTCAATTGAATGAAAATTTAAAACTTTAAATCCATATTCTAAGACTTTGTTTAATGCTTCTTTCATAATCCCCTTTCCATGAAAATCAGGAATTAAGATATAACCGACCTCGCCCCTGAAATTTTCTGACTGCATTCTGAAAAAGCCAATCATTCCTATTAATTTATGATTCTCTTTTCGGGAAATTGCCCAATTAATAAGTTCATTTTTTTCAATAGAAGAATTGCATTCCAAGATAAATTTTTGAGCATCTTCGATGGTTTCTGCTAAAGGCCTTGGAATAAATTTCATGGTTTCTGGATTTGATCTGAGTTGAAAAACTTCATGATCGTCATCAAGAGAAATTTGTCTTAAAATAAGGTTTTCAGTTTCTAAAACAGGAAAAGGAGTAAAATTAAATTGAAGCATTTTGTGTAATAATTGGAACTAATAATTCGGTTGAAATTTCATTGTCAAGTTCCTTAATTATGTAGAGATTTCCAAATTCTGGCTCAGAAATCTCAGGATATTTTTCTTGGCCTAAAAGTTTGTTGATAAATTTAGGAATTCTATTGCTATGGCCCACAATCAGAACTGTTTCTCCTCTGTGATTTTGAATTACATTTTTCAAATCCATCAAATGGTTTTTATAAATAGAAACATCTTTACCCCTAGAAAACGCCATCGGCTGGCAAGTATGGCGCGCGCGCTGAAATCCGGAGGAATAAAAAGTATCAATAGTGATGTCTTCAAAATATTTTTTCCAATTTTCAGCACGTTCGAAACCTTCTGAAGAAAGGTCTGTATTTTTTGTATCGTTTTCTTTTTCGGCATGCCGAATGATATAAATCGTGGTCGGATTTTTTTTGGCTGTATTTTCCATAAATTTAAAATATAACCTTAAGGTAGTTATTTTTCAATTTACGTACTTATTAATTTACACTAATTTATGATTTTGACTACTTTTGCATTATGGAAAATATACATCAAAATAATCCGCTTCACGGCATCACGCTTCAGAAAATTGTAGAACAGCTTGTTGATTTCTACGGATTTGATACTTTGGGCGAATTGATAAAAATCAAATGCTTTACTGAAAATCCGAGCGTCAAGTCAAGCCTGACATTTTTGAGAAAAACAGATTGGGCAAGAACGAAGGTGGAAAACCTGTATATCAGAACGCTTCCGAAATTTAAAAAATAATTATCTTAATAAATGGTTACTCCAAATCTTGCTTTAAAAGTTGCATTTCCTTTTAAGGCTATAATCCCTTCCTTGTTAAATAAATTTCCATCAGATTGAAAAGTGTCAGAATAACCAAGCCAAGGCTCAAGGCAGATAAACGGCGCATTTGTTTTGGTCCAAATACCGAAATTAGGGAAATCATCGTAAGAAAATCGAAGCAATGGTTTTTGGTTTTCTAAAATTTCTATCCATTTTGATTCCATACTTTTAAAAATCAAAGCGTCTTTTTCAAAAATTGCATAATGCAACGGAAACTGTTTTTCATCCAATTCAAAAGCTGTCACTTTTTCAGAAACCAAATCATTTTCGAGTTCAAAACTTTTCAGAACTTCCTGCTTCTCGAAAAGCAAAGCATAGTTTTCAAATTTTTCTGGCAAAGCAAATGCTGGATGTCCGCCTATTGAAAAAGGCATTTCTTCTTTTGAATTATTTGTAATTTCATAACAAATCTGAAGTTGGTTTTCAACCAAAGTATAAATTACCTTCAGTTCAAATTTAAACGGATATATTTTCGAAGTAGCTTCTGACGAAGACAATGAAAAAACCGCTTTGTTTTCAGAAGATTCCACTATTTTAAACTCATTGTCGCGGGCAAAACCATGCCTTGAAAGTTCAAATTGCTGTTCATTGACCAAATAGCTATTATCCTTTAAAGTACCTACAATCGGGAAAAGAATAGGTGAGTGCTTTCCCCAAAATTCTGGATTTCCTTCCCACATATATTCTCGGTCGGCTTTTTTTAAAGAAATAAGTTCGGCGCCTTTTGGATTGATTTTCGCCGTCAATGTTGCATTTGAAATTGTAATTGTCATTTTGTGGAATTGTATAAAAGTAAAAGTAGGCCTAAAATTCGTGTCTTACAAATTGCCATAAAAAAAAGCGCCAGAATTTCCAGCGCTTTTTAGATAGATTTTATTTGGAACTTATTCGACCACGATTGTTTTGGTAATTAAATCTGTCGGCTCATTTGATTTTCTGAATTTCAAGATGTAAGTGCCAGCCGAAAGCGCTTTGAACTTATAAGGTTCTGTTTTTGTGATCGTGTCTGAACTGCAATTGCAACTTTCCACTCTGGTATTGACTGTGATTGTTAATGAATTTACATTATTCACGTCAGCCACTTCATAAAAATTTTGAAAAGTACCGCAGTCTTTTCTTGAAGTGTAAGAGACGGTAAATGTAATTTCTTGGTTTACCGCTGCAGTTTCTGGTCCGGCAACGGCGACTACTGCTGCGCCTTCATAAAATAAGCAAGTCGATTCTGAATCGCTGCCTAAGTCACAGCTTGAAACTGAAAATACCGCAACTAATAAGAGCAAGGTTTTTGATAAGAATTTCATAGAATTAGATTTTGTTTTTCAAAGATGTCTTGAATGTTGAAAGGTTGCTTGAAAAATAAAATTATTCTACGATAACCTCGCGCGTGATAAATTGTGAAGCGTTTTTTCTGAATTTAAAAGTATAAGTTCCTGGCACATTTACATTAAAAGTATAAGGAGTTGTGATTTCAGTTTGCGTATTGCCACAATTATCGCCTATATATTTCACCTGAGCCAAGATTGTTTTTGTGTTGCCACTTTGCGTTTGGATGAATTGGTCAAATGAACCACAGCCATTTTCTGCAAAATATTTTACATTAAAAGTGATATCTTGATTCACAACGCCCGTTTCTGGTCCAGTAACATCAGTTATATAAGATGTCAAGACGATTACTGTTTCACCGCCATCGTCACTGCTGCAAGACGCTAATGATGTTGATATAAATAATACGATGGCTAATGTTCTTAAGGCAATGTTTTTCATAATTGAATTTTTTCGTTTTGTTTTAGATGGAAATAACTGTAAAAGGTTGCTTATTTCATTGAGTTGCAAATATAATAAAGTGAAGCGCCAAAATAGGTCTCCTTTTTTATTAAAATTAACTATTATGATGTAAAGTTTTTTGAACAAAAATTTTGGGCAAAAGTAGGTTCTCAGAATTGTTAAAAATGGTAATTCTATAAACATAATTTTTAATATATAAATAGTAGGAAATAATGGCTGTTTTTAACATTTTTTTAATACTTTTTTACATAAAATTTAATACTTACAAGAAGTTCTGAACCGAATTATAAAGCCAAATTTGTAATACAACCAAATACAAAAATTGCCAACTTAATTCAACCGACATTATGAAAAATCAAATCACACTTTTAAGCATCAAAGAATTTATCATTGAAAATGAATTGACTGACAGCGTAATGCTTGTTTTAAATACAAAGAATTTCGACGAAGTTGCTTTGGAATATATTGAGTCAAACAACATGCAAATTGAAAGGCCATTTGAAATTTTAGGAATTACAATTATCGAAGATACAGATGATGAAGTTGCTTACAATGAAATCGACGTTCTTGAAGTTGCATATGACCACCAACACGAAAATGACTACGAGTATTTAAGAACTGCAGTTTAATTTTCTACTAACTAAATAAATTAAACAGCAATAAAATGAAATTAAGAATTTTAGCACTTGGAATTGTCGGTATCGTCGTTTCCAGCTATGCAATTGCTGTGAAATCAACCGATAAATTATCAGATTTGAAGGATTATGCCGTCAAAGCCGGTTTTATCTGCATCTTAATAATTTCGCTAAGCGCCTGTATTTATACACTTGTAAGCCATTTTAGAAGAAAAAGATACAACGGAATCCGTACAATCAGACAATATTACTTGCAAAGAGGCACTCGCTAAGGCGACCATCTTTTGCAGAAAAAGCCTAATCATATTTTTGATTAGGCTTTTTTATTTAGTTAAAAGTAAATAGGCAAGAGGCAAAAGCTGTAGGTTATAAATAAAAAAAGCTACAAAAATTTGCGTTTACTATTTGAAAAAAAAACCACACATTAAATGGTTCTAAGAATTTAAAATCCTTTTTAATCATTTAATCTGTGGCAAATAAAATCTTCGGTAACTTGTAACTTAATGAATTCCAGATCCAAAATAAGAATCCTGCTCAGCCAATTCTTTTATTTTCTGAGAAGCGGTTTTTCCAAAGATCACAGATTCCTCATATAATTTTCCATCCTCAAGCAAAACGGCAAAATCGCCAATCTCAATTCGAAGCCAAGTTTTTCCGTTTTCATCCACATCAATTTCATACGAATAAGTAGCATCTGGAACCGCCTGCAAAGTATAATCTGAAATATGAAGCGCATATCTAACCACTCTTCCAGGTTCAAAAGCAGAAACTTTCATCCTCGAATAACCAGGAAAATCAATTTCCGAAGCCGCATTCACTGCTTCGTCACCAAAATCTTCAGGAAGTTCATCCCATTGGCGAATATATCTCGGGTCAGTCAAAACATCCCATACTTTTTCTGGCGTAGCGTCAATTTGGATGTAATTTTTTACGATTAGATTGTGGTCCATAATAATTGGTTTTAAAGTTTATAGCTTCTTAAATTTACAAAATCTAAAAGTCAAGCGGAATTCATTTAACTTTTGTTTAAAATCTAAGCTTCGTCTTTGGTCGTTTTGATTAGCCCAATTCCAGATACAAAGAAAACTATACCTAAAATTCCATAAATTATTAACATTTTATAGCCTTGACCTCCAGATACATTTGTAAATAAGTAAGCTGCATAAATTAATCCGATGATTCCCAGCGTGGTGAGAATCGTTCCGAAAACTCTTTTTAAGTTCATAATATTTTGATTTTTAAGTTAAAATTGGTTGTATTTAAATTTACTCTAATTTCTCGATAAGTGTTTTATATATAGGAGAATATTAACAGATTAGGGAATAGAAAATAGGCAAGAGGCAAAAGTCAAAAAGAAAGCATACTCTTAAAAAATCAATAATCTGCGAAAATCCGCGCCATCTGTAAAAATCCGCGTTCCATTTTACAAAAAAAAGGTCAGAAACAGCACAAAACTATTTCTGACCTAATTATTTTAAAGTATTAAATTATTGATTTGCCAATTCCGTTTGATTTCTAAAAACCAATTGTCCGTCAAAACTATCCAGTAAAATAATGCTATCTGTAGTCACTTTCCCCGAAAGAATTTCTTTAGAAAGTTGATTTAAAACTTCCTTCTGAATAACTCTCTTCACAGGTCTGGCTCCAAATTGCGGATCAAATCCTTTTTTAGAAAGATAAGAAATAGCTTCTGGAGTGGCGTCAAGCGTAATATTTTGCAAAGCCAGCATCTTCGTAATTGATTTCAACTGCAAGCCCACAATTTCCTTGATATTTCCTTCGTTCAACGGCGTAAACATCACAATGTCATCAATTCTATTAATAAACTCTGGGCGAACCGTCTGTTTCAGTAAACCTAAAACTTCTACTTTTGCGGCCTCAATGGCGCTTTCGACATCGCCCTTTAAATTTTCAAATTTCTCCTGAATAATCGAGCTTCCCATATTCGAAGTCATGATGATAATCGTGTTTTTGAAATCAGCCAAACGTCCTTTGTTATCTGTCAAACGACCTTCATCCAAAACTTGCAATAAGATATTAAAAGTATCAGGATGCGCTTTTTCAATCTCGTCAAGCAATACCACAGAATAGGGTTTTCTTCGAACGGCTTCCGTCAATTGCCCGCCTTCATCATAACCCACGTATCCCGGAGGCGCGCCAACCAAACGGCTCACGCTGTGTCTTTCTTGGTATTCGCTCATGTCGATTCTGGTCATTGCATTCTCATCGTCGAACAAATAAGTTGCTAATGCTTTCGCCAATTCGGTCTTACCAACACCCGTCGTACCAAGAAATAAGAACGAACCAATCGGTTTTTTTATGTCTTGCAAACCAGCACGGCTTCTTCGAACAGCATCGCTCACAGCTTCAATTGCTTCTTCTTGACCCACAACTCTTTTATGCAATTCTTCTTCCAAATGGAGCAATTTTTCTCGCTCACCCTGAAGCATTTTCATCACCGGAATTCCCGTCCATTTTGCCACAACTTCGGCAATATCTTCTCGGGTAACTTCTTCTTTAATTAAAGAATGCCCTTCGTTTTCTTGCAATTGCTTTTGGAAAACATCTAATCTTTCTTGCGCCTCTTTTATTTTTCCGTAACGTAATTCGGCTACTTTTCCATAATCGCCTTCGCGTTCGGCTCTTTCAGCTTCAATCTTGAAGTTTTCAATTTCTAATTTAGCCGATTGCACATTATCCACAATATCTTTCTCCGATTTCCATTTGGCAAAAATCTCGTTGCGTTCTTCTTTCAGATTTGCCAATTCCATTCCAAGACCTTTCAATTTGCTCTCGTCATTTTCACGTTTGATCGCTTCCATTTCAATTTCAAGTTGCATAATCTTTCTGTCTAAAACGTCCAATTCTTCTGGCTTAGAATTAATTTCCATTCGAAGTTTTGAAGCCGCTTCGTCCATCAAATCAATCGCCTTATCCGGAAGAAAACGATTTGTAATATATCTTTGCGAAAGTTCAACAGCTGCAATAATCGCATCATCTTTAATGCGAACTTGGTGGTGCGTTTCGTATTTTTCTTTAATGCCACGAAGGATTGAAATCGCACTTTCAGTATCTGGTTCATCGACCAAAACCTTTTGGAAACGTCTTTCAAGCGCTTTGTCTTTTTCAAAATATTTTTGGTATTCGTCCAAAGTTGTTGCGCCAATCGCTCTCAACTCACCACGAGCCAATGCCGGTTTCAAAATATTTGCCGCATCCATCGCGCCTTCGCCACCGCCGGCTCCAACCAAAGTATGAATCTCATCAATAAAAAGAACGATATCGCCTTCTGCAGCAGTCACTTCTTTCACAACCGATTTCAAACGCTCTTCAAATTCACCTTTGTATTTTGCTCCGGCAATCAAAGCACCCATATCTAAGGAGAAAACAATTTTATCTTTCAGATTTTCAGGAACGTCGCCATCGACAATTCTGTGCGCCAAACCTTCTGCAATCGCGGTTTTACCAACTCCAGGTTCTCCCACAAGCATCGGATTATTCTTGGTTCTACGAGTCAGAATCTGCAAAACTCTGCGAATTTCTTCATCGCGACCAATTACAGGGTCTAATTTTCCTGCTTTTGCTAATTCATTTAAGTTTTTGGCATATTTATTTAAGGAATTGTACGTTTCTTCGGCTGAGGCAGAAGTCACTCTTTCGCCTTTTCGAAGTTCTTCGATTGCGGCTTCCAAACCTTTTTTGGTAACGCCTTGATCTTTTAAGATCTGGGCAATCTTACTCTTAGATTGGAAAACGGCAAGTAAAAGATGTTCTATGGAAACAAACTCGTCGTTCATCTTTTTGGCTATATTTGACGCCTCAAGCAGTGAATTATTAGCATCTCGCGACAGCATCAATTCGCCACCAGAAACTTTTGGGAACGATTGCAAAGTACTGTCTAAAATTTGCTGTAACAGCGATATATTGACGTTCAGCTTCTTAAGCAAAAACGGAGTGACATTTTCATCAACTTCAAAAATTGCTTTTACGATATGTTCGTTTTCAATCTGTTGCTGGCCATAACTTTGAGCGATTTGCTGTGCTCTTTGAATCGCTTCTTGAGATTTTATGGTAAAATTATTAAAGTTCATAAATTATTTTTTTAAATTTATATAAGAGATTCAATTTATGTTCCAATAGGTTAAATCTGACAAAATGGCTTAAAAGAAGAAAATAGTACTAACTAAACAAGACAAAAAGTCTTAAAACCTGACGATTATGAGTTTATTCAATAGTTTATTCGGCAATTCCGGGGAATCCGATAATAAAGATACGAATCAAAACGGCTTGAATTGGAATGCATTGACACAAATAGCACAATTAGACGCAATTGTTGAAGAATCAGCTGAGAAGCCTGTCGTAATCTTCAAGCACAGCACGCGTTGCAGCATCAGCCGAATGGCTTTGAAGAATTTTGAAAGAGAATATAATTTGGAAGAAAGCGAAGTCGCGCCTTACTTTTTAGATTTGTTGCAACACCGAGATATTTCAAACGAAATTGCCCAAAAGTTTCAGGTAATCCACCAATCGCCACAATTGCTTTTGATCAAAAACGGAAAATCGGTTTATGACGTTTCCCACAGCGAAATTGATGCAGAAGCGTTGAAAAGCAAAGTGGAAACTTTAGGAAACTAATTCCGATTTCTTAGTTCCGGTTTCTTTCAGAATCAAAGCTAAAGAGATAGAAACCGCGATGCAAGCTATCCAAAATAAGCCTGCATTTTGAAAGTGAATCTCTTTGTTTACGGCTGTTGGCAAATTGTTTCCATACAAATAACTGAACAAAGGTCCGAGTAAGGAAGTGACGCCAAAAGTCAAGAAATTGATGGCTCCGGTCGCGCTTCCTTTTACCTTGTCAGGATTACTTTCCTTGATCACAGAATACGGAATCATTGCAGCGCCAGAAGCAATTCCCAAAATAAATGTGGAAATATAAGCCGGGTATAATTCCGGTAAATAAAGCAATTGCAAAAGGCTCAAAATCATAAAAATTGCACCGCCAATCAACACCGGTTTTCTTCTTCCGATTTTATCTGCAATCCAACCCATCAACGGACAGCCGACAACCCAACCCAATGCTACAAATGCGCTTGCCAAAGTGGCCGTTTGAAAATCCATCATTCTGTCTTTTTGGAAGAAAGCCACGCCCCAAGTCATCGCAAAAATGGTTGTTGGAGCAAATAATAGTCCTGAAATCGCACCGCACAAATAACTCTGCGGATTGCTAAACACAATTTTATACGGACTCAATAATCCTGATTTTTCGGTTTTGGAAGCTAATTCTGTTTCTTCTTTTGGAGTGATGTATAAAATCAAAATTCCGATGGAAACAATCAAAACTCCGAGTCCGATCCAGATGAAAGGAAGGCTGAATCCGTTTTTGATGGCTGGCCCGATTAAGAATTGTCCCGCAGAACCGCCTAGCATTCCGAGACATTGCGTTGCCCCAATTGCCGTGGCTAATTTCCTTGGAGAAAATGCCCTTGAAGCCAGATAAACGCAAGCAGGAAAAGCCATTGCAGAGCCAGCCCCTTGCAATAATCGTCCGGAATAACCGCCATAAATACTTGAAATGGCGAATAAAATACAGCCCAAACCAACAACCACAGTTCCGATAGACAACGGATATTTTGCGCCTAATTTATCCAAAGCAATTCCCGCCACCAAACTCGTGACAGAATAGGTGAGGTAATACATGCCGATAATAGAGCTCACGCCGATGGCAGAAGTGTCAAAAGAGGCAGAAAGTTCAGGAATCATCACGCTTGGGGCAGAACGGACAGCGTATTCTAAAAGGTAAAAGATCAATCCAAAAGCCCAAGCAAGAACATACGGATTTTTGGTAACAGAGGAGGTATTTGATTGCATAATTTGAATTCCGAAATTCAAAAAAGACGTGTGAAAATGGGTGCCTGAATTGAAATGTATTTCTCAAATTTACGAATACCTATATCGTTATAGCAATTTGTACAAAGATTTCGCAGATTGTCGGATAGTAAGGAGTATAAAAACGCATATCGTTTTTTTGGTCTTTAATTTTGGAGATATTTATAAAAATAGTATTAATTGAAGGAAGATGTCAAGGCGTAAAAGACTCGCGATTTTAATGCGATTGAAAGAATTTTACTGGAAAAGATAAAAAAACTTTAGCTGAGGCGTCAGAAAATTTATAAAGCGATCCAGATCGATAGCTTTTTATAGTACAAATCTTCGCTCTTGCACTTAAGAGCCATGTTTTGAACCAATATAGCGTCTTTTAGGTCAAAAATATCGGTCTCAACTACTGCCAGACAGGTCGCGCGGGGTTCAAGAATCCAGCCGTGCGGTCTCTGACTGGTCGAGAGCGGTTCTGGACTGGTCTGTCGGGGTTGTGCAACCTCAAATTTGGGGTTCGGAACCGCGTTTTTGTGGTCAGGAAATAGGGAAGAGGTGTTTCACAACCGGGTCAGAGGGGTGCTGAACTGCGCGGGAGTACTTTGTGACCGTGACGGAGGAGTTGATTGAATCGTGTGAGGGGGTGTGTGGAGCGTAAAATGATTTCCGAAACGATTCATCACAGTGCGCAATTGGTGATTATTTGAGGTTATTGGATGTTTTGGTTTGACTTTTTGGAAATAGTTTGGATATTAGTTTTTAGTTATATTTTAGTAATGTCAGGGAAGATAATTCCAGCTTTAAGATCTAAATAATTTATAGTTGCTATTCATATTGAGAGTATTGAATAAGCTCCCTTCCAGTCTCATCCACCAAACTAAGATCGCCATTATCTTTAAAAATATACTGCCAGCCGAAAGGTTCCTTCTCAATCTTATACTTTTTGACTGAATTTAAATTACTGTTCAAAACAAGCTTTTCAAATCGGCCGTTTCTATTCAGATAAATAGATTGGTCTGAAGCCAAGACAAATTCAAAAAAGCCTTCTTCAATCGAATTCTCAAAAGGCTGGTTTTTCCACTTTCCGATCGACTGAATTACGCCGATATTGTATTTCCTGTTCTGATATATTTCATACAATCTTTCGCTTACTTTATATTGTTCTGGGTTTTTTAATCTCAAGGTCAATTTCGGGTAAATAGCTTCCTGATTTGCGAGCGAATAATTGTAAAATGCCAAAGCAATTGCTTCAAGCTCATACGTCGGGAATTTGCCTCCAAAGACATGGATCAATCCGCCTTTTTCAAAACATTTCAAAATAATAGGCCAGTAGGCGAGTTGCGCTTCGCCGATACTGCAATGCGAAAGGTTTAAAACTGCGATCGGGTTATTTTTAGGATAAGAATCGATGCCGTGAATCTCAACAAACAGTGCGGTTTTAATCATGATTTCCAGCGATAAGGCGTCATGTTTTTCTGCAGAAATAATATTGACCAAAATTTGCTGGTCTTCGGCATATAATTTATCCCAATAATTCTGTTGTTGACTGGCCGATTTTAAATCCCTAATTTCTAGGGAAATTTTCTCTAAATCAATCTGTGCCGATAATTTAATGGATAAAAAGAGGAAAAGACAAAGGATGCGATTTTTCATAGAAGTGAGGGATAATCTGTTGACTTTCGCTGTTTAATTATGACCTTATAATTGCGATAATTCTTTAGATTTATTGCTACTAAAGTAGTAAAATTCCTAATGAAACAATTACTGTTTTCCATATTCTAAAAAATAATCCAAGAACTTCCAAATATTAGTAACTAACCACCAGAAACAAAAGCATTTCAATAATTAATCACAATAATTTCACCTTGCTTATCCAATAACTTTATCTTTGGATTTTTCCCGTCATTTGTTATTTTATCATTTGGACCAATGTGGTAAATAGCAAACATTTTACTTACGTCATAAAGCTTAATTCCTTTTTCATTGGCGTCTAAAGTAAGCCATGCTGGAATAAATGCCCAGTCCAAATCTTTTTGAAGCGCAATCGTATCGGCGTTTGTAGTGTCTCCGGAAATGAAAAATTTCTTATCGTGCCAAGTTATTAAATAGGAGTAATTCTTAGAAGAAATCCCGAAGACTTTATGCTCGGTTTTAAACGCCTTAATTTCAAAATCAGGAACGGTTTTTTCCAAACTTTCCAATTCCTCAATGTTAAACGGATCAAATTTTTGTCCGGTTAGTTTTTTTAAAATTTTGTCTGAATAATGATCGGCGTGTCGGTGCGTAAAAATGAAAATAGCATTGTCTTTTATATTTTCAATTTCTGATTGTTCGTATTCCATATAATTGTGCGCACCTGATTTATATGGAAAATCGATATAAAAATTGGTCAGGCCGTCAGTCATGTGAAGTCCGCAGTTTCCGATGAACTTAATTTGAATTTGACCTGACTGGCTGAACCCAAAGTTAGAAATACAAAGTAATAGAATTGGCAGTACTTTTTTGTAAAATTTCTTCATAGGAAACTGTTTTAATAAAATTTCTACTCAAAAGGAGCTATTGTTATGTGGCCAAATTTCCAATTACTAACAAAACCGATAGCGATAAAAAGCAAAACGAGCATTTCAAAGGCAAGCATTGTGAAAAACAGCAAAATTCTATAGGCAATTCCGAATTTAGAGTATTCTTTTTTAAACGCATTAATGTAGCCATATCCAACGTATAAAATGATAAGTGCGGTGACAGTCCAACTGAATATTGCGCTAAAAGTTGGATTGAATTCAATTATAAAATTGGCATAAAAAAGAATGTGTCCAATTAGAGAAATCAATAACATGCCCAGTAAAATCATTCCCGAAAGAATGGCATGTTCGCTCAGATTTAATTTCTTTCGTCTAAATAAAATAAAACTGTTCAGCGCCGCAAACGGAACAAACAGAAAGATGATGATTTTGCTGTGGTCAAAAATTCCTGCGAGCTTTCTACTGGCTTCATTTACAAAAGTCCGTTCAGGTTCCTTTTCTCCGCCTAAGAATACATCAATTTCGTCATAGAAGTGGCTAAGGAAGATTATCAAACCAAACACAACCAAAACCAAATAAAAGACATTGTAATAAGGCTTTCTTTTGCCTGAAATATAATCAAGCGCCGCTTTCCCTGGACGTACTAATGCCTGTTTCGCAGTAAAAACTATTCCTTTTTCAATATGAAATGTGCCGTGAAGTACGTCGTGAAAAATTAAATTTTTGAGAGTAATGCGATGCGTGTCCGATTTTTGTCCGCATCCAGAACAAAATTGATCCATTAATTCTTTTTCGCAATTGAGACAGTTTCTATTTGTCATTGATATTTACTTAAAAAATGATATATAGTTGACTAAATTACTATTTTTATTAACATAAAATTATGGTTTATTATAATATCACAAATTAATTAAATTTCAGCCTCCATCTTCAAAACAATCTCCTTCAAACACAAATTATTAATGCTTCCTTCGTGCGTGTGTTTCGTGGCTTTTGGTGATTGAAAAGTATTATTTTCAATTTGTTCCGCAACGATTTTATAGGCATCTCTAAACGGTTTTCCTTCGGTAACCAATTCATTCAAAGCATCTACCGTAAAAAGGTAATCATATTTTTTATCGTCTAAAATAGTTTCATTCACCTGAATATCTTTGATGGCGAAACTGGCGATTTCCAAACACGATTTCAAGCTTTGAATCGCCGGAAAAAGTCCTTCTTTCAGCAATTGAAAATCTCTGTGGTAACCGCTTGGCAGGTTATTGGTCAGCAACGTAATTTCATACGGCAACGCCTGAATCTTGTTGCATTTTGCTCTGATCAGCTCAAAAACATCGGGGTTTTTCTTGTGCGGCATGATGCTCGAACCCGTCGTCAAATGACTCGGAAGACTGATAAAATTGAAGTTTTGGCTCATATAAAGACAAATATCCATCGCCAATTTCGAAACCGTTGAAGCCAATCCTGACATCGCAAAAGCAACCGTTTTTTCCGATTTTCCACGGCTCATTTGCGCGGCAACAGAATTGTATTTCAAAGTAGAAAATTGCAATTCCTGAGTCGTAAAACTTCTGTCAATCGGAAACGAACTTCCATAACCCGCCGCAGAACCAAGCGGATTTTGATCCACAATTTTCTGTGCCGCATTCAGCAAAACCATATCGTCAATCAGCGTTTCAGCATAGGCAGAAAGCCACATTCCAAAGGAAGAAGGCATCGCAATTTGCAAATGTGTGTAACCAGGAAGCAGGACGTTTTTATATTTTTCGCTCAAGGAAATCAGCAAATCAAACAGTGCTGTAGTCAACTTTTTGATTTCAGAAATCTCATCTTTCAAATACAAATGAATGTCCACCAAAACCTGATCGTTTCTGGAACGTGCCGTGTGGATTTTTTTTCCAGTATCGCCAAGTTTTTCGGTTAAAAGATATTCGATTTTGGAATGTACATCTTCAAAAGTATCTTCGATTGTAAAGTTTCCTTTTTCAATTTCAACCAAAATTTCTTCTAAAGTTGTAACCAAATCAGTTGCTTCTTTTTCTGTCAGAATATTAATTTTCTGCAACATTTTAGCGTGAGCAATCGAACCTAAAACGTCATATTTTGCTAAAACCAAATCCAATTCTCGATCATTTCCAATGGTGAATAGGTCTATTTTTTGGTCGGTCGGTATTCCTTTTTCCCAAAGTTTCATATTGCTTTAATTTAGGTTTAAAAATTTAGATATAATATTGATATACAAATCAATACATTCTTTTAATTCATCAATAAATATAAATTCATTTGCCGTGTGAGAACGCAAAGAATTTCCTGGTCCGAGTTTCATCGATTGGCAACTCAAAACCGATTGGTCAGAAAGCGTTGGCGAACCATACGTATTTCTTCCAAGCAAAATTCCGGCTTGTACCAAAACGTGATTTTTGTCAATGGAAGAAGCGTTCAAGTGCATGGATCTCGGCGTGACTTTCGCATTACTATTTTGCTTCACGACTTCCAAAATTTCAGAATTTGAATAGCAATCATTCACTCGAATATCAACAACCAAACTGCATTCTGACGGAACCACATTGTGCTGTTTTCCAGCATTTATCTGCGTCACCGTCATTTTTACTGGACCTAAAATTTCGGATATTTTCTCAAATTCATAAGTCTTGAACCAATTAATAACCGACAAAGCATTATAAATAGGATTGTCCAAATTTTGATGCGCGGCGTGGCTAGCAGTTCCAGAAACCACGATATCTAAAACCAGCAAACCTTTTTCGGCTATGGCCAAATGCATTTCAGTCGGTTCGCCAACAATTGCCACATCAATCTCAGGAAGATGCTTTAAAATGCTGTTCAAACCGTTTGGCCCACTGCTTTCTTCCTCGGCAGTTCCTGCGATAATCAAGTTGTATGGAAGGTTTTCAAACGCATAAAAATACGTGAAAGTCGCAATCAGAGAAACCAAGCAACCGCCAGCGTCATTGCTTCCCAGACCAAATAATTTTCCGTCTTTTTCAATCGCAGAAAACGGATTTAAAGTGTAGCCTTCGTTTGGTTTAACTGTGTCGTGGTGCGAGTTCAGCAGTAAATTTGGCTTTGATTTATCGAAATGTAAATTGTATGCCCAAATATTATTATTCTCTCTTTTGAAATTAATTCCGTTAGAAACAAACCAGTTTTCAAGCAAAATCGCAGTGTTATTTTCTTCGGATGAAAATGATGGCGTTTCAATCAGATTTTTTAATAAATCTATGGCTTCGTTTGTAAGTTGGTCGATGGTTTTCATAGTTTGATTTTGGTGTAAATAGTGCTGTCTTTCAATATGTTTTGGTTTCCGATACTGATGTTTTGTACGCCATTTTCGATTGATTTGAAACAATTTTCTAACTTCGGAAGCATTCCGGAATGAATCGCTTTTTCAGCTTTTAAACTTTGGTATTTTTCAAAATCTAAAGTTTCGATAACCGAATTATCATCTTCAGAATTTGCCAAAACGCCTTTCTTTTCAAAACAATAAATCAGATTTACATCAAAAGTTTCAGACGAAGAAATCGCAATTTCGGAAGCAATCGTGTCTGCATTTGTGTTCAATAATTGTCCGTTTCCATCGTGCGTAATTGCTGAAAAAACAGGCGTAATATTTTGCAAAATCAAAGTAGAAATCAACGATTTATTTACCGAAATTACATCGCCAACAAAGCCAAAATCAACTTCTGAATTTGTTCTTTTTTCGGATAAAATTACGTTTCCATCAGCTCCAGAAAAGCCGATGCTGTTAGTTTTTAAAGCTTGTAATTTGGCTATGATTTGCTTGTTAATCAATCCAGAATAGGTCATAACCGTTACATCAAGCATCGCTTTATCTGTAATTCTTCTACCATTTGAAAATAAAGGTTTTAAGTTTAGTTTTTCTGCAATTTCTGTAGCAGTTTTTCCACCGCCGTGAATTAATATTTTTGCTTCTTTTAATTCCGAGAAATCTTTTAGAAAACCATTCAGAATTACTTCATTGTCAATAATATTTCCACCGATTTTTACGATGGTTATTTTAGGCTTATTTTCCATTTTCTAGGATTTTTTTCAAGATGGCTTGCGTGGCAAAAGTTCTGTTGTTTGCTTGCGGAATTACAATTGAATTTTCACTGTCCAAAACTTCATCCGTCACAATCATATTTCTTCTGACTGGAAGACAGTGCATGAATTTTGCGTTGTTCGTCAGCGCCATTTTTTCAGAAGTTACGGTCCAACTTGTATCGTTCGAGAGTATTTTTCCGTAGTCATTATACGAACTCCAGTTTTTGGCATAAATAAAATCGGCGTTTTTAAAAGCTTCGTCTTGGTTATTCGTAATTGTCGCGCCTTTCGTGATTTCTGGATTCAATTCATAACCTTCCGGATGCGTGATAACTAAATCATATTCAGAAAGTTTCATAATTTTCACAAACGAATTCGGAACCGCGTGAGGCAACGCTTTTGGATGTGGCGCCCAAGTCAAAACCACTTTCGGCTTGCGTTTTTTCTTGTATTCTTGAATAGTCAAGGCGTCGGCAACTGCCTGTAACGGATGTTCTGTTGCGCCTTCAAGGCTGATCACGGGAATCGTGGAATACTTCACAAACGCATTGATAACTTGCTCTTCTTCGTCTTTTTCTTTGTTAGTCAGCGTGGGGAAACTTCTGATTCCGATCACGTCGCAATATTGCGAAATCACTTGCGCGGCTTCTTTGATGTGTTCTGCTTTGTTGCCGTCCATCACGGTTCCGTCTTCAAATTCTAGCGACCAACCTTCAGTATTTAAATTCATTACAATGCAATGCATTCCTAAATTTAAAGCTGCTTTTTGCGTGCTTAATCTTGTTCTCAAACTCGGATTGAAAAACAATAATCCGAGGGTTTTATTTTTGCTCAATTCGCTATTTTCGAGTGGAGCCGACTTTATTTTTTTTGCAGACAAAACCAGTTCGTCAAGATCTAAAATATCATCTACTGAAGTGAATTTTCTCATTGTGTAATTTTTATAGATTGCAATGCATTTTTCAAGCCTACAGCAAATTGATCAATCTGACTTGAAGTAATAGATAAAGGTGGAAGGATTCTCAAAAGATTTTTTTGAGAAGCGTTTCCGGTGAAAATAAATTGCTCGTAAATCAAGTTTTTACGCAATTCGGTTACGTCAAAATCGAATTCCAGACCGAGCATCAAACCTTTTCCTTTGACCTTTTTAATCTCCGGAATTTCTGAAATTGCCTCTAAAAAGTATGCCGATTGTTGGTTTACATTTTCCATTAAATCTTCATTTTCGATAATTTCTAAAACAGATAAAGCCGAAGCACAAGCCAAATGATTCCCACCAAAAGTGGTTCCTAATAAACCATGTGAAGCTTTGAATTTATCGCTGATCAACAATCCACTGATTGGAAAACCGTTCCCCATTCCTTTCGCCATTGTGATTATATCCGGTTTGATATTGTGATGTTGGTGTGCAAAAAACTTCCCAGAACGGGCATAACCGCTTTGGATTTCGTCTAAAATCAAGATGACATTGTTTTCGTTGCAAATAGTTTCTAATTCTTGAAAAAAGAAAGTTGTTCCTTCGTCCAAACCTCCAACACCTTGAATTCCTTCGATGATTATGGCTGTGATTTCGTTTTCAGAAATGGCTTTTTTAACCAAATCAATTTCGTTTAGCGGAAGAAAAATAACTTCGTGATTGGAATTTATCGGAGCTACGATCGACGGATTATCTGTTACTGCAACCGAAGCCGAAGTTCTTCCGTGGAAGCTTTTTTCAAAGGCAATTACTTTCGATTTTTTATTATGGAAAGAAGCCAATTTTAAAGCATTTTCGTTGGCTTCTGCGCCCGAATTACATAGAAAAACACTGTAATCTGGATAACCTGAAAATTCGGTAAGTTTCTTAGCAAAAGCTTCTTGCAAAGGATTTTGAATTGAATTTGAATAAAATCCGATTTTTTCAATTTGATTTTTAATTGCTTCCACATATTTTGGATGTGAATGCCCGACGGAAATCACGCCGTGACCACCGTAAAAATCTAGGTATTCTTGGTTGTTTTCATCCCAGACTTTTGCTCCTAAAGCTTTGACTGGTTTGATGTTATATATTGGATATACGTTGAATAAGCTCATTGTTATATTTAATTATGTTAATCATAGAAAAGCATTACTTATTTACTAGAATTTTCCTTTGCGTCTTTGTGACTTTGCGAGCGACTGATTTTTACTTCTCGCAAAGACGCCAAGGCGCAAAGTTTTTGGAAGCATTAAAATCCGCTTGGTTTTAATTTTAATCCTGTAGTTTCTTCAAGACCAAACATCAAATTCATATTCTGAATTGCCTGACCAGACGCACCTTTCAAGAGATTGTCAATTACGGAAGTCACCAAAAAATATTTTCCTTTTTTCTCTAAGCTAATAATGCATTTGTTCGTTTGAACCGCCATTTTCAAACTTATATTTTCATTAGAAATGAATACAAAAGGATGATTTTTATAGAAATTTTGATAGATTTCAATCAATTCTTCTAAGTTTTTGTGCGTTTTTGTGTAAAGCGTTGCGAAAATTCCTCTGGTGAATTCCCCACGATTTGGAATGAATAAAATTTCGTTATTAAAACCATTCTGCAATTGATTTAAGCTTTGCTTTATTTCTGCCAAATGCTGATGCTCAAAAGCTTTGTAATGTGAAATATTTGAATTTCTCCAGCTGTGATGTGACGTTTCGGTTGGCTGAACTCCCGCACCAGTGCTACCAGTTACTGCATTTATGTGAACGTCATTTTGCAATAAATTTGCGGAAGCCAAAGGCAAAAGCGCCAATTGAATCGCTGTGGCAAAACAACCTGGATTTGCGATATATTTTGCCGTTGTGATTTTATTTCCGTTCAGTTCAGGCAAACCATAAACGAAATTCTCAGATTGAAATTCCGAATCATTATTTAATCTGAAATCGTTGCTCAAGTCAATGATTCTGGTATGCGACGCAAATTTATTTTGTTCCAAAAAAGCTTTCGATTTTCCGTGACCAAGACATAAAAAGACAATATTTACTTCTGGATTTATTTTGTCTGTAAATAATAAATCCAATTCTCCAATCAAATCTGAATGTGCGTTTGTCAATGGTTTTCTGGCTTGCGACGTACTGAAAACAAAATCAATTTCTACATTTGGATGGTTGGCTAAAATTCTGAGAAGTTCTCCCGAAGTGTAGCCGGCGCCTCCAATAATTCCTGCTTTAATCATAATCTACGGCATTTACTTGTGAATAAATCGATTGTGCATTTCCAAGAACTTTGATGAAACCTTTGGCATCATCGGCGGTCCAAGCGTTGTTCATTTCGCCATATTGACCGAATTTTGTGTTCATCAAATCGTGATCAGACTCAATTCCGTCCAACGAAAATGATAGGGTTTTAAAGTTACCGTCACATTTCCTGAAACAGTTTTCTGAGTATCTTCTAAAAAAACTTCGATGTTTCTCATAATCGGATCTAAATATTGGCCTTCGTGAAAAAGCATTCCATACCAATTTCCAAGCTGTTCTTTCCAGTATTGTTGCCATTTTCCAAGCGTATGTTTTTCTAAAAGATGGTGCGCTTTTAGAATAATTATCGGAGCTCCGGCTTCAAAACCAACTCTTCCTTTTATGCCGATAATCGTGTCGCCAACGTGAATATCTCTTCCGATTGCGAACGCATTTACCAGTTTTTCCAGCTTGACGATATTCGCGGTTGGCTTGTCAAATTCATTATTGATTCCGATTAATTCGCCTTTTTCAAAATTCAGAATCACTTTTTCAGGATCTGTTTTTTGCAATTGCGACGGATAAGCGCTGTCGGGCAACGGAAGGTTTGAAGTCAACGTTTCTTTTCCGCCGATACTCGTTCCCCAAATTCCTTTGTTTATAGAATATTGCGCTTTTTCCCAAGAATAATCCACTCCATTTTTCTGCAGATAATCGACTTCTTCTTGTCTTGACAATTTCAAATCTCTGATTGGCGTGATGATTTCCATTTCAGGAGCGATGGTTTGGAAAATCAAGTCAAAACGAATTTGGTCGTTTCCTGCGCCGGTGCTTCCGTGAGCGATGGCTGACGCGCCAACTTTTTTGGCATATTTTACAGCTTCAATGGCTTGAAAAACTCTTTCGGCACTTACAGAAAGCGGATAAGTATTGTTTTTTAAAACATTTCCAAAGACTAAAAATTTGATTGCTTTTTCATAATATTTGTCGATAATGTCTAAATTAATATGATTCGCGCTTCCTAATTCGTAGGCTCTTTTTTCAATCGCATTCAATTCTTCTTCGTCGAAACCACCAGTGTTTATAAGCACTGTGTGAACTTCCAACTGTTTTTCATTCTTCAAATATTTAAGGCAAAAAGAAGTGTCTAAACCACCGCTGTATGCTAAAACTACTTTTTTCATATTTATTTTTTTAGGAAAGTCTGCTTGATTTGTTTCAATCTTGTCAGCACTTTTTTATTGAATTTTATTTCTTCCGATTTTTTGTTATTTGGATCATAAAGCATTCCCGTGCAAAGGCACATTTTGAATTCTTTTCTTTCTAAAATATCATAATTCGTACAGCCTTTGCAACCATTCCAAAAAGTTTGATCAGCTGTTAATTCTGAAAAAGGAACAGGTTTGTAACCCAAATCTGAATTGATTTTCATTACCGCCAAACCCGTCGTGATTCCGAATATTTTTGCGCCCGGATATTTCTCTTGGGAATATTCAAAAACCTTCTTCTTGATTTTTTTGGCAAGGCCTAAATGTCTGTAATCAGGATGCACGATGAGTCCAGAATTGGCCACAAATTGTCCGTGTTGCCAGCTTTCGATATAGCAGAAACCGGCAAACTTTCCGTTTTCCAAAGCGATGATGGCATCGTGGTTTTGCATCTTTTTCTGAATGTATTCTGGCGATCTTTTGGCAATTCCGGTTCCTCTCAAAAGGGCAGAAGCTTCCATCGTGTCGCAGATTTCTTGTGCAAATTTATAGTGCTCTTCGTGAGCAATACTAATGGATACATTCATCTTGAAATGTATGATTTGATTAAAAATAAAAGGAAATTTTAGTGTGCGGGAAGTAAGAATAGGGCAGACCTATTCCATAAAAATAGCTACAGACCTAAGGCCGGAAAAAAGCCAGAGATGAAAATCGTAAAGATAATAATGTGTATTCAGGATTATAAAATCCCAAGGAAATAGCTGAAAATTTCAAAATGTGAAAAATGAGAAATGAATAAAATAATTCGGAATCGATTTACTTTGGCGGCATAATTATGACCGCACAACCCGTGAAGCTTGGGTTGAAATTGTCCGTGAAGTTGTATGTAACTTGTAATTATTCATCGGTGCAAATGTATATCAAAAAAATTGATGAATATTACAAAAAGTTATTTTTTAACAATTTGTTGCGAAAGTCATCGGATAAAAAAAGCCTGAACTTTTGAAAATTTCAGGCTTTCTTACTCCAATTTGTATGTTTAATTTTTGATTATTTTTTTAGAAAATTCTTGATTGTCAATCGTAATATTTATCATGTAAATTCCAGCGGAAAAATTTGAAATATCAACTTCTGCTTCAGAATTTATATTACTGCTATTCAATTCTTTATATTGAATCAACTTGCCCGTTACATCATATACTTTATAGTTGGCAGAAGTCTCAATCTGCTTGCCTAATGAAAGTGTAAATTTTCCATTATTCGGATTAGGAAAGAGCTTAATTTCTGATTCAAAACTCGTTGAATTGGCCATTCTTGCACTACAACTTATTGCTGTTTTTGAAAGTGTTCCGTTTGAATTATTTAAGCTTCCGTTTGCGTTTTTCGCTTTGACGTAATACGTATAAGAAGTTCCAGCGGTGATCAAATAGGTATTCAAGAATGAATTTCCAGTCAAATCAGAAGCGTAAAGATTGCCATTTCTATAAATATCATATGCAGTTGCATTGCTTGAAGTCGTCCAAGTGACGTTAATAGCGCTTTGGCTTCCGCTGCATGTCGCAGTTAAAGTTGCTGTGAAACTTCCCGGAGTCGCGCTGCAGTTTAAAGTTGTGGCAGAAAGCGTTCCGTTTGAATTATTTGTTGCCAAGCTTCCATTTTTTGCTTTCACATAATAAGTGTAGGCCGTTCCTGCAGTTACTGCCGTGTTCAGATATTGTGTTCCCGCGATATTGCTGGCATAAAGTGCACCATTTCTATAAATATCATAACCTGTCGCATTGGCGGAAGCTGTCCAATTTAATCGATTTCGAGTTGCAGTTCCCACACATTCTGGAGTCAAAGTCAAAATAAAACTTCCCGGAGCCGAAGCCGCACTGCAAGTCAGATTCAAGTTCGATTTCAAAGCATTGAAATAAGCCAAAGCAAAATTATCGCGCCAGCTGTCACTGTTCAATTTGTTCGCATCAGAAGTGGTGTCCACAAACCCGATTTCATTCAAACAAGCCGTTGCCGAAGAATACCTCAGAACGCCCAAATGATAGCCTAAAAAGCTGTTGTCTTCCACGCATCTTCTGTTGTTCCAAACGCCGTGAGTTACCATATCTGCCTGAATTTTTTGAGCAAAGGCAATATCAGGAGCTGTATTTGTGTCATCAGCCGTGCAATAAAAAGTCTCGGTTCCTGTTCCTCCGCCAGCATTGCAGTGAATGCTTAAAAATCGATCGGCATTCCAATTGTCAGACATCAAAGCTCTTTGGTTGACAGAAATCCATCCGTTTACGTTCGTTGTTCGTGTCAAGTAAGTCGTCCACGTACAGCTTCCGTCGATTAAAGCTTTGGTTTTTTGACCTACGGCAAGCGAAGTTTCAATTTCTGTAGCCGTTCTTCCGTCAGGATTATTGCTTGTGCTGGCGCCGTAACCGTGGCCTGGATCGATAACTATAATTTGTGCGTTTATTCCTAAAGTCACTAGAAATAAACCAAGTATAAAAGTAATTTTTTTCATCTTAATTGATTTTTAGGGTTGCTAAAAAAAGTCTTCCGGTTTTATCATCCGAAAAAATAATCTGGTCTTTGAAAATAGTCGGGAACATTTCAGCGATAACTTCTGTATTTGTAATCTTTTTGGTGTTCGCATTTTGCACGTCAAAAAGATACAATTCAGAGTTGCTCACCGTGTGTCCATCTTCACTTTCGTCTAAAAATCCAATAAGATGTTTGTCGTCATCGGTCCAAGCCGTTGCGATTCCAGTCCCGATTTTTCTTCCTTTAGAATTGCCGCTGATGTCATAAACAAAGATATCGGCTCCGCTGTGAACTGCAATTTTTTTACCGTCATGAGAAAGAATTGCGTTGTAAAATTGGCCTTCGTCATTGGTCACGGTCCAAGTTTTTGAAGTAGTTAAATCCTTTGCTTCAATTTTTAAATTGGATAAATTCGTATAAATAACAACTTCATTTTTTCCATTATAAGAAGGAAGATAATTGTGGTCAATTTCGCTCACTTTCTTCGAGTGGTTGTCTTTTAGATAGAAATTAACCACTTTAGAATTCGTGAAATAATCTTTTTCGGCTTTTTCTTTGAAATAAAAAGATTCTCCAGATTTGTCCCAAGAATAGCCATAGCCGCTTCCGGGCTTGTCAGAAATTTCCTTGACCGACTTGTCTTTTAAGTTCAAAAGATAAACGCCTTTGAGATGTTCCCCAGTCAGCAGAACAAATTCTCCAGTGGGAGAAAAAACCGGATTTGTATAAAAGCCGTCGACTTTAATACGTTCAAAATTGTCAATTTTTTGTGCATAAATCGACACGCTCAGTAGGAGTGAGCACAGCATAGTAAATTTATTCATAATGTAAGATTTAGGTTGTGATAAATTTAACCTAAAATTACTTATGAATAAATAATAATTGTGTTAATTAATTATGATTTAATTCGGTTTCTTAAACTATAATGAGTTTTATCTTCGTAGTTTGTTTCTGTAAATGATTTCTTTTAATTTCAATTTCAAATCTTCTCCAGTGTCAAAAACCATTTGTTCGTTTGATGGAAACGGAACTGCTTTTCGTCCAAAATAAGTATAATACGTCTCATCAGCCGCTCTTTTATCGCCACGATACGTCGAGTAGATATTTTCAAATGCAAACTCGCTCGCCAGCGGAAAAGTCTGAATCAGCTGATTATTGCTGTAATCTATATAATCTACTTTTGCCGTAATCTGAGCCGCCTTAAACTGCGTAAATTCATAAATTTCAATCTTAATAGTCTTGAACTTATCCACTTTTATCGGATTTCCAAGGCTGTCTTTTACCACATTTCCTCTTGCGTCAAGCAACGTTTTTACACCGTCTTTGATTTCTTTTTCCTTGATAAATTGTTTTTCTTTAATTTGTTCTGGCGTAATATTAATCTGGCGGAAATTTACCACGACGCCATAATCATACGTAATTCCTTTTTGTTTATTCGTATGAAAAACCGTCCATTTATCATTCATTCCGTTCGTGCTGAAATCAAGCAAATCATTCTGCAAACGATACGGAATCACCATATTTGTCTCATTTTTAAAAGAAACATTAACATAATCTGTTCCCAAAGCATGCGCTTGGTCAAGCAATTTCGCGACGTCCTTATAACCCGGATTTATCTGGTCCAGATATTCCAAATCATCAAAAGCGCGACGAACCGTCATCTTGTCTTTTGTCATCAAAAGCGCCTTCGCATTATCATATAAATACTTTGAAAGCGTGATTTTACTGCTCACAATTTCATCAGTATAATCCTCAAAAGGAAAAATCGCATTCCTGTTTTCCTTGATCAAATGCAAAGGCAAAATCGGGCGAATCTTTTCCTGGCGGTTATTTAACTGTACATAAGTCGTATAAATTTTCTCAAAATTCCTTGGATTTGCATCTTTCGACAGTAGTTTTATATCGCCCAAATCACGCTCTTTCGCCTTTGCAAAAGCTTCTTCTAAAAGATAAATATAAACCTGCTTTCCTTTTTTATCTTTATTCGAGCGCAAACCGGCTACAGCATTTTCTATCGCGCCGTCATAATCGCCACTGTTCAGCATATTTGTCGTCTGTTTCACACCGCAAGAAATTAAAAAAAGCAATACAAACAGTGTAGAAAATTTCTTCATAAAATGTTAATTTTTTGGCAAATATATAGTTTTTTTTTGTTTGGTTTTTTCAATTGAATGAATTCAATTGTAATTGATATTCAGATTGTCGATAAGGATGATCAATTGCCTTTGGCTTCAGCCAATGGTAAACGCAATCTTGGTACACAAGCCGAGTCCAGAAGTTTACAAAAATTCTAAAAGTTTCTCAATTAGCCCTGATGGTGCGATTGTTTGAACTCTTTCTTCTGCTAACAGGCAGAAGAAAAGTGAGTCGCTCCAGCAGGAAAATAATTTCTGATAAATTATTGTCAATTCGCTGCAAAAAAAAAGCTCCGATTTCTCGAAGCTTTCTTATAATATCTAAAATATTTATTTTCTAGTAAAAGGTGGCAAAAGCTTACTGCAAACTTCTCCAAAACCAATTCTGATATCTTTGTTTTTACAATAGCCTTTCATAATCACGGTGTCATTGTCGTTGATGAATTTTCTTTCGGTTCCATCGCTTAATTTCAACGGATTTTTACCGCCCCAAGTCAATTCTAACATAGAACCAAAACTATCTGAAGCTGTTCCAGAAATTGTTCCAGAACCCATCATATCGCCAGAATTAATGCGACAGCCGTTTGAAGCGTGGTGTGCCAATTGCTGGGTCATGCTCCAATACATATATTTGAAATTCGATTTAGAAATTAAGTTCGGTTCCGCATTTTCAGGCTGTAAAAAAACTTCCAAGTTGATGTCAAATGTCTTTTTTCCTTTTTCCTGCAAATAAGGCAACGGCATCGGATCTTGTTTCGGGCCTTTGGTTCTGAACGGTTCTAAAGCATCTAAAGTAACAATCCACGGAGAAATTGACGAAGCAAAGTTTTTTGCTAAGAATGGTCCAAGTGGCACATATTCCCACTTTTGGATGTCACGCGCGCTCCAGTCATTCAACAAAACCATCCCAAAAATATAATCTTCCGCTTCATGAACCGGAATATTTTCGCCCATTATATTAGCGTCTGTCGTGATAAAAGCGGTTTCCAATTCAAAATCCACCAATCTTGAAGGGCCGAAAACTGGAGTCGTCTCGCCATTCGGCAAAGTCTGTCCCATTGGTCGGTGTACTGGAATTCCAGACGGAATTATAGTAGAACTTCTTCCGTGATAACCCACCGGAATGTGCAGCCAGTTTGGCAAAAGCGCATTTTCAGGATCGCGAAACATTTTCCCGACATTTGTCGCATGCTCTCTGCTCGAATAGAAATCAGTATAATCTCCAATCAAGACAGGAAGTTGCATTTCCACCTCTTCAATGTTGAAAATCACGGTTTCCCTGTGTTTTTCATTGTCTCGCAGTTGGGAATTGTTGGCGTCAAAAATATCTGCAATTCTGTTTCTTACCAATCGCCATGTTTTTTTTCCGTCAGAAATAAAATCATTCAGCGTGTCTTGCATAAACATATCGTCAGTCAATTCAATGCCCTCGAAATAATTTAATTGTTGCAAAGCGCCAAGATCGACGGCAAAATCGCCAATTCTTGTACCAATTGTTACCACATCATCTTTGGTCAAGAAAACGCCAAAAGGAATATTTTGTATAGGAAAATCACTGTCGTCATTGACATCTAACCAGGATTTCCTGCTAGGATCATTAGCTGTTATTGGCATTATATTGTTAGTTTATTTGTTTATAAATCAATTATCAAATATATAGTTATGTGGCATTTTAACAAACGCTTTTTGTATTTTTGTCGTCAAATTAACAAAAAATTATCAAATGCAACGCGACGAACAAATATTTGATTTAATTCTAGAAGAACAAGACAGACAAATCCACGGTCTAGAACTGATTGCTTCAGAGAACTTTGTGAGTGACCAAGTGCTTGAAGCAGCTGGTTCAATCTTAACCAATAAATATGCTGAAGGATATCCTGGAAAGAGATATTATGGAGGCTGTGAAGTGGTGGACGTAATCGAGCAGATTGCCATCGACAGAGCAAAAGCTTTGTTTGGCGCTGATTATGCAAACGTGCAGCCACACTCTGGTTCACAAGCAAACACGGCAGTTTACCACGCTTGCTTAAAACCGGGCGACAAAATTCTTGGTTTTGACTTGTCTCACGGCGGTCACTTGACGCACGGTTCTCCGGTGAATTTTTCAGGAAGATTATACAATCCAGTATTTTATGGAGTGGAACAGGAAACTGGCCGCTTGAACTACGATAAAATCCAAGAGATTGCTACAAAAGAACAACCAAAATTAATTATCGCAGGTGCTTCGGCTTATTCTCGCGACATGGATTTTGCCCGTTTCAGAGAAATCGCTGACAGCGTTGGCGCAATTTTGATGGCTGACATTTCGCATCCTGCTGGCCTGATTGCAAAAGGTTTGATGAATGACCCGATTCCGCATTGCCATATTGTGACTACGACTACACACAAAACGTTGAGAGGACCTCGTGGCGGTATGATTTTGATCGGAAAAGATTTTGAAAATCCATTCGGAATTAAAACGCCAAAAGGAGAAACAAGAATGATGTCTTCTTTAATTGACGGCGCTGTTTTCCCAGGAAACCAAGGCGGGCCTTTGGAGCACATTATTGCTGCAAAAGCAGTTGCTTTTGGCGAAGCTTTGTCTGATGAATTCTTTACTTACGCTAGACAATTGCAGAAAAACGCTAACGCAATGGCAGAAGCTTTCGTGAGAAGAGGCTATGATATTATTTCTGGAGGAACTGACAACCACATGATGCTTATCGACCTTAGAAATAAAAATATTTCTGGGAAAGATGCTGAAAATGCTTTGGTTAAGGCAGAAATTACGGTAAATAAAAACATGGTTCCGTTTGATGACAAATCTCCTTTTGTCACTTCAGGAATTCGTGTGGGAACGGCTGCAATAACAACGCGCGGTTTATTAGAAGAAGACATGGAAACGATTGTTGATTTCATCGACAGAGTAATTTCTGATCATACAAACGAAGAACTTTTAGAGCAGATTGGCGAAGAAGTTAATGACATGATGGGCGAAAGAGCGATTTTCGTTTTCTAAAACTCATTTGTTTATATATTTAAAACCCCAGCAAACGCTGGGTTTTTTTATTTTCTGTAAAATTATTTTCAAAAAATGTTACCTAATAATTTTATCGTACGAAAAATTTCCTACCTTTGAATTGTTCAAGAACTAAAAAGTAAAGAAAGCATGCAATCAGAACCAACAAAATCAGAACTAGAAATTTTACAAGTCTTGTGGAAGTCCGGACCTTCAACAGTGCGCTTTGTGAATGACCAGCTGAACGAGCAGAAAAGAGCTGTGCAATATTCGTCAACCTTAAAACTGATGCAGATCATGACCGAAAAAGGAATGCTGGTCAGCGACAAGACGAACATGAAGCACATCTACAGTCCTGCAATCGAAGAAAAAAAGACCAAAGGCTTCCTTCTCGAAAAATTTGTTGATGCGATGTACAACGGCTCCAGCTCTAGCTTAATGATGCAATTGCTGGGCAACAAAAAAACATCCCAAGAAGAAATTGACGAGATCAGAAACCTTCTTGACAAGTTAGAAAACAAATAAGAAACCTAAAATTTTCCGATTATGCTGTTACCAAATGAAAATTTATTAAATGCAGTTTCCTGGACGCTGGTGCATTCAGTTTGGCAGGGACTGATCTTGGCAATTTTCGCCGGATTAGCGATAGTATTTACCAAGAAAGCAAGCGCAAAACTGCGTTACAACCTGCTTTCTGGATTGTTTTTAGCTTTTCTTATTTCCGCAGGTTTTACTTTTTCCTATGAATTCCAACCAGAAAATTCCGAAATCACTGCCACTGCTTTCCAAATGCCAGCACAAAGCGAGATTGCCGTAATCATGGCCGAAACTGAAACTATCGAAGCAACTTTTTCAATCAAGATAATTTCTTTTTTCAATGCCAATGCGAACACCATCGTCTTAATCTGGTTTTTAATTTTCAGCCTAAAGTGTTTCAATATTTTCAGCAGCCTGAGCCACATTTACAAAATCAGAAATTACAGAAACCATCCGGCGCCAGACTATTGGTCGGCAAGACTGAAGGATTTGTGCACAGAACTGAAAATCAAAAAACACATCATTTTATTAGAATCGCAGTTGGTTAAAGTGCCGTCGGTTACCGGATTTTTCAAGCCGATAATTTTAATTCCGGTCGGATTGCTTTCAAACTTGCCTCAAGATCAGATGGAAGCCATTTTATTACACGAATTGGCCCACATCCGCCGCAAAGATTATTTCATAAACTTGTTACAGAGTTTTGCAGAAATACTGTTTTTCTTTAATCCTGGCCTGCTTTGGGTATCGACATTAATTAAGGAAGAACGTGAAAACTGCTGTGATGATATTGCGGTCGGAATCACAAAAAGCAAATCAAAATTTATTCACGCATTAGTATCATTTCAAGAATACAATATGAAACAAAACCAATTAGCAATGGGCTTCGGAGGCAGAAAAAATCAGCTTCTAGAACGCGCCAAAAGAATTATTCATGACAATAATAAGTCGCTGAACGCTATTGAAAAAACATTTTTAGCCATCTGTATAATTATTATCGCTTCATTTACCGTGGCGTGTACGAATTCAAAAGCGGCGGTTGCGCAAAGTAGAGATCCTGAAAATTCAGAATTGCAACCTATAGAAGCTATCGCTTACGCGGAAGAAGCCCAAGAAGCGGCACAAGCGCAAATTGATGAAGAAGCCGAGATGGCACAAGCGCAGTCAGAAGTCATGCAGGCAGAAGCAGAAGTAGCGCAAATCGCTGCTGAGAAAGCGCAGACTGAAACTGAAATTGCGCTACTGCAAAATGAAAACGTGCTTTCTGAAGAAGAAATCAAGCAGATCAAAATCGAAGGGGATAATGCTCGAATTGAAGGAGAAAAAGCCAGAATCGAAGGCGAGAAAGCAAGAAAATCTGGCGAATTGGCACGAATTGAAGGCGAGAAAGCCAGAAAAGAAGGCGATCGCGCAAGAATTGAAGGCGAAAAAGCAAGAATTGAAGGCGAAAAAGCGAGAATTGAAGGTGAAAAAGCCAGAAAAGAAAGCGAAAAATACAGAGAAAAAAACGCAATTTATCGTGAGAAAATGGGTGAAAAGAGAGCTGAAGTAAATGAAAAAAGACAGCAGCTTAAAGAAGAACTAAACAAGAAAAGAGACGAATTGTACAGCAAAATCGCCAAAGAAGGCAAAGACGGTTCTGAACAGCAACGGTTGGAATCTTTAAGAGCGAGGCTTGAAGTACAGCAAAGAAAACTGGAAGCTGAAAAAGCAAAAGTCGAAGCAGAAATCGAAAGAGAAAAATACAAAAACGGTTCGTATTATTCGACATCTGAAAAACAATTGGTGGGAAAAACTGGCAAAAACGGCCAGGGAAAAGTCATCGTTATTGGTGATGTGATTCCGGGGAATGTGGATGATATTACAACAAAAATCATCAGCGACCTGATCAGTGAAAAAGTAATCGCTTCTACGGAAAATCTTTCCTACAAGCTTTCCACGTCAAAACTTATTGTGAACGACAAGGAAATCGCTGCCGATGTTCAAAAGAAATTAAAAAAATACCTGCCAGAAGGAATCAAAGCAACTTATTACAATTATAATTTATCCAAAGAAGATAAATAAACCAGAGTTTCAATCATCCGCCGAAAGGCAAATCAATCAAAAAACGTTATCGCATTGGATAAAAAAATCAATTTTTGTTCAAGTTAGTTAGTAAAAAGGAGCCAAGCGAAAGCCGAAGCTCCTTTTTTATTGTAGAAACTTTGCAACTCAGTACCTTTGCAACTCTGCAACTTATTGACTAAATTTGCACTCTAAATTATTCATTATGTCAATGCTCCGCTTACAATTGCCAACCGACCCAAGATGGGTGAATATCGTCGAAAAAAACATTGAAGAAATCTTGACAGACCATGCTTGGTGTGAGCAGAAAGCGGCGTCAAATGCCATCACGATTATCACGATAAATTCAGAATATCCTGATTTGGTGACTGATATGCTGGCTTTGGCAAAAGAAGAAATTGAACATTTTGAAATGGTTCACGAAATCATTAAAAAACGCGGACTGACTTTAGGCCGTGAAAGAAAAGACGAATACGTAGGTGAATTGGCAAAATACATGAAACAAAGCAACACCGGAAGCCGAGTTTCTGGATTTGTGGAAAGAATGCTGTTTTCAGCAATGATTGAAGCCCGAAGCTGTGAGCGTTTTAAAGTGCTTTCAGAAAATATTAAAGACGAAGAATTGTCAAAATTCTACTGGGATTTGATGGAAAGCGAAGCTTCGCATTACACGACTTTCATCACTTATGCCAGAAAATACGGAACTGGAATCGACGTTGAAAAACGCTGGAGAGAATGGTTAGAATTTGAAGCGTCAGTAATTGCAAAATATGGAAAAAGCGAGTCTATCCACGGATAATCAGCTCGTGTTTTTCAACCAAACCTTTTAAGCCGGCTAATGAAAAGCTGGCTTTTTTGATTTTATTTTTCTCAGGATCGATAGAGAAATTATAACTTGTAGTAAAATCAGCTTTGTTAGCGATTGTATTTTGAAAAACAGCTTTATGCAAATTGCAATTTTCGAACAAAACATTGGTCAAATCAGTATTCATAAAATCAATGGCAATCATACTGCAATTCGTGAAACTCGTGCCAATCATTTTCAAGTCATAAAACTTGGCGAAATCCAGAATACAGTCTTTAAAATGTATCTCAAAAATCAGCTTGTCACACATTGAAAAATTGACATCCAAGACCTGGCAGTCAATAAAATTCACGCCTCTGAAAGCCACGTGGTTGATTTTCGCATCACTGAAATCGCAGTTTGTAAAAGTACAGTCGGTGAAAGTAACGCCGATGAAATTGCATCGTGTAAAATCGCATCCGGTGAAATTGCAGACCTCAAATTCCTTCAGATTAAATTCATCTTCAGAGTAAACGTTGTCAAAATAATCTTGGTCGTGAATGTATTCGGTCATGGAAATTGAGATTTCTGCAAAGCTATTCTATTTTAAGGCAATGGGCAATAGGCAGGAAGCAATAAGCTTTTTGAAAATATTGCGCCCCCTCGACTGCGCTCGGGGTGACAATTCAAATTGATGAAAATTATCCTAATATTTTTGCGACAAAGTTTTTGTCACCCCGAGCGCAGTCGAGGGGCGCTTTTTAATAATTCAAATAGTATAAAATCAATTTAAAGGAGCATAAAACGCATTTCAACCAGCTTAAAATGGACTTCAACCAGCTTAAAATCAACTTCAACCAGCATAAAATAGACTTCAACCAGCATAAAATGGACTTCAACCAGCATAGAATAGACTTCAACCAGCATAAAATGAACATCAACGAGCATAAAATGAACTTCAACCAGCATAAAATCAACTCGAATGTTGCCAAAATCAACTCAAAGATTGCCAAAATCAACTTAAAGATTTTAAAACCAACTCAAAAGAGCATAAAATAAAGACTCACTTTAACTAAAAATTAATAGCTGTCAAAAACCATCACATTCAATTATGTAGTAATTTTAACCACTATGGAAACTAATAAAAGAAAAGGCTTTTTATTCAAGCAATATGAAGCTCCAAATTTGTCTCCGTTTGATAAACTCTTCGAGATTTTCAAAGAATTAATCACGCACACTTCAGGCGATTTGGACGAAGCGATTGACTGGCTTCGCGAACTAGACAAAGAATATAAATTAACAGATTCGGCTTACACCATCGATGATTTTATCGAAGACTTAAAAAAGAAAGGGTACATAAAAGACGAAGTTAAAGACGACGGAACGGGCGGTTTGGCCATCACAGCAAAAACTGAAAGAGCGATTCGCCAGCAAGCGCTTGACCAAATTTTTGGCAACTTAAAACGAAGCGGTTCTGGAAATCACAAGACAAAACATTCAGGAAACGGCGACGAGCACACGGGCGAATTTCGCAATTATCATTTTGGCGACAGCCTCGAAAGAATTTCTCTGACAGAAAGCCTTCGCAATGCGCAAATCAACAATGGCGTGGACAGTTTCAAGCTGACCGAAGAAGATTTGGTGGTAGAAGATTCTCAATTTAAAGCACAAATGAGCACCGTTTTGATGATTGACATCAGCCACAGCATGATTTTATACGGAGAAGACAGAATCACTCCGGCAAAAAAAGTGGCAATGGCTTTGGCCGAATTGATCACGACTAGATATCCAAAAGACACGCTCGATATTTTAGTTTTCGGAAACGACGCTTGGCCGATTGCGATCAAAGATTTGCCCTATTTAAAAGTAGGTCCGTATCACACGAATACCGTTGCGGGTTTAGAATTAGCGATGGATTTGCTCCGAAGAAAGCGAAATACCAACAAGCAGATTTTTATGATTACCGACGGAAAACCAAGCTGTGTCAAAGAACGCGACGGTTCATATTATATGAACAGCAACGGCCTCGACGAATATATTGTAGATAAATGCTATAATATGGCGGGTCAAGCTCGAAAATTGCACATCCCGATAACGACTTTTATGATTGCAAATGATCCCTATCTGCAACAGTTTGTCAACCATTTCACAGAAGCAAACCAAGGAAAAGCATTTTACACCGGATTAAAAGGTTTGGGCGAAATGATTTTTGAAGATTATGAAACGAATAGGAAGAAGAGAGTGAAATAGGCAGATAAGCAAGAGCCAATAGGCAAAAGAGAAGTTCTTAATAAGAAAATCTATTTTGTCATTCCGACGAAGGAGGAATCTCAAAAGAGAAACTCTGAAAACCATGCAATACCAAGATTCTACCTTCGTCAGAAGGAGAAGATTATAGAAAGCAAAACTTAATGAACCTTAATTTCTTAAGGATTCAAAAAAATAAAAATTAATAGCAAAACAATGACCACAGAAAATATAAAAACACTAGGTGAATTAAAAAAATCAGGCTACCAATCGCGTAGCATAAAAGACGAATTACGCGACAACCTCCGCAATAAAATATCCAAAGGAGAAGCCGTTTTTCAAGGAGTCCACGGTTATGAAGATACCGTAATTCCTGAATTAGAAAGAGCGATTCTTTCCCGCCACAACATCAATTTGTTAGGATTAAGAGGCCAAGCCAAAACAAGATTGGCCAGATTAATGGTCACGTTATTAGACGAATGGATGCCGATTGTTTCAGGTTCAGAAATCAACGACGATCCGTTAAAACCAATATCTCGTTTTGCAAAAGACCTGATTGCAGAACAAGGCGATAACACGCCAATTTCTTGGATTCACAGAGATGAAAGATTCTTTGAAAAATTAGCAACGCCAGATGTGACCGTTGCCGATTTGATTGGAGATGTTGACCCAATCAAAGCGTCCAACTTAAAATTATCTTATGCTGACGACAGAGTGATTCACTTCGGGATGATTCCGAGAGCGAACCGATGTATTTTTGTCATTAATGAATTGCCTGACTTGCAAGCCAGAATTCAAGTGGCTTTGTTCAATATTTTGCAAGAAGGCGACATCCAAATCAGAGGTTTTAAACTTCGTATGCCTTTAGACATGCAATTTGTATTCACCGCAAATCCGGAAGATTATACGAATAGAGGAAGTATTGTAACTCCGTTAAAAGACAGAATTGGCTCTCAGATTTTGACGCATTATCCAGAAACTATTGAAATTGCAAGAACAATTACAGAGCAAGAATCAAATTTAGACAGCCGTCAAAGCGACTATATTCATGTGCCATCAATCGCCAGAGATTTATTAGAACAAATTAGTTTTGAAGCCAGAGAAAGTGAATTTATCGATAACAAAAGTGGCGTGAGCGCAAGATTGAGCATCACGGCTTTTGAAAATTTATTAAGTACCGCAGAGCGAAGAGCGTTAAAATCAGGCGAAGAAAAAACAACGTTGCGACTTTCAGATTTTATGGGAATTATTCCGGCAATTACCGGAAAAGTAGAATTGGTTTATGAAGGCGAACAAGAAGGAGCAGGCGTGGTAGCACAACATTTAATCGGTGACGCCATCAAAACTTTCTTTCCAGCATATTTTCCGAAGATTGAAAAGCTAGAGAAAGAAGAAGACAAGAGTCCATACAAAGAAATCGTGGACTGGTTTTTCAACGAAAGCGGTTTTGAATTATTAGACGACGCGAGTGATTTGGAATACAAACAGCAACTGGATTCAGTGATTCCGTTGCGAGCTTTGATAGCAAAATACCAACCTGATTTGGCTCCAGAAGACACTTATTTCTTCAAGGAATTTGTGCTTTGGGGATTGGTAGAATATAATAAATTAAGCAAAGACCGAATCATTAAAGGTTATCAGTTCAATGATTTGTATGGAAGTTATATCAGAAAATTATAGGCACAAAAGATGTTGAGGTAAAAATGCAAAGTGAAAGCTTTGCATTTTTTTATTTTCAAAAAGCCGTAATACCTTAATAGTATAAAAACAAAATAAGACCTTTTTTCAAATAACTTGCAAAATATTGTATTTTTGAAATAAGAACCTGACTTCAAATACATTATGCAAAAGCCCATTTATACTTTTCTCGCAATCTTTATCTTTTTGAGCGTACAATCTCAAACGACGAAGGAAATCGCGGATAAAAAGTATGAAAAGTTTGCTTACATTGATGCTATTAAAACCTATGAAAAAGTGGCCAAAAAAGGCTATAAATCAGCCGATTTGTATCAAAAAGTTGCTAATTCTTATTATTTCAATGGAGAATTAGAAAAAGCAAATACATGGTATGGCAATCTTTTTTCCTTGAAAAAACCACTTGAAGCAGAATATTATTACCGTTATTCTCAAACCTTGAAAGCGGTTAAAAATTATAAGAAATCTGATGATATGTTGGCTTTATTTCATGAAAAAAGCGCAGAAGACTCCAGAGGAAAGTTATATGCCGAAAATAAAAATTACCTAGAAGAAATCAATGCTAATTCGGGAAGATATACAATTGAAAATCTGGAAATCAACTCAGAATATTCAGATTATGGCGCCACAGTTTATGGCAATAAATTATTATTTTCTTCGGCAAGAGATACCAGTGGTATTTTGCAAAGAAACCACCAATGGACCGGGCAAGCCTTTACGCAATTATATTCTTCAAAAATAAAGCAGGACGGCGCGCTAGAAAAACCTGAAAAATTCAGCAACGCTCTAAACTCAAAATTCAATGAATCGACACCTGTTTTTACCAAAGACAGCACCACGGTTTACTTTACCAGAAATAATTTTAACAAAGGAAAAAAAGGCAAAAGCAGTAAAAAAACGACGCTTTTAAAAATCTACAGAGCGACCTTAAAAGATAAAAAATGGACGAACATTGTTGCGCTTCCATTTGCGAGTGAAAATTACAGCATTGCGCATCCGGCGCTGAGTTTTGATGAGAAAACGCTCTATTTTGCGTCTGATATGCCAGGAAGTTTAGGCCAGTCTGATTTGTATAAAGTTGCCATAAACAACGACAGAACTTTTGGTAAGCCTGAAAACTTAGGAACAAAAATAAATACCGAAGGCCGTGAAACTTTTCCTTTTATTACGGCTGAAAATGAACTTTATTTTGCTTCTGACGGCCGTCCTGGTTTGGGCGGACTTGATATTTTTGTTTCTAAAATCGAAGGAAATAGTTTCTCAGAGCCAAAAAATATCGGAAGTCCGATAAACAGTCCTAAAGATGATTTTTGCTTTTTTATAAATACAGAAACCCGTCAAGGATTTTTCTCTTCCAACAGAAATGGAGGTAACGGAAATGATGATATCTACAAGTTTATTGAAACAAAAAAATTAGACTGCAATCACATAATCAAAGCTTTGATTGCTGATTATGAGACAGGTTTGCCAATTGCAAATGCCAAAATAGCATTGTCAAATGCCTCTTTTAAAAATCTAGAAATTGTTACCACAAATGATAAAGGTGAATATGATTTTACTGTAAACTGCAATGAAAAATATTATTTAAAAGTAATATCTGAAGAATATATTCCGACTGAAAAAAGTATGGAAATTAATAATTTTGGTGAAACAGATTTCAAGATTTCTTTAGAAAAATCAAATAGAAAAATTGGTGTAGGCAGTGATCTTGCCAAAGAATTAAGTCTAAATGTCATCTATTTTGACTTAGATAAAGCAAACATTAGGGAAGATGCGGCAGTAGAATTGGCAAAAATTTTGACTGTGATGAACGAATATCCAAACATGAAAATTGAAGTTCGTTCACATACAGACAGTCGTCAAAGTCATCATTATAATGAAATTCTTTCAGATAAAAGAGCAAAATCGACAAGAGAATGGCTAATTAAAAACGGAATTCCTACAGATAAAATTACCGCAAAAGGTTTTGGCGAAAGTCAATTATTGAACAATTGCAGTGACGGAATCAACTGTTCAGAAGAACAGCATCAATTAAACAGAAGAAGTGAATTCATAGTTCTGGAATTTTAAAATTCAGAAAATTCTTCCTTTTATTTTAGTAAAGTTTTTTACAATATCATTTCCATCAAATTTTCAATGCTAATGCCAATAATTACAAGATATTAGCATAGATTGTAGTTTAAATTGTTAAATGTTTATATTTTTCGATAAACACGTAATTATACCTGTTTTTATACCGCTGATATTATTTAGGTTTGACATACAAATTAATGATTATCACATGAAAAAAACGATTCATTTTAATTACGGTTCCGGTATGGTTTCTATATTTGCAGAAGAAAATATAATCCTACCACGAATAGGCGAGACAATAAATATGTCTTATATCATTTCTGACGAAGAAAAGAGAAAAGAATTTTATGAAGAATATGGAAGCTATTCTATCACAATTTCTGACATTTTTCACGAAATCGATTTTCAGAATAATGAGCAACATATTGAAATCAGCCTTTCAGACAACTTTTATGAGCCAAACGCATTTTATATGGAAATGGCAAATTAAAAGCATCAGATTTCCTTATAAAGTTTTAAAAATTACCTAATAATTATTTATACTTACTAATTGGAAACCTTGAATGTGCCTTTCTGTTTATCTAAAATGAACGAAAAAAAATTGTCTTCAGACTGCTTGCAAAAAATTGACAACGTCTATGAAAAATTTGAGAATGAGCTAGACTTGACAAAGCCGGCTTTACAATTGCAACTGGATCGGGCTTATGCCATGATTTTTGCTTCACAAGAAGCTAGGGCTATCGTAGCCAGCATTTTTGATCAAGAAGATATTCCTGATGAAATCTTAAATTATATAGAATCAAAAAATGCAGGTTTGCTTAAAATAATTCAATAATACGTAAAAGCCACTTTATTTTAAGTGGCTTTTTTTTTGCTGTTTTCAAAACAAAACATTATGAGCAATTTTTTATATAAAAAAGTTTACTTTTTTTAGTAATATTTAAAACCAATTGTGCCTGTTTGACTTAAATGGCAATGTTTTGCAAGTGTTATTTTTGTTTGTTAAAAAATAAATTTGCGTTATATTTCCACCAAAAATAGCCAATTTATGTTTCCCCTTGAAGACCGACTTTCTCTGCTTGAATCGATCAATAATAAAATCATTGCCCGACTGTCTTACTGGAATACAGACTGTGTATGCATTTATGCCAATCAGCCTTTCTTAGAACTGCTTTCTGCTTCAAGTACTGCGGTTGAGCAAAAATCGATTTCAAGTGCTATTGCAGATGATCCACAGGTGATGATTTATTTGAAAAGGGCACTTAAAGGAGAAAATCTTTCTTATAATTACAGCAGAGATACTGACGGAAAGAAATCTTTTTTTCTAATCCATTTTTTTTCAGATTTTCAAGAAGGAAATGTGAAAGGTTGCGTCATGCAGGTCGATGACATTACGGCACTCAAACAAAAAGAACTGGCACATGCGGCATCAGAATTAAAATTTAAAACTATTCTTGAAAGTGCTCCAGATGCGCTAATTATTGCTGACAGTACCGGAACAATTACACTTTTAAATTCTAGAGCAGAAGCCCTTTTTGGCTATAAACCTTCAATGCTGATAGGCAAAAAAGTGGAAATGCTGATGCCCGAACGCTTTCGCCAAAGCCATCCTGATACAAGAAATGGATTCATTTCTAACCCACACGCACGTCCGATGGGAAACCTGATTTTATATGGATTGCGAAAAAATGGTGAAGAATTTCCAACGGATGTAAGTTTAAGTCCCATGAAAACTGAGGAAGGATTGCTGATTGCTGCCTCTTTCAGAGATATAACCCAGCAGGTTGCAAAAGAAAAAGAACTTAAAAAGTACCACGAAGAACTCGCCGCGCAATCCCATCAAATCGAGACTATTTTAGGCAGTATTTCTGAAAGTTTTGCGATTGTTGATAAGGATTGGCGCATAAGTTATTGGAATACCGCCGCTGAAAAAACCACTGGAAAGACAAAAGAACAAGTTATTGGAAAGATGATGTGGGACCTATTTCCGCAGGCGGAAGGTTCTGTTTTATATTCAGAATCACAAAATGTAATGAAAAACAGAATCCCTTCTCATTTTGAGCATTTTAGCTCTGAACAATTATGGTTTTATAACTCTGTGCATCCAAATGATGATGGAGGAATTACAATGTATTTTAAAAATATTACGGCAAGAAAAAATAATGAGAACGAGCTTATTGCCATAAAAAATAACCAGCACGCCCTGATCAATGCTACAAAAGATCTGATGGTTTCTGTAGATGGCAATTATCGCCTGATTTCAGCTAACCAGGGTTATCATAACTTCGTAATGAAAAATTATGGCTACAAACATGTTGACGGCGACGAAATTCTCTTTGACCGAAATAAAGGCGAAGAGAATTTAGAATGGAAGTTGCTTTTTGACCGTTGCATGAAAGGCGAATCCTTTTTAATCGAGCTTGAAAGCATGCCAGAGCATGTGACGCAATTTAACCCGATTTATGATCCGGTTTCTGGAAATATCACTGGCGTCGCCTGTCTTTCAAGCAATATTTCAGAACGAAATCTTTTAGAAAAAGAAAAATTAGAATCGGCCGAACGTTTTAAGGCGGTGGTGCAAAACGGTTCTGATTTGATTTTTATTATTGATGAAAATTATAAATTGCAATATGTGAGCCCTTCTGTTTTTAGCTATCTGGGCTATGAACCTGACGCATTGCACGAAACTTTATTGCGCGAATTAATTCATCCAAAGAGCTTTCAGATTTTGCAGCGCCAAGTTTTGCAAAGCATCAATAAAGATACCGTTCATGTGGAAGGAATTCGAATTAAGGATGTCAAAGGAAATTGGCGATGGATTGAAGCAACGATTGACAATTTACTAGAAAATAAAGCGGTTAAAGGTTTGGTTATCAATGCTAAAGATATTACCGAAAGAAAAAAGAGAGAGACAGAGCGTGAGCTTTTATTTAAAGAACTTACGCGAAGCAACAGTGATCTGATGCAATTTTCATTCATAACTTCCCACAATTTGATGGCGCCACTTTCAAATATCACTGGCTTGCTGGCGTTCATGGACAAAGATACTTTAGACGAGGGAAATAGAGAAATTATAGATATGATTGCTAGTTCTGCGGCTAAATTATCTGAAACTATCAGCGATTTGACAAATATGCTTGTCATTAAAAATAAAACCCAGGTTCCAACGGCAAATCTTGATCTGAAACATATTTTCAAAAGAGTCAATCGAAATTTTCTTGAAGCTGAAAATAATATCAATGCCATTATCAGCCTCGATTTTCAGGCAACGCACATGCATTTTAACGAGCGCTATCTTGAAAGTATTTTTATAAATCTGATTTCAAATGCCATCAAATACCGCCATCATGAACGTGCCTTGAAAATAAAGGTCGCTTCGCAATATGAGGAAGATAATTTTATGCTGTCATTTTCTGACAATGGACTCGGCATTGACTTAAAAAGGCACGGCAACAGATTATTCGGAATGTACCAGCGTTTTCATGCTGAAACAGAAGGACAAGGTTTGGGGCTATTTATTATCAAATCCCAGATTGACGCTTTGGGCGGTACTGTAGAAGTAAAAAGCAAGGTCGGAAAAGGTACTGAATTTTTAATAAGGCTTCCTTTGAAGCAAAAGACTGCAGAAAATTAAGCTTAGCAGAATATTTATTGACAAATTAACTATTTTTAAATGGGCATGAGTGATTTCTAATTCTGCCCATTTTTTTTGCCTTCATGTTTCTAGTTTCTTTCTCTGATTCTTTCGATCTAAAGTTTTTAAAATTTTTCTATCAATTTTACAACCAATAACTTCAATCGAAATAATAGTTTGTTTTAACGTAACTTTTTTAAAAACAGGTGCTTATACGTATTTCGATTCTTTTTTAATATTCTAAATTCGTCTTAACAAATTGATATGGAAATAAATATTCATTCAGATATTTTTAATGAACCTGATCATTTAAAAAAGGGGCGGCATCTGAAAAGCCATACGAGTAAGAATAAAACTTAAATTAAACAAAAATGAACACAACAGCAGAAAAAAAAACAAGCCGTTTAGCAGGAGCTTATCTTGTAAACGGAACAATGGGAAATGTGGGAATGCCAGGCGCTCCAATCATGCATTTTTCTTTAGTAGTGGTTCCCTCAGCCAATACTGTTTCTGGAACAGTTGAAATTACGCAAGCAATTTCTTCTGGAGAAATCATTATTAAAAATGTAAAAGGTTCCATTCGTGCCACTGGTCTTGGAAATGTAACGAAGGTAGTTTCTTTAGAAGGACAATACGTGCAGTCAGTTCCACCACCAGCAATTGGTTCATATTTGGCAGATTTTTCCGCTCACATGGCCATTAATGACAACTGGGAGGGAAAAGGAGGATTCAGCTATGGAAATAATGACGTTGAAAATGTTCCAGTAAATAAATCTTAATTTGCTAATCACTTTTAATTTAGAAAGCCTCGAAATTATTTTCGGGGCTTTCTTTTTAGTTTATTTTATCAAAACAACTTGTTCAGATTTATCTTAAAATAATTAATTAAACGATTGCCTGAATTCCAACGGAGATAAATTTGTCTTGGTTTTAAACAATTTGCTGAACGATTGCGAATGCTCAAAACCCAATTCAAAAGCAATTTCGCTGATTGACAAATCGGTAACAGACAGTTTTTCTTTTGCCTTTTCAATGAGCTTATTGTGAATATATTGCTGCGTATTTTCACCGGTCAATAATTTCAAAAGGCTTCGCAAATACGTTGGCGAAACATTTAATCGGTCTGAAATAAACTGCACAGACGGAAGTCCTTTTGATCGTAGATTTTCATCTTCAAAATAATCATCAACTAGATTTTCCAAACGCTCGAGCAATTGGTGATTGGCTTTTTTTCGGGTAATAAACTGCCTTTGATAAAAGCGTTCAGAGAACTGCAACAGCGTTTCAATCTGTGAAATGATGATGTTTTGGCTGAAAACGTCGATGTTTGACAGATATTCTTGCTGGATATTTTGGATAAGCTGTTTCAGGATATTTTCCTCTTTTTCAGAAAGAAATAACGCCTCATTCACTGAATAATTGAAAAATTCATGGCTTTTGATACTTTTTGCCAGAGGCGTATTCCAGAAAAAATCCGGATGAATGAGCAACATCCATCCCGTTCTTTTTGAAGTATTATTTTGAGGTTCGATTCCAAAAACTTGATTTGGTGAAATAAAAAACATCACGCCTTCATTGAAATCATATTCCTGCTGGCCGTATTTCAGCTTGGCATTGATCCCACGTTTGATGGCAATATTGTAAAAGTCAAAAACAAAACTTGTCGCCTCAATTTCTGGAGAACAATTAATAGTGCTATAGTCAATCACGCTTATCAGCGGATGTTCAGGCTGTGGCAAGCCTTTCAACCGATGAAATTCGCTGATTGTCCTGACTCTAAGTGGTTGTTTATTTGCCATCTTGCAAAGTTAATTTATTGTGCGTTATAAACCGTTGCAAAATCTTTTGCAAAATCATCAAGCTTCGTTTTTCCAAATTCAGGCTTGTTTTTATAGAAATCTTCGTATAAAACACCGCTTCCTTGAGCTGCCTGCATGGCCACAAAACCTTCTGAAATTTGCTTGTTCATTCCTGCAGAAAGCATTATGTTAAGCATTTGTTCGTCTGAAATCTTTGTCCATTTTAAATTTTCCATTCCAATGGCTTTGCCAATTATTGCTGCAATTTCGTTTGGAGAAGCTTCGTCGCTTGCCAGATAGCGAATAGAAGTGCCATTAAAAGGAAGCTCGATTTCTTCGGCAATTGCTGTGGCAATATCTTTAGGCGAAACCCAAGGTTCTTTTTGGTCGCCACCATAATTTGAAATTATTGCGCCCTGATTTTTGATTGTAGGAATTGATCTCAAAATATTGGTGTAAAAACCAGTCGGACGCATAATTTTAATAGAAACATCCTCAGGAAGCTCGTTCATGACTTTTTCGACTTCATAATGAAAGCGAAGAATTCCGTTTGCTTTATCAGTATGCGCGCCAATACTGCTTAAATGCACGACCTTTTTGATGTTGTTTTTTTCAATGGCCTGCTTGTAATTTTTAGCAATTTGAACCATATAATCAATGATATCGACATCTTGATCAAAAAAAGTACTTGCGCTGTTTGTAGCCATCGTATAAACGACATCGGCACCTTCAAAAGTCTTTGAAATAAAAGCAGTATCCTGCAGTTCACCAATTGCTGCCTTTGCGCCAAGTGATTCAATTGCATCTTTTCGCGCTGCATTACTGCTGACAACAGTTACCGAATGGCCATTTTTAATTAATTCTTGCGTTAGCGGTTTCCCGATATTCCCTAGAGAACCTGTGACTATAATTTTCATAATTTTATATTTTGATAGTGCAAAGGTCAGCCAGAAATTAAAAACGGATGTAGCCAAAATGTAGCTTCCTGTAGCCGAAATAAAATTTGGGATATATTTTTAAGCCAAAATCGTCTTTAACGACTCACTTAAAATCACCACTGCTTTTTCCATTTCTGATTTATCCAAATGTCCAAAACCAAGCCGTGTTGCCGTAAGGCTTTTTGTCTGGTACAAAATAGTTTTCGGGAGAAAAAGTCCGTTTGAGGCGCATTCTTTCTGGAACTTTACAAGATTAAAATTATCCAGCCATTCGACCCAAATCGCAAAACCTCGCGGCGGAATTTGAAATTTTATATTGTCTTTCAGTTGCTCATTTAGTAGAGAAACAAACTGATCCCTTCGTTCTTTGTAGATTTTTTTGTTCTTTTTAGAAAGCCGGTGCACTTCACCTTCGCTGATCCAGTCGGCCAAAACCTGTTCTTTGATAACGTCGATTCCGGGTTCTAGAATGCTTTGGTGTTTTTCTAATTCCTTTATAAAAGCATTTGGCGCAGCAATAAAGCCATAGCCAAAACCTGACGGCAATGATTTTCCGAAGGAACCGATGTAAACCACGCGTTCGTTTGAATCCAGCGATGCCAAAGGCAAAACCGGATTATTGTCGTAATGAAAATCAAAATCATAATCATCCTCTAAAATCACAAATCCATATTGGTTTGATAATTCTAAAATCTCAATCCGTCTCTTGGCGCTTAAAGAAATCGTAGTCGGATAATGGTAAGTGGAAGTGAGGTATAAAATCCTGATTTTGTGTTCTTCGCAAATTTTACGCAAACTTTCAGTGTTAATTCCTTCATTGTCAATTGATACAGAAATAATTTGCGCACCGCTGTCAGTTAGCGTCATATTTGAAATATAATATCCGGGTGAAGCGACAACGACTTTATCTCCGGGCGATAGCAACAGTTTTGTGGCCAAATACAAACTGCTTTCGTGACTGCTTGTCGTCAAAAGATTTGTTGTTGAAATGCGTATGCCGCGCGTCAGATTCAAGAAATTGGAAAACTGCATCTTAAATTTCAGGTGCGATTGCGCTTGAATCTGTTCCCAAGTTTTCGTGCTTTTTTGTCTTTTTAATTTCGAAACATAAAGCCTTGCCAAAACATCGGTTTGAACGAGCCTTAAATCGGGCGAACCGTCATTGAACTGATAAGGCAAAGTGCTTATTTCAGTAGGATTTTCGAGAATTGTAGAATGCTTAAAGGTAAAGCCATTCATAGATTTTGACGTGGTTTTTTCCTTTAAAGTTACCGCTGATTTGTTTTTTTGTTCGGATAAAATAAAAGTGCCTTTGTTTGGAAGGATGGCAATCCAGCCTTGGGATTCCAGATCTTGAAAGGATTTTATCAGCGTATTTCTGTTGACGGCCAAAACTTTGCACAAAATTCTTGTTCCGGGAAGTTTTGTGCCTTCGGGAAGCAGGCCAGTTTGTATGGCTTTTATGAATTCAAAAACAATCTGAAGATAAATTGCCGTCGCTTCTTCAGGCTTGATTTGGATGAAACTTCTGAAAGGAATTTGAACCGGACTATCCATTTTGTAAAAACTGGTATACTTTAGTAGTACGGCAAGATACTACTTTTGGCAAAAATTAAAACAAATGAAAAACATTTATTTTACGCTATTTGGCCTGACGCTTTTTTTTGGAAGCAGTAAAGCTCAGGAAAATAACGATACGATTTCTAAAATCGACGAAGTGATTATCAATGAAAATAGGTTCAGCACGCCAATTTCCAAACAAAACAGAAATGTTTATGTAATTGATAAAGTCGCCATAGAAAAACTGCCGGCAAGAACCATTCAAGAAATTTTGCAATATGCAAATGGCGTGGATTTGCGACAGCGAGGTCCGTTTGGAAGCCAAGCAGACATCAGTATTGACGGAGGAAGTTTTGAACAGACCGTCGTGCTCTTAAACGGAACGAAAGTCATCGATTCTCAAACGGCACACAATATGCTTAACCTGCCGATTCCGGTGGAATTGATTGAGCGAATTGAAGTCATCCGCGGTCCGGCGGCGCGAATTTATGGCATCAATAGCTTGACCGGAGCGATCAATATTATTACGAAAAAACCAACCCGTTCTGGATTTTTAGTGAATACGTATGCTGGTTCCAATTTTGAAAAAGATACTGAAGATTCTGGCGACACATTCTTTGGAAGAGGAATACAGCTCGGAGGCGTTTTGAGCAAACAAAAGCACCAGCATTCGCTATTTGCTTCGCACGATAAAAGCAACGGATACCGCTACAATACAGGCTTTGAAAACAATAAAATATTTTATCAAGGGAATGTGCAGCTTAACGATTCTAACGAAATTTTGAGCTCTTTTGGCTACATCAATAATGGTTTTGGCGCCAACGGATTTTACGCTTCTCCGGGTGATAAAAATTCTGCAGAAATTGTTCAGACCACTTTTGCATCAGTTCAGTCAAAACACCAGCTTTCTGAGAAATGGTCGCTGATGCCGAGGGTGAGTTATAGGTATAATTATGACGATTACCGTTATTTTGGCAACTCAAATTTAAGTTCAGGAAGAAGCCAGCATTACACAAATTCTATTGCTGCCGAATTAAATACGACCTACAAAATGAGCACTGGAGAACTTGGTTTTGGAGCAGAAGCAAGAAGTGAAGACATCAATTCTTCAAATATCGGAGAACACAATCGCGAAAATCTCGGAATTTATGTGCAATACAGAACCAATTTGCTCGAAAAGCTCAACGTAAATTTTGGAAGCTACCTGAACTACAATTCTGATTTCAAGTGGCAGATTTATCCGGGTTTAGATGCAAGTTATGAGGTTACAAATACGTTTAAAATCATTGGAAACATTGGAACAAGCCAACGAATTCCTTCCTTCACTGATTTATATTTGAACCAGCGTCCGGGGAATATTGGAAACCCTGATCTTACTTCAGAAAATGCTTTTCAGGGCGAATTAGGATTTAAGATTTCCAAGAATGCCTTTACGTTTAATGCTAATTATTTTTATAGAAAAATCAGCAATTTTATTGACTGGACAAGAATTGATGCGACGGTGCCGTGGCAAAGCAATAATTATGGAAATCTAATCACGAACGGCATCAACATGAGGGCAAATTACAGCGCGAGCTTATTTGAAAATGCCAAACTGAACGTGAATTTAGGCTATTCGTATCTGGATTCTGAATTTAAAGATATCAAAACAGATGTCGCTTCAAAATACCTGATTTCCTCATTGAAACATCAGGTTACAAACACGGTGGATTTTCAATATAAAAAATTTACGCTGTTGTTTGCCACGCGTTTTAACGAAAGAGCTGCTGGTGAATCCTATTGGATAAATGATTTCAGGGTAAGTAAGTCTATTGATAAATTTATGGTTTATTTCGATGCTCAAAATATTTTCAACACGACCTATTATGAAGTCGGAGCAGTCCCGCTTCCGTCTAGATGGTTTAGTTTAGGGGTTAAATTCGTAAGTTTTTAAATTTAATACAATTCATTTTTTTAAGCCTTTGAGCGTAAAGTTCAAGGGCTTTTTTTTTATATGTAGAATATATAGGCAATTAAAATTTCACGAAAACCTTATAGTTAATAATTCTTGTTAATATCGAGTGAATTTTTTTTTTATTTTGAAGACTTTGATATACTTTTGACCCCAAATGAAAAAACTAGCTGTATTATTCACATTCATTTGTTTGCTTCTGTTAACCGGAGGCCAGCATCTTTCTGCGGGTACACACCAAGTTTTTAATTCCTCATCTCACACTTTAGAGAAAAAACACCGAGTAAAACTTACAAATCAAGATTCAGGCAATTCTTTAATCGAAGAAGCTGATTTAAGCATCGATGAAGAGCATCTTGGTGGAGATCTCGAAGAGGGAATTCCCAGTAAAATTTTCACAGGAAACTACGGTTTGCTATATAATTGGTATTTGACTTTTTCAGGCCAATCGCTATTAAATCTTTCGCATAAGAATTTTAAAAACTTCGCGCCATTTTGTGGCCAATCAAATCCAATTTATATTACTCAAAGAGTATTGAGATTGTGATAAACGACATGCATCTGGTTGCCTGAGGCGCGATCATGTCTATCTTAAAAATTGTACATTTAACTTTTTCTGGTAAGCAGTTCGGCATCTTTATGGCTTCTGATGTTTATTTACATCTAAAGGAATCATTGCATTCCAAGCATTCAATCGCTTAAATTCCATTTTACATCGTGATGAGAAAAGTCGTTTTAACTGGCGTTATCGCCCTGTTGTGCCTTGTTAGCTGTACAACTAAAAAAGAAGAAAAAGAAGAAGTCGAAAAATTTACGGTAACAAATCCTGTAAAAATCGATACAACGTTCACCAAGGACTATGTATCGCAGATCAAATCGGTTCGAAACATCGAAATCCGGGCTCAAGAAAAAGGATTTCTGCAAAACATTTATGTTGATGAAGGACAGTTTGTAAAAGAAGGCCAGTTGCTGTTTAAAATTATGCCAAAATTTTACGAAGCTGAACTATTAAAAGCCCAAGCTGAACAAAAATCAGCGGAGATTGAACTTCAAAACACTAAAATTTTAGCAGACAAAAATGTAGTTTCCAGAAACGAACAGGCAGTTGCGCAGGCAAAACTTCAAGCGGCAAAAGCCGAAGTCGCATTGGCAAAATTACACTTGTCGTTCACAGAAATCAGAGCGCCTTTTGACGGAACAATTGACAGAATTCCGTTGAAATTAGGAAGCTTGATCGATGAAGGCGAATTATTGACAAGCCTTTCTGACAACAGCCAGATGTTTGCTTACTTCAATGTTTCTGAGCCTGAATATATCCAATACCAAACAAATGTAAAAGATAGAGCTGCAACTAACGTAAGTTTAGTTTTGGCTAATGGAGATATTTTCAAGCACAAAGGAAACGTGGAAGTTATTGAAAGCGAATTCAACAGCGAAACAGGAAATATCGCCTTCAGGGCACGCTTCCCAAATACCGACAAATTACTTCGAAATGGCGAAACCGGACAAGTCCAAATGCGTGTTCCTCTTAAGAATGCTATCATAATTCCGCAAAAAGCTACATATGAAATCCAAGACAAAAAATATGTTTTTGTTGTGGATAAAAATGATAAAGTAAGCTCAAGAGAAATTACTACGACGGGCGAAATCCCAGATTTATATGTGATCGCCAGCGGTCTTACAGCAAACGATAAAATTTTATTGGAAGGCGTTCAGAAAGTCAAGGAAAACGACAAGATCAAATATGAATTCCAAGCACCGCAAGAAGTGCTGAATCATTTGCGTCTGAAAGCAGAATAGGTTTAATCATTAAAAAATATAAAGATGTTTAATAAATTTATTCAAAGACCTGTTCTTTCGATAGTTATATCGCTTGTGATTGTGTTTTTAGGGGTTTTGTCGGTGATGAATTTGCCAATTACCCAGTTTCCGTCGATTTCGCCTCCAATTGTGAATGTGACGGTAGATTACCCTGGTTCTAACGGGGAATTAATGATTAAATCGGTAATTATTCCTTTGGAAAGAGCTTTAAACGGTGTTCCTGGGATGAAATATATGACTTCGGATGCCGGAAATGACGGTGAAGCGAGTATCCAAATCGTATTTAATTTAGGTACAGATCCCAATTTAGCGGCTATCAACGTTCAAAACCGTGTGGCTTCCGTGACCAATAAATTGCCTCCTTTGGTAATTCGTGAAGGTGTAAAAATCACTCGTGAAGTTCCGAGTATGCTGATGTATGTAAATCTTTACAGTAAGGACAAAAATACCGACATGAAGTTTCTTTACAATTATGCCGATATCAACGTACTTTCTGAATTGAAAAGGGTAAACGGCGTTGGTTCGGGAGATATTTTGGGAACAAGAGAATATGCAATGCGCATTTGGCTGAAACCGGATAGAATGTTGGCTTATAAAATTTCTACGGATGAAGTAATGGAAGCATTGTCGAGCCAGAGTTTGGAAGCTTCTCCAGGAAAAACTGGCGAAAGTTCTGGAAAGCGCTCGCAAGCATTCGAATATGTTTTGAAATATTCAGGAAGATTTACGACCAAAGAACAGTACGAAAATATCGTCGTGCGCTCCAATTCGAACGGAGAACTTTTACGTTTAAAAGATATTGCCAAAGTAGAATTCGGAAGTTCGATGTATGACATTTACTCTAATTTGAACGGAAAACCTTCGGCTGCGATTGTCTTAAAACAATCCTTCGGAAGTAATGCGAATCAAGTAATCGGTGACGTAAAAGCAAAGTTGGAAACCATCAAAAAGAAATTTCCAAAAGGAATGGATTATGAAATTTCGTATGACGTTTCAAAATTCTTGGATGCTTCCATTGAAAAAGTAATCCACACTTTGGTAGAAGCTTTTATCTTGGTAGGATTAGTCGTGTTCCTTTTCTTGGGCGACTGGAGATCGACGGTAATTCCTGCAATTGCAGTACCGGTTTCATTGGTAGGAACATTTCTTTTCATGCAGTTTTTTGACATTTCATTGAACTTGATTACGCTTTTCGCCTTGGTTTTGGCCATCGGAGTCGTCGTCGATGATGCAATTGTCGTCATCGAAGCCGTGCATGCCAAAATGGAAGAAGAACATCTTTCGGCTTATAAAGCGACCAAAAAAGCGATGCACGAAATTGCTGGTGCGATCATTGCAATCACGTTTTTGATGGCGGCAGTATTCGTTCCGGTAGCTTTTATGTCGGGTCCGGTTGGTGTTTTTTACAGACAATTTTCAATTACGATGGCAACTGCAATTATCCTTTCGGGTATTGTGGCCTTGACTTTGACGCCGGCACTTTGTGCGATGATGCTGAAAAATACGCATGGAAAACCGAAAAAGAAAACGCCTGTAAACCGTTTTATTGATTGGTTTAACAACAAATTTGACCTTGCCCAAGGAAAATACCAAAATGTTTTAGGCAAAATTATAAATAGAAAAGCGGTTACATTTATCGCTCTTGCCGGATTCTGCGCGGGAACTTGGTTAATCAGCAGTACTGTTCCATCCGGATTTATCCCGAATGAGGATCAAGGTATGTTTTATGCAATTATCCAAACGCCTCCAGGTTCTTCATTGGAAAGAACGAACGAAATTGCCGAAAGGTTGCAGAAAATTGCCGAGAAAGTCGAAGGCGTGAAATCAGTTTCCTCTTTGGCAGGTTATGAAATCTTGACCGAAGGAACCGGCGCCAATGCCGGAACTTGTTTGATCAACCTTAAAGATTGGGATGAAAGACAAAATTCTGTGGTGGAAATCATGAAAGAATTGGAAGAAAAATCTAAAGATATTCCGGGAGCGAATATAGAATTCTTCCAACCGCCAGCTGTCCCGGGATATGGTGCTGCAGGAGGATTTGAGCTTCGCCTATTAGACAAGACAGGAACGACCGATTTCAAAAAACTAGAAGCGGTAAATAAAGATTTTGTGGAAGAATTGAAGAAACGCCCTGAATTGAACGGCGTTTTCAGTTTCTTCAGCGCGAGTTTCCCACAATATATGATGAAAGTGGACAATGATTTGGCGCAGCAAAAAGGAGTTTCAATTGAAAATGCCATGAATACGCTGTCAACACTTGTGGGAAGTAACTATGAAATCAGCTTCATCAAATACGGAATCAATTATAAAGTAATCGTTCAGGCCTCGCCAGAATACCGCGCACAGCCAGATGATATTTTGAAATTATACGTAAAAAATAACCGCGACGAAATGGTTCCGTATTCTGCTTTTATGAAGCTGGAAAAAGTGTACGGACTTTCAGAAATTACCAGACATAATATGTACACTTCTACCGAAATCAGCGGTGGACCTGCAATGGGCTACAGTTCTGGAACAGCAATTAAAGTAATTCAAGAAGTTGCTGCAGCAAAATTGCCAAGAGGTTATGATATTGATTGGGCGGGTATTTCTGCCGATCAGGTGGCACAAGGAAACCAAGCTATCTGGGTGTATTTGATCTGTTTGGTGTTTGTGTATTTGGTACTTGCGGCGCAATATGAAAGTTTCATTTTACCGTTATCTGTAATATTTTCTTTGCCGGCAGGTATTTTCGGAGCGTTCCTTTTATTGAAATTAACAGGACTTGAAAATAATATTTATTCACAGGTTGCAATGGTAATGCTGATCGGTTTATTGGGTAAAAATGCGGTATTGATTGTAGAGTTTGCAATTCAAAGGCACGCTGCAGGAAAATCAGTTCTGGAAGCGGCAATGGAAGGTGCAAAAGCACGTTTCCGTCCAATTTTGATGACTTCGTTTGCGTTTATTGCGGGATTATTACCGCTTGCTTTTGCGACAGGTCCGGGTAAAATTGGTAACAGAACCATCGGAACCGCTGCAGCAGGAGGTATGCTTATCGGAACCATTTGCGGTGTATTCGTAATTCCGGGATTGTATTACATTTTTGCTAAAATCGCAGAAAAGCACAAGCTTGTAAAACATGAACAAGAAAATCCATTAACAGAAGAAATTGACAACAATCATGTATAAAATTAAATTATATCAATGCATAATTGTATTGAGCCTTTGCCTTGCGATTGTTGGCTGTAAAGCTCCAGCAACTGCTAAATTAAACGAAAGTGCGCCGATTCCAGAAGCGTTTGGAAACATAAAATCTCAAGATACTACTAATATTTCCAACCTAAAATGGAAGGATTTTTTCAAAGACCAAAATCTTATAGATTTGATTGATGTCGCTTTGAAAAACAACCAAGAATTGAATATCACTTTGCAGGAAATTGAAATAGCAAAAAATGATATCAGGGTTCGAAAAGGAGCATTATTGCCGACAGTCGGAATTCGTGGCGGTGCCGGAATCGAAAAAGTGGGACGTTACACAAGCCAAGGTGCGGGTGATGCTTCCACAGAAATCAAGCCCGGAATCGAAACGCCAGATCCTTTACAAGATTACACGATTGCGGCTTACGCGAATTGGGAAGTTGATATTTGGAAAAAACTGCGCAATTCAAAAAAAGCAGCTGTAAACAGATATTTGGCCACTGTGGAAGGAAAAAACTTTGTAATCACAAATTTAATCGCTGAGGTCGCCGATTCTTATTATGAATTATTGGCTTTAGACACGCAGTTGGAAATCGTGAAACAAAATATTGCCTTGCAAACCAATGCTTTGGAAATTGTAAAAGTGCAAAAACAAGCGGCGAGAGCTACAGAATTAGGTGTTCAAAAATTTCAGGCTGAGGTCTTTACCTCTAAAAGCTTAGAGTTTGAAATCTTACAGCAGATCAAGGAGACCGAGAATAAAATCAACTTTTTATTAGGACGTTATCCGCAGGAAATCAAACGCGATCACACTAATTTTACGGAATTGCTTCCGGCTGTGGTAAATTCTGGAATTCCATCACAATTGTTGGCAAACAGACCAGATATCAAACAGGCAGAATTAGAATTGGTTGCTGCGAAATTAGATGTAAAAGTGGCCCGTGCCGAGTTTTATCCATCGCTGGATATTTCCGCAGCATTCGGAATCCAAGCGTTCAAGCCTTCATATTTATTGACATTTCCAGAATCACTTTTGTATTCTCTGGTGGGCGATGTTGCCGCGCCGTTAATTAACAGAAATGCCATAAAAGCAGAGTTTTCAAGTGCCAATGCGAGACAGCTTCAGGCATTGTACAATTATGACAGAACGGTTTTAAATGCTTATTTAGAGGTTGCTACACAGCTTTCTAAAATCGAAAACCTGCAAAAAGGATATGATTTGAAATCGCAACAAGTTGCCGCATTAAATCGATCAATTGAAGTCTCAAATGATTTGTTCAAATCGGCTAGGGTTGATTATTTTGAGGTTTTGATGACGCAGAGAGATGCTTTAGAATCGAAACTTGAATTGGTCGAAACGAAAAAAGAACAACTTAATGCCGCGGTTCATGTTTATAAAGATTTAGGCGGTGGCTGGAAATAAGTCATGATTAAAATGGTTTTTTTAGTTTAATTAGTTTTTGGTGAATTTGAAAGTCGATAGTATTCATAATCTGAATATTATCGGCTTTCTTATTTTTATATTTCAATGCAACAATTAATAAATTGGATAAAAATAATTAAGTTTCAGATACAAGGTTTTTTAAATTTCTCGCTAGTTTATATATTAAAATATTGAAAAAAATCTTTCTAATTTATCGTGTTTTGATTTGTTTTTTTTCATAATGTTTATTTTTAGACTATAAAAATTGCGAATAATGTAGTTTTGTAAAAAAAATATATTACATTTGTGTAATCGATTACAATTATATTACATCATGATAAATTTTAGTTTCCGTTACGCAACAAACCCTTTTGATGTGTTATCGTATGATACACAGAAGCTTAGAGAGCAATTTTTAATAGAAAGCTTATTTACTCCAGAAGATATTAATTTGACCTATTCTATGTATGACCGCTATATCGTTGGCGGAATCATGCCTGTAAATGACAAATTAAAGCTTGAAACAATTCCCTATTTGAAGTCAGAAAATTTCTTAGATAGAAGAGAATTAGGAATTATAAACGTTGGCGGAAAAGGAATTATCAGCGTTGATGGAGAAGTTTTTGAATTACATAAAAAAGAAGCTTTATACATAGGAAGCGGTGCAAAAGAAGTGATTTTTTCAAGTTCGGAAGAAAATCCGGCTTTGTTTTATATCAATTCTGCACCTGCACATTCTCATTTTCCAAATAAAAAAGTGACGAAAGAAAATGCAGAAATCGTGCATTTGGGAGAAGATAAATTTGCTAACAAGCGTATTATAAACAAGTTGATTGTTAATAGCGTTGTTGAAACTTGCCAATTGCAAATGGGATTGACAGAGCTTCTGACAGGAAATGTTTGGAACACAATGCCGGCACACACGCACAATCGCAGAATGGAAGCGTATTTTTATTTTGACTTGGAAGAAGGACAGACAATCTGCCATTTCATGGGAGAACCGCAAAATACGAGACATATTTTTATGCAAAATCACCAAGCGGTTTTATCGCCAGAATGGTCAATTCATTCCGGAGCTGGAACTTCAAATTATTCTTTTATTTGGGGAATGGCGGGTGAAAATTTAGATTACAGCGACATGGATATTTGTCCTCCAAACGAACTAAGATAAGCTATGCAATTATTCAATTTATCCAATAAAAATGCCCTGATTACTGGCGGAACGCATGGTTTAGGGATGGCAATCGCCGAAGGTTTGGCAATCGCCGGAGCACAATTAATCATTACAGGAACGACGCCTTCAAAAATGGAGGAAGCCATAAGTTATTACACTTCAAAAGGCTATCAAGCCAAAGGCTACTTGTTTGATGTAACCGATGAAAATGCAGCTGCAGAAAACATAGAAAAAATTTCAAAAGAAGTCGGCGATATTCACATTTTAGTCAATAATGCCGGAATTATAAAGAGAGAATTGGCCATCACGATGCCGGTTTCAGATTTCAGAAAAGTGATTGATGTTGATTTGGTCGGGCCTTTTATTATGTCGCAACTCGTTGCAAAACAGATGATTGAACGAAAAGAAGGCAAGATAATAAACATTTGTTCAATGATGAGTGAACTAGGCAGAAATAGTGTTTCCGCTTATGCAGCTGCAAAAGGTGGTTTGAAAATGCTGACTAAAAATTTGGCGACAGAATGGGCAAAACACAACATTCAAGTCAACGGAATCGGACCAGGTTATTTTGCAACTTCTCAAACCGAACCGATCAGAATTGACGGTCATCCTTTCAATGAATTTATCATCAGCAGAACGCCTGCGGCACGTTGGGGCAATCCTGAAGATTTGGCTGGAACCGCAGTTTTCTTGGCTTCAAAAGCAAGCGATTTTGTAAACGGACAAATAATTTATGTAGATGGAGGAATCTTGGCCACTATCGGAAAACCTTCGAATGAAGAATAAAAATATTTTAAAATGAGTACCAAATTTATCCACGACAATTTTTTACTAGAAAATAAATATGCTGAGGAATTGTATCACAACTATTCTAAAAACCAGCCGATTATAGATTATCACAATCATTTATCTCCAAAGTTAATCGCTGAAAATTATAGCTTTAAGAACATTACTGATGTTTGGATCAACGGCGATCATTATAAATGGAGAGCGATGCGAACTTTAGGTGTTAACGAAAAATTTATTACCGGCGATGCTTCTGATAAAGACAAGTTTTTGCAATGGGGAAAAACGGTTCCGTACACGATGCGAAATCCTTTGTACCATTGGACACACTTAGAATTGGCTCGTTATTTTGATATTTATGATTTGTTAAACGAAAAATCTGCTGAAGCGATTTACGAAGAAACTTCTGAGAAATTAGCCACTCCAGAGTTTTCTTGCCAGAATTTATTGAAAAAAGCTAACGCCGAAGTGGTTTGTACAACTGAAGATCCAACGGATAATTTAGAGTATCACCAAGCGCTAAAAAACAGCGATTTTTCAATAAAAGTGAGCACCGCTTTCCGTCCTGATAAAGCGATTTTGATTTCAAGCGAAACTTATAATGAATACATCGATTCATTGGCAAAAGTAGCTGACATTGAAATAAATACATACGATGATTTGCGTCAAGTGCTTTTAAAAAGAATAGAATATTTCAATGAAAATGGTTGCAAACTTTCAGATCATGGTTTAGACCAAATTTATTTCGAAGATTTTTCAGAAAGTGAAATCAAATCAATTTTCGAGAAAAAAAGAAAAAAGCAACCAATTACTTCTTTGGAAGCTTTGAAATTCCAAAGCGCGATTTTACTGTTTTTATCAGAAACTTATCATCAATATGGTTGGGTACAGCAATTTCACTTAGGAGCTCTTCGCAACAATAACGCCAGAATGCACAGCATTTTAGGGCCAGATACAGGTTGGGATTCTATCGGAGATTTTTCTCAAGCGAAGAATTTGTCCGCGTTTTTAAATGCTTTAGATACGAAGGATAAACTGACAAAAACAATCATTTACAACTTAAATCCGGCGGATAATGAAGTGATGGCAACAATGATTGGAAATTTCAACGATGGAAGCATCAAAGGAAAAGTACAATTTGGTTCAGGCTGGTGGTTTTTAGACCAAAAAGACGGAATGACTAAACAGCTGAATGCCTTGTCAAATATGGGATTGATCAGTTGTTTTATCGGAATGTTAACTGATTCAAGAAGCTTTTTGTCGTTTCCAAGACATGAATATTTCAGACGCGTTTTGTGCAACCTTCTAGGTGATGAAATCAAACGTGGTGAATTGCCAAATGATATGGAATGGATAGGAAAAATGGTTGCAGACATTAGCTATAACAATGCAAAAGAGTATTTCAAATTTTAATTTTGAAAGTAATACAAGAACAAGAAAATGAGTAAAGTAGTTACTTTCGGAGAAATAATGTTGCGTCTTTCGACGGAAAAATACCTGCGTTTTTCACAGTCTAAAAATTTTTCCGCAACCTATGGAGGAGGCGAATTTAACGTAGCCGTTTCTCTTGCAAATTACGGAATTGATGCTGAATTTGTAACGCGTTTGCCAGAAAATGAAATCGGGGAATGTGCCTTGAAAGAAATGCGAAAGATGAAAGTCAATACCAATAACGTAATTTTTGGTGGCGACCGTTTGGGCATTTATTTCTTAGAAACAGGCTCTGGAAACAGAGGAAGCAATGTAGTTTACGACCGTTCAAACAGTGCCATTGCATCGATTGAAAAGGGTGCTTTTGATTGGGAGAAAATCTTCGAAGGGAAAACATGGTTTCACTTCAGCGGGATTACCGCAGCAATTTCAGAAAACGCTGCCGAGGAATGTTTGATAGCCATAAAAATAGCGCATAAACTGGGCTTGACGATTTCTTGCGATTTAAATTACCGTTCAAAATTGTGGAAATATGGCAAACAGCCAAGCGAAGTTATGCCCGAAATGTTGAGCTATTGCAATGTGATTTTGGGCGATATCGACACGGCAAATTTTATGTTGGGAATTGAAAAAGTGGACCCAGATTATACAGATGAAGTTGCCTTAAAAGGATTTTATTCAAAGCTATTTGAAAAATGTCCAAATTTAAAGATTGCTGCAACGACTTTGCGCTATTCGGTAAGCGCTTCGCATCAACGAATCGGAGGCATTTTATACGATGGAAAATCAATTTACAAAGCAGCCGTGAAAGAAGTAACTCCAGTCGTGGATCGAGTAGGAACGGGCGATGCATTCATGGGCGGTTTGGTTTACAGCCTGATCGCAACACCAGAAAATCTGCAGCGAAATATCGATTTTGCAGTTGCCGCTTGTTGTTTGAAACACACAATTGTTGGCGATTATAACTTGGCGACTTTACAAGAAATTGAAAATATAGTAAATGGAGATTCTTCAGGAAAAGTTTCTCGATAAAATAAAGAAATGGCACAGTTTACAAGAATAGAAGTAGCACAAAAAATGAAAGAAACCGGACTGGTTCCGTTGTTTTATAATCAAGATGTTGAATTGTGTAAAAACATCGTAAAAGCTTGTTATGATGGAGGCGCACGTCTTTTTGAATTTACAGCGAGAGGCGATTTCGCACACGAAGTTTTTAGAGAATTGATGAAATTTTCTATCAAAGAAATGCCTGAGATGATCTTGGGAGTTGGTTCTGTAACTGACGCTGCGGTGGCTTCATTGTATTTGCAATTGGGAGCCAATTTCATAGTCACGCCTGTTTTCAGGGAAGACATCGCAATCGTTTGCAATCGCAGAAAAGTGCTTTGGTCGCCAGGTTGCGGCTCTTTGACAGAAATCGCAAAAGCAGAAGAATTTGGTTGTGAAATCGTGAAATTATTTCCAGGGGATGTTTATGGACCGCAATTTGTAAGAGGCGTTTTGGCACCGCAACCTTGGACTTCAATCATGCCAACTGGAGGCGTTTCTCCAACCGAAGAAAGCCTGAAACAATGGCTCGAAGCAGGCGTAGTTTGCGTTGGAATGGGAAGCAAATTAATAAGTGAAAAGCTGGTTTCAGAAAAGAATTTTTCAGAATTAACTACAGCAACTAAAAATACATTAAGCATAATTAAATCTATAAGAAAGCAGTAAAAGTCAATATTTCATTAACTAAAACCGACCAAAACCCCCAGAATAATGAATTTAGATACACCAAAAAAGGCAACCAATTTCAGGTGGAGCATCTGCGGACTGCTCTTTATTGCCACAACCATAAATTACCTTGACAGGCAAGTGCTTTCGCTTACTTGGAAGGATTATATCCAGCCAGAATTTCATTGGAACAATAATGATTATGGAAATATAACCGCATTATTTTCAATATTTTATGCAGTAAGCATGCTTTTCGCAGGAAAATTTGTGGATTGGATGGATACTAAAAAAGGGTTTCTTTGGGCGATTTTCATTTGGTCAATCGGTGCCATTTTACACGCTTTTTGCGGTATCGCAACAGCTGGTTATTTGACCGGAAATTGGTTCATCGGTTTTGGAGAATCAAAAGAAATTATCAGCAATATCAGCGATGTTTCTTTAGTAATTAGTACAAGCGTAACGCTGTTCATTTTTGCTCGATTTGTATTGGCTGTTGGAGAATCTGCAAATTTTCCAGCGTCAATTAAGGCGACGGCAGAATATTTTCCGAAGAAAGACAGAGCATTTTCAACCAGTATTTTCAATGCTGGAGCAACTGTTGGAGCTTTGGCAGCGCCACTTACGATTCCGTTTATTGCAGAATCAATGGGATGGGAAATGGCCTTCATTATTATCGGTGGTTTAGGTTTTGTTTGGATGGGATTATGGATATTTTACTATAAAAAACCTGAAGTCCACCCAAAAGTAAATTCAGAAGAACTGGCTTATATTCAGCAAGATATTGAAGATTCTGTAGTAAATGCAACAACTGGAATTGAGACAAAATTTACTTTGAAACAGTGTTTTACTTACAGACAAACTTGGGCATTTATCTTCGGAAAATTCATGACTGACGGCGTTTGGTGGTTTTATCTGTTTTGGACGCCAGCTTATTTGAGTTCAGTATATGGAATGTCAGGTACAGAAAGTGCTATTCCATTGGTAGTCTTGTATTTAATTACGCTTTTAGCAATTATTGGAGGCTGGTTGCCAAGATATTTTGTAGATAAAAAAGGAATGAATCCTTACGCAGGAAGAATGCGTGCCATGTTGATTTTTGCATTTTTCCCGTTGTTGGCCTTGCTAGCACAGCCTGGAGGCGAAATTAGTTATTGGATTCCGGTTGTAATTATTGGAATTGCGGGTGCTGCACACCAAGCTTGGTCAGCAAATATTTTCTCGACCGTTGGCGATATGTTCCCCAAAAGAGCCATTGCAACCATCACCGGAATTGGCGGAATGGCAGGAGGAATCGGTTCTTTCATCATCAACAAAAGCTCTGGAGTTCTATTCGATTATGCACACAAAACATGGACAACTGTGGACGGAGTTCCGTTTTTAGAGAAGTTTCCTCAGTTTGTAAACGAACGCCTTCCTGAAAATTTCTTCGCAGAATTAGAGAAAACAGGCGCCGTTGTAGTGGACGGAATTGACAAAGGTTATATGATTATTTTTTCAATCTGTGCCGTGGCGTATTTGATCGCTTGGACAGTAATGAAATCATTGGTACCAAATTATAAAGTTATCAAAAATTAAGAAATGGAAAATACGATTAAACAAAAATTAAGCCGTGAAAATAGCGGAAAAGAGGTAAAGCTTCCTATAAAAGTGGTACAATTTGGAGAAGGAAATTTTTTGCGTGCTTTCGTAGATTATGCTTTCCAAGTTTTAAATAAAAAATTAAATTTTAATGCTGGAATTGCAGTTGTACAGCCACTTGAGAACGGTTTGATTCACATGCTAAACGATCAAGACGGCTTGTATACTTTGTTCTTAAATGGCGTAAAAAAAGGCGAGAAAATCCAAGAAATCGAAATCATTGAAAATATTGTAAAAGGTATAAATCCGTACACAGAATTTGACCAATTTTTAGCTTTGGCTAAGGAAGAAGAATTAGAATTCGTGATTTCAAATACTACAGAAGCCGGAATTGAATTCATCGATTCTGATACAATGGAAATGACGCCACCAAAGGCTTTTCCTGCACGATTGGCGATTTTATTATATGAACGTTTCCGTTATTTTAATGGTGATAATTATAAAGGTTTGACGATAATTCCATGTGAATTGATCAATCATAATGCCGACACTTTGAAAGCAATTTTACTGCAATATTGTGACCTTTGGAACTTAGAAGAAAGCTTCAAAAATTGGTTAGAAAATGCCTGTACTTTTCATAACACATTGGTTGACAGAATAGTTCCGGGTTATCCAAGAAATGAAATTGAAGAATACAACAGCAAGATTGATTATGAAGACAATCTGATTGTGACTGCTGAACCTTTTTTCCTTTGGGTAATTGAAGGCGATGACAAATTAAAAGCCAAATTGCCTTTTGAAAAGACCAATTTAGATGTAAAAATCGTTTCAGATATGCAGCCTTATCGCACTCGAAAAGTACGAATTTTAAATGGAGCGCACACCGCTTTAGTTCCGTTTTCAATTTTATACGGGAATGAAACTGTGAAGCAAAGTGTTGATAATGAATTCACTGGAGATTTTGTAAACAAAGTGATTTTTGGCGAAATCAATCCAACTTTGGATATGGACAAATCAGAATTGAGTCAATTTGCAGAAGAAGTTTTAGACCGTTTCAGAAATCCGTTTATCAAGCACCAACTTTCTGATATTGCGCTGAATTCAATTTCAAAATTCAAAGTTCGGGTGTTGCCAAGTTTGTTGAAATACGTAGAATTATACCAAAAATTGCCAGTTTATCTGACATTTTCTTTGGCTTGCACAATTCGTTTTTACCAAGGAGAATGGAACGGAAAAGCCCTTCCAATAAAAGACAACCAAGAAATTGTGGATACTTTTAAAGTAGCTTGGAGTTCAAATAATACGGATAAAGTGACGAAAGAAATTTTAGCAAATACAGAATTTTGGGACCAAGATTTGAACCAAGTCAAAGGTTTGACCGAAGCCATAATTCTTGCCTTGAATGAAATTGAAGCCAACGGAATTGAAAAAGGTTTCGAGAATTTTAAAAAACAATTTTAATTAAAAATTGAGATGAAAAAACTAATAAAAGTAAATCCTACCGATAATGTAATTGTGGCTTTGACCGATTTGGTGCAAGGCGATCGAGTTGAATTCGAAGGAAATACGGTTATTCTTGCCACTGATGTGAAGGCGAAACATAAGATTGCGCAACACGATTTTAACATCGGCGACAGCATTTTTATGTACGGAGTTTTGGTTGGAAAAGCCACGCAATTTATCCAAAAAGGAGCCGTTTTAACTACAATAAATGTAAAACACCAAAGCGAAGAAGTCAGCCATAAAACGATGACGCTTCCTTGGACAGCACCGAATATTTCTAAATGGGAAGATAAAACTTTTATGGGTTATCACCGTGAAGACGGGCAAGTTGGGACGGCAAATGTTTGGTTGTTTTTTCCATTGGTTTTTTGTGAAAACAAGAATATTGAAAAGCTGAAAGAGGTTTTTGAGAATGAATTGCTTCCTAAAAAGCAAGACGATTATCAGATGTTTTTGCGTTCTTTGATGGGAAATGAGGAAGTAGAAGCCCCAAAACCAGCTGATGGAAGACCTGAATTGAATAATATTGAAGTAAAATTCATCACGCACGCTGGCGGTTGTGGCGGTATTCGTCAAGATTCTGAAGTGTTGGCAAAACTTTTAGCCGGATATGTAAATAATCCGAATGTGGCGGGAGCAACTGTTTTGAGTTTGGGATGTCAAAATTTACAGATTGATATTTTTAAAAATGTTTTGAAAGAAATAAATCCAGATTTCAACAAAGAAATTTTGATTTATGAGCAGCAGCAAATGGGAACGGTCGATAATATGTTGCGCACGATTATCAAAGATTCGTATGCAGCGATTTTGAAAGCAAATGCCATTGAAAGAAAACCTGCGCCATTGTCAAAATTGGTTGTTGGTTTAGAATGCGGAGGCTCTGATGGTTTCTCTGGAATCTCAGCAAATCCGGCGCTTGGTGTGGTTTCTGATATTATGGTAGCTTTGGGAGGAAAGACGATTTTAGCTGAATTTCCAGAACTTTGCGGCGTAGAACAAGAGCTGATGAACCGTTGTGTTGACGAAGAAAAAGCAAATAAATTTCTTTCTTTGATGAAAGCTTTTGAAAAATCTGTGGTTGATGCAGGTTCCGGTTTTGATATGAATCCGTCGCCAGGAAATATCAAAGACGGATTGATTACCGATGCGATGAAATCTGCAGGAGCTTCTAAAAAAGGTGGAGCAGCGCCAGTTTCTGACGTTTTGGATTATGGAGAATATGTTTCAAATCCGGGTTTAAATTTATTGAATACGCCGGGAAATGATGCAGAATGTACGACAGGTTTGGTCGGTTCTGGAGCAACGATGGTTTTATTTACAACAGGTTTGGGAACCCCGATGGGAAATCCGATTGCACCAGTTGTTAAGATTTCTTCGAATACACACTTGGCCCAAAAAATGAGCGATATCATTGACATTGACGCAGGCGAAGTGATCAGCGGAACCAAAACTATTTCTGAAGTCGGCGAAGATATTATCGATTATATCATAGAAGTTGCCAGCGGAAGAACAACGACAAAAGCTGATTTATTACAGCAAGACGATTTTATCCCTTGGAAAAGAGGCGTTTCTTTGTAAAAACAAAGTCGAAAGTGTAAAAGTCATAAAGTCAAAAAATCGATAGATTTAGTTAGCTATAAATAAATAAAAATCCGTTTAGAATTTCTAAACGGATTTTTTTATTTATTTACTTTTTGACAGCTGTCTTTTTGGTGGATTTCCTTATAATCAATTCCGGTTCGAGAACAACTTTCTTTTCAATTTTTACTTTCTCTGAATTATTGACTTGTTCTAAAAATACTTTGGCGGCAATTTTACCCATTTCTAATGGAAATTGGTCTATTGTGCTGATTGTTAATTCCATAAACTTTGTAAACGGTTCGTTACTAAATCCGATTACAGAAATATCTTCCGGAATTTTATAATTTTTTGCTCTTAGTTCTTGAATCGCTCCTAAAGCATCCCAGTCAGAAGCAGAAAATATGGCATCTGGTGGATTTTTCATTTTCAAAAGCTTTTTTACTGCCTTTTTTCCATCTTCAACATTGCTTCGGGTTTTAAAAACATATTCTTCATTGTAATCGATATTGTTGTCTGCCAAAGCCTGTTTATAGCCAGAAAAGCGCTCTTTGAAAATTTCTAAATTGAAATCTCCAGCAAAATGGGCGATTCTCTTGCAACCGTTATCGATTAAATGTTGCGTCGCTTTGTAACCTCCGTCAAAATCATTTATGGTTACAGAACTTACATTAGCCATCGTTTTCTTTCTGTCAAAGAAGATGAGTGGCACGTCTTTTCGAAGAATTCTTTCAAAAGTAGCCTCGTCTTTGCTGGAAGTAGAGATAAAAATGCCATCTACTTGCGAATTTAAAAGCGCTTCGATATTGGCAATTTCTTTGGCTTCGTCATTATAAGTCTGGCAGATAATCACGTGATACCCAAACTTGTTCAGCTCTTCTTCAATACCGCGAATTGCCGAACCAAAAAAGTTGCTGTCAATTCTGGGAACGATTACACCAACATTGTTACTTTTGCCACTTTTTAATGCCAAAGCAAGTCGGTTTTGTTCATAGCCCATCTTTTCGGCAGTGCTGACTACCAATTCAATTGTAGCTTTGCTGGTGTTTGGATTGTTGTTCAGCGCTCTGGAAACCGTAGCTGCAGTAATATTTAAAGCATTCGCAATATCGTATATCGTGATTTTCTTTTTCATAAATATTTTAATTATCGGTGCAAGCGCATTAGCGATGCTACAAATGTATGTATTTAAAGGTAAAAAATCATTCCTCATGTTGAAGCTTTTTTGAAAGGTTTTTTTGGCTATTTTTAACGCTATTCTGCCGTATGTATATTTTTTTTAAGTTTTTTTTAAACTTTATAAAAAAATACTTTGTTATTATTATAGGATTAATTATTTTTGGTAATCGATTACATAAATTAATTTATTTAAAATGTCAAATCTATTCCAAAAACTATTTAATTACAGGTGCCTGCTATTCATCGGGGTGCTGTTTTTAGCTTCCTGCAAGTCAGAAAATAATACCACACTTTCAAGGCAACTCAAGCAACCTTGGGAGAATCTAAAACAAATTGAAAAGGCTATAAATGAGCCTTTTTTTAGAAAAGCCAACTATAACGTTATAGCTTATGGAGCTGTTGCCGATGGAAAAACGCTTTGCACAGAAAGTTTCAAGAAAGCGATTTTGGCTTGTACAAAAGATGGCGGCGGAAAAGTAATTGTTCCAAAGGGAATTTATTTGACGGGCGCGATTCATCTAGAAGACAATGTAAATCTTCACCTTCAAGAAGGCGCGGAAATCAGGTTCAGTACCAATCCAGAAGATTATCCATTGGTTCATACTTCTTTTGAAGGAATGGAACTGATGAATTATTCTCCTTTAATATATGCTTACAAAAAGAAAAATATTGCCATAACCGGAAAAGGCGTTTTAAATGGACAGGCGAACGAAACCAACTGGTGGACTTGGAAAGGAAGCGATTCTGAAGGGCACTTGTATGGTTTTAAAGAAGGAATGCCTTCCCAGAAAGACAAATTAAACCTTCCTGCCTTGATGGAAATGGCGGAAAAAGATGTGCCGGTGGAAAAAAGAATTTTTGGCAAAGGACATTATTTGCGTCCGAATTTCATCGAGCCTTTTGGCTGTGAAAATGTCTTGATCCAAGGCGTTAAGGTCATCGACGCTCCTTTTTGGATTTTGCATCCTATTAAATGTACGAATGTAATTGTTGATGGCGTGAACATCCAAAGCCACGGTCCGAATAATGACGGCTGCGATCCTGAATATTCTAAAAATGTACTGATCAAAAACTGCACCTTTAATACAGGCGATGACTGCATTGCCATCAAAGCCGGACGCGATAATGAAGGTAGAAAAGTGGGAATCATGTGTGAGAATATCATCGTCAGAAACTGCAATATGATTGACGGTCACGGCGGTGTTGTGATTGGAAGTGAAATGTCTGCCGGAGTGAAAAATGTGTTTGTAGAAGACTGCATCATGGACAGCCCGAACTTAGACAGAGCAATAAGAATCAAGACCAATACCAAAAGAGGCGGTTTTGTTGACGGCGTTTATGTTCGCAATATTAAGGTAGGAAAAGTAAAGGAAGCAGTTTTGAGAATCAACATGCATTACTCTGTTTATGGCAACCAGACAGGAAATTATATACCAAAAATCAGCAATGTCTATTTGGAAAATATTACCGTAAAAGATGCTGGAAAATACGCGATTTATGCCGACGGACTAGAAAATTCTAAAATTGACAACGTAGTTTTCAAAAACGTAAAAATTGACAAAGTCAAACAGCCTTTCAATTTAGAACACATCACCAATCTTCAGGTGATTGATACTTATATAGATAATAAAAAAGTTGAGCAACCTAACTAGATAATAACCCCCTTTAAATTAACCAAACATAATTATGAAAATCAATTTGTTAGTTTTGAATAGATTTAAATACACTTTAGCGCTATTCTTATTTTTCTCCGTACTGGCAGTGCAAAAATCTCATGCACAAAGCAGATCAGTTAAAATCTCCGGAGTAGTTATAGACGCTGATGACAAGCTTCCTTTGCCAGGTGTTTCTGTGGTGGAAAAAGGAACATCGAATGGTGTTTCGAGTGATATTGACGGAGTCTTCAATTTAAATGTAAGTTCTAGCAATGCCACAATCGTTGTAAGTTTTACAGGCTACAAAAAACAAGAAATCGCCTTAAACGGAAAAACTTCGGTAAATATAGCCTTGGCACAAGAAATGCAGGCGCTTGAAGAAGTGGTTGTTGTGGGTTATGGTACTGTGAAAAAGTCAGATCTGACTGGTTCTGTTGCTACGATTTCTGGCGGGGAATTAAAAAAACAGCCAATCGCAAATATCGCCGAAGCCTTAACAGGGCGTTTGGCGGGAGTTAAAGTGACCTCTGCAGAAGGTTCGCCAGATGCAGAAATCAATATCAGAATTAGAGGAGGAGGTTCGCTGACGCAAGACGGTTCGCCACTTTTGATTGTTGACGGATTTCCTGTAAATAGCATTAACGATATTTCGCCTTCAGATGTGGAAACGGTAACGGTTTTAAAAGATGCTTCATCTACCGCTATTTACGGTTCTAGAGGTGCAAACGGAGTAATTTTAATTACTACAAAAAGTGGAAAAAGTGGTGAAAAGATCAACGTTTCTTATGATATGTTTACCGGATTCAAGCATATTGCCAAAACGGTCGATGTTCTTAAACCAGCAGATTATGTAAAGTGGCAATATGAGTTTGCAGCTATAGAAAATGATTTGCCGTCTTATGAAAACTTTTTTGGAAGTTATGCAGAAATCGGGCAGTATGACAATGCTCAAAATACAAATTGGCAAGAAGAAATATATGGAAGAACTGGTGCGGTTCAAAACCATAATTTAGGAATTCGTGGCGGATCAGATAAGCTGAATTATAACTTCAACTACGTTCGTTATGATGAAGAAGCAATTATGATTGGTTCAAATTTTAAGAGAGACAACTTGTCGCTTAATTTGAAAAGCAAGGCTAGTGAAAAAATTGACCTTTCATTTACAGTACGTTATTCTAGAACAAAAATTACTGGCGGTGGTGCCAACGACCAGAAAGAATTTTCTGCGCAAGATTCTCGTTTGAGACATACAATTGGATATGCGCCAGTGCCAATTGATGCGCTTACTACTGATGATACAGATGAAGCAGTTGCCGGTTACCTTGTAAATCCATTTGTTTCACTTGCAGATAATGACAGAAGACAGGAAAGAAGAAACTATAATCTTTTAGGAGCTGTAAACTGGAAAATCACCAAAGGATTGCAGTTCAAGTCTGATTTTGGATTGGATTATTACAGATACCAAGATTATCGTTTTTATGGACGTTCTACATATTATGTAAGCAATATTCCTGCAGTGCAATACCAAGGAATGCCAGCAATGATTTTCAGTTCTCGAGACGATTCAAGATTCAGAAATTCAAATACTTTTAACTATGATTTTAAAAAAATATTAGGCGAAGACCACCAGTTGAAATTGCTTCTAGGGGAAGAGATGATTATCAATAAATCAACAATGTTGACAAACACAATGCATGGATTTCCAAAAGCTTTTTCTTTAGATAATGCCATAAATTATACGCCACTTGGTATTCCATTCTCAGTGAATAATTTTATAAATCCTGAAGATAAATTGCTTTCATTCTTCGGAAGATTGAACTATGACTATAAAAACCGTTATTTATTTACAGCAACTTTTCGTGCTGATGGATCAAGCATTTTTGCGAACGAGAACCATTGGGGCTATTTTCCATCAGCAGCGCTTGCTTGGAAAATTTCTGAAGAAAGTTTCTTGAAAGATGTTTCATGGCTTAATTTGCTTAAAGTTAGAGTAAGTTATGGCGAAGCAGGAAATAACAACATTGCCGGCGGACAGACTAAAAGAGGATTTTTCCCAAATGCTACAAGCTGGATTAACGGCGTGAGAGATTACATTGCAACGCCAACAACTTTATTCAATCCAGATTTGAAATGGGAAACTACTACTACTAAAAATTTAGGTTTAGACTATGAATTGATGCAAGGTCGTGTTTCTGGATCATTTGAGGTTTATGACAACCAGACTAAAGATTTATTGATTTTGTTTCCAATTTCGGGTTCTGGTTATTTGAATCAGTATAGAAATATGGGAGAAACGCAAAACAAAGGATTTGAAGCGACATTAAATGTAGGTGCAATCAAAAAAGAAAATTACGGACTAGATCTTTCTTTCAATATTGGAGTCAATAAAAATAAAATCAATTCATTAGGAACATTAAACGACTTCGGAACGCCAACAAACTGGGCTTCTACTGCAATTGGAAATGATTATCTGGTAAATGTCGGAGGTTCTATAGGCCAAATGTATGGTTACAAAAGTGACGGACGTTATGAAGTTTCTGATTTTGACTATGTAGGAGGCGTTTATACACTTAAAGCAGGTGTTGCAAACAGTTCAGAAGTTGTAGGAAATATTTCACCAGGAACAATGAAATTGAAAGATTTAAATGGCGACGGCAAGGTAGATTCAAAAGATCTTTCTGTAATTGGCAATGCAAATCCAAAGCATACTGGCGGACTTACGCTTAACGCCGTTGTACGCAATTTTGACCTTTCAGCATCTTTTAACTGGAGCTATGGAAACGATGTTTACAATGCTAGTAAAATTGAGCATACAACTGCCACACCATCTTCTCCAAACGGGCAATATAGAAACCTGATGAGCGAAATGGGCGACGGCAAAAGATGGACAAACGTTGATCCTGCTACTGGAGATTTAGTAACTGATCCAACAGCATTAGCGGCTTTAAACCAAAATACTACAATGTGGTCTCCTTATATGGCGCGTTTCGTGATGAGCGACTGGGCTGTTGAAGATGGCTCTTTCTTGAGATTGAATACACTTACATTGGGTTACAGCATGCCAGATGATTTTACAAAAAAAATAGGGCTTACAAGATTTAGATTGTATGGAACTGCAACAAATGTTTTTGTAATAACAAATTATTCAGGCCTAGATCCTGAGGTTTCTACCAGAAGAGCAACGCCGTTAACTCCAGGAGTGGACTATTCCCCTTATCCACGCAGCAGACAGTTTGTATTTGGTATCAACTTGAATTTTTAATAAAAAAAAAGACTATAGACATGAAAAATAAATTATTATTTTCAGGATTATTCATCGCATTATTTTTATTTTCTTGTGATGATTTTGCAGAAGATTACTTAGATGTTGATTCAGAATCAGCTATGGCTGAGGCAGATACTTTTTCTACACCGGGTTTGGCGGAAGCGGCAGTAAATGGAATTAAAGTAGCTTTTGGAGAAACAGAATCATACAGAGGCCGTTTTCTTCCGTGGTATGGAATGAATACCGATGTAGAATGGTATAATTCATCAGAAAGCACTTCAAATGACAAGGCAGATTTGGCTGTTTATGACGCTAAAACTACCAATTCAGAAATGAATAAAACTACAAATGCATGGGCAATGATGTATGTCGGTATTGAACGTGCAAACCTTTGTATAAGAGGACTTCGAACTTATGGAAATCCTACACCAAATTCTGAACTAGGCTATTTGTTAGGCGAAGCACTTACTTTAAGAGCTATATTTTATGCCGATTTAGTAAAAGCTTGGGGCGACGTTCCAGCTCGTTTTGAACCTGTTAGTTCAGAGAATTTATATGTTCCAAAATCAAGCAGAGACGTAATTTACAAACAACTTCTTCTAGACTTAGACGAAGCGGCCACGTTGGTTCCTTGGCCAAATGAAAGTGCTGCAACAGCAACTGTTGAAAGAGTTAATAAGGCGTTTGTAAAAAGTTTCCGCGCGCGCTTGGCATTAGCAGCATGTGGCTACCAGCAATATCCTGACGGAATTAGAAGAAGTACTGATACTGATCTTTCAGTACCTAAAATGTATGAATTGGCACTTGCAGAATGCAAATCGGTTATAGAAAGTGGAAAAGCTCGTTTAGAGCCAACTTTTGAAGGTTTTTGGAGAAAATACAATCAAGAAATAATAACAGCCGGAGGAGAATCTCTTTGGGAAATTCCATTTGCTGCAGGAAGAGGAAGAATGCTATTTACTTTTGCAGTAAATCACACTAATTCAGATCAATATCATTCGAATGGAGCAAATAGAGGCGGTGTTGGCGGGCCACTTCCAACAGTTTTTTATGATTTTGACCAAGCGGATACTCGAAGAGAAGTAACCTGTGTTCCTTATAAATATGGAACGCCAGCGCCAGTAACATTATTTGCAAAACAGCAATTGGGCGCTTTTAACAGATGGTATTTTGGTAAATACCGCTATGAATGGATGACACGAAAAGTTACTTCCACAAATGATGACGGCGTGAACAAAGTTTACATGCGTTATGCTGAAGTTTTATTGATGGCTGCAGAAACGGCAAATGAACTTGAAGGTCCAGCATCTGCTGCAGTTTATTTAAGAGAATTAAGAGCAAGAGCCTTTAAACCGGCAGACCAAGCTTTAAAAGTTGACGCTTACATTGCAGGATTATCTAGCAAAACCGCCATGTTCAATGCAATTGTGGAAGAGCACAAATTTGAATTTACAGGAGAGATGGAACGCAAGCAAGCATTAATCCGTTGGAATTTATTAGGTTCAAAAATGGCAGAAGCAAAACAAAAAATGACGAACTTAAAAGACCGCTCTGGTGAATATCAAAATGTCCCGTCAACGCTATATTTTAAGTATGCAGCTGACAATGAAACTTTAATTATATATGGATTGAACAGAGGTGAAAACACAAATCCGGGTGCAGGTTACACTTCTTTTGCATGGAGCGCACTTTCAGATTCTAAGATAAATTCACTTTATAGAGGTAATCCTGATACAAAACAGTTTTGGCCAATATGGCAAGTTTTCATCGACGGAAGTAACAATACATTGTTCAACGATTACGGATATTAAAATTACAATCTGATTTGGTTTAGTTAGTTTGATTTGCTTAAAGGGATTAGTTGTTCATCAATTATTTTAAATAGGATTTTGTAAATGGCTTTATTGTAAAGTATTGATTTTTAAAGAATAGTTAGTCCTTTTAAGCATTTTTTTTGTAATAAATTCCTGCAAGGTTTTCAAGCTTTGCAGGTATTTTACTGCCTAAATTTTAAAGGCAGGTTCTAAAAATTTTCCTTTAATTAAGATTGAAAATCTTCTCAACTGCAAATTTCTGCGAAATATAATAATAGAATTTTAACTGCAAATGCCGAGGCACACTTATAAATTCTTGAAAGCTCGTTGTAATACGATTTAATAAAATACAATAAATATGAAAAATTTAAAAACGCTCTTGGTTGTTTTGTTGGCAATAATTTCAATAAAAATTAATGCACAAGAGAAGAAAATTACGTGGAAAAACATTGCAGAAAGCAAAGATGAAAGCTTTTTTGAAACGCCAGAAGCCAAAGCAATTGCCGAAAATGTCTTGCTTTACCAGCGCGATATTGGTGGTTGGCCAAAAAATATCGAAATGCAGAAAGAACTTTCTTTTTCAGAAAAACAGGCGTTGACGAAGCTGAAAGCTGACCCAACAGGCTGTACGACAGACAACGGCGCAACTTGCCAAGAAATGCTTTTTCTTTCTAAAATTTATAAAAAACAGCCTGATGAAAGATACAAATTAGCTTTTTTAAGAGGTGTAATGTATTTGATTACAGCACAATACAAAAATGGAGGCTGGCCACAATTTTACCCTTTGAAAGAAGGATATTATACAAACATAACTTTCAATGACAATTCAATGGTCAATATTTTGAATGTTTTGAAGGAAATAAAAGACAAAACCGGATTTTATTCGATCCCAGTTCCTGAAGAAATTGCGAAAATGACCGAAACTTCTTTTAACAAAGGAATCGACTGCATAATCAAAACGCAATACAAGCAAAACGGCAAACTGACAGCGTGGTGCGCACAGCATGACCGCGAAACTTTAGAGCCGGCAAAGGCCAGAGCTTATGAACTGCCATCGCTTAGCGGTAAAGAATCGGCAAAAATTACCTTGCTGTTGATGTCCATAAAAAATCCGTCAAAAGAAATTGTCAACGCTGTGGAAACGTCAGTGGCTTGGTTTGAAAAAACAAAAATCACCGGAATAAAAATTGAAACGGTTGATAATGATAGAGTTGTAGTTCAAGATCCAGAAGCTGAACCGTTGTGGGCAAGATTTATGGAACTGAAAGACAACAAGCCATTTTTCTGCGATCGCGATGGAAAGAAAAAATATTCGCTTGCTGAAATCGGGAAGGAACGCAGAAACGGCTACGCTTGGTACACGAATGAACCAAAGGAAGTCTTGAAAAAATATCCATCTTGGAAAAAATCTTTAGAATAGCCATTCACAGTTTTACGTGCATTTCAAAAATTAATTGTTGAACTAAAACCTAAATTATCATGATTAAAGTTAGATTATTATTTCTAGGATTACTGCTGAATTTGACAATTACGCACGCACAAACGACCGATGTTTGGGATTTTGGCGCAGCACAATTAGACAATACTTCATACAATAATAAACTCAACGAAGCAGTAATAAATTCGTGGTACAGCAGTACAATCACGCCCGGAAGTGTGGGAACGAGCAACACGATGCCACTGACTTTCACGACCGGCGCTTTGTCATGGACAGGCGGTTCGAGCGACCGATTGAGAACCACAAACACAGGAATTACGCGCTATGACAATAACGTTGCAAGCGTTACAACCCACAACGGAAGGGTGTATTGCAATGCAAATGCGCCGATTTCAAACGGTCTTCCGACATCACGATTTTTTACTTTGGCGCTGGAAGAAGACGACGAAGTGAAAATCATTGCTCGTGGCGATACTGCTGGACTGCTGACTTTTTTATACGAATCAAATCCGGCTTTGCAGACCAATACTTTTGCCACAACAACCGCTGCAGGAGCTGTGACAGAGGTAAATTTTGTGGCAAAATACACTGGAAATTACAGATTTTATGACGCCACAGCAAAAGCAAGCATTTATAGAGTTTACCGAAAAGACGCAATTTACACGTCAGTAAATGGAACTATAGATCTTTCGCAAGCTAACGGAATTCCGAATGATTACACCATTTTATTTACAAATGCAGCAGGAAAATCATGGACGGCACAGATGAATTCTGGGACTTATTCTGTAAATCTTCCAATTGGTTATTCTTACGAAGCGAGTCTAGTTGACGCCAGCGGTTACATCATAAATTCTGGAGATGTCGTGAATCTTACAACAGTAAATACGCCAGCTTTCACTCACAATATCGCGATTTCCGGAGTCGATTTGCTTTCTGTTTCAGGTTCGATTTCAGGTTTGGGAACGGGTATTTCTAACTTGAATTTGTCATTTATTCCTGATGCTTCTAGTGGCAGTATTTATGTTCCAAATCCGGTAATAAATACGACGAATTCTACTTATGTAGTTCAATTAGAACCAAATATTCAATATACAATTAATGCCCAAGGCGTAAATGATTATGAGATTTTATCGAATACTGTAACTGTAGCAACTCCAAATTCAACGGCAAATATCGCTTTCACGCCGAAAGCTATTTTTCCGGTCACAGTTGCTGTTTCAGGATTAAATTCATCGCAATTGAGCAGTTTGCAATTGGTTTTTACAAATTTGAATGAAAGCGGTTACAATTATACTTTTAATGATTTAAGCGTAATTTCACTTCGAAATGGAACTTACGGAATTTCTTTTAGCGGTCTAGACAATCATCCGGTAGAATTAGGGCTGGTTTCAAATCTGGCAATTAATGGAAATGCGGCGTCAAAATCGCTAGTATTTAAACCGGTAACTTCTTGGTCTTTTGACGACAAAGCTTTCACGACCACAACCAACATTTACTATAAAGGAATGTTTTTGAATGGAAATGCAACTTCAGTTCCCGCTTCTGGCCATTTATTGGCAAAAACGGGTACCACAATTCAAGTTTCGTTGAATCCTGGCCAAAAAGTTATCGTGTCTTATTATTACACTGCAAATTTTTCAATCGAAGGCGGAAACGCGATTACGACTGCCACAAACAGCACTTCATTAATTGAAAATACAGAGTACATCTACACCGGAACTTCAAATGGAAATGTAACAATAACGGTTGGTGGCGCTGCAACTTTGACAACTTATTTTACTGAAATAAAAGTGGTTCAGAATGTGGGGTATTCGCCGACAATTACCGTTGGGACAAATAAAAATTACCAGACAATAAATGAGGCTTTAAAGGCGGTCACTAACATGACAAGAATCAATTCTGACCGAGTTACAATTCTTATCGACGCAGGAAATTATGAAGAAATGCTTGTGATTTCACAGCCAAATATCACCTTGAAAAATGCTTCGGCTACGCCAAATACAAATCTTATAAACAGTGGCGTAAATATCCCAGACGGAGCGGTAAGAATCAGTTCGTATTATGGCCACGGCTATAATTATTACAGCATGTCGAACCAAAAATGGAGTCAGGAAGCGCTAATTATCAACCTTCAAAATGGCTATTTGTCGCACCAAAATGCGGGTTCGGGAACAACAAACGGTTCGTATTGGAATGCCACGGTTGTGGTTAACGCCAATGGTTTTCAAGCGGAAAATATCATCTTTGAAAATTCATTCAATCAATATATTTCCCAAAAAGAATCGCAAGATCAAGTTATCGCTTGGACAACGGGAAGTCCGGGGCAAAGGCCCGTAAACGCTGGAAATACTTCAGTCCAAAACAAAACTTTTGTGGAAAGAGCGGCGGCAATTGCAATTGCGAATAACATTGACAAAGTTGTCTTGAATAAATGCAGAGTAGTGGGACGCCAAGATTCATTTTTTGGAGGAACTGGTGCGAGAGTTGCAGTTTATAAAGGCGATATTATGGGCGCTGTAGATTATATTTTTGGAGGAATGACCGCTGTTTTTTACAAGTCAAATTTGGCAATGAATATCAGCGACCAGTCCAATGATATGTCTTACATCACAGCAGCGCAGCAAGCTTCAGGAAGAGGATATTTGATGTATGAATGTAGAATAACTTCCGCGCAACCTGAAGTAGAATCGGCCTCGATTTACAGAGCCAAACCAGGTTATTTCGGACGTCCGTGGCTTGCAAATACTAGTGAAGTTGTTTTCTACAATACTACGATTGAGACTTCGAATGCTCCAAGTTTTATAGGAAATTCCTTGATCATGCCTTTAGGCTGGCTGAATACATTGAGTGGCAATTCAAGTGGCATGCAAGAATTTGGAACTGTCGAGCTTTCAGGCGTAAACAATACTCCTATTCGTGCGTCTTGGGCGACGACTTTGACAACTCCAATCTTAAATGACGGAACGCCAATCACTACTTTCAATTTCACAAAAGGAACCGATAACTGGGATCCGTTTACTGAATTGATAGCTAATGATTTGGCCGTGGCTCCCTTCAATCCACAATCGTCGGCAACAATTTATACTTTTAAAAATACAGCTTTTGTTACAGGAATAAAAGCAGAAACTTCTGTAAAAATTTATAATTTAAGCGGAAAAATTGTAAAATCGCTGACGATAAACTCTGATACGAATTTCAATTTGAATGCAGGAATATGGATTGCCAAAATAAAATCTTCCGAAGGAACAAAATCTGTAAAAATTATTACGAGTAACTAATAAGTAACCAAATTATAATTTCTGTATGCGAAAGCCCGTAGATTCTAGCAATAGTTTCTGCGGGTTTTTCATTTTACGAATTTGATATTTATACATTGTGTATTTTAAACAACTATAAATTATGATTAATTAAAATTAAAAGCTAAATATTTGTTTATATCAGAAAAATAATTAATTTTACGTAATCGATTACATTTTATTTATTTCAAACAAAAACATATCAATTATGAAAACAAAATTATTTTTATCTATTTTGACAATGGTGCTTTCAACAAGCGCTTCAATCGCCCAAACAAAGACTTGGGACTTTGGAAATGACCGCACGACTTGGCCAGTTTCTTCAGGTACAGGAGTAAGCCAAACTGCAATTAGCAATCTCGGATTGTTCGCAAATGCTGAGGGTTCGACGGCAATTGCTAATTTTGGAGCAATAACTTCTGCGAATGCAACATTTCCTGACGGCTATGTAGGAACGCATCGTTTTCAATTAAATGGAGCTGGTTTTCCTACTGGAGCATTTTCAAACATGCCAGTACAGCGCTTTGTTTATTTTAATGTAAGCGGCGCCTGTACAGTGAAAGTTTGGTTTAAAACAGGAAGCAACGGTGCTTCAAGAACTGTTTATGTAACAAACGGTACTGCAACTTTAGGTTCTGCAACTACTAATTCAGGATCTAATACTGATTTTGCTGTGATAACTGCCGCTCATACTGGCGGTGCGGCTCAATTATATATTTATGGAGATACTGCATGCAATCTGTATAAAATTGAAGTTACAGGAACAACTGTTGTTGCTCCGGTTCCAGTATTGGCAACAGGTGATTTTCAACTTGCTTCTGCTGTAAAAGTTTATGCTTCAGGAAAACAAGTTTATATTTCTGATGTAATTTCAAACACGCAAATTGATGTTTATAATATGACTGGTGCTTTAGTTAAGTCAGTAAAAACAATTGCTAACACAAGTTTAGAGCTTTTGACTTCTGGACTTTATATCGTGAATGTGAAATCTCAAGAAGGGCAGAAGTCGACTAAAATTGCCGTTCAATAGTTAAAGATTTAAAACAGTTTTAGATAGTTAAATAGTTTAGGTTGTAATTACAGCAGGCGATAAGTCTGCTGTTTTTTTTATGTATAATTTACCGTAAAACCATTCTCAAATCAGTACAGTTAGTCTAATTTTATTTATTGGATAATCTATCCTACCATAAATAATATTATTGTTAATCGATTGCAAGTAATTATCTCATTTTAAATAATCACATTTACATATAATGTTTTGAATTTCAATTTATTATGTGTTTTTAAATAATATAATTTATTACATAAAAAAGCCTTCCTGATTAAAGGAAGGCTTTTTTAGCATTAGATTAAATGTTTATTTCTTAATAATCTTACGATCAAATGTTTCAGTACCAGTTTGGATTTTTACCATGTAAATTCCGCTGCTTAAGTCGCTGATATTGATTTTTTCATTGTTTCCATTGAAGATTTTAACTAATTGTCCTGTAAAGTTATAGATTGAAATTTTTTCTATTGTTCTTGAATCTGAAAAATTTACATTCAACTCGCTGTTTGCCGGATTTGGATATAGTAGCAATTTTGAATTGACAGCATTCTCTTTAATTCCCAATGGTAATGCATAAGCAGT
>Ga0247817_10000062_pt1 | contig 110952 bp, 93 predicted proteins | sample UWRJL212509R1_FD_178010 | JGI IMG/M metagenome (GOLD analysis project Ga0247817, IMG submission 178010) | Plant litter microbial communities from Arlington Agricultural Research Station in Wisconsin, United States - UWRJ-L212-509R-1 | ecosystem: Environmental > Terrestrial > Plant litter >... | reverse complement strand
CGGAACGGGTGTGAATTCTTACTTCTGGCGTACAACACAGCAACAAGAAATCGACCTTATCGAAGAACATGGCGACGAACTGGAAGCTTATGAGTTCAAGTGGAATAAAAAGGAGAAGGTACGCTTTCCGCAGACCTTCACTGACAATTATATCAACGCTAAGACACTGGCGATTTCACCTGATAACATTGAGGCGATTTTATTGTAGCGGATGGATATTTCGCTCAAAACAAGAGTTGTAAATTATACTAATTCTTTGTTAGTATATGATACCTTAGAGAATATATAGATTGTTTAATTTTAACCCGTTGGGTGAAATAGAATAGACATAAAAAAGAAGAATGCATATTGGGTTAATATACTGAAATTCAGTATATTGAAGTCGCCAAACAAGCCCCAATATGCATGTCAAAATTAGTGAAAAATTATCACAAAATTCTTGAAACACTTGAGTCTTTGAATATTGCTTCAATTGAACGTAAAGCTGGAAGAAGACCAAAGATGACTGACTTACAAGTAGTTGCATTAAGTTTAACAGCCGAGTATATGCGGACGCCGGTCAATAGATAGCGAAAATCTACTTTTTCAAATGATTCCTTTGGAACTCGGTCGACAATCTTTTGGAAAGAAGCCAATTTAATAAGCGCCGCCGAAAATTATTGGATTTTACTGAGCGATTACGAACGGGTTTAAGCCGTAATTTTATTGAATTTGAGGATTGTTTTATAATTGATTCAATGCCGTTAGAAATTTGTAAAATAGCAAGGCATAAAAGGGCTAAAATTTGTAAAGAAAACTTTGAAACTGCTCCTGAAAAGGGATTTTGTGCATCTCAAAATACCTGGTTCTATGGATATAAACTACATGCAGTATGCACAATGTCGGGCGTTTTTAGTTCAATTGACATTACCAAAGCCAATGTTCATGACATAGCATATTTAAAAGATGTTAAACTTCAACTATCTGATGCAGTGCTACTTGGTGATCGTGGATATATATCTAATCAACAGCAATTAGACTTATTTGAATCAGTTAATATTCGCTTGGAAACACCGATGAGAAGTAATCGCGCGGCGACCGTCAGAAGAAATATAAAAAACGGGCATATGTCTTCAGAAAAACTAGAAAAAGAATAGAAACGCTTTTTTCTCAATTATGTGATCAGTTTATGATCAGGAGAAATTACGCTAAAAGTTTTGATGGTTTTAGAACAAGAATTCTTGCAAAAATTACTGCTTTAACTTCGATTCAATATATTAATAAATACTTACTGAATAGAAGCACAAATAACATCAAAATTCAAATCACATAATTTCACCCAACGGGTTATTTTATTCTTCATAAGCTCCGAAGCCTCTTAAATTGCTGTGCTCAGGAAGACGATATTCTTTGGCAGTGGTCTGCTGTGCCTGGTCCATATTGTTATCCAGGATGTTCTTAACGACACTGTAACTGAACTTGTAACCCGTCAGGGCACGCTTGCATGCATTTTCCATGCGAACGGCACCGTAGGCTTTTATCAGGCGAAGAAGTCCCAGACAGGATGAGTAAGACTGGTCAATGATCAGCTTGCTATCCATCACTTTTTTTAAAAGTTCGTACGTGCAGGGGCCATTCTCGGCCGCTTTTTTTAGATAATATTCCGGATCCCATCCCTGTTGTCTTGATATAGCCTGATGAGCATCAGGCATATATTCTTTGATCGTTGTATGTCCATGACTTTTATAGCTTCTGCTATGCAGGGCAATCCGCTGGTTGTCATGGCGGCCGCCGCGCGGTAAATCTCAACGGTATCTTCGCAGTAGGCGATACGAACTTCTTTGCCGATGTAGCGGAACGGGACGCTGTAAAAGTGCCAGTCTTCACCGATCACTACGTGATAGTTCTTTTGGACTTTTGCTTTTGTGTAATGCCGGATCTGATACGGCGATTCGGGTAAAGGCTGTAAATGCTGAGCTTCCTGGCCTGTGAATAATTCCAGGCGGCTGAATGTTTTCTTCTGGAAATTCATCTGGTGATGCAGTGCCAGCTTCTCTTTAATTGCCAGATTCAGCTCAGCCAGATTGTGGAATGTATGATTACGAAGGTGGGCGTAAACACGTCTGTAAGTGATCTTGACAAAGTTTTCTACCGGAGCTTTATCTTTGGGCTTGTAGGGACGGGAGGCATATAAAGCGATATGATTATGATTAGCCCATTGTTCAAGCATATCTGTAAAAACAGGCCGCGTCGGCGGTCCGATCGTACCGTGAGCTCCGTGACACCCACTGCCGCGCGGCGGACCGTTTCATGTTATCGGATTTGGCTCCAAGTGGTACGCCACCAAAATAATCCAATGCATTGTTCAAGGCTTTTACTACCTGGACAAGTTTCATATTGGGTAAAGCTTCTACGTAACCATACCCGCTAAAAGGCAGCACGGCAACCAATACCGGACACCCGACCAACTCACCGGTTGATGGATCGACATAGTAGAGCTGGTCACCCGCAAAATCCACCTGCATCATCCTGGCCGGTTGATGTTCAAAATGCATGACCGCTTTGGTCACCCTGATATGATCCTGCAAAAGTTTACAGAACCTGGAATATTGAAGACCGCTTGGATTTTCCCTGATATACTCTTCCCACAGCAGCAGCCTGGTTACGCCGGTCCGCTTCAATTCATGCGTAAAATATTCGATCAGGCTGTAAAAATGGACTTTTCGGGGATCAGTATCCTCCGGTACGTCATCTCTGACAAGATCGATCAGACGCTCTAGCTCTTTATCATTCGCCTGCAAAAGCTCGCTGAATCCAAGTCCGGTCTGCAAGAACTTCTGCTGGTAAAGGCCAATGGTTTTCCGTGATACTTTTACTTCCTTTTCAAAGTTGCGAATAGATACCCCCCGTTCCAGGAAAATAAGTATCTGTCTTAATTTATGCATGCTCACAAGTTTATTTGCCATTCCATAAGGGGTTAGGTAATCCTGAACCAAACTTATAGTAATGGACGGTTAAACTCTGCTTGGTGGCGTACTTTGTGCAGGAATAAGTGGCGTAGTTTCGAGAGGAATATCTATTTTTAACAGATTTTCATTCCCAAAACACCCGAATTATTCACCAGAATACTGGCGTAGTTTGCGCAGGAATAATTGGCGTCATTTCACAGGAACTATGGCGTAGTATGGAGAGGAATATCCAATACACTCCTTAAACTGGCTGGCCTGGCACAGGAAACCATTTCTGTGACTGATAACACTGGAAAAGTAAAATTTAAGGCAAAAAATCCGGACGCGCTGCCAACGCTGGTAAAGCTTACTCCCGAGGGAATGAATGCCAACCAATTTTATCAAATGATTGTGCGAGTAAATACAAACAATTACGATCTGGTACAAAAAGCAAAAGAAGAAGGGATCAGATACGAAACCGAGAATCTTCTGTTTTTCATGAAGGAAGATTACAACATTACCAAGCTAGACAAGAAAGCGATCATCAATATGCGAACCGATATGAATCCAGATTATGCTAATAACTATGGCGCTATATCATGGTTTGCAGACTTGTGTGAAGAAACTGACTCGAATAATCGACCCACCGCAACATCAGCTTTTATACGTCAAAAACTAAATAGTCTTTCTGCAAATGGCAAGTGGCAACTTATTTACGACACAATTCGTGAAATCGATAACGAACGTGTAATTAAAGCTTTTGGTAATGAAACCAGAAAATATTTTCAGAAAAGCAATCTACCTAAACTCAGCAAAGAGAATGTAGAAAAACTGATTACTAAACCAGAAACTATTCCCGCGTTCGAGATAATTTTCTCATTAGCCGATCACGCGAAAGACAAAAGCAATGTGAATGGTGAATATTCACTCGGTGCTATTGCCGCACAGAATGCGTTGGAAAATCTATCGGCAGACGGAAAATGGGAAGCACTGCAGGCAGAAATTATTCGGATTTATAAAAATATTAAAAAATAGTAAAAAAGTTCGTGGGCGATTGTACAGATAGCCCGGATTAGTGAGGTCATTGCTCACAGTAACAAGACAGGATAATCTCATCACCACTACACATCTACTGTGTATAGTAAATGAGATAGTGGGGCAAATGAACATCTGTAGTCTGATAAACTCTTATGAAGGAGGTGTAACCAGTGCTTGCATCCCAGGATGCTTCTAAAAGTATTGCTTTACTTCGATCTGATAAGTCTCAAAAAACGAAGGGAGTTAGTGAAGTCAGGCCGGCGTAGAATTAAATGAGTTAACGCTTATGGATTAAAGCTGTAAGATGGGATCATTGTATAAAATATCGGAGAAGGAACTTCTATCTGCAAGAAATAGCATTTTCAAAGAGGCAGGCATTCCGGCTCTTGAAAAAAATGGATTTGTTAAATCTCCGTTTAAAACTGCATAGTTTGGACAGTATTATAGTAGTATTGAAGGGTATCCTTTTGACTTTTGTAGGTTGGCAGCAGGTAAGTATTTGGAGATGATTAGGGTCTACATTGTCAACGGGGATAAATACATACAAATATTTTTGAACTTGAAACAAAATTGGAATCCTTATCAAATTTGAAAGATTGTGAAGGAACTCAGTACGGAATACCGCCAAATAGTTTAACTAAAATGAGGCTTAGAGGTGATGACTACAAGGGGCCACCTTTGTTTTATATGTTTGTGTTACCTGAATATAAAGTCGGTAGATTTTTAAGTAAAGGTGGATACGAGAAAGAACTAACAAAATTAAATGCCTTAGTCAAAAAAGATATGACTAATATTGATTTGTTTGTAAAAAGATGGCAGGAACTTCATAAGCCATACAAAACAGATTTTGAAGGGAATATAGTAATTTGAGAAACCAGATATAAATTTTATTAAGTCTTAAAAGAAGATAATTCTGCTGAACGTAATTCAAATATATGGAAATGAAAATATTTGAGATATTTATTTGTAGTGGAATGATTAGAGACGAACCTTCTCCAGAATTACGGGCGATTAAGTTAGCAAAATGGACATTATCCTTCCTGTATACCGCCATTTATTTTGTGATTTTGAGATTATTATGGTTTTTTTTTGAAGTTAAAGTTGGGGAAGTAATATATTATTTGTTATTGTTCTCAACAGTTTTTTTTTCATGGAGTACTTTAAATAATTATTACTTTAACAAACTTATTAAAGCGAAAAAAACAGTCAATAATAGCTACTCTAAAAAATCAATTAAAATTTGTGGGTGGGTTGGAGTATTTATTGCCTTTATCGCCCCAATCTGTCTGTTTATAGTCGCAATTCCCTTAATTAGCAATTACAAAAATTGGTAAGTATAAAGCAGTGATAACTTTGCATCAAAAATGCTGGTGGGTTGTTCGAAATAATACTTGTAGACTGTCTCAAAAAACGAACTATACATTCGCAACAATTATAACTACATAAACTTCATGGAACCCTCAATTCTTGATAGTCTTAATTTACCGGGTATTTTTAGTGATTATGTTATTACACAGATTCTGGATCGAGTACGAAAGGCAGTTGGTCGCAAGAAGGTTAATGAAAGCTTGGAGAGCGATTCAAACGCCTCTATTCTTCTTCAGACTCACTTTAATGAAGTATTAAATTGGTCAAGTAATATCCAATTTTACGGTCTAAATAAGGCTCATAAAACTGACGAAGTAACGCTCGAGCTGTCGATATCGTCAAAAGTTCGAAGAGTTGATGGTAACAGAAAAACGGAAGCCAGTAGTGAACTTACCGAAGATGAATTATTAAGCAGCAATGAAAATTTCTTGATTCTTGGAGATCCAGGTGCTGGAAAAACTACGACATTAAAGAGGTTGGCACGGAAAATATTAAAGCAGGATTCGTTCAAAAAATATGATAAATTCCCACTTTTAGTAAGACTAAAGGACTTAACGGTAGGAGATAGTTTGTATAGAAGCATATGCCATATTGTTGGGATCCAGTACGAAGTAAGAAAAATGGAACGGTACATTAATTTTATTGACGACGGAAACAATCACCGAACCCAAACATTGTATTATAATCAGTATTTCATCGATGATATCCCATTAGACATAGCAATTCCTAATTTTTTTGAACATGTAAGGGTTACACTTATACTCGATGGAATCGATGAAATCAATAACGATATCAAAGATGACATCTTAAAAGAGATCCAATCTCTTTCAGCTAAAAAAACTAAAAATTCTCAAATTTTAACTACTTGTAGGTCAGTAGATTATTATAAAACTTTGATAGGGTTTTCTGTCTGTGAAATAAGCCCGCTGTCAGATTCGCAAATCAAAGAAATTGCGGCCTACTGGACAAGTGATACAAAACTATTCTTTGAAACCTTGGATAATGCGTCCTATAAGGATTTGGCCGACCGGCCATTGTTTCTAGGAAATCTACTTCTATTATTTAACAAAGAACGTGATCTGCCTGATCGTCCAAAAGAGGTATATCAGAAAATCATATATCTCGTTATGAAGGATTGGGACTATGACAGAACAATTGTTAGAAAGTCAAAATACTCACAATTTGACACGCAGCGTAAAATAGAGTTCTTAGAGCAATTATCATATTACTTAACTTACAAAATTAAAACGACAGTCTTCGGTTATGAAGCGCTCTCGCAGGTATATCGTCAGATTCATTCCAATTTTAAGTTGCCGATATCAGAGATGGACCTGGTAATCCAAGAAATTGAATCACATAGTGGAATAATTATTAAGTTTTATGGAAACAAGTATGAGTTTTGTCATTTGTCGCTCCAGGAATTTCTATGCGCATCTTTTTTAGCAAAATTGCAACTTAACCATAAAGTTGTTAGCGAATATCTTTTTGAATACCCCGCGCCATTAGCAATTGCCGCTTCAATTGCAGGTGATCCCGGAAATTTTGTAGCAAATGTTGTGTTAAAAGCGTTCACAACTTTACCACTTACGCAAGGCGATGTAAGCAAGGGAACTATGCATTTCAAAATATTTATCTCTAGAATTATCCTTGAGCGTCCATACTTCACTAGCGATAGCAAAGAGTTAGGATACGCCATTCTTTTTCTCTGTTTTTACTTTTATACACCCTTATCCGTCTACATCGATCAGTTACTTCGCCAACAAGCGGTTAGAATTTGTCTTTCAGAAGCACTTGGCCAGTACAAACCAACTAGCCAGAAGACAATTGAGTGGATATTTGTAAAGCTCAACAGCAATTTGAAAATTGTCGATCTTGGTATTAAAATGCCAGTTGACGGAAAAATTCCAAAAAGTATGATAAAGTCTCTATACATAGAGTTTCCTAGTCAACTGTATCACTATTCAGAATATAGGTAATGTAAATTATTTTAATTTCATTCACATAGATTACAGAAGCGAAATAATGACGATATAACCAAAGAAAAATGATATTGGCAGATACCTATATGGACATCTTCACCTTTAAAAACAGTCTCAAAAAACGAACTGAAACTTAAAGTGACAGGCTGTCACTTGTAACGATTGTCTAAAAAGGCGCAATTAAATTCGGTTGTCGGGAATACTACATTTCAGATTACAATCTTAAAAAACGAACTCAATTCGGTTGTCGCAAATACTACATTTCAGGTAAAAGTCTCAGAAAACGAACAAGCTTATGAATCCTAGGGAATATTACAAGAAGAGTAAAAATGGTCTTAGCTATGCTACTTTGAATACCACTATTTATGAATTGTTATTGGGGCAGGAAATTAGACTTGCGAATGAAGTCCGGAGCAACATGCAGAGAAATCTGATTGTTAAAACACCACTACATAATAGCGTTCATGAACTTACAAGCAATCATTATTTTATTGAAATGGAGTCCGAAGACGTTGATGGTATAGTGGACTTTCTCTTTGACCTCGAAGCGAAATCTATCAACCTTGAAGGGGAAGCAACTCCTAAGACCGCGCTATATTCGTCTCTCGTAGATTCTTGGTCTAAGATGAGACAAAATTTCTATAACAAGTAATAGGAGAAGAAACGGAATTAAAGTATTATTCTCAAAAAACGAAGTAATGGGCAAACCTAAAAATTAGTTTTAATTCCAACGAGCCTAAAAAGTTTTATTCTACACTGAAGCCCATTTCTTGTAATATAGTGCAAAAATCAAACAACATAAAGATAACATACAAGTAACAAGTAAGTAACCATTAATTTATATTTTGCGTCACAAATATCATTTAATGGTTACTTACGGTGAAAAGATTTTGCCTTTCAATTGTGTTATTTTTAATAGCGAGTTTTGTCTCTTGTACAAAAGATAAAATTGATATTAATTATGACCAAGACCGTGATCTTTCTGTCGCGGCAGTTAAAGCTGGGTTCAAAAAACCCGCTTCTGTGACTACCAATTCACGGATATTGAATGATAGGTTTGGAGAGCTCGAGCCTATATGGGAATTGGCCAAAGAGGAGAAAACTAGCGCTGGAAATAAATGTCTTGAAGTTCCCTTAAAGTACCCTAATGAGATTAGACAAATCTCCAACTTAGGAAAAGATGGCGCAGAAGACTTACAAATAAACCCTCCAAAACTCTGTATGGTCGTTTATTTACAGAATGGCGAAAGAGTTACAACAATCAAAGAAATTAATCCTAGTATTGAATATAATCGCAAGTACAGAGGCCGTATTATCAAGGAAAGTTTCAGTGGAAATTTATTTGTTTGGAGTTGGAGTGGAGAGTTAATTGGAGGAAGCTTTTATGAAAATGGTAAAAGGCTTGGGTCAATATCACCAATAAAATCAAATGAAAGCTTACGTATAGAAGGTGTTGTTTGTGACACTTATACCACTTGCTCTTGGTACGCTACTTGCAATGAGAACGGGACCAATGAATTCATTTACTATTCGACAACGACTTTCAGCTCTGGATCCTCCTGCTTTCCTCCAGGCAACAATAATCATGGCGGTGGAGTGTGGGGTTGTACATCTTGGGAGAAAACAAGTAGCAATTCGTATACGCAGTGTTACAATACACCTGATCCGGAGGAACCGGAGGGGCCAGGTGATGGAGAAGGTTCTGGACCGAGTGAAGTAGATACCTTTCAAGGCTTTCCGCAAAATCCCATTAACAATCAAAAATTTACTTATACCAACCCAAGCGGAAATAGGACAACTTTCACTTACAATAGTGAATTTAAACTATGGATGTTGCCTGAAGTAACTTTTTTGCTTGCCCGAGGTGGACAGGTTAATCTCAATGCACCTCTTCCGCCTAGTTATAATGGTCAAGTATTAGCCGCCATTGCGGCAGTCGCTTTACCAGAACCGACACCTGTGGGTGAAATTGTTCTTGCAGGTGCAGCAGTAGTAGTGACATCTATGTATATTTATGATCAATTTGTATTTGCCAATTATCTGAGGGAGCATCCTCATTTGGGTAAATGTATAAATGAATATGTAAATTGTAGAAGTGAATGGGCTTTTATTACGCCGTGTGACGACTGCTTAAATAAGTGTAGAGCGCAAGGATCGTGGGATTATAACCTATGCCCAAATTAATTTTCTTAAACTGCTAATTAATGAAAGATATAGAAAATAAGCTTAGTAATTTAAAAGTTGATCTATATACAAGCGACTTTGTTGATGCGGAAGAAAAAATTAGAAAATTTAGATCTGAACATTCTTCAATATCTCTCAATCCTTATATCGAAGGACAGCTTACTTTGCTGTTAGTTGAAAGCTATTCGATTTCCGGGCGATTGTCCGAAGCGTTAGATTTGAGTATTAATTTACAGAAGTCGAATGATATCTCGGATAACATTCGCTTGCTTCTAACTCTTATTATTGTACAAACATTAGCAGACCTGGGGAGGGTTAGTGAAATAAACGCGGTTATTGAGACATCATTAGATGACGAGCGTTATCTAAAACTATTAAATGGTTGGATGTTTTTAGATATTTTATCTTTTTACACGTTTCATTCCGAAAATTCATTCGAAAAACAATTAAAAATTATAGAAGACCATCTCGGGATTGCCCTTGACAGGAATAACATTGGTAACTCCATAGGTTCTACAAGGCGTTCATGGCTATCAGAAAAAAAGACCCTGAATGATATCCGGTCATCTATATCAATTTTAAGCATGGAAGATTATAAAACGTCAATTTTTGAATTTATTTCTATCTCTAAGTTCAAACCACACATTTTAGAAGCGGAACGTCTTATAGGTTCTTTATAATGATATATTGTTAATAGCTGTTTAAATTCTGACGCTGCGATTCTATTACAATACAAAGGACACACTACCTTTAATCTGTCAGTTTGCCTAACAAAGCATTTAAGTAAAGTGAATAGAAAGCCATATTTGATTGAAGTACAGGTCGTGCGAGAAAAGATTGATGATTTTAATGAATATCCATTCGATATACCTGCAATCAAAAACCTTTCTTCGATACGGTTTCACGAAGATGTGACTTTCTTTGTGGGGGAAAACGGTACCGGTAAGTCGACTTTGATAGAGGCGATTGCTTTAAGTCTGGGGTTCGGGCCTGAGGGAGGCACACGTAATGTGCAATTTACGACGCATAGTAATACGTCGAAACTTGTTGATCATCTCAGATTAATCCGAAGCTATAAATCACCTGATGACTATTACTTTTTGCGTACAGAAAGTTTCTACAATGTAGCAACATACATGGAGCAGACAAATTATCTCGAAGGATATGGTGGCTCTCCGCATACCAAGTCACATGGAGAATCTATCTTGGCAGTGTTAACAAAAAAGTTGCAGGGGAACGGGCTTTACATATTTGATGAACCAGAAGCAGCGCTATCACCAGCACGACAATTGACTGCTTTGGCTGCTATTAATCAATTAGTTCAAAAAAAATCACAGTTGATAATTGCCACCCACTCACCTATATTATTGGCATACCCTAATGCAATTATCTTTCAATTAGACGAAAGTGGAATTAGGGAAGTTTCTTATCAAGATACACCTCAATATCAAATTACGAAAGGTTTTTTGAATGATTATGAGCGCATGGTAAATATATTGCTAGAAGGCTGATGAAAATGAATTATAGGGGGACCGCCAACATTAGTACAAGATCTCTCATTAAATCTGATTTTATGGAGTGCATGAAAAAGTGTGGAGCAATTGATTCTTTGATAACTTAACTGTTGGAACCTACTTCATTTATCGGGGAGTCTGGCAGAATGTGAGAAACCGGCAGACAGGGAAGCATTGTTAAAAACATACTGGTTACATCTACCCACAGCTAGAAATATATCAATATGCTCGGAGAATATGACTTTTTAGAAAAAATAAACCCTTAAGCCTTCAATCTAGATGAAATTTTCAAAGATGGTGCTGAGATTTAAATACAGCTGATCTACTCCCCGTCAATTTTGCTACGCGAAACCCGCGGTACTTTTGGTTCTTACTTTTAATTTAACCCATCAGTCTCAAAAAACGAAGTTATTCGATATGAAAAAGTTTATTCTGCTTTTCTTGCTGTTTGCAATTTTGAGCTGCCAAGAAAAACCAGCATCAGAGAAAAAAGAGTCTAACACAGAGGATTTAAACCTTCCACCTCCACCACGGGCAATTGATGAGAACAATCTAATTGGGTTTGCATGTTATATGGCTGGCGAAAGATCAGAAGTCGTTAAAAATTTTTCAACACTTTTGAAACAAAAGAAATATCGAATTTTAAGAGAAAAGCTTACTAGCACTTTCCCTGCCGAAAAATACATGGCAACAATTTTATGTGAAAAGCTTTTATATAAACATTTATTGAAGATTACCGAACAAGAATTAATTCAAATTCAAAACAACAAATTAAGTTCAGATACATTGACTATTTGTTCTGGGTGTACGAACGAGGATGATTTGACATTGAAAGAAATGTTTTCACCTTCGAAAAATTATTTATCTGCTCAGCTTAACGAATGGTTCGAACAGGTAATTGAATGACTGTTGCTAATTGAGGCTTTGTATATACGACGGGCCGAAGCCCTTCAGACTAAATTTCTAATCATACCCACATTAGCATTCAAGTGGGAAGATTTCAAGTGTTTATTCATAAAAAGTCTCAAAAAACGATTGTGTTATTTAAAATATGGACTATTTAGGTGAGATTGAATCGATAATTTTGGATTTGGGTTCAGGTTCACCGGAATTGGCCGGCCGATTAAATGAACGTTTTAAATATTCTTCTACTGGCAGCGAATTATTATTAGGTTGCGTTAGTTTTTTGCTGCAAATCCAGCCGGAGGTAGATCTAAAAATTGCAAATAAGATTTTTAACCTAAAAAGGTTTTGTAATCAGATCGGTCTTTATCCTATTGGAAATTAAGGTTAATGTTTGTCTCAGAAAACGAACATATTATAAGTTTCATAATAAAGTTAGTTTAAAGGCTAAGTGGTTTTTTAAACGAGGACTTCATTGCGAAGCAAGCGGTAGCTGTAAGGTAACCTGAAAATCTCTAAGACCTATTCACCAAAAGCATCTGACCTTCGATTCACCATAATGATAGTTTTGCTTTGATAAATCCTTCTTTTTAGTTAATTTTATTGTGAGTATTTGCAATACAAAGAACTTGGTGAGCAGATCGAGAGTAAAGTTTAAATAGTGTCTTAACTTATTGACAAACAATATTTTATAAGATGTTTCAGTTCTCCTAGGGACCAGAGTTTTTTCAATCGAGATAGGTCAGATGTTATAAAATATTCTGAGCGTTTACATTATCAACGTTTCCAATTGCCAAAATATTTGTACGTTCCGAAACCGTCTTTTTTCTAAATTTGTAAGCGAAATACAGAGGGGGATTTTGAAATATTCTTCGCTTTGGAATTTAGAGATCATTCCAAAGTCAAAGGTCACCTGGTAGTGTAAACTGTAATTCGCCATTATTTAGGATATTGATTTCAACGGATCCCGAATGTATTTATTAAATCCGTTATGCATGGATTTATAGATTTATTAACTTTGTCATAATAAAGAATTGTGTGCAAGAAAATCAAGCATGTTTAAACAGGAGTTTTTTATACGTATAAAAGCGTAAATCGTGGAGTCTGGCAATTGTTTGTTTTTAATTGCCTAATTATGAGTGTATTGTGAGGTAGGTTCGAATCCCTCCGCTTCCACCTGAGTACGTTTTGAAAAGATAAAAAAACCCTGTTTAAATCATTTAAACAGGGTTTTTCATTTGGCTTACTTAGAGAATTCGATGCGTGTTGCCACTACAATACGGAAATCTAGATCATATAAAATCGGACGGTGCAATTATGGTCAAATGGCTTATTATCAAATAGACACGCTAAAATAAACCAATTTTGTTAAGTGGTCAGTCGGCCACGGAATCCTATGGTCAACGTATCCGAAATCTCCAAACAGCGAACAAAACAACAGTTAATTAAAAGCTGATAGTCAAGTAGTTTATGTTTTTTTATAAAGTTTTGTCGTAGTAATTATTAAAAGGAAGCAACGCATCAGATACCAGGCCGAGTGGAAGAACAATCATGGCATTTGGAATCATTGAAAAGTGGCCTCTTGGTAAGTGAAATCAGTATTATGTTCCAACATCTTGAAAACGCTTTTGTAAGGTTAATAATCACTGATAACGGAATTGGTATGCCGGTTGAAAGTGACTGGCATCATTCGGAATCAACCGGATTTTCACTGATTTCAATGCTGGCCTCTCAGATTGATGCTGAATTAAAAATATATTCTGAAAAGGGATTAAGCGTTTCAGTTCACTTTCAACCAAGTTGATTATTTTGGACTTACATGAAACTATCGCCAGCAATGGCACTCGCGATAGTTTTGCAACAATGTTGTCGGCTTGGTGGATTCAGATATTAATTGTCCCTGATAGTAAGTAGATAGAATTTTGCAAGAATATTTTGCTTTTATATTTAAATTAAAAACCCCAGAAATTTTTCTGGGGTTAAACAAACAAAGAACCGATCACTATGATTTAATAAAATCTAAAAGATCTTTATTAATTGTCGCAGCTTCTGTGGTTGGCATTCCGTGGGGAAATCCGGGATAGGAGATGAGTTTTCCGTTTTTCAAAAGTTTTACAGCCTTAAGTGCTGAATTTTCGAAGGGTACGATCTGATCATCTTCGCCATGCAAAACGAGTACAGGAATATCCACAGCTTTTAGACTTTCGGTCAAATCTGTTTCTGAAAAAGCCTTGATTCCTTCATAATGCGCTTTTATTCCACCCATCATGGCCTGACGCCACCAGTTATCCTGAGTTCCCTGTGATATTTTTGCTCCTTCGCGGTTGTAGCCATAAAATGCAATTGGGAAATCGTGAAAATATTGCGCACGTTTTGTTGCAGTCCCTTCTCGGATTTCATCGAAAACAGACATCGGAACTCCTTCTGGGTTGCTGGCAGTTTTTAACATTAGCGGCGTGATAGCACTAATAAGTACAACTTTGGCAACGCGGCCTTTGCCATACTTCGCAGCGTAGTGAATTGCTTCACCGCCGCCAGTCGAGTGGCCAACATGTATAGCATTTTTCAAATCCAGTGCTTTTGTTAGCTCGGCAACGTCAGCCGCATACATATCCATGTTATGTCCCTCGGAAACCTGGGATGACCTTCCGTGTCCTCTACGGTCATGGGCGATTACGCGGTATCCCTGACTTAAAAAAAACATCATTTGTCCATCCCAATCATCACCGGATAATGGCCACCCATGATGAAAGACAATCGGCTGCCCTGTTCCCCAATCCTTGTAATAAATTTCGGTACCGTCTTTTACTGTAATTTTTGGCATAATCTAGAATTTAAATGGTTTATTTATGATTTAAGATATTAAAAACCAAAGCTGCGTAATCTCTTAATATCTTTCAATTGATAGATTACGGGAAGCTCTGTATAAATAATCGAATCCCAATTTGACGCTTGCTGATTGACTTAGATTATTATTATCCTTAGATGTCTTTTTAACTTCTATTTTTGGATGCTTTTTTAGAAATCTATTAAATGAATTAGAAGATTTTTAACTTGAAATAACACACTTTTGCATGAAATTAAATTAATCTACCTATTGGGTAATAGAAGGTTCTTTAATTTTGAAAGTCCAATTCATCATGAGAAAAGAGACAATTACGTGTGAGCCATTGTTCCATTCAATTTATACCCCTTTGAAAACTAACTTTGTAAAGAAAGCTGGGTCGATGACAAAAGTGCCCCACTTTTCATCATATTTGGCGGTTGGTCGCACCTTTATAATCTCTTCCAGTGATTTACCTTGTTGTTTCAAAGTTTTTATGTTTTCATAAACATGGATCAGCATATCTCGATATTCAATAAGGTGGTTTCGGGATCCTACCGATCCATGGCCAGGAATTATGATAGTATCATTAGTTGTTTTTTTGATATTATGATTGGCAGCTTCAATCATACCCTTAATGTTCCCGCCTGTATTATAGTCAATAAACGGATAATGACCATTCCACCAGGTATCCCCAACGTGTAATACATTGGCAGTCGGAAAAAATACAGAGATGTCACTATCGGTATGGGCTGGCTCATAGTGGTGCATTTGAATATTTTCTCCGTTAAAGGTCATTGATTCCTTGTCACTAAAAGTTTTCTTAGGTAATGCTCCCTTTGGAGATGGAGGGAAAGTATAATTCCAATCTTCTACCCTAATGGTTTTTGACATATTTTTGAGGGTATTGACATGTGCAACGATTGATGCTCCCTTTCCGTGTAACCAAAGATTTCCATCTACATGATCAAAATGCCAATGCGTATTAATGAGAAATTTTAATTGTGAATTCCCTAAACTCGCCAATGCCTCAGACATATTGGTTTTCGATACCCCGATACCGCCATCAACCATTAGTTTTCCTTCTTTTCCATTAAGCACTAATACGTTTCCGCCAGAGCCTTCCAGAACGGACAGATTTCCCCGAAGACGGGTGACGTTTATTTTTGCGGTAGCAGCAGCCTTTTTAATAATATTAACCGGGCTTTCTTGGGCAAATAGTGAATGAGGGGAAATCAACAACCCTACTGATAGAAGACCTGCCGACTCAATAAATTTTCTGCGATCAAATTGAATGGATTCCATATAATATAAGTTGTTTTATTCGTTGTAACTCTAAACTTTTAAAGAGCAATCTTTTAAGAGAAACGTACTGGTTATGACCATTTTAAGCGAATGATGAAACCATATCGTAATTGAGGGTTATTTCAAATTGTTGAAGGCTGAAAGTCTACATAAGAATTGGCCAATAGCTGCATTGGACAGCCAAAATAACCACCTCTGCTTTATTCGTCAATGAAAACATGCTTTCTCATGAGCTAAAGTTTCCTATCTGCCAAAATTAGAATAACTATCAGGTTTGTTCAATGTCAAATCCATAGGTTCAAATGTATATTAGTTTTGAAATGAACAAAAAAAGAATGCAGTTTAATGGCCAAGGCATTTTAGAGTGTTGGCTGTGTATCAATTATCATGGAGAGCGATAGGTCGGCCTGATATTGCTTAGCTCTGACCAGCTTTCTTACATAAGTTTTTCTGCAAATTCGCTATAATTCTTGTCGTTCAGTTCAGATGCCTTTAAAAAATGATCAAAACAAACCGGGATTTATAACGTCTATTAGTATACGATCATCCCTTCTGGGAAGGTTGACAAGTGCTGGCTCCATTTGCTTCTACTCCGAATCCAGTTCCGCAGTTTCTGTCTGGGACAGATTCCTTGTAGCTAATTGTTAAAGAATAGTTTCGATCAGGATTATAACTGAAATCGTGGACAGCGCAGAGATTTGAAGTAAGCCGGCTTCGCTGATAAAAACAGCAGATTCCTTCTGCGCCTCAACCCCATTGATCGTAATTACTCCTTCAAGTACATAAATCAATACGCCGTTTCTCCTGTTGTTTAATTGGTAGTTATAAGGCCGTTCTATTTGAACATCTATCTGATAGATCCATACTTCCTGATGGATTGATAAGGAATTTGCAGTCCCGTTAGGGGAGACCAGCAGGTTCTCGTTTGAATTTTCAGTAATTTGACCGCGTCTCAATACTTGCACCGATGGATTAAGATCAGGCTGGGAAGGAGCAACCCAGATCTGCAAATGCCGCGCATTTTCAGTTTCCGATACATTGCCACCTTCATGATATAAACCTTTCCCACTACTGAGCAGCTGCACATCCCCGGTTTGGTATTCTTCATGTGCACCAAGGGTATCCCGGTGTGACTCAGTGCCGGAAATCATTAGCGTGACAATCTCAACGTTTTTATGCGGATGCATACCCAAGTGACTTTTGGGATAAAGAATATCGTCGTTAAAGACATAGAGAGCCCCGAAGCTTTGTGGTAGAATAGTGCTGGCCATTCCATTGCTGAACAGGGTACGGCCTTCAAATACTTCATTCTTCATTTGACCGCGGTCTTCGGGTTTCAATAATTGGATTTTCATATAATTTAAAAGTTGCGGTCATTAGCATAATTGCAAAAATCAGCATCAGTTTTTATCCCTTTTCCTTTACATTAATTGCAGTTGCTGAACTTAATAATGTGCAGAGCCGCAAAAGAATAGCACCGATACGTTTACCGCGCGACTATATCTTTGCAAAGAGATCATTAAATATTTCGCTGCTTGATGGATGCGTATAAATCGTATCGCGCAAGACCTTATAGTCCAGTCCGGCCTGTATTGCAAGTTGAACAAGGTTAATTAGTTCACTGGAATTTACGCAAAGCAACGTGCAGCCAAGTATCTTGTTGGTATCCGCATCGACAATGGCTTTCAGTGCGCCTTCTGTCTGTTTCAGGATTTGTGCCCTGGTACTGGATGCTGCTGGTAAACTTGCAACTTTGATCCGGTATCCCTGCTCAATTGCCTCATGTTCCCTAAGTCCTACCTGTGCCAGCGGAGGAGTAATAAACATGGCTGATGCTATGTGTTTTCGATCAAGAACGGTATGGGGTTCATAGTCGAAAAACTGACTTCGTATAATACGGAAATCATCCAGCGATATGTAAGTAAACTGAGGTCCGCCATTTACGTCGCCAATGGCCCAGATGTTTTCAGCGGTCGTCTGTAAATGCTCGTTTACCTGGATGTAACCTTTATCATCCAATTTTACCCCGGCAGAAGAGAGGTTCAAACCGTCTGTGACCGGCTGACGGCCTGTGGCAACTAGTATAACCGACGCCGATACTTCTTTTTGTATTTCTTCCTGATGATAGATAACCGTATCTCTTACCACACCTGGGATGATTTGGTCAATCCGGGTGTTTTGTTCTATTCTGATGCCTTTTGCTGTTAAAATGGTATGAATGGCGTCGGCGATATCCCGGTCTTCATTCCGTAAAAACGTAGCTGAGCGGTCCAATAAAGTCACCTTTGAACCGAACTGCGCATACATGCTCGCGAATTCCAGCGCAATGTAACCCGCGCCAATGATCACAAGTTCCTCAGGTAATTTTGTCTGCTCAATAAGGGTCGTGCTTGTGAAAATCCGCTGGCTTTGCTCTATTCCTGAAATTGCAGGAATAGTAGGCCTTGCACCGGTATTGATTATTATCTTTTTAGCGTCGATAATAACCTCTTCGCCTGATTCTTTAAGACGAACCATCACCTGATTGGGCGAAACAAATGATGCCGTGCCCGTTATAACAGTTGCTCCGGGCAGCAGGTCAACCGCGTCAAAGTTGCGCTGGCGAAGGGAAGAAACCAATCGGTTTTTTTCGGTAATCGCTTCCTTATAAGGTACATGGCTTTCCGCGCTGTGGACGAGTGATTTGGTCGGGATGCAGGCGATATTGATACATGTTCCGCCATACATGAGTGGTGACTGTTCCACCACTGCTACCTGCCAACCTTCTTTGGCCATATACGCTGCAAGCGTTTTGCCACCTTTCCCGAAACCGATAATCAGGGCATCATAACTTTTTTGGATTGTTTTCATAAGGTTAAGGTAAGATTTACGCCGGGTTGTTGTATATTAATTCACCTAAATTGAGCTCAAGTTCCCCGTTCTGCTGCAAGCCTTTTCCAAACAAAGCTTTAATCCGCGCAATGGCTTCGGGCCGTTGGAGAGATGCAAAAAACTTTACCTGGGTATCAATAATGTCTTCATTTTTTGGAATACTAGCCCTCTCATTCATAATTAATTTAATGGAGGCAATAGCCTGCTTGTCGAAAGATGCGATCCGCCTTGCCATGTGGTCAACAAATACGTCCAGCTGCGCATCCGGAATGGCACGGTTTACCCAGCCATATGCAGCAGCTGTATCTGCATCGTAGTCCTGGCCACTCAATATGATTTCCAAAGCCCTTGCCTTACCAGTCAGCAGATGCAAGCGCTCCATACCACCACCGCCGGGGAATGAACCAATTCCAATTTCAATTTGCGCCATAAGGGCTTTTTCCTTGCTTGCAAAACGGATATCAAATGCCTGGGCAAATTCACTTCCCAAGCCTCTTGCTCTGCCGCGGATGGAGGCGATGCTTACAAATGGCGCTTGTTCAAGACGTTTTGCTATATCCGGCCAGGAAATAGAGAGTCCGGTTTTTCCGATGCCCTTTGGGAACTCGTTTACCTTCAAAAGTTCAACATGCGCGACAAAGAAGTCCGGATTAGCACTTTCAAAAACAACTACTTTCAACTTATGATCTGCCTCCATTTCATCCATCAGCGCAATTAACTGTTTAGAAAATTCGGTGTCGAACATATTAATAGGGGGATTATCAAAAGTGACTTTCCAGTACCCTTCAACGATTTCTTTTGTTTTGAAAATCATGTTTTTGGTTTATTTACATCAATAACAAAGTGTCAATTACCGTACGCCTAAGTTTAGCAAACTAAAAACCTTGTTTCCCAGAGCGTAATCGAATTTTTTTGCCAAAACTATAAAGACATCCGGCGGTCTGCTAGCACAAATCCCGGAACTACTTACACCTTTCCCTGTTTTCTGATTTCGTTGGGCGTTTTGCCTTTCGCTTTTTTAAAAAGCCTGGAGAAGTTTTAAAAAGGTTAACCTGGATTTCGGTGCTCTTACCAGGAAAGCTGGCAATGGTTTGCTTGCATACCCGGCTATCCATGTAAGGGTGCAAAGGATCAGGCAAGTTCAGATATTTGTTGTAGCTGGCTAGGTCATTAAATACTTGCATGCGTCAGGAATGGCCGGAATATGTTGGGGATAATGTAACTGAAAATCTTTTCTTTCAACCTTCATATGAAAGAATAACAATTTTTTGTCATTAATTCATATGTAATTTCCTGAATTCCACAGGCGTAAATCCGGTTTGTTTTTTAAATAAACGGGAAAAGTAAGATGCATTTTCAAAACCTAACTGATATGCAATTTCAGACACGTCGTTCTCCGCTGTAAACATAAGGTTTTTTGCTTCTGATATAAGGAAAATATGAACAAGTTCCATGGCTGTTTTTCCAGTTTCCTGCTTTAGCAGATCGCTCAGATATCTAGGCGACAAATTAAGTTTCCCGGCAAGATCTTTTACCGCCGGCAAGCCTTGATCTTGTAATTTTCCTTCTTTGAAGTAAGATTTTAATACCTCATTGAACCGCGTAATCGTTTTTCCGGAAATGTCTTTCCGGTTGATAAACTGTCTTTTATAATACCGCTGGGCATATTTAAGAATAGACGCTACGTGGCTGAGGATTATTTCACGGCTGAACTCATCTGGATTATTATAATATTCACCAATAATTTTCTCATGCAATGCCCAGATAACAGCTTCTTCCGAGGGAGATAGGTGCAGCGCCTCATTGACCTCATAGTCAAAGTAACCATATTGCTGAATGGCCTGGTGAAGCTCGTGACCACTTAGGTAATCCTCATGAATCAGTATCATAAATCCCTTCTCTTCAAGATGGACCTCCCTCATTTCAATAATCTGCCGGGGTCTCACAAATAACATTGATCCGTTGCTGTGATCGTATGCTGTGCGGCCATAGCGTATAATTCCGGATTTTAATTTTTTAAAACCGATCATGTAACAGTCACTGGTAAACTCCCGGTCTCCCAGCGGGCACTCCGACTGGCATCCCAATACACTAAAAAGTGGATGTTCTGGTGGAGCCCAACCGTTGCCGCGGTGCAAATCTCCCAGCGTTTTGTAATGTTTCATTTCGTAAGACCGATGTCTATATTAAAAATGACTTAAAAAATCATTTGCCTGGCTGACAAACATTTCAGGATATTGATAAAATGAGCCGTGAGCAGAATCCGGATAGTAACTTAATACTGCATTTGGTAATTGTTTGAACAACAAATAGGAGTTATCCGAATCCATCATCTCATCGTTGCTACCTTGTATGATCAAAACCGGATGAGTGATTTTTGACAAATCGATCGTGACAGGATCTGTCCCCCATGCTGTTATCGCCTTTATCTGAGCAATCACAGATAACTCTTTTGTTTCCTGATCACGGTCTGCAGTCCGGGCAAAAAGCCTTTGTAATGTAGCCATTCCTTTGGCGCGGCTAACCTCAGACTGAGTGAAAAAGATAAATAGAAAACGCTCAGCAGGTTCCTTTTGCATCGCCTTGGCAATCAGCTGCCCAAATCCTTCCAATACTTTGGCACCCTGCGGAGCGGCACCCACAATGATAAGCTTTCTAACCAGATCAGCATATTGCTGAGCCAAGTGCTGCGCAATAAAACCGCCCAGTGAAAAGCCGAGCACGTCAATACGGGTAAGTCCCAGCGCTTTTATAAATCCTACTGCATCATGTGTCATCTGCGCCACATGGCCAGGCGTTTCCCCTCCACTGTTTCCTACGCCTGCGTTATCAAAGATGATCACCTCGCGTTGTGCTGCCAATCCATTCAGGATGATCGGATCCCAGTTATCAAGTGTTCCTGTAAAATGCTGAAAACCGACCAGTGGGATATCTCCGGGTGTTCCAAATCTTCGATAGGCGTAATTAATGCCTTCTACCTCAATATATTGTGTAGATGCACTTGCTGCATAATTTGTTATTGCTGTCATCAGTAAGGTTTCAAAATGTTTGTTCTAATAAATTGATCTAATGCCTATTCAAAGCTCACACTTAATATATCAATGGATACCAGAACCGGATCTTTCTGATAACTATTGTCAGTATCATTCAAAATGTATATCCTGCGTTTTGTGCCGGTCACAACTCCATCGAATGTCTTATGGTTCTCAATGATTTGCGTAGCGGATGATCCGCCCAATACTTCCGGCCAGTAATCGTGGCGTTTGAGTAATCCTTTTTGATCGAAATAAAATACCTGGCGTTTGCTGTGCGTAGCGAATCCGTCCGGATAAATTACTTCAAGCCGGTTCAGGGTTTCTCCATTTTCTATCCAGTCTTCCAACTCATTTATTTCTACACCGGAAATTAGCAAATTAAACGGAGCCGTTGCATAATTCCAGGTAGCATAGCTTGAAAAGTAAATCAGCTGCGCTCTGGTCCAGGGAGTCTCGATCGTATGTCCTTTAAAAGATTCCCGCGGATTGTTCAGTTCTTCCAGGAGGGTTCCTTTCTGATCAAACAATTGAACCTTACCCGGCTCAAATGCAGAGGTGTATCCGGGTTGAAAAGGATTTTTCCAGGTAGCTTTTTGCTCACTCAGCGATCCGGAGAATTCTACATCAGCCAGCGCATTTTCGTGTCCTTTTATTGTCCAGGTAATCCCGCCAATATTAGTATGTATTTTTACTGTTTTAAATTTTGCGGCATTTTCAACTCCATGAGCTGCTAATACTTTGTCGAGCAATTGTTTGGTTGAATGTTTCATTTCAATGTCGGTTATCATTATGTCTAAATTTTACAAGAAAGATCAGTGTCCGTGGGCTGCAATGCTTACTTCCTTCCATTCTTCTATATCCTTCACCCGCTGGGTATAAACTTTGTGAACGGTGTTGTAGGCAACTTTCCCAAGCAGCAGTCGCATGGGCGGATTTGGGCTGTCGGCAACCTTCAGAATAGCATCAACGGTAGCTTCGGGTTTTCCCCAGGTATCCGGGTTATCCCCTGATTCAGCAAAAGCAACACGCACAGCTTTGTAATCTTCAATATCTGATGAGGTTTGAATCGCAGATGCACCTGCCCATTCCGTTGCAAAACCGTTAGGCTCGATAAGCGTTACCTTAATGCCCAGATGCGCAACTTCCGAGGCAATACTTTCACTAAGGCCCTCGACAGCAAATTTGGATGCATTATACAAACCCAGCATTGGCAGTGTTGTCAAGCCCAAAAAGCTTGAAACCTGGATAATATGCCCGCTTTTCTGTTCTCGCATAATGGGAAGTACCGCTTGTGTAACCCAGAGTAATCCGAAAAAATTAGTCTCCATTTGAGCCCTGGCCTGCTCTTCGCTGGTTTCTTCAACTGTACCAAAAAGTCCGTAACCTGCATTATTGATGAGGATGTCAATACTACCAAAATGCGCTTTAACCTTAATAGCCGCCGTAGCAACCTGTTCCCGGTTATTCACATCCAGCTGAATTGGTAAAAAATTATCGCCATAAACAGCCAGATCATCGAGTGTCGAAAGGTTGCGGGCTGTTGCAGCTACTTTATCGCCACGTTTCAAAAATGCTTCGGCCCAAAGTTTTCCAAAACCTCTTGAAGCACCGGTTATAAATATTGTTCTGGACATGATGATTTCGTTTTTGTGATCATTTGATATGACAAAGATATACTGACCAGCGCGGTGCAACTTGCCCATTTGAGCGGAAGAATAGCACAGAAGTACGAAGCAAGAGAAAATAAGCATCAGAGGAGTATTTGTTTTAATATTTGCCCGATTATCTGTTTACGATAAATGTCAAGCTGCTGAGCTTTCCGGCAATCAACATTCGGTTTTGCATCAAACCAGGGTAATGTGCTTGTTGCCGGAATTTGTATCATAGTTGAATCTGTCACGCCGGAAGGTCTGAAATCGCAGATTTGATAAGTCAGGTTACAAAACCAAAAGACCTGAGAAGTTACTCTGACAACGCCTGGGGTGCAAAATGAGTTATTGCTAAGGCTGCTATCAAGATATTAGATGGGTGCAGAAATAATTATTAAAGGGTCTGTGAAATAATTGCGGATCCTTTGTCGGTACTTTACAACTTATCAGGAAACAGAACTATCCCGAAGGTTTGGGCACTGAGAAATCTAGCGGAATTTGTGTTGTCGTATATACGTAATCGGTTAACGTTCTTACAGAAATTAACTGATCAGTTTAACAAATGCTGATCCGTTATAAAATTATTTTGTATCAGACGTCAAAAGTTGAGCTGGTGTATCTGCTGTTTGTGAAACTTTTTTTAAAGTCACCATCAGAATGAGCAGTATTAAAACCACCGCTAAGTTGATAGCTGCGAGTATATCTGCTGATTTAATTTCTAAAAAGCGGATCAGGCTATAACCTACAAAAGAACTGATCACATAGATTCCACCGCCGGTTAAGCCACTTGCTGTCCCTGCATTGGATGTAAAACGTTGCAGGCAGTAAGCATACATATTGTTAAAAATAAAACCTGATAAAAAGTGTATGACGACGGTAAAGCCAACTAACGTTTCAATATTTTCCCAGTGAAGTGTAGTAAATAACATCACTGCCGCTGAAATAATTTGGACAGTGACGGCTGAGAACAGCTTATTAAACAGCGGTTTGTTAATTAACAACTTTGAGAAAATTCCTCCAAGCATCAGCGCCAGACCAGAAAGCAGAGAACTATAACCGGTGATCACAGGGGAGAAACCATAGCGTTTTTCGATCAGAAAAGGGCTGACCATACCATAAATCACCAGCAGGGAATAGCTCAAACCGATTATGATCAGGCCCAATGTAAAATCCGGTGCGGTTAACATCATTCTATAATTTTGAACTACTTTGCTCAGCTGAAAAGACTGGAATGTTTTAAGCGATTCTCCGCTGTAACGTAGTTCAAAGCCAAGAACCAATATTGCAAGACCACCTAAAAGATAGAAATTTGCTTGCCAGCCAAATATACTTTGAAGGTAGCCTCCAATAAAAGGAGCAACGATAGGCGCAGTGGCCCAGACGATGGAAAACATACTGGTGTAATTTCTTAGTTTCTGCCCTTCATACATATCTACAAAAAAGGCGCGTTTGCCCACAATGATCAGCGATACAGAAATGCCCTGCACTACCCGCATGGCGTAAATCAAGTAAATTTGTGGAATTAGTGCTATTGCGAAACTGGAAGCTGCAAACAATACAAGTGCTGCGATATTGATTTTATATCGGCCATAACTATCCAGAATGCTGCCAATGAAAAGCTGGCTAACACCCGAGCTTACCATAAAAATCAAAAGTGATAGCTGAACCGCCTGCATGGGTACGTTAAGCTGTCGGGCCATGGTAGGGAGTGACGGGATATAAATATCCGTTGTGAGCCCACCGAGCGGAATCAGTATAAAAGCGATTAACGTGCTGATGTGTAAGAATTTGATTTCCTGCCGTTTCATAACCTTATTAGAAAATTGAAATTTGACCAGGTATTCGAAGATTGATACCTGGTCTTTTATTTAATCAGAAATCCTATATCACCCGTGTGCAGCCACGGATACATGATTCCATGATTCCCATGTTTGTAATTTTTCGGCGTACACCCGGCGTGTTTTTTCATAACCGAGTTTACCTAAGAACAGCCGCAGAGGTGGCTGTTCACTGTCAATCAGTTCCAGTATTGCAGGTACTGTTGCCTCAGGTTTTCCGTAGTCTTCCGGAAGTAATCCTTCGGTATTACCTAAGCTTTCGCGGACACTGTCATAAGCAGCGATAGACTTGCTTTGTACGGCTGAGCTGCCTCCGAAATCCGTTGTGTAGCCGTTGGGTTCTACCAGCGTGACGTGAATTCCTAATTCATTTACCTCACTGGCCAGTGCTTCACTTAATCCTTCAACCGCAAATTTGGTAGCATTGTAAATCCCCAGCGTAGGCAACGTCCACACACCCAGAACACTTGAAAGTTGTATAATATGCCCATGTTTTTGTTCACGGAAAATAGGGAGTGCCGCTTGCGTGATCCAAAGTGTACCAAATACATTGGCTTCAAAAACATCTTTTACTTCTTGTTCACTCGCTTCCTCGATAGCACCAAATACGCCGTAACCAGCATTGTTAATGACTACGTCAAGACTTCCGAAATACTGGCGGGCTTTATTTACTGCGGCAATACTTTGATCGCGGTTGGTAATATCCAGGGCAATAGGTAAAAAATTGTTTGGATACTGATCGGCCAGATCTTGTAATCCAGCGATGTTGCGGGATGTTGCAGCAACTTTATCGCCACGTTTCAAAAATGCTTCTACCCATAATTTCCCAAAACCTTTGGATGCACCGGTAATAAAAATGGTCTTTGTCATGATCGTAATTTTTGTTATTTTGATATGACAAAAGTATTAACGGGCTCAGCATTCCAGTAGCTCATTTGTCGGAAAGAATAGCACAGAAATACGGTGTGAATGATATCTTTACATAAAAGACCTAAGACCTTCACAAAGATTTTTAAACGTATGGACAATGAAAAAATAACACATTTCAGTACTGCACGAAAAATGCAGATTTACGCCTCCTGCACATCCATTGTTTAGCCAGATGATTTGCAATGAGCTATTGAACTATTCTGTGGAAGAATCACGTTTTACGGGTAATTTTTATAAGATCGCTTTAAAGAAGATAAAGTCTGGGTAGGTGCTTTATTGAAAAATCAGAGATGATCTGATACAATACGAAGGGTAAAAGGAATCAAAATTAACCACTATCGTTTCAGTTCACTGATAACCAAACTTTACGATGATAATAAATCTACTTAGAACATTACTCGCTCTTTTGACTCTCTTATTAGCAGTTGCACAGGTATCTTCTGCCGCGTCAAGGCAAAGCCCGCCTCTCAAAAGTGACTCTCTGGTTTGGCAAAAGCTGATCAGCTCGGCCTATCAATCTTTAAACAAGCCCGGATCTGAGCCAGCTGATCTGAATCAGGCAAACCTTTTAGCAGGTAAAGCATTGAATTTTAGTAAGGAGCGTAATAAGTTGCTATGGCAGGCAGATGTCTACTTATTGCAATCGAGCATAGCCAGGGAGAGTGGAAATAAAAAGCAGGCTGCCGACCTGATACGGTCCGCGGAGAAGATTTATGAAAATAGTGGTGATTGGAGGAGATGGGGTAACGCTCTAATGGAGAAGAGGTTACTGTATGAAATTGATGGTAAAGAGCTTGATGAACGTATTGTAATCAGTGAGAAGGCAGTGTCAATGTTTTTGAAAACTAAAGACAAGCTTTTGCAGGCCGATGCTTTGAAGGAATTGGGTGATTTGCTACAAATCCGCGGGGATTATCCAAGAGCATTGACGGTTTTAAAAGAATCCCTGTCTCTTTATAAGCAGGCCAACTTCAAGAATCTTCAGGGTATTTACGATCTTCTGGGGTCGGTGAGCACTACATTGGGCATGAACAAGGAAGGCCTGGAATATGGGTTAGAGGCAGTAAGGACAGCCGAAGCAGTTGGTGATTCGACAATGCAGCTGTGTACAATTTACAATAGGATTGGTATAACATACATGCAATTAAGAGAATATGATAATGCTTACACATACCTTCAAAAATCAATAGACATTGCTAGGCGGTATGGTGATGATGATACTGTTATTTTGCTGGCGCATAATATAGGTTCATTGATGAATTTAGAGGGAAATCCAGGTATGAAACCTCCGCTGCAATATTTTAGAAATATGCTTAAGACTTATAAGTCGATCTCACCCCGTGAGCTAGTTTCTATCCTGGGTATTTTAGTCAATATCTGCGATAAATTAAATCTGGATGAGGAATCGCATAAGTATTTCGAAGCCATGAGCGCGATCATGGAAAAACAACAAGTAGATCCTTTTGACCAGATGGCCTATTATCAGTACGGTGCGCAGCACTTTCTTCACCGTAAAGAGCTCAAAAAAGCGGAATATTTTATCAACAATCTAAGGAGTATGTCAACAAAAACAGGTGTCAGGGAAAATAGGGCTTACAGTGAACGCCTGATGTTCAGACTGGATTCATTAAGAGGAGATTATCTGGGTGCGATCCGTCATTATCAGCGATATCAGGCAGCAAGGGACTCTATGAACAGGAAACAGAACCAGGAAGAGGTTGCTATGCTCAATGTAAGGTTTAATATGGAAAAAAAGGACAATGAGCTTAAGGCGAGAGCCGAAAATATTGACCTGCTTACCAAAAGAGGACTTTTACAGCAGCAGCTGCTTGAGAAAACGCAGTTTAACAGAAATATTACCGCCGCCGTGCTGATACTCAGTGTCCTGTTGTTAGTGCTTCTGTTTAATAGATACCGGATCAAGCAAAAAAACAGTATGGTTATTGAACAAACTAACGAGAAACTCCAGAAGCTTGTGGAAGAAAAAAGCTGGCTGGTTCGTGAAATTCATCACAGGGTTAAGAATAACCTTCAAATTGTCATTAGTCTTCTCAATATTCAGTCTTCCAATCTTCAAAATGACGCTGCGCTAAAAGCCATTAAAGAGAGTCAATCCCGCATGTATGCGATGTCTTTGATACATCAAAAACTGTATATGACCGATGAGCGTACATCCATAAACATGAAAAATTATATCCTTGAGCTTTCATCTTACTTAAAAGATAGCTTTGAACTGGACAGACGTATTGTTTTGGAAACGCTTGCAGAGGATATAGAACTTGATGTTTCTGAGGCAGTTCCCATTGGTCTGATCATGAATGAAGCGATTACCAACGCAATCAAATATGCATTTCCTGAGGACAGATCCGGACACATCAGTATTATGTTACAGAATCTGGAAAACGCTTTTATAAGTCTAATAATCAGTGATAATGGAATTGGTATGCCGGTTGACAGTGACTGGCATAATTCTGAATCAACCGGTTTTTCACTGATTTCGATGCTGGCCTCTCAGATTGATGCGGAATTGAAGATCCATTCTCAAAGCGGATTAACCATTTCAGTTCAATTTCAACCAAGTTGATTTTTTGCCTGCTGAGAAACTATCATTGAATAATTACAGTTTGTTTAAGAATGAAAAATTTGAAATTGTAATGGTTAATGAGGTCGTTGATGGTTTTGAAGTTAACAGTAAACTTATGAAAGGAAAGATTTTAATCGTAGAAGATGAATTGATCTTTGCGGCAGATTTAAAAATCACCCTGGAAAGAATTGGTTACAAGGTGTGCGGAATCGCAAAGTCGGTAGATCAGGCACTTAACTTGCTTCAAAACCAGAAGCCTGAAATAGTTTTACTGGATATATTTCTAAAAGGCGATTTGACCGGCATTGACCTCGCGCACATATTGCGGGAAAAGCATATTCCTTTCGTTTTCCTGTCTGCTAATTCCAATCAGGAAGTACTTGTTGCGGCAAAAGAGACACAACCTTATGGTTTTTTGGTAAAACCTATTCGTGAGAAAGATCTTCTGGTCACACTTGACATTGCTCATTATAAACATCAATTTAGTGTAGAAAGTAAATTGCAGAAAGAATATGCATTGATAAAAGATTTACAGAATATAAATTTAGAAAATAATAGCTGGACCAATTTACTGGCGGATCTAACCAAAGCGCTGCAACCATTTATCTCTTTTGATTATTTGGCCACTGAATTGAAAACAGAATCCGAAGTGGATTTTGGTGGTCTTGGTTTTTTGCGTATCGGTTTTGACGAATATCAGATCATGGGGTCAAAAGAACTCGCTACCATTTCAAGGACCAGCGAAAGAGAGATTTTGAGCCTCATTCTAAAATCACGTAAAGATCATGTGCCGGTCATTTATACTACCGGTATGCTTGAAGAAGCATGCCGGTATCCAAACATAAAGCGTTTTTTAGTCAATACATTTAAAATCAAATCTCATATGGCAGTGCCGGTTCAACTGCCGGATGGGGAGGTTTTTTATTTCAACTTCTATTCTAAGTTAGAAAATTCTTACACACAAGAGCATTTAAATCTTTGCTACCGTTTGCAATCTACTCTGTCGCAAATTTTGGATAAAATTGTCAAACAAACTCCAAGCGCGCAATCAAAGCCCAGCAAAGGTGCAGAAAATGTGTTTGAAAGGATCGTGGGACGAAGTCCACAACTTTTACAGGTTCTCGATCTGGTCTCGCAGGTCGCAGAAACAGAAATTTCGGTATTGATACTGGGAGAAAGCGGGACAGGAAAAGAAGGAGTTGCCGATTCGATTCACCGCCTATCACCCCGGTCTAAGAAACCATTTGTTAGAGTTAACTGCGCAAGTCTGCCATCTTCACTTATTGAATCCGAACTATTTGGACATGAGAAAGGGGCATTTACAGGTGCCTATGAAAAGCACATCGGAAAATTTGAACAGGCACAGGGTGGAACAATTTTTCTGGATGAGATTGGTGAAATGCCTCTGGAAATGCAATCAAAACTGCTGAGAGTTTTACAGGAAAAGGAAATAGAACGTGTAGGAGGAAAGGGGTCTGTAAAAATCGATGTAAGGATTATAGCGGCTACAAACCGTAACCTGGAAAAAGAGGTTGCAGAAGGAAGGTTCCGGATGGATCTATATTACAGATTAAATATTTTTCCTGTAATGATCCCTGCACTTCGGGATCGGATTGAGGATATTGAAGACCTAGTAACTTACTTCGTTGATAAATTTTCTGCTAAACTGAAAAAAGATGTCAGATCTGTTAGTTTGCAAGCCATGTCCGTTTTAAGTGCGTATAGCTGGCCAGGGAATATTCGTGAACTTGAAAATCTGATCGAGAGAAATGTTCTGCTTTGCAAAGGATCAGTAATCGATAAGATCTTATTTCTTCCTTCCTCCCATGTGTCAACGACGGCTTCAAATTTAACCCGGGAACATATCAAAACGATAGATGAAATTGAAAAGGAGCACATTCTTCATGTACTAAAAATTTCAAATGGCCGGATTTATGGTGCGGGTGGGGCAGCAGAATTACTTAATTTACCGCCAACAACGCTCGCTTCAAAAATTAAACGACATAATATTATGCGTAGTGAGAACCCGGTCGATAACCACGATATTTAGTTGTGAAATCTTCATACCACGAAATTTCGTGGTTTTTTACTATTGTTAAAATTGTTACTTGTCTGATTATGAGATAATTGAAAATCTGGTTCGATATTTTGATTTTAGGAATGTACTTACCTAAAACTTCAATAATATGAACTTGAATCTACCCATTCGGCCTTTGCAGAATCAGCGCGTAAATTTTGTGGATACGGCTACGAATTTAGGAGCGTCATTTGAAATCAGCAGGATTTCCGAAAGACATTTTACCAATATATCCTGTCGGAATTCGCAAACAATCCAGATAATCTGGTTTACTTCCGGGACATGCCAGATTTCGCTTGACATGCAGGGCCATCATATTTGTGCGGGGATGGTATTATGCCTGCGGGCAGGAGAAGTCTGCCAGCTGACAATGGCCCAAAATCTAGAAGGATTTTTGATTCAATTTCCCACGGAATTTCTTTTTTTCGGATCCGAGCTTTTTTCCGAAACCCAATATAATTTTACCCAGTCGAGGCTTGTCCGTGTAGATTCTACTGCACAGGAGTTGTTGTCTGAGATTGTCAGGAGCATGCAGCGGGAACTTCAATATAAGGATTATCAGCAGCAGCAGGTGCTCAGAGGATTGTTAAGAATATTTTCTATTTATCTGAGTCGTCAGGATAAGATTATTGCCACTGAACCACCAAGATCTGCATCCGCAGCTTTGGTCAAACGTTTTTCTAATCTTTTAGAGCTGCACTATAAGACACAGAAGAGGGTTTGTGATTACGCCGATTTATTATCGGTCACTTCCAACTACCTGAACGAAGTGATCAAAAAAGAATCCGGCTTTTCCGCCAGCTCCCAAATAAGAAAACGGTTGGTAATGGAGGCCAAAAGAAAGGCCATTCTTCCGGATGTATCGCTAAAGTCTATTGCTTACGATCTGGGTTTTGCAGACTGCGCGCACTTTAGTAAATACTTCAAACAAGAATGCGGGCAAACGTTTACTGATTACCGTAAATCGGTATTGGAGTGAAGCAATTTTTTAGCATTTGCCGGCTGCAACACATCGGAAGAAATGAATTAAACATAGCTAATTCACCGGGTGATGTAACTTAAATTCCAAGTGCTAAAATAAAATGTTAAGTACCGCTTAGAGAAAATCAACCTATGAGCCAAACGTTAACTGGAAGTTATGGAAAATTTGAGTAAGGAAAAACTCATTCATTGTGAGACCAATGCCCGGCTACATGAAATTAGTAATTGCAGTCCGCCGATCAATCCAATGTTAAGCATATTTGCCTATAATGAATTGACGAGCAACGTGCTAGGATCTGCTCGTTTTACGGGAAATTTTTATATGATATGTTTACTGAAAGTAATGTCAGGCTATGTAGCCTATGGTAAGACTCGGTATGATCATTATTGCGGTTCGATGATGTTTATGAAACCAAGACAAATCATCGAATTCAAGAATGTACAATTTGCTGAAAAAAGCTTCATCATTTTGGTTCATGAAGATTATCTTTCAGGGCATGGCCTGCATGAACAAATTAGAAAATATGCCTATTTTGACTATGAAATTAACGAAGCCGTATCCTTAAGTCTGCTCGAAGAAAAAGTTATTTGGGATTCGTTTAGTAAAATCAGCGCAGAATATGACGGTGATCAAGATGAGCTCAGCACGGAAATTATTTTGTCACATCTGAGTTCCATATTGCAGTACTCCGACCGCTTTTACAGACGACAATTTGTAGATCGGAGTGTGAACAATTCTTTAAGTACAACCAGAAAATTTCATCAGGCACTGAAAGATTATTTCAAAACAGGCCAGCAGCAAATCCAGGGGTTGCCATCGGTTAATCACCTCGCCGGGGATTTGTTTATTTCGACAAGGTATCTGAGTGAAGTTCTTAAACAAGAAACGGGCAAAAATGCGCTGGAGCATATTCATATTTATCTGATAGCCGAAGCTAAAAATCAATTATTGGGAAGTGATAATAATGTTTCTGGTATTGCCTATCAACTTGGTTTTGATAGCCCTTCCTATTTTACCAGACTTTTCAAAAAGGTCGCCGGCGTAACACCAATGCAATATAAAGAGCATTATACAGTCTGATTAAAGGTGATAACTTGAAATTGAAAACAGATTGCATTTGATTTTCATGCTAATAAAACGGCCGTTCAAAGATTAGAAATGTTTTATGTGCGATTACAGTTTCGTCATAATTTGAAAGGTCTTATCGGCCTCATATTGGACTTTTTTTCATCGTCATTTATAATATCCAGCTTATTTAACGGGTGGTTTTAAAGGCGATTTAGAGCCAGCTCAAATACCGGGATCAACAATTTCCGAAATGATTTTTTTGTCTCCAAGTATTAACATTCGAATTTCTATGAATCAAATAGACAACTTAATAGTCTTTCAAGCTTACGCTGACGGGGCCATCCGGTTCGAGTGTCGGATATTGTCAATATCAAAAAATAGTTCTGGCAGCCAACCTCAAAAAGCGGTGTTGGCACAGGGCAGATCTCCGTAGCATACTGACCCATCCTTCCGCTCTATTTTTAGTGCATTTGCGGGTTGGCTATTCTTTCTTTAGTGTAGTCGATTAATATTATCTCACTTATCCATTTTAAAATAAAAATTATATGAAACTTTTAAATTTTTCAAACAAAGCTCTAAATGGCTTATTTTTTGCATTCTTTGTTTTATCTCTGATAATCACGCAGGTAACTGTTTCTAAGGCACAGGCCGTAAAAAATGTTGTAATTGTTCATGGCGCTTTTGCCGATGGATCTGGTTGGAAAGCTGTTTACAAAATCCTTACTTCAAAAGGATATCATGTGTCAGTTGTCCAAAATCCGCTTACATCGCTGCAGGCAGATGTAGATGCAGCAAAGCGTATTATTGACAGACAGGATGGTCCGGTAGTACTCGTGGGACATTCCTGGGGTGGTACCGTGATTACAGAAGCAGGTGTTCATCCTAAAGTGGTTGCGCTCGTTTATGTTGCTGCATTTCAGCCGGATAAAGGTGAAACTACATTGAAATGGGCAACTTCTCTTCCAGCCGCTCCTGAAAGTGGTTTTGGAGCCGCAGACGAAAACGGAATAATATATTATGACAAAGCGAAGTTTAAATCCGGTTTTGCTAATGATCTTGCCAAAGAAGATACAGATTTTATGTACGATTCTCAGCAGGCAATTTTTGCTGAAAGTTTTGCAACGACTGTAAAAGAAGCGGCTTGGAGAAATAAGCCGACTTATGGCATTGTTGCTACCGAGGATAAAAGTATTAACCCGGATATTGAAAGAAATATGTATAAACGTTCGAATACAAAAACCGTTGAAGTAAAAGGTAGTCATGTCGTATTTATGTCTCAACCAAAGGCTGTGGCTGATGTCATTGAACGAGCTATTATGGATAGAAATAAAAGTAAATAGGACGAATCGAATAGTCTGTTATTTCATCAATAGTTGCACAAATCTCAAAAAATTACTGGGTGAAGACTAAATTTCTGGCAGCGAATGTAGTTGACTAATGTCTTCGAACGAAGTCTAAGGTAGTTTGCTGCCAGTAAATTTTATTAGTAGGCAAGGAATGTAAGGAGAAATTGGATTTTTTATTATGTAGCTTATTGCATACTGAACAAATATCTGCTAATGGTCAATCCGCCACGGAATCGTATGGTCAATGTTTCCGAATTCTCCATAAATACCGTTTCATTTATAACCGCTTCCATCGTCACAGGCGCAATTCTCAATTTTGACAGGAGTATTGGTCTTCTTTGTAACACCAATTATCTTATCGCATCCTCAACTCATACATGGTATGCTTAATTTAAATTCGCTTAAAGCTATTATCGTGGTATAAAGGAGATTTATCAAAAACGTGGTGGGCTAATTATTATATATGGTCTTAGCTGAAAAGGTGGGCTGGTGCGTAAGCGGGTTAGGTTTAGTCAAGCCACCAAAAAGGAGCGGTATGAACAGGAGAAAGAATTTATTCGAGTTGTCAATGACGCGCTAAAGGAAGGTGGAGTCGTTGACGAAATTGTAGTCCATGATATTGGTGTCAGTAAAAAAGTTCCGTAAAGTCTGCGATGGATTTCTTCCTTGCCGCTAAAAAGAAAATCGTGTCAAAAAATACAATTGAGGGGTACACAAAAGATCTTAAAATCTTTGAGGAATGGGCCGAAAAGACCGGCTTTGTAACCAAACCCATAAGTGCAATAGGCACTCAATTAAAAACCTGGGGAAATGTCTGCACAACTCACGGATTAATGCCTTTGATGACGGTGCAAACTTAGTTGTTGCCATAATTTCACAATGATGACATTTATCAGCTTTCCCAGTGATATTTCTACTCAAATCCTCCAACTTAAAAGATGCAGGCCGCAAGTGCAATGGAGCCGTGCATCTTTTAAGTTGGAGGATCACTTACCCTATGGAGAGGGGCCGGCAATTTAGTGTGTCAAACCCGAATTTCAGATCATTACAGCGTCTTCTGCTTAAATAACAGCATTGCGTATAGTATTTATATTTTGTAAGAAATTAATAGCGAAACATACTTTTTATCTCAGGCTTTCTGTCTTTAAGATAACAGATACAAACCCAATTTATGTGGTACGAGATTCTGACCCCTGCGTGCGGTATACAAAGAAAATTACGATTGCCGACAAAACAGTAAGCATCAGGTAGCTAAGGCTCAGATTTGTCATGTGGCTGGAAGGAAAGAAATGCGCCATGGTGTAAGTAAAAAATGAAACCATGATGTATACAATTCCACCCGTCAGGCCGCCAGACATGGCTGCGAAGTTTGGAAAACGGCTCAGGCAGTATGTAAAATAATTGTTGTAGGTAAAAGCAGTATTCATTTGTATTAAGAACGCAAAAAATACCATTGCAGCCAGACTGGATGCTGCGCTGACAAACGTCAGCATCAGCAGTACAAGCAATAACTGAATGGAAATGTTAATATTTATTTTAGCGTAGAACGGCCTTAAAATCGTTCTTTTACTGATCAAACCACCAAATAGCCAGGCAAATCCAAGCGCCAGTGAGCAGTAACCCGATACCACGGAATTCATGTGAAATGTATTTTCGATGATAAAGGGACCGCTCATATTGTAAAGCATCACGATACTATATGTGAAGCTTAGTATCAAAATCCCACAGATGAAACTGCGGGTTTTAAGCATGGACATGTAAATGCGGGCCAGGTTCCGAAGATTGAATTTTACCGGTACTTTAATTGTTTCTGATCCAAAAATCCAGTCCAGGAATGCACATATGAGCACAAGCCCTCCCAGAAGTAAAAAATTTGACTGCCATCCAAAAAACTGATCAAGATATCCGCCCAGGAAAGGAGCGGCAATGGGACCGACAGACCAAATGATTGTAAACAGGCTCATCAGATGCTTTAATTTATCTCCAGAGTAAACATCTACGAAATATGCCCGTTTTGCCACAATAATGGTTGCAGCGGATATCCCCTGAATAACCCTCATCAATAAAATGACGTTGATACTGACGCTGAGGGCAATGACGAAACTGGCGACACCAAAGATAACCATTGAAAAAAGACCTATTCGGTACCGGCCGAAACTGTCAAGTATACTGCCCATAAAAAGCTGAGACAGTCCATAGCTCACCAGGAAGAAAGTCAGGGTAGATTGTACCTGAACTTCTGGTACTCCCAATTGATTTGCCATGCTTGGCATTGATGGGACATAAATATCTGTTGCAAAGCCGGATAGGGGCAGAAGAGCAAATGCAATCCAGGTGGAAATTCGTGTATCCGATTGTTTGGGAGGTGTCTGAGAATTCATTTTTATTTAATGCAGGGAATCAATACGGTCAGCCGAGATCAAGAGAATTGCTTTAATAGCAGAGTTATGCAATGAGGTTGGGCTGGATGTAGTTTTGTTTACTTATAGCCTTAGACCAAAATCATAACGCTGGTCAACAATTCGTCTAAGAATACCAATTTGTCCGCAGTGATACATGGTGTGTTTAATATTCCAGTCAATTGCTTCAAATTTTGTTGTTGCGATGGGGTGGGGTGTGGGCGTGGGTTCCAATGGGCTGTTGAGTTCAGAATCAGATAGCGCTGCGAGAACGTCAATAGACTTTTGTTGCATAATTTTCAGATCCTGCAATAATTTCAATGAGTCTGTTTTTCCTACGGAGAGGGTCGGCGCTGACACTGTAAACAAGTCACTATAATCCTTGATGGGAAGTTTTTGCAGAATATCCATCTGATGTCCCCTGATTACCATAATGGAATGGAAATAATGACTGATGATCAGATGCCCAACCTGCCAACTGATACTGGATTCAACCGTATCCGGAATGATCTCCCATTTTTCGAGCGGGATCGTCTCAATAAGCTTATTTGTCCAATCATAAGCATTTGAAGTCTGGCTGATCAAAATTTCTTTTTCTGTCATCGGTAGTGATAATTTCAATTAACAATTTACTGGATTTTTACTTATGGATACTAACTTAGGAAGTTGGGTGGAAAATCTGGCAAATAGCTCACTTCCACGTTACCCCATGCGATTAAGGGAGTGGTAATACAATTCCTTCCGAATCGTAAAATGTTCCTAAACGACCTGATTAACGCCCGGGATTTTCAGAGCAACAAAGCCTAGTAAGAAGCTGGCTATAACGCCAAGCGGTGCCACGACTAAGAATTTAACAGCCGGATCCATTGCCCAGTCTTTGAGTAAAAGCGATAGCACAACCAGTACAAACGGATGCAGAATGTACACGGCGAAGGCGCAGCGGGACATTTTATTCATGAAATTGGAATGCGTATTTAACTTGTTTTTTCCCAACACAAGCAATGCAGCCATAATTGAAATGCCAATCATTTGTTCCCAGAATGCATACAGTAGTGCGGCCATATGCCACCCGCCAACAAACCATTCCAGTGGTTGTCCAAATACAATTTTGAGGGAAAAAATAACCGGAAAGCCAATGAAAATCATGCAAAGAATGAAAATGTTGATCCTCCGGTAATTTTGCTGATCAATCTGCTGGATCCATTGGTTTTCTGCAGCAATTAATCCAAAGATAAACATGGCAATGTATTGCGGGAAATGTCCTAACTGAAAACCAAGCGGTTCTAAAACCCAGCCCACCGAAAAAACAGTCCGGGTCAAAAAAGTAATGAGTCCAAGCATAGCAGCAAAAAGCAAAACTTGTTTAAGGGATGGCAATGGCCAGTTTTTAAAATCAGGATTAGCGGTTTTGGTCCAAACGATGTAACACAGCGTGAATAGGAGCAGGGCGAGCACAAACCAAAGCACGCCTACATTAATCCAGCCGTCATATCCCGACAGAAACTGTACAAAAGTAATGTCATGGTTTTCAGCATAGCGGTAAACAAGAAAATTCATGACGGTCGCCTGTATCAGAGAATAATAAATCAAAGGGATTCCTAGTCTGAAAAATCGGTCTTTGATAAAAACCGTACTCCCTTTACGTTTTAGAGACCCCGGAATAAAGAGTGCAGAAAGAAAAAAGAAAAAGCCCATAAAAAAGGACTGGTCAACGCTAACGGCCATCGTCATCGGAATGACCGCACCCGCCAGTTCGGTTTTCTCAAAATAATACCAGCCGCCGGGGGCGCCGTAAGTTACCAGGGCATGATGTATGATTACCAATGCAGTCAGTAGCACTTTCAAATAATCAATAAAAACGATTTTGCTTTTAGGCTGCTGAGTGCCCGAAGCTGATTGAGTAAAGGAAGGAGGCATTTATTTGATGGTTATAGCTAAAAGTGCAAATTACAAAAACGCCAGCCAATTTGGTTATGCCTCGTAATTTGCATAGTGGTCCGTTGGCGCCAGCGGACCTGATTCGTATCTACATTGATTTCCCGATGCCGACCGATTCCAAACTTCTGCAATCCCGGTTACCGGTTTTTTCTGATATCCGCTTCCGATTTGGCTAAGGCATCATTTAATTATCTATCTTACTATTTCAAAACGATTGAAATGGAATTTACCAGAGTTAAGCCACATCCCGACTTAGATTCGTTTATTGAATGCTACTGGATGATGTACAGCGAGGATTCAGCACCCCTGGTTGAAAAGATCATTCCGGATGGCTTTACAGAAATAATTTTCAATTATGGAGACGTCTATAAATCCAAAATTAGTGGAGACTGGACATTGCTATCACAAAATTTACTAGCGGGACAACTCAGGACCTTCTTTTATCTCCAGAATACCGGCAGTACCGGTTCCATTGCGGTTAAACTGAAACCCGCGGCGTTAACTCAGTTATTTGGTATCAGTATGGATGAGTATCTGGGTAAAATTGTAGATCTGGACTCGCTGCCCACCCCGGAACTGAAACATTTAAAGGAAAAAATAGACGACTGTGTCAAGTTCGGGTATAACAGGGAAGAGCAATTTGTAAAAAGAATCCTGGACGAATATTTTGCTAAGCTTATTCAGGGTGCCTCAGATAACCCCTTGAAAGGACCTTTGGATCTTATATTTAGTTCCAACGGACTGGTTACTGTGGCAGAAATGGCAGCAGCCTCTGGTGTTAGCGAGCGACAACTAGAACGCCTGTTTAAGAAATACATTGGTCTTTCTCCAAAATACTACGCACGAATTATCCGGTTTAACTACATTTTTCAGTTAATTAAATCGAAAGAAAATAGCTGGGCGGAAGTCGTTTACCAGTCTGGTTATTATGATCAATCACATTTCATCCATAATTTCAAGGCTTTTACAGGAGAGGACCCTTCAGCCTACTTTTTCGGGGAGAAAAACATGGCTAATTTTTTTCTGAATAAATAGCAGGCCTTGTCGGATTTATACAATACAAGAAGGGGGGACGAGTTTATTTTTGCTAAAAAAAACAAAATGAGCACTACAAAACTACTTCTGATTATCTCCCTGGTATTATTGATGCATGTCAGCAATGGACAGGAAAGTAACAAGCAAAAATTTAAAAAACTGGAATGGCTGACCGGAAAATGGATCAGGACGAATTCAAGTGCAGGGCAATCCGGTTGTGAGACCTGGACCAAAGTTTCCGATTTAAAGCTGAGCGGCAAAGGAATTACCCTTAAAGGAAAAGATGTTGTTTTTACCGAGAACCTGGAGTTGATTGTGAAAGGAAATGATTTTTTTTATGTAGTGACGGTGAGTGGTGAGAAAATGCCCGTCTACTTCCAGCTGACTGCAATTAATGATAAAGGCTTTACATGTGAGAACCCAAAGCACGATTTTCCCAAAAAAATAACCTATAGTCGTAGCGGTAACCATGTCAAAGCGGTGATTTCAGGTGACGGTAAAAGTGTTGATTATTTTTTCACGCGCCAGGAGTAAGGGCAAGAACATCTTATTATCACAAAACCTGATCTGGATTCCCGGTACTTTCAGGTCCTTTGCATATGAGCTTTTGATTTTCTTAATCCTATACATCCTATATTGTAAACCAATCTTGCAGAAAATACCGAATGCCACCTCAGGTAGAAAAAACGCAGAAAATTAGCCTTCAAGAGTGGTTTGTTCGCCGCAGAGCACTCTTGAAGGTATTCATTAGCAATCTCTAATTATTCTCTGCTGCACCCTTACCGGATTGCTTCACGATGAGCCCTTCCTATGGCTTCCACTTATCGTCCTCCATAGAGCGAGCTGTTTGGGAGACTATTCCTGTCCTTTTATTTTCGCAACTACATGTAGGGCACTATCAATTTCTGCGGAAACACCGGCAGTGGTGACGATTTGTCCGTTGTCTACAAAACGAATATCGTGCAGAATCCGGGCTTTTAGCGTTGCCAATTGCCCTAATTCAGCTTAATTTACGTATTCCAGCCCTTCGACTTGTATTCTTCTATGACAACAATTGCCATTTTCTCAAATTTCCCTGTGTGGGAAGAATTCAATGCAGAACCAGAATGACAAGAGAATTTGGAGTGTTTGTTTTTTATAATTAGTTTCGCCGGCTAACAAGCATTTACTCAATTAACAAATCCTCCCTATATGAACTTGACGTTATACATGACAAATCTATTCTTCGCTTTCCCGGCCCATTTTGCAAAGATCCGCATGAACTTCGGTCATTCTTGACAATATTCTTAATCAGCTGTAAATCGTAGGGTTACCCTGCATCTTCAAGGACATAAGATTCCCTGTTTATACCAGTCATCAGATTGGATTGGGTAATCTGTGTGTCAACTCCTGGGTTATTGTGTTCCTGAACCGAGGTTACAAACTGTCTGATAAAAGAGGACACATTTTTTCATAAAGATCATTCATTCTTAATCTTAAAATAAAATTACTTAACGCTATGAATAATTATTTTAATGCAGGAAGTCATAATTATAAGCAAATGATATTCCAGGCATTAGTGAGTCGAATTACCCCACTTTATCTATTGCAACAACAGCTGGTTTTCAAAATCTTTTTGGTTCTTAGCCTACTATTCCCAATTTCTGAGCTAATCGCCCAGGGAAGCATTCCTTGCGATGGAAGCCTGTACTTTACCCGGCAGCTATCACCGAGTACGCGAATAAGCTCTGTTAATGTCAATGCAACTGGTACAGTAACAGTCTCCGATAAAGTAACATTGAACCCCAATATTTTAACAAATGCAACTGTCTATTATAATGGATATGTATTCACTCAAGACTGGAACCCTGCTACATTTACTTTGATCAGGGTAGCCAATTACAATGGAACCAATAATTACACATCCAAGACCGTAACAGGAATACCCAATAGTGTCGACTTCAACAATGCGGGGGTTGACAAAAACGGGATCATGTATTTGTTATCAACAGATGCGAATCCGATTATTTACAAAATAGATCTCAAGAATTGGAATACTAACGGCACTGGAACATTGAGCGCGACTTCAGCCACCTGCACGATGACTGCTGGTAGCCGGTTATGGGGCGACATTGCCATTGACCCAATTACCAATAAGGCCTATGTCTGGTATCACCCATCTACTAATCCTTCAACAGGTCAGGCCGTAAGAGGGCTATACGAAATCCAGAATATTAGTTCAGCCAGTCCGAGCATCGTAAAAGTAGGCAGTGCTGCCGATTATACGATGGGCACACTTTTTTTTAACGAGCGCGGACAGTTGTTTAGTTATGGAATATTAACGGCTACCGGAGGGAATCAGGTTAACTTTTACTATATTGATAAATCTAACAGCTCAGTTACTCAAATTGGGACATCGCAATCATCTCCTCAATCAGATGGATGCGAATGTGCGTACCGTCTGAGTCTCACATTGACGACAGGAGATGCGGGCAAGGTAGATATTCCCAATTGCTCCAAGCCCTCGGATTTTAATGTTCAATTAGCAGCAAGTAACACAGCAGTTGGAGAATTCACGGGCGTAACTTTTGCATTTCCCCTCGATCCCCGTTTTTCATTTTCAGATAACAGAGCTGATATTGAAACATACCTAAAAAGTATTTTTGGATCGCAGGTAGCTGTTACGCTGTCAAGCAGTGGAGGCGGGACAAATAATATACTGAATGCTACGGGTTTGTCGGTATCTGGCACATCCACCAATAACGGAAGTCCGGTTCACTTGCCCTTTTCGTTGAAAGTTGCCGTTGCTTCCGGCGGAAGCAACTTTACGGATGGAGAAAAAGTAGATTTCCAGGCAAGCTTTGGCGGCTTGTCAGCTTTCTATGGTAGTACCGAGCAATCCGGTGATCCTAATAGTTTGTTTGGCAAAATTGCCAGCACCGTCACATTCAATAAAACCAATAGTCTGTGCAACACTCTTTCTGGAAACGTGCTCCACGACATAGATGGTCTGACCGACGAAGTAGTGAATGGATCTAATATTAATATTAATTTAGGTCTGAAAGCACTACTGGCTGACGCGTCAGGAAAAATTTTGGCTTTTAGCACTATTAATACAACCACAGGTAAATACACCTTCCCCATCGGGCCCGGAACGTACTCTGTCATCTTGACCACTTCCAATGCTAGCGCAAGTAATATTGGAGGGCAAGCATCTGATATTGCTGTTCAAGCTCCTGGTAACTGGGTATTTACCGGTGAAAATCTGGGAGCCGGTAAAGGTAATGACGGCATTCAAAACGGTATACTTACAAATATAACAGTTACCGACGCAGACGTAGAGAACGCGAATTTTGGTATTCAACAACCGCCTCTTGCTACTACTTTAAGTTATATTCTGAACAGCACGCCAAAATCTGGTTCATCGATTCCTCTTAACGGTAGTGTCGCTGCATCGTCAGGCTCAGGAACCTTGGTTTCCCAACCTGCCGGGTCAGACCCCGATGCAAGCGGAGAAGTTGTGGAAGGATTTATTATCATCTCCCTTCCTGTTTCATCTGGTGGAACTGCGGTGGATGGCAGTCCCAAATTGTATTATGATAACGTAGAGGTAAGTTCAGTTGATGTGACTGATGCTAAGGTGTTTAAAGATCCTAAGCTCTTCTCGCTTGAATTAAATGGAACAGGCTATCAAGGTGTCTCGTTTAATTTTAAAACAAAAGACGCCGCAGGATCCGTATCTTCAGATGCGACTTACTCATTGGCCTGGATCTCCCCTCTTCCTGTAACCTTGGTTAGCTTTAATGCACATCTGGAAGACAACAAGATGATCCGTTTGTCGTGGAAAACAGTGAGTGAAGTTAATGCATCACACTTTAGTCTTGAACGAAGTGTGGACGCCAAACAATGGATGCAGGTTAAAGAGGTTGCTGCCGTGGGGAATACGAAAACATCTACCGAATACATTGAATACGACAGACAACCTATATGGGTAAGGAATTACTACCGTTTGAAAATGATTGATCAAGATGGCAGCTTTGCCTATTCCCGGATTATTAGCTTGCTCGATGAACAAAATGACATTGCTATATATCCAAATCCAGGTACAAATAGATTGTTTGTCAAGGATATTGATTTTAGTTCCGTAATATCTGTCTCAGTGATCAACACCAACGGTCAGGTAATTTTTCAATCGAAAACACTGACAGAACAGGGGATTGATCTTTCGGGTGTTGCCAATGGCGTTTATTCAGTTCAAATCAGAAAAACCATGGGCGCAACTTTAATTAAAAAACTGGTGGTTAACCGATAACCTATCGGTTCAAGATTTAAAGGGGATGTCTTCATTCGCATGAAGCATCCCCTTTTTTTTACATTTATTTTTTTCAGTCTTTACCATAGGGGGGTAATTAAAGAAGAGGAGGGAGTCTGTTACGACTTTTGTGAGGATTTATTTCCTTGCAAAATACATTCAATCACCGAATGCCAGTTCTGATTTTACTTTTTCGTAGAGGGAGGTAATGCGGTATATCATATTAAGACAATCTTGTTGCGACATCCGATCTATCGTGTTGATAAATGCATTAGCCTTAATTTTTCTATCATCATCCAAAGCTGGCCCTTCCTGTTTCAATTCTGACACAATATTTTCCCACTCAGGATTTAAAGTGTCAGAAAAATAGTTGCTGCCAATAACATTGAAATAGCCGGCCTGTTGCTTCAGAATTTCCTTTGAAACCATCGCATTGATGTTAAGATTCGCGACAAGTTTTGACAGTTCGACGTAGACAAAAATATTGGTCTTGGACATAGTAAATTTTAAGTAGAGGAGGGGTCGTAATTTTATTTATATACCGGCTTCGAAGCCAGTTCAGGTAAAATCTGAAATTTCTGTTTTCATGCAGAAATATTTGATTTATTCTTTATAATAATATCTACTCAAGATCAGGACATTGTATCATGATGGTATCGTACCATTAAATTTATGATCTCATTTAATTTACTTTCGGTTATTAGTTCACAAAAGTGATGCATTTGAAACAAACAAACCTGCCTGTTTACTTAACAAACCTGCCAAATTTCAGAGCGAAAGTCATAATATCGGTTAAAGTTGTCCTGTGATCATTTCGAAATAGAGTTACTTAGGTTAACTTTGATTATCCAACCCTTTACGAGAAATTATATGAATCTTAATCTGTCGGAAATAACTTTCGACCTTGAATACTTTTATGAATTATCGCCGGATTTATTATGCGTGGCTGGTTATGATGGTTACTTTAAAAAGGTTAACCCGGCTGTCTCCAAAACTTTAGGGTTTACCAATGAGGAATTAATGTCCAGACCAATAAATTCCTTTGTGCATCCGGACGATCAGAATATTACCCACGACATGAGAGAAAGCATCAAAAGAAATAACCCGCTTCTCAATTTTGAAAATAGATATCTGACAAAAAATAGCGAAGTGGTATGGCTTTCTTGGACCTCTATGCCAATTAAAAGGGATAAGGTGGTTTTTGCGATTGCTAAAAATATAACCTTTCATAAAAGACTACACGAATTCCGGAGAATATCTGACAGTATGGGGTTATCGGTTGAGAGAAAAGAAATTCTCAGCGAAGCGCAGATGATCGTTCAAAAGGAAGAAAATATACAGGATGAATTCTTCGGCATATTATTAGCTAGTGAACCTTCTCCTGCCGATCTGATCTGGTTGCAGGAATTTGAAAACACCGTCAGAAAATACATAGGTAAAATAGACCTGAGCCTTAATCTGATATGTGACAAATTGGGCACCAGTGAAAGAGCACTGTATAGACGCGTTAACAGAACTGTGGGGATTACACCAAGTCGGCTCGTAAGAATTATACGTTTCCAGGTAGCTATGGAGGCAATAAGGACAGGTAAATATCGTACCATCTCGGAGGTGTCGGCTGTTGCTGGTTTTAAGTCACCTTCCTATTTTAGTAAAATGTTCGAGAAAATATATGGAATTGAGCTGTTGAAAGTACTCAGGTAAGATACTTTGGTAAATACGTTATTCGCTTTCGTTATTTTACCCACAAAGTTTGTTGGAAAAAGCTACTCTCTAATGCAAAAGTATGCTGTGGAGAGTATAACAAATTATGAAACTGAAATCTAGTTTTTTTGCTTTAATTATTTTATTGGTATGGACCCGATCAATTCCATCTGGTAACGCTGAGGTGGCTCTACCCCGGTTCTCTATCGTTGGCAGATAATGGCAACTTTGAAGACAAAAGTGGTCTGCCACCGCGGCAAAGAATGTGGAGAGTGAAGGTAATAAGGCTGCAAACTTGAAGCTGAAAATGCTAGACTACGAGTCCATAAAAACGGAAATTAACTCGTACTTTGATAATCTCTGCAATTCCGTTTTGTGAATTTTAGAATTATTTTGCACTGTTTTAACACAGATATTTTGCATGGCGGGTTCATTCAAACAGTGATTAAAACGAACGATCGTCGTTTTTCTATTAAACAAGAAATATTTACGTACGCCGCCAAAATAGTACATATATAAGGCACTTGAATACATTATACTATACTTTTCAAGTGAACCCATCCACCAGCTTGGATCCAGCATTTTACCAAGATAAACAAAGCATACGCTGCGCGGTGAGATCCAAACCTGGCACATTATCCCACAGTTCCGGTCAATCTTTGAAATTCATAATTGATGCTTTGTTTTTGATATAACTCCTGCCTGCTATTGTGACCAACTTTGTTTCATCAAACAATTTAAAAAGTCAACAATATGAAAAGGCAAAAAACATGGTTCATTACAGGCGCTTCACGCGGCTTTGGACTGGAAATTACAAAAGCAGTGCTCGCTTCCGGAGATAATGTAGTGGCAACCGTCCGGAGCAAAGCTCCTGAATTCAGCTCACAATTTGAAAACGACCCGAACCTGTTAGTTGTAACAATGGATGTTACCAATGAACAGCAGGTGAATGAAGCTGTGCAACAAGCAATTGCTCATTTTAAACAAATTGACGTACTGGTCAATAATGCAGGGTATGGATTGCTATCCGGCGTTGAAGAAGCGAGCAACCAGGAAGTAAAGCAAAATTACGAAGTCAATGTGTTTGGTACTCTGAATGTGATCCGGGCAGTGCTTCCATCCATGCGTGAGAAAAAAGCCGGTCACGTCATCAATATTTCTTCTGTCGGCGGCCTTGGCGCTTACATGGGCTGGGGACTGTATGGTTCAACCAAATTCGCGATTGAAGGCATCACAGAAGCATTGGCTATGGAAGTGGCTCCATTAGGTATCCACGCCACGGTAGTTGCCCCTGGATTTTTCCGTACCAACTTCCTGGACGAATCATCCTTGTTCAGCAGTGAAAATATTATTACTGACTATGCTGAAACCGTGGGTGCTATGCGTGAGTTCGCGGCAAAAGTGAATTATCAGCAGCCAGGTGATCCTAAAAAATTGGCCCAAGCCTTTATCACCCTGGCAAATGCAGCAAATCCACCTGTACACCTACCGCTTGGAAAGGATACGCTTGAAAGATTTCGCAGCAAAACGGCCGCCTTTGAAAAGGACATTGCCAACTGGTACGATGTCATCACCGGCACAGACCATGACGATGTTATCGCCAAATCATAACTATTGGATGCTTAATAACCATAATCTATCTCTTGAACTTTTAAGTATTAAAATCATGAAAACGCACATCAAATATATCCTGATCATTATCGCCCTGTTCATTTCAAGTAGTGTTGTAAAAGCGCAGCATAGCGAAGCCACCGGGTTTCCAACCGGTTTTAAAATGCCTGCACTTAACCCGAAAAGTAAGTTAGCTGGGATCAGTGGAAACCATATCGGTATCCGTGTTCCGGATTATGCGGCTGCCATTAAATGGTATACCGAGAAACTTGATTTCCGTGTCATTCACGAGTGGGATTATGCCGATGAAAAGCTTGCTTATCTGGCTCCCGCAAATACCAATGGATTCTGGATCGAAATATTGGCAGGCGGCAAGCTTAACGCCAATACAAAGTTTGATGATCTGGGAAAAAGCCTTGAAAATGGCGGATACCACCACTTTTGTGTCCACGTAACGGATATGAAAACGGTTTTGGAAGAATTGCAAAAACGCGGCGTTACAGTTGTGGGCCAGCCGTTTTATTTGGAAGCGATCACCCGGAACCTGGCTTTTATCCAGGATCCCTGGGGGAATATGATCGAATTAGCGGAAGTTGTTAAAAAATAGACGTTTGCGTGCATGCGTTACCAAAATGCTCCGCAATGCCGCGGAGCATTTTTTATTCAGACTATTTTTTTAATTTTAATATTTAACTCATGTCTGACACCTCACAAGATCTCACTAAAATCCTTGCATTCAGCAATGTTATTGCTTCTGCAAGCGATAAGTATACCCTTGGAAAGATCATCGGTCAGCAGCTGGACAGCCTATTTAACATTCATGAATATTGCATCTATATCATTTCAAGAGACGAAAAGTGGAGATGGGCCTTCCTGTTTGACCGTGATTCGGCCATTGCCAAGTATCCCGACTTTAAAGACCTAATTGAAGTGCCACAGAATAACGAAGACGAGTTGTACCAGGTCGCTAAAAGCGCAAAAGATGTGCTCCTATTGACGGCAGAGGAATATTATAAGCTTCCAGGCACGGCACAGTACAAAGATATGGGAGATGCCATTAACTTTCAGGGATGGGGCTGTCATACAATCAGACTTGCGCAAGAAGATGTGGCTGTACTGACATTCAACCACAACAACATTCAGGAAATGAAACCCCGGCTGGGGCTTTTTAAAAGCATTTGTTCCCAGCTGGCCATCACTGCTTCCAATTTGCTGAGCAGGGAAGAATTAGAACACCGGGAACGGGAAAAAACGATTTTGCTATCGCTGAGCAACGAGATCGCTTCCCTGAAAAGCAGGGATGATTTATTCAAGGTTGTAAACGCCAGGATCAAGGAAATCTTTTCTGTCACACAATTTGGCATTGTGAAGGTTGACGACGACGGGCGTACGCATAGCGCATTCATGATGGATTTGGGGGTTTCGGATAATCATAAGAGCGATTTTGATCGGGTAGCCCGGTTGAAATACAGTGTGGATGATGCCGTTTTTCGCAAATTGGTGGCGTCAGAAGAACCCGTCGTTCTGGATGTAAAGGAACTTGCCCGGGAAGCGAATCCCTCCGAATATGTGCTATTCTGGCGAAATGCCGGATTTACGCACCTGGTCGGTCTGCCGCTCAAAACAGGTGGAGAAACGATTGGTGCCATATTGCTCAACAGAGGTTCCAAGCCGTTCACAAGTTCTGAGACCCATTTGCTGAAAGGCATTTGTTCCCAACTTTCCGTTGCGGTTTCCAATATCCTTGCCAACGAAAAAGTACTGCACCAGCTCAATGAAATAAATCAATACAAACAGCAGCTGGAAGATGAAAAAGTGTATTTGCAGGAGGAGATACAGACATTCAATAATTCCACAGATTTTATGGGTGGAAGTCCCGAGATGAAAAAGGTACTCAAGCTGATCCATACAGTTGCCCATTCGGACAGTACCGTACTGATTTTGGGTGAAACCGGTACAGGTAAGGAATTGGTAGCACGTGCAATTCACAACAATTCGCCGCGCAAGAGCAATCTGATGGTAAAGGTAAACTGTGCTGCAATGCCGGCAAATTTAATTGAAAGCGAACTGTTTGGTCATGAACGCGGCAGCTTCACAGGAGCGCATGACCGGCGGATCGGCAAATTTGAGCTGGCGCATAAGGGAACATTATTTTTGGATGAGATCGGAGAAATGCCATTGGAACTGCAGGTAAAATTATTGAGGGCCTTGCAGGAAAAGGAAATCGAACGGGTAGGAGGAAAGACAACGATTAAAGTTGATGTCCGCATTGTTGCGGCCACCAACCGGGATCTTGAGAAAGAAATGGAGCAAGGCCGTTTCAGAAGTGATCTTTATTATCGGCTTAATATTTTCCCCATTAATCTTCCCCCGCTTAGAAACAGACAGGAAGATATTCCAATCCTTGCAGAATATTTCATCAACAAATTTGCAAAAAAAATTGGCAAGAAAATTCATACAACTACCAACAGTGTCATGCAGGAAATGTTACGATATAGCTGGCCGGGGAATGTCAGAGAACTCGAACATTTAATGGAACGAAGCGTCCTGCTTGAAAATGGCCCCATCATCAGACAACTTCATTTACCAGTTCAAAAGAATGCAACCCGCGACCAGGGAGAAAATACATTCAGGGTTGCAACACTCGATGAAAATGAGCGCCAGCATATTTTTGATACATTGAACTACTGTGGCGGAAGGATAACCGGTGCTGGCGGCGCAGCGGAATTGCTGGACCTGCCACCTTCAACGCTACACTCAAAAATGAAAAAACTAGGGATAGTCCGCAAGCATGTAAAATAACGCCTTCGAAGTATCGATATATCGGTTATCCATGTCAAATGACGATATATCGATACTTAAATTAGCTTGAAAATCGTCATAAGTATCTGTTTTTCAATGTCTTAATTTTTGGTATTATATTTTAATTTCTGTGAGTGGAATGATCGGGTGAGTACAACCCCAACTTTTCAAAACTCAAACACGAACAGAAACAAATGAAAATGCCAACTAACCCCTTGCTAATTTTTGATCGCATCCAGGACATGTACCAGATGTTGAACGTACGTGTTGAAACTGCTAACCTCAAAAGTGAGTTTACCATTTATGACCTGGGGGAATTTGGCATTCCAGCCAACTTTCACTCACCTGTTTACAGGGCCAATTTTTTTTCTTTTGTGTTTGTCAAAGATGCCTGGGGAAAATGTTCGTCTGATGCCAACTGGTTTGACTTGGAGCCGGGCACGGTGTATTTCAATAACCCAGGCCACATCAAGGAGTTTGTAGTAAAAGAGATGAAATCGTTGTTCATGCTTACCCTCAGTGAAGCTTTTTTAAAGGAGAATGTGCATGCCAATATCTTCGATGAATTTCCTTTTTTGCTTTCCGAAACTGTTCCACCCAGATTATTGCCTGGCGAACAGTTCGGCGAATTGGAAGAGTTATACTTACAAATACAGAAAGCATATCGGTCCGGCTCTCCATACCGAAACAAGTTGATCGGCCATTTGTTTGTTGCTATACTGATCAAGATTAGGGAGGCTTTTTGGAAGGGTTATAGTCCAGTTGACGAAGGAGACAGGGCCTCGCAAATCGTTAGGAAATTCAAGCTGGCCCTGGAAAAACATTACCGCGAACTAACTAAGGGCCAAATTGAAAAGGTGAATCGAGTTCAGGAATACGCAGATATTTTAAACCTGCACCCCAACTATCTCAATACGGTTATCAAAACCAAAACCGGAAAATCGGTCGGTACCTGGATATCGGAAAAGACAATTGCGGAAGCCAAAGCACTCTTAAAAAATTCAAACATGCCTGTCAAGGAAATCTCCTACCGACTAGGCTTTGCCGAGATCCAAAATTTCAGCGCCTATTTTAAAAAGCATACAAAGAGTACGCCTATCTATTACCGCTCCGACTTATATTAAACCTTAACGCCATACCCTTTACGAAAGCCTCTGGATCCAGGGGCTTTTGTATTTGTGCCGCATTTATCAGCCCCTACACTACGCCAGGCTATTTAATCTTTGAAATTCATAATATAAGCTGTGCATTTCGTACAAAGCCAGCCTGAGCTTCTGCCCAACTTTGTATCATCAGAAAAGCCAATTAATAAAACAAGCACAAATCAAATGGAAACTACACAAAAACAAGCTTTTCAGGCTCAGAACCAGGCAGCTGAAAAAGCAAGGCAAATGGGTGTGAATGCCAACATCACAATCCTGGACACAGCAGGCCATCTAAAAAGTTTCCTGCGTATGGATGAAGCCTACCTGGGCTCAATCGACATCTCCATGGGCAAAGCCAAAACGGCCATGCTCTTTCGTATGAACTCTGAGGCTGTCGGGCAGTTTTTGAGCCCCGAAGCACATACCTATGGAATGGTAAGCACGAGTGGCGGGCTTGTTGGCTTCAAAGGCGGTATGCCCGTTAAAGCCGAAGGACAAATCGTTGCCTACATCGGCGTTTCGGGCGGCAGCCCCGACCAGGATTTTGAGATCGCTACGGCTGGAAGCGAGATCTAGTAATGTTCAACTAATAATTATCAATCAATTTATTAATCAACTAATCTTTAACTACTAAAAAAATGTCAACTACAAAAACAATTTTGATCACTGGAGCGGGCTCTGGGTTTGGAGAAGGAACAACATTTGGTCTTGCTAAATTAGGCCACAAAGTGATTGCAGGGGTTCAGATTTCTCCACAGGTAACAGCCATGCGTTTAAAAGTGGAAGAACTTAGCCTTCAGGATAATATCACCGTTGTCAAGCTGGACATACTCGACAAATATGATGTAGCAAATGCATTGAAATTTGATATCGATGTACTTTTTAGCAATGCCGGATATGGTGAAAGCGGTCCAACTTTCGAAATACCGGTGGAACTTGTGCGCGCCAATTATGAAACAAATGTTTTTGCACCACTTTCTCTTGCACAGCAATTCTCTGCCAAGTGGATTAATGCTGGAAAATCGGGCAAAATTGTCTTTACATCATCAATGGGCGGCTTGTTTACGCCATCGGGTTATGGTATTTACGTCTCGACCAAACATGCGCTTGAAGCAGTTGCCGAAGCGTTGTCTGATGAGCTTAAAGCTTATAACATTAAAGTCCAGACCATTAACCCAGGCGCTTATTTGACCGGCTATAACGAAACCATGGCCGACAATGCATTCCGCTGGCTAGACGACGAAAAAAACTTTACCAAACGCGCAGATATGAAGGCTAATTTTGATTCGCTGCTTGGCACACCACAAGGCAGGCTTGACCCCCAGGAAATGATCGATGCCATGATCCGAATCGTTCCTTCGGACACAGGTAAGTTCCGTAACGTCGTTCCGCAGTTTGTGGAAGACATGCTGAAAGACCACCAACTGAAAGCTTGGGAAAACACAATCTAACGTTAACGTACAAAAAGGGCCGTTAGGTTTGATGGCCCTGTTGATAAAATCTTGAAAACAATGGAAAAAGTATGGTTGGTTACCGGCTGTTCCACAGGATTTGGCCGGTCAATTGCGATTGCTGCCTTGCAAGCAGGCTACATGGTAGGGGTTGGTTCACGAAAAACAGAAGACGTACAAGATATCGTCGATGCTTACCCACAGACTGCGATTGCATTACAGCTTGATGTTACCGATTATGGGCAAATCAAATCTGCCGTTACAAATTTATACGATCGTCTGGGTGTAATCGATGTATTGGTTAATAATGCGGGTATCGGTTATTTTGGTGCAGTTGAGGAGAGTGAGGAAGATGATATCCGCCGGATGTTCGAAGTGAACTTTTGGGGCCTTAGCGAAATGACCCGCCAGGTTCTGCCATTGATGCGTGCCCAAAAAAGCGGGCATATTATCAACATATCCTCTATTGGCGGGTTGAAATCATTTCCATCGCTGGGATATTATCATGCCACTAAATATGCGGTGGACGGACTTTCGGAAGCATTGTTTAAGGAAGTGCATCCGCTGGGCATCAAGGTAACGATTGTAGCACCAGGTAACTTTCGCACCGATTGGGCGGGACGTTCGGCTAAAGACAGTTCGGTGGTGATTGCCGATTACGCGCAGACTGCGAAGGCAACCAAACAGTGGGTACGCGGCATTAGCGGCAAGCAAGCGGGAAATCCCGCACTAGCTGCACGGGCAATTATTCAGGTTGTCGAATCTGCAACTCCACCACTCCGGTTGTTGCTGGGCAGTGATGCTTTGGAAGGCGCGAGAACTAAGTTAGCTGAACTCGCCGCTGATTATTCGGCTTGGGAAGATCTCACACTAAGTTGTGATTTTGAGGAGTGAGCTTGTCAGCTTGAACTCAGTCGAAGGCGCGTTACTAAGTAAGTCGCGTGCCTTCGACTGCGCTCAGGCTGACAATTCATATTTTTAAATAAATTTGTATAAACTCGTGATAACCTGATATGCTCAAAACAACCTTAGACGCCAAAGTGATCGATACGCTTCGAGACTTGCCAGATCTGATCCCTGTTTTTCGTGAATATTATGATGACTGGACGATCCGGGTCTTCAACCGTGAGCAGCACGAATGTCGGAATTATCTGTCCCCTAACCGGCGGGAGTTTTACAAAATCCTGCTGATCACCAAAGGGACCGGTGTTTTTACAATGGGCCTCAATACGTATTATATTGAAGAACCTACGCTGCTTTTCATTCATCCTAATGATATCATTTCGTGGAAAAACCTGTCAGAGGAGTCGGGGGGATTTTATGTGTTGTTTAAAAAATCCTTTGTGAACCATCATTTACAGCTTAAAGCAGTAATCGACAAGTTTGCACTGTTTTCGGATAAGTCCAAAAGTGTGATCCGCCTTACAAGTGATGAAGTGCCCCGACTTACGCAGTATTTTGAAAGGATGCAGGAAGAAGAGCTGGGCAAAAGTGATTTTAGTGAAGATGCCATGCAGGCTTTTCTTCAACTGCTTATGGTCGAAAGCATGAAGGTAGCGCGTCATCCTAAACCAGACCAGGTTACCGAAGACTTCACCCACATCCATCATTTTTTCGACTTGCTCGAAAGGGAGACATCCGGAATTAATTACAGCTCACCAATCCGGATCAAAACTGCAAAGGAATTTGCCGGTACGCTTCACATGCACCCGAACTATCTCAATCAGCTATTGAAGAAACACACCGGGCAAAATGCCAGTACGCATATTCGCAACCGGATACTGGATGAAGCAAAAGCTTTGCTGATTCAAACCGACTGGAGTCTTCAGGATATCAGCCACAGCATTGGGTTTGCCGAGCAGCCCAGCTTCAATTTGTTTTTTAAGAAAAACACCGGATATACGCCGGCTGAGTTCAGAAAGAGTTTCTGACATTTTCACGAAGTACAATTCGAAATGGCTGATTTAGTTTTTCGGTAAAATGGTAAACGGAGACCTATTCAGAAAGGCCTTCATGCCAGCTGCTTGTGGCATAGCCCCGCGGCCTGCGAATATTTTGTACAACCGAGGATTTGTGTGTAACAAACCCGTTTTCGTGTTAAGCACAGCCTGATCTGTTGATGACCTTTGTATTGTTCAATTAAACAAAGGGAATCATGAAGAAAGTAATCTTAATCACAGGTGCAAGCTCAGGAATGGGTAAAGAAACGGCCAGTAAATTGATACAGGATGGTCATACCGTCTACGCCGCTGCCCGACGCGTGGAGCAAATGCAGGATCTGGCTGCCCTGGGTGGACATCCATTGCAGCTCGATGTAACTAACCATGCTGACATCCAGCAGGTAGTCGAAATGATTATCAAAAAAGAAGGGAGAATTGACGTGCTCTGGAACAATGCAGGATACGGATTGTATGGTTCTGTCGAAGATATCCCGCTCGAAGAAGCCAGACGGCAGTTCGAGGTAAACTTGTTTGGACTTGCCGCTGTGACGCAGCAAGTCGTCCCTCACATGCGTAACGCCGGGTCTGGGACAATCATCAATACCTCATCGATGGGAGGCAAAATCTACACGCCTATGGGGGCATGGTACCACGCCAGCAAGCACGCCATCGAAGGTTTAAGCGATTGCCTTAGGCTGGAATTAGCTCCGTTCAATATCAACGTGGTCGTGCTTGAACCCGGCATCATCCTGACCGAATTCGGCAACGAAGTGTTGAAAAGTTTAGGGCAGTTCTCCTCTACGGGAGCCTATGCAGCTTTGACTGAAAAACTGGTTGCCTCGACGAAGAAAACCTATGAGACCGGGGCCGGTTCAAAAGCGTCTGTGATTGCCTATACCGTTTCTGATTTAATAAAATCTGTCAAACCGAAGACCCGCTACCGTGTAGGGCAATGGGCTAAACCCCTGGTGTGGATACGCACGTACCTGGGCGATCGCGCCTTTGACAAGTTGATTATGAGCCAGGTATAGCGCCAAAGCATTCGGTTTTAGTTGCATCTTACAATCAAAAATGTACAAAGCAATGCAGGATATCCAAAAAATAAAGTCGATCAGCCAGCTCCACGAGCTGTTCGGGTTTGCCAAACCAACCCATCCCTTAATCAGCCTCATTGATGTGTCGAAGTGGGAAATACCACAAGCGTTTGTGGGCGTCAGATATACTTCCGGCTTGTACTACATTGCATTAAAAGACAAAAGTTGTGGCCTGCAATACGGGAGAAACACCTATGACTTTAATGAAGGTGTCCTGATTTTTTCGGCACCTGACCAGGTTCAATCTGTATCCAAACCACAGACGTTGAATGAAATACAGGGGTGGATGTTATTCTTCCACCCCGATTTGATCCGGAACACACCACTCGGGCAAACGATAGAAAACTATCATTTCTTTTCCTACGATGTACATGAAGCGCTGCACTTATCGGAAACAGAGCAAAAGACAATTACCGCCTGCGTGACGATGGTCAAAAATGAAATTTCCGAACGAATTGACAACCACAGCCAAACCGTAATTGCCTCTTCGCTGGAATTATTGTTGAATTTATCAAGACGATACTACGAAAGGCAATTCAATACGCGGTCTGCACAAAATACTGATGTAGTCAGCCGGTTTCATCATTTGCTAGACGAATATTTCAGAGATGGAAAGTTTACAGAAATAGGAATACCGTCAGTAGACTATTTTGCCGGAAAAGTGCATCTATCCGGAAATTATTTGAGTGACCTGCTGAAAAAAGAAACAGGCTATGCCGTCACGGATCATGTGAACAATTTCATTATTGAAAAAGCAAAGACTTTGCTACTGAGCAAAGGTGAGACCGTAAGTGGAATCGCCTATCATCTGGGGTTCAACTATCCTCATTATTTCAGCCGCCTATTCAAAAATAAAACCGGATTGACGCCTCAGGAATACAGAAAAATGAACTAGCCTTTTCCAAAACTGGCCTGAACGGATCATTCGCAACAAAGCCAGATTGATGTTGCAGCTAAACCTGTGTTTGTGATCTTTGAATTTCATAATACTTACTGTGCAATTCGTAAAACTTAAAGCTGCCTTCAGAGTGAACTTTGATCTATCAAAACAAACAGATAGACAAAATGAAAAAGTCACTATTAATTATTGGAGCGGGCCCTGGATTGAGCCAGAGTGTAGCCCAAAGATTTGCCAAAGAAGGCTTCACTATCAATCTGATCAGTCGCAATGCTGCTAACCTTGAAAAAATCAAAAATGAGCTGCAAACACAGGGGATAGAAGTTGCCTACGCTACGGCAGATGCTGGGAATGCAGGCCAGTTGAACGAAGCGATTCATTCATTATCCACGCAGCACGGCTTTGATGCGGTGCTTTATAATGCTGCCGTCGTCAAGGCGCTGGACATTATAGAAGAGGATCCGGAAGTTTTGGTAAGCGACTTCACGATAAATGTTGCTAATGCGCTAACCGTCCTTCAAACAACCCATGAAAGTTTAAAGCAAAATAAAGGGGCTTTCCTGCTTACCGGTGGTGGTTTGGGGGTAAGTCCGGCCGCAGCCTACGGTTCACTTTCTATTGGAAAGGCGGGCGTGCGCAGTCTGGCTTATCAATTGCACGACCGGCTTAAAGATGAAGGGATTTATGTAGGTCTCCTGACTGTGGCAGGATTGATAAATCCGGAAAGTGAAACGCATTCACCTGAGCTTTTAGCGGGCCTTTTTTGGGGCATGTACAGGGAACGTACACAAGTCGAAAATCACCAGTAACCAAGATTGATCATGGAAATTTTACAACAAAAACCGGATGTGGAACAGTCATTAGTGACCTTATTTGTCAGGGTGGCCGCAAAACCAGCTTGTCAGCAGAAAGCAAAAGACGCCCTGTTGGCAGATGTAAATGGTGCCCGTACGGAAACAGAAAACCTGAAGATGGAGCTGTACAAAGCTGATAATGATCCAGGCAGCTTTTATTTGTTCGAACGTTGGCAAAGCCAGAGGGCACTGCATGATCATTTCAAACAGCCTTACACCCAGGGCGCTTTTGAGCTGCAAGACCAAAGTTTGACCGAGCCTATTGAAATGAATTATCTGGAAGAATTATGGCCAGTTCCTACCGGATACCAAAAAGAACAGCATCGTCGGCTCACAACATTGATCGTGCCTTTTGAAACCTGGCCCCAACATTCGGATGCCTTTGTTGCTTACTTCAAAGAATTTGTGCCGCGCGTGCGTAAGGAGCCAGGCAACGTCGAATTTCATTTTCACCGCGTCATCGGAAGTGATAACCGTTTTGTGCTCTACGAACGGTGGGAAAGCCAGCAGTACCTGGATGCGCACAATCAACTACCTAGCACAGCAGCACTGATTGTAAATACCATGCCGCTGCTGACGAAGGCTGTAATCGATTTTGTATTGTTTGCAAAAGACATCAGTTAATCCGGATCATGTGAAAACGGGAAAAAAATGGCTGGTTGCCGGCGCATCACACGGGCTGGGACTAGCGGCAGTCAAATACTTGTTGACAAAGGGCCAGCGTGTAATCTCTCTGGTGGGAGATACCCGCCATTTCAGCGTGGAGCTGTTGGCCAATACACAATTGGAAATTATCGTTCTAAATCCGGCTTGTGAAAATGAAGTCCTCCGGATGTGCGAAAACATTGGCGCAAAATATGGGCGGATCGATAAAATGGTCAATAACGCCGGAGCGACAAGCTTTATGTTCCGGCATATTTTGCCTCTTATGCAAGGCAATGGACATATTATCGACCTGGCACCCGGTTGTGGGCCGTTAAGTATAACAGAATCTACCGCTGAACATGCTAAACGGTATTGGATCGGGCTCACTGAAGACTTATTCCTTCAGGCTAATAACATGGGAATAAAAGTTACAATAATCGAACAGGCAGGTCCTGTTACTGCTTTTTCAGACAATTAATACTAAACTAAAAAGACCATGAACACAATCAGATTAACAATCTTAACCTTGCTGGGAACTGCCATTGCTGCTGTTGCTCAGGCACCCATTGACAATAAGAAAATTATCCAGGCTGGATTTGACCGGTGGGCAAAAGGCGAAGGAAGCTTTTTTGACCTGTTAACAGCAGACATGCAATGGACGATCAACGGCAGCACGCCGCTATCAAAAACCTACACGAGCAAGCAGCAGTTTTTGGATGAGGTAATTGACCCGTTAAACCAGAGGCTATCCAAAAAGATTGTCCCCAGTGTGCGAAATTTATATGCTGATGTGGTAATTGCCTTGATCGACGGGAAATCAACCGCAAGTGATGGCCAGCCGTATAACATGTCTTATGCATGGTTCATGAAGATGAAAGATGGCAGAATTGTCCAGGTGGACGCTTTCTTGGATGGGATAAAGTTTGCTGAAGTGATGAAAAGTATTCCTGCTCAAAATTAGGCAAACGATGGCAACCATATCAAATACTATCACTATTCCAGACTTTAAGCCGGAAGATCAAAATGGAAAAATCTTTAATTTCTGGAATTTCGTCGGTAAGAAAATCCTTGTAATTTATTTCTACCCTAAGTATGAAAGCGCTGTATGTACCAAAGAGGCTTGCGCATGCAGGGACAGCTATTCTGATTACATTGATGCCGGTGCAGTGGTGATTGGTATTAATTCCGGGACAGAAGAAAGCCATAAAGCTTTTGCACAACACCACAGACTCCCTTTTGCCCTTCTGAGCGATCCTGGAAACAGGGTATTAAAGTTATTTGGGATCAAGAATCTGCTATTCCTGACAGGGCGGGAGACTTTCGTAATTGATTTAGAAGGGAAGATTGCTTTTAGTTTCCGAGGGTTTTTAAATGGGGGCCTTTTGTCCTTTTAGGAAGATGGATTGCTAACCTTTTGGCATTTGAAGTTTATCCTGCACATTGACCCAAAAGCTTGTGGAAATCAGGAAACAAACCATCCATATTTTGACTAAACTCATTGCGTTTTGCATAAGTGCGGGTTAGTGTACATGAATTAATAAGTATCCGGTATTCGTTCGGAGATTGCCCTACGCGCTGCTTAAACAGCCGGCTGAAATGCTGGGATACTTAAAACCAAGTTCAAAGGCAATCTCATTAACCGATTTGTTACCATCAAACATTTTCACGGCTTCGATGACCTTCATTTGAATGTATTCCTGTGCGGTCTGACCAATTTCTTTTTTAACCAGATCACCAAAGTACTTGGCAGATAAGTTTAGCTCATCAGCACAATATGCCACGGATGGCAAGCCGATGGTTTGCGGTTTATCTGATGTGAAATAGCTGCTCAAAAGACTTTCAAACCGTGTTATTAACCTCCTGTGAATGGTATCGCGGGTGATGAACTGCCGGTCGTAAAAGCGTACACAATAGTCTAAAAACAATTCAATGTTAACGACAATGAGCTTTCTGCTATGTTTATCAATGGCGTGTCCTTTTGGCTGGTAAAGCTCCCCGTCATTTTCCACAGTGAATACCTGGCCAGGCGACATGAAGACAAGCGTGCCTTCCTGATAATCATAATATTCTTTTCCATAACGCAGATCGCCGCATACAACGTCTTTCAGAAAAATGCAGTAGCAGCCCATGAATTGACTGGCCTTTCGTCTGGGGCTGGCTTTTGACAGATCAATTACCTGACCAGCGGGTGCAAAGTTTCCTGCTGATTAAATGCATTGTATTGATTCACAGAATTAAACCGAATCAAGTCTTCCATAATTACACATATTTTAAGCGATATAAAATTACTGATTTCAGTATGGTCTTCATGAGAAGTTCAGGCAAATCAGGAATATTTGTAGATAAATCGGGAATCTGTATACCATTTCAGCTTTGAGAAGAGTAGAACTTTGCATCATTAAAACGAGATGGTGAAATCAGATCAGTAAAATCATTAACTAAATCATTTATAAACGTATACAAACTCAAATATTTCTAAAAGCTCTTACTTTGGTATTATGCTTTTTTGTTTTCAATGCTGAATTTTCCAGGGTACAAAATGCTGATGGTGTGCAGCAAAAAATCATTACGCTTTCCAAAGATAAATGGCAGTGGATGGCCGATAAAAATGTGGACAAACATTGTCAATAAGACCTGGTCATTATGATCGGGTCCTATTCATACTGCAACAATATAAATGTGGTCCATATTTATCCTCCTTTTTGAGATCCTTTAATCAAAATTTGAAATGCGTTTGCGACTTATGCAAAACGTCCATTTTCATTGGCGGGTAGCAGGGAAAGTATAATTTTTCATTTTTTTATGTAAATGCCAGGCAACCTTAAAATAAACAAAAACCTGAGCGGAGTCTATAAAATTAATCTTAAAAATTTACCTTAAAATGAAGTTGTGCTTTAAAATCCTGTTGCTTAAAATCAACTTCAAATTCGGCTCCTATTGTTTCTGAAAGCCTTTTTACAATCCACAATCCAAGTCCAAACCCTTCTGAAGAAAAATCCTGTTTGTTAAATTCAGACATGAGCATTGTAGGATCTTTAACAGTTGTTTTTGAGGAATTACAAATGGTCAGTCCTATTTGATCATCATTTTTTTCGATCCTCAGATGCGCGGTGGAATTGTGCTGGCCGTGTTTTACAACATTGTCCATTAGATTGATCAACATGGTAACTAAATGAGAGCGGTCGGTACAGATCTCAAATTCACCATCCTCAGGAAGGAGCTCAATTTTAATAATCTGAGCATTTTCCAGGAGGCGGGTAGAATAGCGTTCCAAAATTTCCAAGGTAACTTCGGCTATATTAAGTTCCGTTTTAGTCAGGATCAATGTGCCGGATTTCAGCTGACTCAGTATCAAAAAATCATTTACAAGTTTGTTAAGGCGCTGCACTTCTGAAATCTGATTTTCAATGACGGGTTTGACGTTTGGAGGAATCTGGTCATGTTGTAATATCTGGAGCTCCGTAAGCATGATGCTCAGTGGTGTTCTGAGTTCATGTGAAGCAGATGCAAAAAAAGCGTTCTGGTACTGCGCCTGTCTCCGGATCTGGCTCAGCATCCGGTTGAGAGACACCGCCAATGCATGCAGCTCATCGTGTACCACAGGCTCTTCAAGCAAATGTATCTGCCCCTGTAGGCTGATATCATTGGCTTTGGTAACAATGTTTTCGATCGGTCGTAACAGAAAACCGGAAAGCAGATAACCAACGACCAACGCAGCAAGAAAAGCCAGTGGGAAATACAGAAATAATATCAATTGCAGATGATTGATATCTCGAATCAATTCAGTTGCCGGTAGTATATAAAGAATGCGGATTACCCCACCCGTCTCCAGCGTCTTTTCAAGCGACGCACTCCGCCAGAGCATGGGATCTACCTGGCCCGGGAAGTTTCTAAGTGAAGAAGGCAGGTTATTAAAAAGCGTATCCTGTTTGTGGTTAGCGTCATATATGAGCTGGAAATATTCTCCGTTGGTAGGAAAAGGAATCGTGATTGGGGTGATCTCCGTTTCCTGTAGCACAAGATTACCCTGGGTTTTCAGCCTTGCCGAAAAACTTTTTTCGAACTGATCTCGAACACTGGAATAAAGTATAAATCCGATCGCTACTAAAAAACAAAGGAAAGCGAAGCCGAAAATCAGCCCGAAACGGAACCTGAGACTTGTGTAGAAAGGGTAGTTGGCGGGTGTTTTCACAAGGATGATTTAGAACCGGTTAGTTTGTAGCCCACCCCGACAACCGTTTCAAGGACCGGAATCTCAAATCCCTTGTCAATTTTTTTACGCAGCTGATGCATGTATACTTCAACAATGTTACTTTCCGGGTCAAAATCCATGTTCCAGACATTCTCCAGAATCTGGTTTTTGCTGACGACACGGTTTGTATTCCTGATCAGATATTCGAGTAAGGCAAATTCTTTGGCGGTAAGCTGGATCAGATTTCCTCCCCGTGACACCTCGCGGGTCATCAGATCCACGACAAGATCATTAATACTGATCCTTGTACTTTCGCTTGCAAAAACTTTACGTTGTAAAATGCGGATCCTGGCCAATAATTCGTCCCATTCAAAAGGCTTTCTAATGTAGTCCACCGCGCCAAGGTCAAGACCTTCTACAATCTGAGAAGTCCCGCTGAGAGCACTCACAATGATCACGGGTGTGGAAATTTTGTAAGCCCGCATGTTTTTCAATACTTCTATGCCGGTCATACCCGGCAGCATCAGATCAAGCAGTATCAGATCGAATGTTTCCGAAGCAGCTTTGTTAAGTGCCTCTGAACCGTTATCAGATACTTGAACTAAATACCCGGCCTGTTGCAGACCTTTTGACATAAATCCGGCCAGTTTGTGCTCATCTTCAACAATAAGTATTTTCATCAGGACTGTCTGCTAATATGTGATGAACATTAGGGTTAACGTATTTTATAGGTAATACTGTCAAGTTGAACGCTGCTGGCTTTTACCACAGGTCTCCCGGATGCTGACAGGAATCCCTCGGCAGTATCCCGCATGTTTCCTTTTACAAGGATTATTTTAGCCTGACTGATCAGGGGAATTAATTCGCGTGCCTTGTGAGGAGGCAATGAGATGAGCTTACCTGCAAGAATAAATGTATTACCCCTCCCTTGCCCGTTTTTAAAATCCTGGGCAGTATTTCCTTTGACCTCAACTTCAACTCCTATACTGGGAGCAGGAGCAGGGATTCTATCCAGGTCAATATCCACTTTCGTAGATTGGTTACGTAAATATTTTAGTCTGTAAACCGGATTAGGGTCATGCCTTGCGGGGCCGCCGATATCAGCCATTGCCTCTATTGGGCTATTTACCGGTGTTGCCTCTTTGATCGCTCTGGCCATGTGTGGAGGAAAATGCAGCCATATTTTTTCCGCAGGGGAATCCACCAGCATTTTGTCAATATCTCCTTCTGGATTGCTTCCATATTCCAGCACTATGCCTTCTACTTTCGATTCTTTGTGCAATGGCAGTTTAATTTTCCTCAAATCCTCGTGTAATGGCCCCGAATTATTTACCTGCGATTTGAATACAAACCAGCCGGCCAATGCCAAAATCAGCAATAGTAGGGTAATACTCGAAATGGTTGCCATTTTATTTGACATGATTCATGAGTCCGTGTTGTAAGTTTCTTTCATAAAAAGCAGACAGATCACAAATGCGAGGGCTGCCGTAGCACTCAGGAATAAAAATGCGTACCTGAACGAAAACATGTTGGCAATATATCCACCAGCCACATTGCTCAGCGAAGCACCTAGCCCCACTGATGTGATCAAAATCCCGTTTGCCAGATTGAAGTGTCCTGATCCCTTGGTCAGATCTGCGATAATAAGGATACTCACTACACCGAAAATACCAGCAGAAAGCCCGTCCAGAATCTGAACAGAAGTGATAAAATAAGGATTAGGGCTTAATGTATAAAGTATTCCTCTAACTGGCAGTGCTGCAAAACAAATCAGTAAAAGCCATTTTCTCCCAGTTGTGGACTTGTGACTGCACCAGGCTGCTGTGGGGACCATCACCAGCTGGGCTATGACAATGCAAGCTGACATGCAGACGGATGCATCCACTTTATTTTCAGATACGATATACTGTCCGGCCAGCGGAAGCATCGCAGCATTGGCAAAATGATACAGAACACAACAAGCAGTAAAAATCAGAAAAAGCGGGTTTGAAATAACGCTTCCTGAAGACTTGATAGCAGGCTTGTCTTGGCAGGATAAACTCCCTCTTGAAAGTTGATGATCAATTTGCCCTGAGTCAATAAAACGCAGGAAAAGTACACTGGCAAATGAAAGCAGAAATGTGAAAATGAAGATGGCCTTCAATCCAAAATAATAACCCAAAATGCCGGATACCAATGCTGAGGTAACATTTCCGCCATGATTAAACATTTCGTTGCGCCCGGTACGTTGTTCCAGTTTTCCATATCCGACCAGTCCCAGCGTCATGGCTGCAATGGATGGAGCAATGAATGTGGCTGAAATACCAACAATTATCTGGCTGGCAATCACGACCTGGTGACTGGGTTCAATCAGGATCAGGAGTGTTCCCGCTCCGACCAGTAAACTCGCCATAGCTACAAGGATTTTTTTGTTTTTAAAGCGGTCAATAAAAGCACCAGCAGGTGTTTGCACAACCACGCCAGCAAATGTAGCCAGCGACGTGGCAATACCTATGTCTTTTAAATTCCAATGCTGGGATGAAAGCAGATAAATGCCAAGGAACGGACCGATCCCGTCGCGTACATCTGCCAGTGTAAAGTTGATCAGATCCAGTCCCCGTAAAGACCGCGATTTTAAGTTGCTCATTACGCTTTAAAAATAAAATAAACGGCACCTATCAGCAGCGCAAATCCGATCAAATGGTTGGTGCTAAACTGTGTATTTTTAAAAACAGTGACAGAAAACAGCATGAAGATAACAAGCGTGATCACTTCCTGAATAATTTTAAGCTGAACCAGTGAGAAAGGGCCTCCCATTTCGGAAGAGCCGATTCGGTTGGCTGGGACCTGAAAACAGTATTCGAAAAAAGCCAGTCCCCAGCTGAGCAGAATGATTGCCCAGAGCGGCGTAGTAGAGTGACCTCCTTCCTTGCTGAAAAATTTGAGATGTCCATACCAGGCCATGGTCATGAAAGCATTGGAAAGGATCAGCAGTCCTATGGTTGCGATGTATTTGCTCATAAATAATAAAGGTTAATATGGCAGCACTTGCTGCCATACCGGACTAGCAATTATTTTACCAGATACTGCTGACCGTTCACCGTAATGGTGCTGCAACGGATAATTTTGTAATCTTCCAGCTGTACTTCTCCCTTGGATCTGCTTTTTTGGCTGCCAGAATAGGAAATGGCAGCACCTGTGCTGATCGAAGCTCCCAATTCAGCAGCAACGTGCGGTGGCAGACGCAGCAACGTTTTGTTATCTATAAAAAGTCCGGTAACCCTTCCTTCCGGATCTTTTTGCAATGTACTGATCTTCCCGTTTCCATTTAATGTAGTTTCTTGTACGTTCGCATTTGGCATGCCGGGGAATGTTTCTGTTAAAGTCTTATCTCCGGCTTTCAGGCTGACCATTATTATTTCTTTCATGCCCGAAGGCGGGTTTTCCATAACACCGGATACGGTGACTTGTGAACCTGTTTTAACAACGGGCATAATCTCAGACCCCATGTGTGGAGGGAATTTCACTAATAAACTGTCATTACTGTTGAGTAAATAGAATCCGTCTAAGGTAAAATCATCGTTTGCCTTTAGTCCGGCAACTTTCCCCGGTATCGTCATGACTGGACGAAGATTTTTTTCAACAGGTTTGGGGCCTCCGAGATGTGGGCCGGGACCTGGGACACCTGCTGCTGCGATGATAGGTGGAGTTGGCTGGGCAAAAATATTTGTGCCGCCTAATAAAGACGCAGCAATTACTACTAATGCTAACTTTTTCATGATTGTATTATTTGGTTGATTCATTATTTAATGAACCAAATCTAGGAAGGCCGGATAAGGCAGGTATGAAGAGGAAATTAATTTTTCCTTATCTGATATGGATATGCATTTACGGCCAGATTGCAGTCAGCTATAAGCAAAGACCGGCAGAATCGTTTAGCGAATAGTTTTGGGCGGCAGTGAACCAATCGGAAAGCCGCTTGCTATACCAAGCGTTCTTGTCTTCCCTGTTTTTTGGTGAAAACCCCGAATTGTGCCAAATTCGGGGTCTGCTATTTTTGCCGCAAAATTGAATCAAAAAGTTGATTGAAAAAAGGTACATAAATAAAGCTGCTATTCGGATCAGTAACGTCTGAAATGTATCTTTGGCCTAATCCTTATGCCCCAAATTTATGTCTGGCCTGAACGGCAGGGAGAAGTATTCCATACCTTATTCGGTTCTTAGGTTTTGACTGGATTCATCAATGCTGTTCTAACAGATTGGAAACTTATGGTAATTAAGGCAAGCAATAATGCTGATAATCCTGCCAAGGCAAATTCCTCCCATCCAATCACTATGCGGTAAGCAAAGCCTGCCAGCCACCGCTCCATGGTCCACCACGCAAGCGGCAGTGAGATGAAAATAATTAAACCTGCAAACCTGCTGAAAACCTGACTCATCCGATTCTCAGACAAATACAATTTGTCAAGAGTCTCGTCAATAAACGAATAGGTAAATTTGGCTGTTGGGGTTAGTGTAGTAACTTGTTTTTCGAGGAATCTGATGGTTTCAGGAATTTGGTTCCCTTTCACTTTTAAGAGCAGGTAAGTTGCGCGATAGGGATTGTAAGATATTACCATGGGTTCGATGTCGGAATGAAGTGACGCAAAATTGAAGTCTCTCACGATTCCGACAATGGTGCCTGTATCACCTTCTGCCACAAATGGTGTACCGATCGGTTTATTGAGGCGATAAGCTTTTACTGCCGCTTTATTGAGAATGTATTCGGCATTTTTAATTTGCGGAAACTGGCTGTAAAATGCTCTTCCTTCTTTCAGTTTGATTCTCAGGGTTGTCAGCATTTTCTCGCCGGACCAGAGCATACGTGCATGATCAGGCACGGACTGATTTTCTGTTCTGTGAATCGGATGTGCCTCATAATTCCCGAAACGTTCGCCGGGAAGGGTTGACGTGACAGAGAAATTACTGCTAGAGGCATTTTTTTTTCATTTCGTCGGTCAGGACCCCATATTTTTCCCACATCTGATCATACATTGTTACCGCGACGATCTGGTCCTTGTCAAAGCCCAGGTCCTGATTGTGAAACAACTGCATTTGCCGATAAACAGTAACGGTGCCGAAGATCATGAAGACTGAAACCGTAGATTGAAATACAACCAATCCTTTTCTGATAATATTGACTGAGGTTCCTGACAATTTCTTGCCTTTTTATCTCTCAAAAAATTTACACCATATACTTAACTAATTATATATCAATGTAGTTAATTAACATGTTTGCTTTTGTTTGTCCGAAATCGAACAAAACTGTTCGGCTGTACAAACTTCCGGACTGTCAATGCGTTTCAATTCAAAATGACGGTTTTCTCTCTACTCTTTTTTCGCCTTCCCCACCAGATCAGAAAACCGGATACGGGTAAGCTGGCGGCGATCAGACTGGCAAAGAAGGCAAGGATTTTTCCAGGCAAGCCTAATATCCCGCCTGTGTGCAAATCATAATTAAGATCTCTTAATTTTTCACCCCGGCTCTGATCCGTAAAGTAGTGCGTTTTTAACAGCTTACCTGTATACTGATCGTACTGTTCTGTTACATTGTTGTAAACCTCCTGGTTTTGGATCACCACGTTGATAACACCTTGCTTGCTTCCCGGAAAATAAACATAGTAAGCTTCTGCCTGCGGATGTTTCAGGCTGACGCGGGAAAAGATCATGTCAATGGGTAAATTACTTTTGTGATGTGAAGTATCAGAAGAAACAGGCTCAGATCGTAAGTGAGTTTCACCCGCGTTAGCCAGCCACTGCACGCTGTCGTCAAACCAGGAAAAGGCCCAAACCAAGCCTGTTAGCGCGATAATCAGCGTAAAAGCCATGGAATAAAACCCCATGATATTGTGAAAATCGTAGTTCTTTCGTCTCCATTTTGTAGTGCTTTTCCACCGGAACCAATAGCGCTGCCGGGCGGCTTTTTTATTTTTCGGTTTCCAAAGTATCAGGCCTGTAACCAGCGAAATGACAAAAATAATGGTAGCAATACCGACTATCGGCTGGCCGATTTCGTTGCTGAGCAAAAGGCTCCAATGAAGAAAGAGAACGATCCTGAAAAATTCGAATTCTGAATTTTCAACGGCTAAGATTTTACCAGAATACGGACTTATAAAAACGGATTCATAATACTCTTTTCTATTCCAGTACCATATTCCGGGATCGCTGCTTTCCTTATAGGTTCTGAAACGCAGGGGCCTTTCTGTTGAGTTAAAGATTTCAATAGCAGAAACAGGCTTGTTTACACCATAGGTGTCCCGGGCTGTTTTAAGAAGCCGGCTCAAAGGTAATCTTGCATTTTGCGAGGGAGCCACAAAGTATTTATCACCATAAACCAGTGGTTTTATTTCTTCAACAAAAGCATAGATACAACCTGTTATGCCCAGAATAAAAACAATAATTCCTGATATCATACCGAGCCATAAATGGATCTTTCCGATCAACTTCCTTACATTCATTTGTACTTATTTAAAAAGACGTAAGGATACATCTTTGTCGCGATGCATCCTTCCGTTTGCGGACTAAAATCTAAATGTCAGATTTGCGGCAAAATTCGCTGGTGCCTGAGGATTTCCCCAACTATCCCAATACCTGGCATTGGTCAAATTGTTGACTTTTACATTGATTCCCCAGCGCTCACGGCTGTAAAATAATGTAGCACCCATAATCGTATAGGCTGGTACGGCAAACGTATTGTTACTTGCTCGGTAAATCTTATCTACATAATTCAGACCTGCTCCAAGGCCTAATCCTTTCAATGTATTCTGAAATGTATAGGATGTCCAGATGTTTGCAACATTTTCCGGTGCATTGGCCGCTTTGTTGCCCTCAATCAGTGGGTTGGAGGCTTTTTTGATCCGGTTATCGTTGAATGCGTAGCCAGCCACGATGTTCAACCCTTTTACAGGCTGCGTTATCAGTTCAAACTCCGCACCTTTGCTCACTTGCTTTCCATCCTGAACAGTGAACTGGTCAGGATCGACTCGGGTAGCATTGTCGATGAGGATGTGATAATAGCTCAGGGTGGCACTTAGCTTTTTACCGAAAAGCTCTGTTTTTAAACCTGCTTCGGCCTGATTGGCAAATTGAGGATCCAAAATCAGCCGGCTCCCATCAGGCTGAGTGGCTGGAGCAATATTTTGAAAACCACTCATATAATTGGCAAAAGCAGATACTTTGTCCTCCACAAGCTGATATACAACGCCTAATTTCGGTGCCAGTGAGGTCTGCTTAAATCCTTCCTGTGTACCTTTGATTTCCTTCCTGTTAAAATGGTCGATTCTCAGTCCCAGCATTACTGAAAAGCGATTGGTGAAATTGATCACATCCGACACATAAGCACTCAAAGTATGCTGATCGGCTGTCGGATACGGCTCAAAATTGACTGCTTTATCAATATTTTGCCTGATGACCGGATTGAAACTTTCTGTCACATTAACAGTATCAATGATACTCGCTTCGGAGAAAAGGAATTTGCCGTTAAAATATCTGTAATTCGCACCAATGAGGAGGTTGTGTTTAATGTTTCCGGTGTTAAATCTGCCATTTACATTGTGCTGTAAGTTGGTATAGGCATTGTAAAGCGGGCCGTAAACGGACGACGCCCTCACGGCTACGGAAGGGGAAGTCCAGATCACGGGACGCTGATAGCTATGGTCAACATTTTCCTCAACATAGGAAAACAGGGTAGTGGATTTGAAGCTATCTGAAAGTTTGTAATTTGCTTCTGCAAATAATCTGGTTGCTGCGTTTTTGACATCCGCATTGTCGTGATACAAAGTCTTACGGTAATCCAGGCGCAAATCCTCAGGACTTTTTATGGCAGCTGAGCCAATGATAAAATTCATAGGCTGCGTATTGTTCACTTTCAGGAATTCTGCATCAATGTTGAAAGTAAGCCTGTCGCTGGCGTGGTAAGACAAACTGGTGGCAATTAAAAAGCTTTGATTAAATCCATAATCCAGAAAGCTCTTCTCCTTATGCAGCGCGACATTTGATCGCATCAAAACCGTTTTTTCTTTGTTCAAAGGTGTATTTACATCGGCCGTAATCCGGTTTAGTCCATAACTCCCGGTAGTATAGGACACTTCCGTTTTTGTTGTTTCGAACGGTTTTTTTGTGACCAGATTTACCACCCCGCCATAAGATGATACAGAAGAGCCAAACAGTGTGGCCGAAGGACCTTTCAGGACTTCAATACGTTCAATATTTCCGATATCCAGAGCAGACCTCTCCGAGGTGGACTCCATACCATTTCTGGCATTGATTCCTATGGCGAAACCGCGCAGGTAAGCACTGAAACCGCCAGACGGATTGATTACGGGCACTGCACCAGGCGCGTTTCTTATCACATCCAGCAGACCCACCGCCAGCTGCTCCTTCATAAGTTTATTGCCAACGACACTGTACACCTGCGGATTTTCCAGGTTTTTCAGCGGCATTCTGGCTATGTAATCCGATTCTTTGTTGGCGAATTTATTCAGGTTGCCATTCACGACAACCTCGCGAAGTGTCTGGCTGTCTTCCTTTAAAAAAATCACTGGCAAGGTCTGCGTCTGGTCTGCCGCAACATCCACAATCTTTTCAATCGCTTCATAACCCAGCAGCTGGATCACCACAATATGTTCGCCGGCCGGAATATTGCGGATCATGAACGCTCCCTTTTCATCCGTTTGTGTTCCCTTTGCAGTTCCTTTTACAGACACATTTACAAACTCGGCCGCCTTATTGTCAGAAGTTTTCAGGATACCTTTCACAGCGCCTTTGGCCTCGGTCTGCATCTGGATAAAAATCTGCTTATCGCTTACCTGTGCCTTTTTGAGCGCGCTTCCTAGTAAACGTGAAAAAGCGTCCCCAACAGAAATGTCTTTGTAATGGATCGTTACCTGCTTTTCCGGATCGATCCTGCTGCTGTTGTAAGAAACCGTGCATCCTGCCTGACCGGCTATGGCATCAAGTGCGTCCGCCAATCGTACCTCGGTGAGGTTTATGGAAATGATCCGATCAAGCGTTGGAGACTGGGCATTACTTAAAAGCGGCGTTAAAAAAAGGATATAACAAAGCAGGTTTTGCCATTTTAGGTGGCTTTTTGATAAAGAGTACATAAATTTGAAACAAATGGTTAAATAATCTGTGAACGGTTGTTTTCCATGGGCCCGGTGCAAAGTTTGGCGATGGAGCACGGGCCTGTTTTTTAAACTGGTTTTGTTTTAGGCATTAATATATGGTTACGGTTTTGTCTTTGATTGTATATTTAAACTGCATCACATAGCTCATCCTTTCCAGCACATATTCCAGCGACTTACCTTCAAACGCCCCGGTAAAGTGTTCTCTGGCAAGTTTTTCAGGTATGTCGGTAATGTCTGCATCGTACCAGCGTTCTAATGTGAGGGCGATATCAGTCATGCTTTCATTATCAAATAAGAGCCGATCTTCCTTCCAGCCTATATAACGGTTGGCATAAACGTTATCTTTTTTCAGGCCCGATTCAGAAGTAAATCTTCCCCGCTGGTTTGCGGTCAGGGTCAACGGTTTCTCGGTTTCGGATAAACTTCCAAACTGCACTTTCCCTTCTTTTACAACAAGCGTCGCAGCATGTGACGAATAGGCTTTCAGATTGAAAATCGTCCCCAGTACCCGTGTTTTGGTTAGAGAAGTCTGAACGGTGAAAGGTCGCTTTTTGTCTTTTGATACGATAAAATAAGCCTCTCCGACCAGGAAAACCTGTCGGCTGGTACCGGCAAACCGGTCAGGAAAACGAATTTCACTATCAGCATTAAGGTATATTTCTGTTCCGTCAGAAAGTTTTACACTACGCCTTTCTCCCTTGGCTGTTCTGAGGGTCTGATATTCAGTAGCGGCTACATGCTTCGCTGGCAAAGCTTGGTTTTCAGGCTTTGTCTTAAATAAAAAAAATGAAAAGCCGCAAGTCAAAAGCACACATGCTGCCACGAGCCATGGTTTTCGGAAGAGAGTTAACCGCTTCGGTTTTATTTCATCCTGATATGCAAAAGCATCTTCTTCCACACGCTGCCATATTGTGGCTTTATGCAATGGTAAATCATCCTCATCAGGAAAACTTAATTCTGCTTCCGAATTACTGAGCCATTTCTCCACCGCTCGTTTTTCCTCTATCGAGCAAAGTCCTTCTGTGTATTTCTCTAAAAGTTCGGGCGTTACCTTCATTGCGCTGCATTACCATATGATCTCATAAGGCAGTCGCAGAAATAGTCGGGTAGTCCTAGCCGTTATGAAATTTTTTGTAAAAACTTTTGGCGGGTTAACATTCTTTTATTGATACTCTTTCAACGCTGCCTTTAGAAAACCGAGCGCTTTTGTCAGGTGATTTTTGACCGTCTTTTCTGAAATTAAGAGTGCTGCTGCGATCTGTTTCGTATCCAATCCTTTTTCTCTGCTCATTTTGTATACCAGCCGGCATTGACAGGGAAGCTTGTCGACCAGATCGCCTACCTTATCAGAAAGTGCATGATATAAGACATCATTCTCAGTACAGTTTTCAAATGCCGAACACGCTGCGGTAGCCAAAGAATCCGCACAGACAGGAGTTTTGGCTTTCTTTCGGTAGTGATCTATCAATTTAAATTTGGCTGCTCTGGCCAGGTAGTTTTCCAGCGGCCCATCTATCTGCAGGCTTTCCCTTCTTTCCCACAGGGAACAAAAGATTTCCTGAACAATCTCCTCAGAAACGACTGCGTCGCGCGTTTGATGGTAGCAAATACCGAAAACTTTCTTCCAATGAAGATCATATATCCGGCGGAATGATTCTTTATCGTAGAACAAGGAGTTTTGAAATATCAGCGTTTAACAAGCGAATTATTTAGATTTATTCTAATTGTAACAAAAATTGCAGTAAAAAAACGGATTACAAAATTTAAATACGCAAAATTGGTTTTTGACAATTAATTCTCAATAAGTGTCAACAGGAATACAGGGCTGATTCTGATAAAGTTAATTTTCTGTAAGGATGTTGGTTGCAAAAATAGGAGTGCCACCAAGCCTGGCACGTTTACTTTCAGTGCGGCTTTGATTTAACAGGTGCTATTATAATTTACTATCAGATTTAACGATATTTGAGCGAGTTTAAGGTCCATGAGGGCAAGCCTGTGTTATTTGATAACTATTTATATTGCAGTGTATTAATCGCTGGCATAACATTCATATATTCATGGTATGTATTTTGCTGACGCTAATCGCTTTTTAACTACACCCTGAGTTATGAACTATTTTTGTACCATGTTTGCAATATTAGTCAGTTGGCCCAATGCGCTGCTCGGGCAAACCGTGACATCAGAAAGCTTTTTGTATTTGGGTCAGAAGCCACCCGGTTTATCGCCCATTGTGTTTGCCCCGAATTTGATTTCTTTGAAAGATTGCTATGAGTATGGGTCGGTGTTTTCGAAGGATGGGAAGGAGTTTTATTATGCAGTTATCATTAATGATAAGCCTCAGATACGGTGCAGCCGGTTTGTAAATAATGCCTGGACAACGCCTGAAACGGTTATTGGTAGCGATAGATACGAATATAATGACCCATTCCTCTCATCTGATGGTAAACGGTTATTTTTTATCTCTGACCAGGCCAAAGATGGAAAAAGTGAAAAGAAAGATTTTGATATCTGGTATTTAAAACGGCAAAAAGACGGTTGGTCACAGATTCCTATTAATGCGGGACCGGGCATCAATACCGATAAAAATGAATATTACATGTCATTTACACAAACTGGTACAATGTATTTCTCCTCGAATGGCGGCACCGATCAGACGACCGATAAAAACTATAATATCCGCTCATCCCATTTTTCGAAAGGCGCTTTTGAACCTTCTATTAAGCTGGTAGATGCTGTTAATACTGAGCACTATGAAGCTGACGTATTTGTCGCACCTGACGAGCAGTATATTATTTTTTGCTCCGAACGCCCCGGCGGCCTGGGAAAAGGAGATCTGTATATTAGCTTTAAAAGTAAAAGCGGGGACTGGCAAAAGGCAAAAAACATGGGCAATATAATTAATACCAACGGATATGAATTTTGCCCTTTTGTTACAGACGATGGAAAATATTTATTCTTTTCACGAGATGGGGATATTTTTTGGATGTCTGCTACGCTTATAGATTCTCTGAGATAGCAGAGCAAATTCTCAGCACAGATATCAGTCAATATGTATTGCTTCTTAGATCAAATTCCTATTGCGTGATGATAACTTTTTGTTGCTGCAATGATTACAAAAAGCTCAGACGATGAAGCAGATTAAATGATGTGTGTACAAAAAAGATCAATAAATAAACTATACAATGACAACAAGCACAGTAAAATTCCACAGAGTAATAAAAGCACCGGTTAGCAAAGTTTTCAGGGCATTTTCCAACGCTGATGCGATGGCCTGCTGGCTGCCGCCATATGGTTTTTTATGCACTGTCCATAAAATGGATTTCAGCGTCGGAGGTAGTTACAGGATGTCTTTTTACAATTTTACCACAGAAAAAAGTCATTATTTCGGAGGGAATTATCTGGAAATAAAACCCGGTGAATTGCTGAAATATTCTGACAGGTTCGAAGACCCCGGCCTTCCCGGGGAAATGATCACCACTGTTCGGTTGAAAGAAGTGATGTGCGGCACAGAAATCGACATTACGCAGGAAGGAATTCCGGAGCAGATTCCGGCAGAGTTTTGTTATTTAGGTTGGCAGGAATCTCTGGAAAAGCTGATAAAACTTGTAGAACCTGTAATCAACGAATAAGTCATTCTTGTAAAATAACCAGTATATGAATACAACGCCTGAACACGACGCGCGCATTGCAAAACTGACATTTGCATCGGTGTATCCACACTATATCACGAAGGTAGAGAGCAAGGGCAGAAAGATAGAGGAATTGCATCAAGTGATAGAATGGCTGACCGGATTTGACGAAAAGAAACTGCAAGAACTCATCGATGAAAAAGTTACTTTTGAAACATTTTTCAAGAGAGCCAAACTGAACCCCAATGTGCATTTAATCACAGGAGTAATTTGCGGTTATCGGATAGAAGAAATTGAAAATACATTGACCAAACAAGTAAGGTATCTGGACAAGCTGATTGATGAATTGGCGAAAGGCAAAAAGATGGAAAAGATTTTGAGATAATAAGAAAAATCCGGGTAGATGAGGAAGACCAAGACCACCTGTGCAGTAATAAATATCTCAGTTTTATAAACGTATACGTCGATAGTCCTGGCCGCGCTGTTTGAGCTTCTAATGCTCCCCGCTGCAAGCTTTCGTCACTGCAAAACAGGTGACAGTTCATGACGTAAAAGAATTTTCAGACTGTAAACAAATAAATGAAAGCAGAAATAGGCGGAAATTTTTTTCAATCGTAAGGCAAACAAATACTGACTGTAAGTAATCTGATTTATGTAAACCAGTCTTCTTGCGGCTTTGTTTGATCTGTCGGTTGATTTGCCAGGTTGCAAAAGGAGCGGAACGGTTAAAATTTACATGATAATTTATATTTCTATTTTACCAGAAGTTAGGTAAATTGGCTGTGTTATTGGCTTTTAGTATTAAAATTTTATACTTTTTTATTAAAATTAATTACGGTACTAATGGGATTAGTTAAAAAGGTGCACGATACTGATGGTGAGGATCCTATTGGTCAACTGGATCTGGATCATCTTTTTCATGTGCTCTATGACAGGTTAGTATATTTTTCAATGCAGATTGTGAAGGACAAGGATCTGGCACGGGACGTAACCCAGGATGCTTTCATAAAATACTGGCAGCAAAAAGAAACCGTGATGCAGAATTATATCGCTGTAAAAAGTTTTCTTTATGCTACGGTGAAAAACGCAAGTTTTAACATTATCAGGCATAATAAAGTAGTAGAGGAATATGCCGGAAAACATGGCGATGAAGAATTCGAAGAGGCATCTGTCATGGAATCAATTATTACAGCCGAGGTACTTGCCGAAATTCATAACGCTATTGAATCTCTTCCGGAGAGGTATCGCATTATCTCTGTAATGGGATACATGGAAGGTAAAAAAAACCAGGAAATTGCCGATGAACTAGGCATGTCCGTTAATACAGTAAAAAAACAGAAACAGCGTGCGTTAGAATTACTTAGATTAAAATTGGCTCCTGAATTGTTTTCAATCATGTTATTTGTTCTGGAATTTTAGTATCCCCAAAAAAAAATTTTATTAAATTTTATCTTTTCATTATCCTATTATAATTCTCGGGTGTCTTAATAACGAAATGAAATAGAATGGAGAATTATCAGGAATATTTTAAGCAGGCCGAATTTGTAGTCAAGTATCTTACAAAGCGCCTGACCAAACAAGAGATGGTGGAATTGGAGGTATGGCTAAGCGAAAATGAACAGAACCGCACACTGTTTAAAAAACTTACGGAAGAATACGTAATCGGTAGAAAGCTGGAAGAATTTCGTCTGCCAACAAAAGATGAGGACTGGAAGCGCATCGTTTCAGAGACGGGATTTGTCAGGAAGAGAAAGTTTTCGTATATATATGAGCGTTGGTTTAAGTATGCGGCGGCCGTTTTTTTTATATGTTCATTGGCGGCCGTTTTATATCAATATAAACAAGTCAATTCGCCTATTGGTAAAAAACAGCAGGCGGCGGTTATCGTACCGGGTGGAAATAAGGCTGTCCTTATTCTTGAAGATGGAAAGCATATAGTTCTGGACGATGCCAGCAAAGGGGAGATTGCCCGGCAATCAAACATGGTTATTACCAAAACGGGAGATGGGCAGCTTATATATGATACTTCGGGAAAAACAGCGCATGGCCAAAATAAAAGAGTCCAGTACAATATTTTAACTACTCCACGGGGAGGTCAGTATAGTATTGTGCTTCCTGATGGCAGCAAGGTGTGGCTTAACGCAGCTTCTTCCTTACGTTATCCGACAAAGTTTGATGAAAATAGCCGGCTGGTAGAGCTTAACGGGGAAGCTTATTTTGAAATAGCTCCTTTACGATATGCTAAAAAGGGGAAACGAGTACCGTTCAGAGTGATTTCCGGGGACCACATTGTAGAGGTATTGGGAACCCATTTTAATGTCAGCAGCTATTCAGATGAAAAAATAATTACCACTACGTTACTCGAAGGAAAAGTAAAAGTAATACGTTCTCAAAAGGTTGGGCCTTTACCAAAAAGAATGGAAGTAATGCTCAAACCGGGTGAGCAGTCTGTCATTTCATTGCGTGAAGTACAAGCGGCAAAGGGAATTTCTGTACGCCCGGCGAATACGGAGGAAACAGTTGCCTGGAAAAATGGGCAATTTCAGTTTAAAGATGCTGATCTGCCGACGATTATGCGGCAGATTGCCCGCTGGTATGATGTTGATGTAGAATTCCAGGGGAAAATTCCGGAAGAAAAATTCCGGGGCAAGATTTCACGCGGAGTACCCATTTCGCAGTTGTTTCAGATTTTACAAACAAGTGGCGTAGATTTTAAAACAGAAGGGAGGAAAATTATCATTAAGTCGTAAACTACCCGTTAGCGTCTGCAAGGCCGATACTAACATAGGTAAACCCCAATAAAAAACCGGAAAGTGTTACGAGCACCTCCGGTGAAGATTAGGGAAGCCTGCCTGTAAACAAACAGGAGCAAAAAACCAATGCTGTCAGAATTTTACTGTTCACCTTAATCTTTCCAAAGGTATGAATTATTATACTTTTTACCAACGATGCATCAATAAGCAATGGGGTAAGTTTTTGCCAAATTGTATAGCCTGTATAACCAGTATACCCATGGCTACGAAAAAGAAAATTGTCATGAGGATCAACTGTATTTCTTTCCTTTTGCTCACTTCCTGTATGCATATCTTTGCATCGGGTCATGCGCAGCTTATCACGCTGTCGGAACGAAATGTTACGCTGGAAAAGATAATGGACAAAATAGAGAAGCAGTCCGGCTATCATTTCTGGCTGCAAACCGACCTGCTCCAAAAAAGTAATAATGTGTCCATCCGGGTTAGAAATGCCCATATGGAAAAAGTATTGGATGAAGTATTTAAAGGACAGCCTTTAAGTTATTTTATTATTGACAAGACGATTGTCGTCAAGAAAAAGGAAATAAAAAAGGATGCAAAAGAGGGTTCGTTCATGCATAAGCTTTTTGAGAGCCCCATTCAGGAACTCAGAACCCGCGAAAGGAACATGGATAATTTGATAAACCGGATTTCCAATCTTCCGAAAGCAGATTTAGAAGTAAAAGGTAAAGTTACCGATGATAATGGTGAACCGCTGCCCGGTGTAAATATTCTTTTGAAAGGATCTCAGAAGGGAACCGCTACGGATGCTAGTGGAAGTTATAATCTTACTGTCACCGAAAATGAAGGCGGAAGCAACGGTGCGGTGTTGATTTTTTCTTTTGTAGGATATCTGCCGCAGGAAATTGCCGTAAACAGCCGTTCGGTTATCAATGTGCAACTGAAAACGGATCTGAAAGTGTTGGAAGAAGTTGTAGTGGTAGGTTATGGTACACAAAAACGCAGCGATGTAACCGGTGCCATTGGATCTGTAACCGCAAAAGAAATTCAGGATGAACCAGCCATTCAGATAGGCCAGGCTTTGCAGGGAAAAGTTGCCGGCTTACAGGTTTCACAGAATTCAGGTGCGCCGGGCTCTGGCCTGCTGATCCGCGTAAGAGGAACAGGTACGGTCAATAGCGCCGAACCGCTGTATGTAATCGACGGAAACCCTAACAGCAGTCCCCTTGATCTTGCCCCCGAACAAATTGAAAGTATCCAGATTTTAAAAAGTGCCAGTGCAGCAGCCATATACGGAGCTCAGGGTGCTAATGGTGTCGTTTTGATTACAACAAAACAGGGGAAAGCCGGGAAATCGCAGTTGGATATCAGTGTTGCACAGGGTTTGCAGCAAATAAGAAAGTATTTTCCGGTGACAAATGCCGAGCAATATGCCACACTGTACAACGAAGGCCTGGTAAATGCCGGACAAAAACCGCTGTATCCGGATCCTGCTGCGCTGGGAGAGGGCACAAACTGGCAGAAAGAAGTTTTCGAGCTGGCTCCGATGACCGACGTCTCGCTATCGGCGAGCGGCGGAAGCGAATCAAGTAAATTTTACTTTTCTGCGGGTTATGTAAATCAGGAAGGGATTCTTAAAGGTTCATCTTTCAACAGGGCCAATTTAAGGATCAACTCTTCTCATAACATAACACGTTCTATCCGGATTGGTCAGAATCTTTCTGCAAGTATGGCCCGTTACAAGCAATTGTCTGAATTTGCTTTTGGCTCTGTGCTTGGAAATACCCTGACAGCAAATCCTGAAATTCCGGTTAAATCGCCCGATGGAGGCTGGGGATTTTCTCCGACTTCTTTAAATTCTACAAATCCTCTGGCCAGCATACATTACACCAATAACGATACCAGAAGGCCAGTCGTCAATGGAAACGTGTATCTGGATGTTACGCTTTTTAAGGATTTGATATTCCGCTCCCAGTTCAATTTTAATATAGGATACACCGAGAATTCGATCTTTAATCCTGCTTACAGAATCTCAGCGAGCAATTTCAATGATGTTGCTAATTTAACAGAAAATACAACCCGCTTCCGGGAATACAGCTGGGCCAACACGCTGACTTATCAAAAAACAATCGGCAAGCATTCCTTTGATCTTTTGGCCGGTATTACGGCTCAGGAATCATACACTCAGAATATTTCAGCTTATGCAACCGGACTTCCTTTAAATGCAACGGATAATATCAATCTGCGCTATCTTGATCTGGCTACGCAGGGTAACAGAGTTGGAGGAGGAGCTGGTGAATGGGGTATTCTGTCAATCCTTGGCCGGGTAAATTACAATTATAACAGCAAGTATTTTACAACAGTCAATTTCCGGGCTGACGGCTCCTCGCGGTTTGGCGAAAACAACAAGTTCGGGTACTTTCCATCTTTCTCCGTTGGCTGGAAACTTTCTGAAGAGAATTTCCTGAAAAGTGCAGGCTGGATCAATAACCTGATGCTGAGAGGTGGATGGGGCTCATTGGGCAACCAGAATTCTTTAAGAAATTACGCTTTTGCCAGTTTGGTTACGCCTAATATTAATTACACGTACGGAACTGCGCAGGCTGTGGTAAGAGGGCAGGCACTAACCAGCATGGGTAATCCGGATCTGAAATGGGAATCTACAAAAGAGACAAACCTGGGCCTGGACTTCACAGGGTTTAACGGCAGAATTAACGGGTCTGTTGACATGTATCATAAGGAAACAACGGATATGCTCTTGCAGGTACCGATTGTTCAGTATTCAGGTATCGAACAGTCGCCGTTTGTAAACGGTGGAAATGTAACCAACAAGGGTATTGAGCTAATGCTGGGTTATGATAAAAGAAATACAACGCCGGGAGGATTCGATTACGGTGTTTCAGGAAATATTTCTTTTAACAAAAATAAAGTTACCAGACTTAGCAATGCGGGAACGGCTATCAACCAGTTTATCAGTTTCGTAGGCTTAGTAAATACAACGCAGATAGGAAGCCCTATTGCTTCTTTCTGGGGATGGAAAACGGATGGACTTTTTCAAAGTAAAGAAGAAGTTGATGCACATGCCTTTCAAAGTTCGGGGACGGCTCCGGGGGATATCAGATTTGTGGATCTGGACGGAAACGGTGTGATCAATGCCAACGATCAGACTATTATCGGAAATCCATGGCCCAAATTCACCTATGGCTTTTCTGCAAATGCAGCTTACAAGGGTTTTGATATCAAAGTGCAGCTTCAGGGTACTTATGGAAATGATATTTTTATGGGCCTGAAATTCAGGATGGAGGGATCCAACTTCTTCAACTATACGCAAAATGTATGGGATAACCGCTGGACTGGCCCGGGGACCAGCAACACAGTGCCGCGTATGATCACCAGCGATCCCAACAATAATATGCGGTCGTCCCAGTATTATGTCGAAGACGGATCCTATCTAAGGGTCAGAAATATTCAGATAGGTTATAAAGTGCCAAAGAACCTGGTCAAGCTTCGCAGTTTCAGAATCTATGCGTCTATTCAAAATGCGCTGACCTTCACAAAGTATCCCGGCTTTGATCCTGAAATTGGAACAAACCGTGACAATAATCCGCTCTACATCGGCATTGATGAGACAAATTATCCCATGCCACGCATTTACACACTGGGGGTCAACATCGGAATATAACAAAAACAGAAGTACTGATTATTGGTATTAATAACTAAATAAATAAGTTATGAAACGTCTACTATATATTTTATCTTCTTTTTTATGCTGGATAACCGTTGGTTGCGATAGTATTTTAGAGAAAGAACCTTTGGCGCAGATCAGTGCATCGGCTGCTTATGTTACGGCAGATGATGCCATGAAAGCCTTAACCTCTGCATATACACCACTGGCGGGTAATAACTGGTGTTGTACCTATGTTGGGACAGGTTATATGCATTGGGTGCTTGCCAATGTGGCATCCGATGATACTGAAAAAGGCGGAGAGTCGGGCTCGGATCAGTTATACGCCCAACAGATTTCTCTTTTCAACATTCAATCCGACAATGACGCAGCCAGATTTGCCTGGTCAACGGAATACATTGGCGTAAGACGTGCCAATCTGGTTCTTGACAATGTGCCTGCGATCGAGATGGATGCTGCGTTGAAAACCAGGTATCTGGCAGAAGCTAAATTTCTGAGGGCATGGTATTACATAAACCTTGTAAAAACGTTCGGCGATGTGCCGCTGATCACATCTTCAACCTTGTCTACCTTTGATCTTGAACGTGCGCCAAAGCAGGAGGTTTATAATCAGATCATCAAAGATCTGGAAGAAGCGGCCGAGGTTCTGCCCCTTGCCAGCCAATATCCTGCGGCAGACCGCGGGCGCGCTACAAAAGGTGCGGCTCAGGCTTATCTGGGCAAGGTATATCTGTATCTGAACAATTTTCCCAAGGCAGAAGAATGGTTTGGAAAAGTAATCAGTTCAGGAGAATACGCTCTGCACACCGATTATCTCGGCATGTTTCTGAGAGCCGGAGAGACCAGCAAGGAACATATCTTTCAGGTTCAATTTTTGAACGATCAGGGTGCGCAGCCGGCAAATAACCAGATCAATACGGTTATGGCAAGCAGGGCTAGAAATGGATGGGGTTTCAATAATCCGACACAGGATTTTGTGGATGCCTTTGAGCCGGGAGACCCGCGTTTAGGACAGAGCGTTTATAAAACCGGCGATGTGATGCCGGACGGCCTTGTCGCTAACGTGGGAAACAGCAGTACAGGTTATCTGAATAAAAAAGTTTACGTTCCCGAATATGAAAGAATTGCTGGTTCATTGCAGGCCGGAAGGGATGATATCTACATGCGCCTCGGTAAGGTTTTACTTTGGTATGCCGAAGCAGCAAACGAAAACGGGAAAACACAGGTAGCCCTGAATGCATTGAATCAGATACGCGCACGGGCCAGGCAGGGTAAAGCCGACGTGTTGCCGGATGTGACTATAACAGATAAAACTGCGCTCAGGGAGCGAATATGGCAGGAGCAACGTGTCGAATTTGGTCAGGAATATGAACGATTTTTTGAGTTGGTTCGCCAGGGCCGTGCAGGAAATGTGTTGCGGGCCTACGCAGCAAAATATATAACTGCCAAAGGCGCAGGTTATAGGGATGGTGTGAACGAAGTATTTCCGATACCTCAGCTCGAAATCAATTTGAGCAAGGGAAAACTTAAACAAAACTCAGGTTATTAATTCATAAGGGGGATAAATACCTTTTATGTTATTTATTCCCCTTCCACAGATCCATATTGTTATCTGATGCGAGTATTCATATTTTTCATACTATTCACTGGTATGTCTGTGCCTTCTTTTGCACAATCGGAATCAAAACCGGACTTCGGCCAGACTTTTATTGCGGATTATACATTTAAAGGATCAAGTCCGGGCCCCATGAAAGTGGTAGGACAAGCCGACTGGCGAGCAGAAAAAGGAGAACTGATCGGTCAGGCAAAACCCGGATCCGGCGGCGGGTGGGTGGTGCTGGACAGTGCTTATCAGGATATCGCTTTTCATGCTTTATTTAAATGCACGGGCGACAGCGAGACGGGCATTTTATTCAGGCTTGAAAAAACTGAAAAAGGTATGAAGGGTATATTTCTTTCTATTAAGAAGGATGAAATCGCACCATACCGGATTACGCTTGATCAGCACGGAAAAGAATTAACCCGTGAAAAACTCCGGCAGGCGGGCGGTATATATTATCGCGTGGCGCCTCCCGAAAATAAAGGTGATACGCAGGCAGCCAGAAGAACTATGCCGCCAAGGCCGGCATTACCTGCCGATTTACCGGTCACAAGACCCAATACCGATTTACGATCAGGCGACTGGAATCAGATTGAGGTGTTTCTGGAGGTAAATGTGATCAGAAGTTTTTTGAACGATGGCGGCGAAATTGGAGGGGCTGTGGATGGTGATTCCGCACTATATGAATACGGCCCGATTGCACTTTATGCCGGCGGGTCGGGAGAAGTCCGGTTTAAAGAGATGATGTTCAAGGATTTATCTATCCGGAACACGCCCTTTGAAAAATCTTCGCCCCGTTTTAAAGTTCAGCGTATCAGTGATATGTATTATTCCTGGGGAGCCGACGCGGCAGACTTTAATAAAGATGGTTTTATGGATGTTGTAGCCGGGCCCTATATCTATTTTGGCCCCGATTATACCAGGCACAAAGAAACATTTCCGGCCATTGCAGTAGGGCCTTCCAAGGAATTTACGAGAACGAATGTACAGTTTACCTATGATTTTAACGGTGACGGCTGGCCAGACGTCCTGACAAGTCCTTCCGGGGCAACGCTTTATATTAATCCCAAAGGTGAGTCCCGGCGATGGAAAAGTTATGATATCCTGCCCTCGGTACAAAGTGAAATTACTGATTTTGTAGACGTTGATAAGGATGGAATTCCTGAACTGGTCTATGCAGCGGATGGCGTTCTGCGTTATGCAAAGCCGGATAAGGCAGATCCTACCAAGCCATGGAATGCCTATAACATTTCGGAAAAGGGGTATGGTTTAGCACACGGAATCGGGACAGGGGATATAAACGGAGACGGTCGCGTGGATATTCTTAACGCTTATGGCTGGTGGGAACAGCCGGAAATATTAAACGGTGAGTCAACCTGGAAATATCACCCCGTGGCATTTGGCCGCTATGGCCGTCGTGGAAGTAATATCGGCGGAACACTCATGGCTGTTTATGACGCTAATGGAGATGGGTTAAAAGATGTTGTGACTAACCTTAATGTACACGGTTTCGGACTCGCATGGTTTGAGCAAAAACGTGATGCGACTGGCAAAATATCTTTTGTCAGGCATATGATCAGCGATGACTATTCGGCGAAAAGTGCCGGCGGAGTAACTTTTTCTCAACCCCACGGAGCAACTTTCGCAGATATTGATAAGGATGGCATACCGGATTTTATAGTCGGTAAACGTTATTTCACCCATCTGGATAATATGTATGATCCGGATTCATACGGCGCTCCGGTTTTATACTGGTATCGGACCGTTCGAAATCCAAAAGCACCGGGAGGCGCTGAATTTGTTCCCGAGCTGATCCATAACCGCTCGGGTGCCGGGTCGGAAGTGACAGCCGTTGATCTGAATAAGGATGGAGCCGTTGATATCATTACGTCAACTAATCGGGGAACCTTCATTTTTTGGAATACACCCTCAAAAAACAAAAAAAATACTAAAACAAATAACTAGCCGTAACTCATGAAAATTTTTCTTTTTACGCTCATGCTGTTCATCGGTGTTGTGCTCTCACTTCACCTGACTATGAATGCCCAGGTTGGCGCGATTATTAAAAACCCGAAAATCGGAAACGCGATTTTTTGGACAATCGGAGCGGTTACAGCCATTTGTATCGGACTTATTTCATTCGATACAGAAGCATTTTCCCGTGTGAAAGAAGTTCCGTTCTGGCTTTTGTCTGCCGGCGTAATGGGCGCTGCCCTGGTATTTGGAATTGCCTGGACCATGCCCCAGATAGGTGCAGGAGCGGCTTTTATGCTCATGATTGCAGGCCAAGTGCTTACAGGACTGGTGATTTCTCACTACGGTGCATTCGGCTCTCCCGTTGAACCAATATCATTGATGAAAGTGGTCGGAGCATTGCTTTTAATGAGTGGCGTGGCGGTGGTTACACTTGCGAAGTAAACATAAAATTTAGTTCAGATGAAAAATATAACCAGAAGAGATTTTACCAAAATACTGAGTTTGGGAACTGCCGGTACTTTTCTTGCTCCGTCGTTGGCATGCAGTGAGATCGCCAGAAATAATAAGATCGGGGCAACCTTTATTCTTTGGGGATATGGCGCCGATAACCTTGAAGTTTCGCTGAGCGATATGGCTAAATTAGGTTATCATTCCTTCGAAACCTTCGGGCACGTTATTCAGGAATGGGAGGAAAAGCGGGGCGGATTTAAGGAGGTTGTTGCAAAACATGGCGTTCCAATTATTTCTGCTTTTTGCATGACTGATGTACTGGATCCTTCAAAAAGAAAAGATGAATTAAAAAAGCTGATAAAATGGTGCGGGCTTCTGAAGGAAAACGGCGGGAAGGTGATCGAGTACTGTCCTACCGGCATTAAAAGAGAAGGTTATGATTATAAAGAGCACAAGAAAAACCTTGTGGAGTCAATGAATGAATATGCCAAAGCGGTAACGGATCAGGGGCTTGTTTGTGCTTTGCACCCGCATACGGGCACGCCCATTGAGACCCGGGAGGAGGTTTATTTTATCATGGAAAATCTGGATACGAAATACATGAAGTTTGGACCCGATGTGGGGCAGCTTGAAAAAGGTGGTGCCGATCCCGTCAAGATCGTAAGTGATTTTTTACCGCTGATCGAGCACGTTCACCTGAAGGATTTTGCAGGCGGAAATGATAACGGTTACCTGGGTTATGCCCCTTTGGGAGAAGGCAAAGTCTACTTGAAAAAAATACTGGATATGCTTGAAACCAGAAAGGGTACAATGGCCGGCATGATCATGTTTGAACTTGACTCTGACAAAAAAAACAAGACTGCCCTGAACGAGTTTCAGGCAGCAAAAGTATCCAGGGATTATCTGTCCAAACTGGGTTATCAATTCAAAGCTTAAAAAATTATTGAACGGGCAGCTATATCAAATGTTGTTTTACCTATCGGATATGGAAATTTTAAACAATTATATTGGCGGAAGCTGGGTTAAAAGCAGAGAAATTGAAACTGTGGACGTGCTGAATCCTGCTTCCCAGGAAATACTTGGAAAGGTGCCTTATGGGAAAAATACTTCTTCTGATGTGGCAGATGCCGTTGAGTCAGCATCCCGAGCATTCAAATTATGGAGGGAAGTACCGGTAATGAAAAGAGTTCAGCCTTTGTATAAGCTAAAACAATTGCTTGAAGAGCACGCCGAGGATATTGCCAGAACCATTACTTTGGAAAGTGGTAAAACGTTGCTGGAAGCAAGAGGGGAAATACAGCGCGCGATAGAAAATGTAGAAGTTGCCTGCGGAACACCAACCTTAATTCAAAGCGAGTTTTCCGAAAATATAGCACCCGGTATTGATGAATTCATGATACGCCAGCCGCTGGGCGTATGTGCCTGTATTGCGCCCTTTAATTTCCCGGGAATGATCCCGTTCTGGTTTCTTCCCTATGCCATTGCCTGCGGCAATACTTTCATTATCAAGCCTTCCGAAAAGGTACCGCTAACGATGCTGAAAGTTTTTGATTTGATTTCACAGCTGGATTTGCCCGATGGCGTCATTAGTTTGGTTCTTGGAGGAAAAGATACTGTCGATGCACTTCTGGATCATCCGGATATAAAAGCGATCAGTTTTGTCGGTTCTACACAGGTCGCGAAATATATTTATTCCAGAGGCGCGGCCAATGGCAAAAGGGTACAGGCGCAGGGCGGCGCCAAAAATCCTGTGGTAATTCTGCCTGATGCTGATATTGACATGTCCGTGAAAATTATAACGGACAGTGTTTTTGGTTGTGCCGGTCAGCGCTGCCTGGCTGCCTCCAATATTATTACCGTTGGCGACAATGGAAATATTAAAGATGCTTTATATGGAGCTGCAAAGGCTCGTACCACTGGAAACGGATTGGATGAAACAGTAGAAATGGGCCCGGTTATTACGGGTGAAAGTCGTTCACGGATTGAGCATTTAATTGATAAAGGAGTCAGTGAGGGAGGTAATCTTTTGCTTGACGGAAGGAAAGCAACCATTTCAGGATTTGAAAAGGGGAATTTTATCAAACCTACCATTATTGAAGGTTTACCGCTCGGCGGGGACATCATCCGAACTGAAATCTTCGGTCCGGTTATGAGCCTTATTGAGCTCAAAACGGTTGACGATGCACTTGATTTTATAAACGGCGGAAGATATGGAAACATGGCTTGTCTGTTTACCAGCAGTGGAGCAAATGCCCGGAAATTCCGTAATCAGGCTGTTGCCGGAAATATTGGAATTAACATCGGTGTGGCGGCTCCGATGGCTCAGTTCCCGTTCAGTGGATGGAATGAAAGCTTTTTCGGGGATCTTCACGGACAGGGGCGCCATGCGATAGAATTTTTTACACAAACCAAAGTCGTTATCGAAAGGTGGCCAAAGGAGTGGTCGCGTAAATTTTAGCAAATTGTATAAACAGCGATCGGGCGTTTCTATCCTGTTGTAACCCTAATAGTTTCTAATATCATGACTGAGTCTATAAGTTCAACTGCTTTTAAAAAAGCATTCTGTCCGCCTTTCAGGTTGCAGACCAAAATGAATTTTCTGGGGATAGATTGTGTGGTAACCGATCTGAGCCATACCATAAGTACCGAAGATCCGACCTTTATCGGTCATCAGCGGACTTTGATCTGGAACCATTTATCGCATGAGGAAACACAGAAAATGGGATTGACCAAACCGCCTTATTCTTATAAAGTAGTTGGCTTTACGATGTGTGATCATTCCAATACGCATGTGGATGCGATCAATCATGTAGTGAATGAACCAGATGCACGTGCCGTGAATGAGCTTCCACTGGAATGGTTTATGGCACCGGGAGTCTGGTTTGATTTTTCGTTTAAACCAGCAGGTGGGTATATCACACGAACTGACATTGAAAATGCGATTGCAGAGACCGGGGTGACTATTAAGCCGCAATCCGTAGTTCTTTACTACACCGGATGGTATAAAAAATGGAAAGAACCTTATGAATACATCAAAGGCTATTCGGGTATGGACCGCAGTGCGATGGAATATCTTAATGATCTGGGCGTAATAAGTGTGGGTGCTGACGCGCCGAGTATCGACAGCCATAATGAAGTCGCGATTGTTAAGGAGCAGCCGGCTCATATCGTATGCCGTGAACGCGAAATACTTAACATTGAAAATTTAGCGCAGGTGGATTTGATCCCTGCTCACGAATTCTGGTTTGTTGGCTTACCTCTGAAAATTAAAGGTGGTTCGGGCTCACCATTCAGGGGGGTAGCCATTGTGCCTGAATCGAAAATAACTAATTAGAACTGACATGAATTTACCACAGAAAATGGACGCCCTCGTACTCAATGGCGTTAGAGACTTTGCTATTCAAACCGTAACAGTTCCTTCGCCGGAAACCGACGAAGTGATCTGTAAAGTGGATACAACTTATATTTGCGGAACAGATCCTCATATTATCGCAGGCGACTTCCCGGGATTCTGGCCTACCAGATTCCCCTTTATTCCTGGACATGAATGGTCGGGAACCGTCGTGCAAACCGGACAAAGAGCAGCTAAGTTAGGCTGGAATGAAGGTGACCGGGTTTGCGGAATATCGCACTGCGGCTGCGGTTATTGTGAAATGTGTATGAAGGGACGATACAACATTTGTCTGAATTATGGACATGAGGAAAGAGGGCACAGGCAGTATGGACACTACACGCCCGGAGCTTATGCACAATATATGTGTACTTCTGTTAAAAGTATTTTCAGAGTCCCCGATGTGATGTCTCTTGAATATGCGGCCTGTGTGGATCCGCTAAGTATTGCATTATATACCGTCAAGCGCTCGCGGATGCAGCCGGGAGACGATATATTAATCATTGGGACAGGACCGCAAGGGCTCATGGCAATATTGTGTGCAAAGGCACTTGGTGCAGGACGTATATTTGCTGCCGGTAGCGGAGAAAGGTTGCAAAAAGCTGCCGAGCTGGGTGCCATTACGATCGATTATAAGGAGGAGAATGTGGTAGAAAAGGTCAAGTCTTTTACCAGCGGAAGGGGAGTTCCGGCGGTACTTGAATGCGCAGGAACATCACAGTCGTTAACGATGGCGTGCCTGGCGGCTGCAAAAGGGGGTGTAATTTCTGTCATTGGTATTCCGCATTCTGATCCCTCTATCCCGATAAAGCGGATTGTGCTGGATGAGGTGGAGCTCGTCGGGAACCGCGCAAACCCCAATACGGCCCAGGCGACCATCGAACTATTGCTCAATAACCGTATCGATCTGAAACCTTTGATGACACACAGGTTTGAACTGAAAGACTTTGCCACTGCGCTTGACACGTTCGAAACAAGAAAAGACGGTGCCATTAAAGTGGCTACCAAGCCGAATGGAATGAATTGATTTGAAATAATTATTTACTTTAATCAGATAAAAAATGAGTAGTAAAGTAATGATTGTCAGTGGCGGTGCCTCAGGGCTGGGACTGGCTGCCGGAATTAAATTTGCAAAAAACGGCTATAATATTGTCATTATAGATATTGATGAAGAAAAAGGAAAAAAGGCTGAACAGCAAATTAAAGACTTAGGCCAGGATGCTGTTTTTTGCAAGTGTGATATTTCGGATAATCAGCAGGTACAGCAGGCTGCCAGCATAACCAGAGAAAAATTTGGAAGGGCGGATGTACTGATCAATAATGCAGGATTAGAGATTCGCGGAAGTATCCTGCAATGCAGTGAAGAAGACTGGGAAAGGACGTATGACATTAATCTGAAAGGAATATATTACATGTCCAGGGCTTTTGTTCCCATGATGGTTGATCAGGGTGCCGGTGCCGTAGTGAATACCGGATCCATTCTTGGTTACCGTACCGTGGGCGAACGTTCGGCTTATTCCTCGTCCAAAGGCGCGATAGATACCTTAACAAGAACAATGGCTTTTGACCTGGCTGGTGAAAATATCCGTGTAAACTGTGTGGCACCTGGCGCCATAGATACGCCGCTATTGAGAGGTTCTATCAATGACTCACCTGATCCTGAGGCGACAGAGCAGTTCCTGGGAGCGAAAAGCGTTTTAAACCGAATGGGGACACCTGAGGAAGTGGCCAACGTTATGTACTTTCTGGCATCCGATGAGGCATCTTTTGTGACTGGCGCCACTTATTTTGTGGATGGCGGCTGGTCAATTTTATAGGATTTTCCCAAATCGGAACCACTTCATGCGAGTTTCTGGCTTATGCTAAACCAGAAACAAATTCAAACCATTAAACGATATAACCTTGGTTTATTTAGAAAATAAAAAATCCTTGATTGATAAAGGCATCACGCAGCTGCTTGAAATTAAGGATTCGGATATACGGCTGCTGAGTCTTTACCAATGCCGGCATGCAGTCGATAATGCCATTCATATTGGTGGAGCATTTTCTTCCACGATCCCTATGGTCAGTTTATTTTACGGAGGCATTATTGATCTGAATGTGGAACATCCAACGGCTATCGATCAGGATATGTTTGTGCTCAGTAAGGGACATGCAGTAGCAACACTGGCTTCGATTTATGCTGATCTGGGATATTTCGATAAGGCGGTACTGGAAAATTCCCGCTCGATAACCAGTATATTGAATGGCCATCCCGGACCACTTTTGCCAGGTGTCCATGTGGCCACCGGACCTATGGGGCAGGGAATGGGTGTTGCTCAGGGCTTTGCCATAGCAGGCCAGAAGTCTCCGGAATTTGATGTTTACGCAGTGACCGGTGATGGTGAATTGCAGGAAGGATCCATCTGGGAAACAGTGATGTATGCAGGCTATAAAAGGCTTGACAATCTTTGCGTAATGGTAGATAATAACGGCGGGCAGCTGGATATTGTGAACACGCTGCATTTTCCTTATCATGGGCTTGGGGCAAGTTTTGAAAGTTTCGGCTGGCGTGTATTGGAAGTGGATGCAACGCAATACCATACTGTTTATGGTGCTTTGCAGGAGTTCAAATATGGTATCAGAGATGGCAGGCCAACCGTCATTATCTGTAAATCGACCAAAGGACATGGGGGTTTTTCAGATTATATGAACAACCACAAAGTGTCGATCACCAATGATTTGCTGGATCAGGAAATACAGCAGCAGCAGAAAAGCCGGAACGCACGGGAAAAGCAGTTTTGCAGGTTTTTTAATACGCTGACCGCTGATGAAAATTTTTCAGAAGTCACTTCATTATTGTGGCAGCATGCAGATCTTATGGGTTTCAGTATTGAGATGGACGAATCCGGTGCCTCGCAGATCACAACAGGTCAAACAAAAGTGAAAATTCAGAAAGCACCTGTCAGAAATAAGCAGATAAGTTATTCGTCCTCCGCACTGCCCAATTTGGAAAAGGGCAAATCTTTCGGTGCCCATAAGGTAATAGAATCTGCGATGAAGGTTTTCGCAAAGGACGATCGTATCGTTTCCATTGATTCGGATCTGGCATCTACAAGCGGGCTTCAGACTGGCATTGGTTTCGTTGATAAGTCCCGTGCTTTGAATGTCGGCGTTGCCGAGGCCAACATGATGCTGATCGGGGAAGCGTTTGCCATATTGGGAGCTAATACCTGGATCAGTACTTTCTGCCCTTTTTATGACTGGAAAGTATTGAGAAGAATTGCGGTAGGGTATCAGGAGCGTCTGGAAGTAATTGCTGATATGGGTTGGTTATCAGAGGGGCATGGCATAGATCTGACGATGGTAGCAACGGCAGCCGATCTCGAAACGCAGTCAAACGGAGCAACCCACATGGGAAACGACGATGCCTTGCTTTTGAACGAAGCTGCTCATGTCAAAATCATCAATGTTTCCTGTCCTCAGCAATTGCTGGGTGTGTTGAAATGGATCGTAGAAGGGAATAGGGGAATTATCTATCTGAGGATTTTACGGGCACCGTCCGAGGTGATTTATGAGCCCGGTTTTACCTTTGAATTTGGTAAATCCTATACTGTCAAAAAAGGTAATAACGATCAGGCATTTATCGTGACGAGTGGGAGAGGGGTTTACGAAGCTTTGCGGGCAGCCGAAATTTTGGAAACAAAAGAGATACCGGTTACCGTAATTGATATGCCTTCTGTTGACGAAAGCGTAATGCTGGAACTGCACAGGTCAGGAAAACCCGTGTTTATTGCCGAGCAGAACAATGGTTATCTCTGGACCAATTTCAGAAAAGTTTTATTTGAACGGGAAGCATCCATTGCCACGGAAAATCTGATACCGGTTAATACGGCTGGTAAGGGTTTACATTACATCCATTCCGGAACTTATCAGGAGCTGGCAGCACACTTCGGCCTCGACGCAGCACAACTTAGTGAAAGGATTTTAAGCAGCTTAAATAAATAAAATCATGACAATTATTCACGAAAGCGAGGTTCCCGAAGTGGAACATCCCGGCCGGTTTATGCGCTGGCTCGTCAATGAGGATTCACTGAGGGCAAAGAACTTGTCGGTTTGTGTAATCCGGGTATTGCCAGGCGAAGCAGTGAGGCCGGCGCATTCACATCCCAATAGCGAGGAGCTGATTTATATCATAACCGGATCGGGAAAGGTCATGATTGAGAACGAAGTAGGGCCGGTGAAAGCGGGATCGGCTATTCTTTTTGAACAAGGCAAGATCCATATCCTTAAAAATACGGGTGAAGTCGAGATGAAAGTAATATGTTTTTTTGCGCCCGCTACCAATATTGATAATTACAAAATATTTGAAAATATCAATTTTCCTGAATAACGGTTTTTTAAATATCGATTGTAAATCCTGAAACGACGAAAGTGTTTGTACACACTTGTTCCAATCGTTAAGCCTGATACCAATATTTCAAACCCTGCCTGTTCTCCCGTCTTTCTTAAAATGGAAAATCGGGCGAGGCTAAGCATGAGGCCGTATGCGCAGTAATCGTAACAATTTCAAGAATTCTAGATTCCTAAACCATGGAAACACCTTCATTAAAATCGTTTATATCAGGGAAATACCGATCCATGTTTTGGTGTGGATTATTGGTGTCGGTCCTTATTGCATGCAGTACACTGAATCAGAAAACCAAGGATAACAAAGATAAAATTACAGGGCCGGATCCGCACAAAACATGGCGTGATTATGGAGGTGCTCCTGACCAATCCAAGTACTTTGTTCAGGATGAGATCAATAAGGAAAATGTTAATCAGCTTAAAGTGGCATGGACTTATGCTACGGGTGACGAGAATATTTATCAGTTCAATCCGCTCATTGTTGATAATGTCATGTATGTGCTGGCAAAGGACAATTCTCTGATTGCGCTGGATGCAACTACGGGGAAGGAGATCTGGATACATGCGCACCTTCAGGGTATAGCCACGCGAGGAATTAATTATTGGGAAAGCAAAGACGGAACTGACAGGCGATTAATTTTTCAGATGAACAATTATTTGCAGGCCATTGATGCGCGTACCGGAAAATCGATTCTAAACTTTGGGGAAAATGGTCTGGTTGATTTAAGGCAGGATCTGGGACGTGACCCTAAAACAGTGACCCGCGTTCAGTCCGGTACCCCGGGCAAAATTTTTGAGAATTTAATTCTTCTGGGTTCGGCCACCGGAGAAAATTATATGTCGTCTCCCGGCGATGTGCGCGCGTTTGACGTTGTTACCGGCAAACTGGCCTGGACATTTCATACGATTCCGCATCCGGGTGAATATGGATATGATACCTGGCCAAAAGATGCATATAAATTTATTGGTGGCGTAAATACATGGGGCGAAATTTCTGTCGATGCGCAGCGGGGAATTGCCTATTTTCCATTAGGTTCTCCTACTTATGATTATTATGGCGGCGACCGGATCGGCAGCAATTTATACGGGAACTCCATTCTCGCGCTTGATGCCCGTACCGGAAAACGGGTTTGGCACTACCAGCTGGTACACCATGATCTGTGGGATTATGATCTTTCCGCAGCACCACAGCTTATTACGGTAAATCATGAAGGGAAAAAGATAGATGCAGTCGCCGTAGCAGGCAAAAACGGGTTCTTGTTTGCTTTTGACCGTGTTTCAGGAAAACCCTTGTGGCCCATTGAGGAGCGAGCGGTACCGGCGAGTACTATTCCCGGCGAGCAATCCTGGCCAACACAACCTTTCCCGACGGTGCTGCCTCCGTTTGGCCGTCAAAATATGACTTCCAGGGATCTCAGCGAATTCTTCATGACTGATGACGAGCGTGAAGGATGGAAAAAAAGAATTGATTCGATGGGTACAGGCTTGTACACTCCTGTTTCTCTTACACGCGAAACTTTGTCAATACCCGGCGCAGTCGGAGGTGCAAGCTGGGGCAGTACAGCCGCTAATCCGGAAAAAGGATTGGTGTATATCAGAAGTATCGACTGGCCATCCGTATACGGCAAAGTTGAAAAACGTGATCCTGTTACAGAAGGTGAGCCGGAACCGGACGTACTGACTCAGGGAGGTAAAAATGTGTATACGCAGAATTGCCAGGCATGCCATGGAGCAGACCGGAAAGGGGCTGTCGGACCTCAGCTTCTCGATGTAGCCTCGCGACTCAATTTTGAGAAATTTCAACAGGTTGTATTTTCCGGAAAGGGGGAAATGCCTGCTTTTACGCATCTGGATGAAAGTACTTTAAGGAAATTGTATAAATTTTTAGGCGACGCAAACGGGGACATGCGGACTGGAAGGCCGGCCAGTAGAAAGACCGAAATGCCAACGGGACCTGTTGTGCAAACGGGAGGTGCGCCAGGCGGGCAGGAGCTGCGCGAAATTTCAGCAGCGACCCGGGCATCATTCAGGCTGGGGCAAAATTCCTATGGTGTTCCTTATCCCGACGGGCTGAATGTACCCAGGACCCGCTATTTTATTCCGCCGGGATGGGGATTGGGATTTCCCTATCTGATAAGTCCTCCGTGGTCATCTATCATTGCTTATGATCTGAATAAGGGTACCATAAAATGGAAAATTCCGATAGGCCAGGATCCGGAAGCAACAGCGAAGGGCGGGAAAGGAACGGGTGTGCTGAGGTCACAGCGCAACGGGATGATTGTCACCTCTAATGGATTGCTCTTCTGCACGGCGAAGGACGGAAAAATTTACGCTTTTGACGCCGATAGCGGGCAGGAATTATGGGCAGGCAAATTGCCCACAGGAACACAAGGGCTTCCTTCAATGTACGAGGTAAATGGTCGCCATTATCTGGTTGTTTCGGCCACAGTACCCCTTAGCTGGGGAAGGGCAGAAGGTGGAAATAAAACAGATAAGCCTGCTCCTCAGGGAAGTTATGTCGTATTTTCTCTGCCTTGACATTACCAAAAATTAAAATCTCTGATCATGGAAAAATATATTTTCGATAAATGCCTGTTTGCTGGTCTTTTAACCGGATTTATGCTTTGGACTAATTTGGCTGTTGCCCAGACTGTCAGTCTGGTGAAAAAATGGGAAACACCTGCTGAGCTGAAAGAACCCGAATCAGTACTGTATGATAAGTCGAACGATGTGCTTTATGTATCCAACATCAATAATCCGGCTGCGGGAAAAGATGGAAACGGATCAATTGCAAGAGTTTCTCTTCAAGGCAAAATTCAGGATGTAGAATGGGTGATTGGAGGAATGGATTCCCCCAAGGGCATGGGTTTATCCAAGGGGTTGTTATATGTGGCGGATCTGGCCAAAGTAGTGGTTATCGAAATAAAGACCGGAAAAGTGGTCCGCAGTATTGAAGTGAAAGATGCCGGTATGTTAAATGACATTACTGTGGATGAAGATGGTACGGTATATGTCTCGGATTCGAATAACAAGAGAATTTATACTATAAAAAATAATCGGGCGGAAGTCTGGCTTGAAAAAGCCCACTTTCAAAAACTGAACGGGTTACTTGCATACCGGAATAAGTTCTACATGATTGATATGAACGCGGGTATATTTTATGAAGTAGATAAAAAATCAGGAGCGATCACAAAAATTGCCGATAATCTGGTCGGTGGAGACGGCATCATACCTTTTGGCAATGACTTTATTATTTCAAACTGGAACGGCGAAATTAATTATGTGACAGCCGGCGGATCGGTAACAAAGCTGCTGGATACCAAAGCGGAAAAAGCGAATGCAGCGGATATAGCATACATTCCGGAACAAAATCTGCTGCTGGTTCCTACTTTTTTTGCCAACAAAGTTATTGCCTACGAAGTTAAAGTATCGGAGTAGATTTATCATCCGCTTACCTTTTCGATTTCAGACAGTTGAGTATTTTATCGTAACAAGACATTCAGAAAAAATGAAAAATATTGCATTGATTTTAGGCCTGCTGTCTATTTCTTTTCTTGTTTATAATTGTAAAGGATCAAAAAGCACTACAAAAACACAAGCTTTTCAGGAACCTGTATTTAACCCGAATCCCTCAGGAAGCTATTTATCTCCTCAGGAAAGTATGAATACCATGCATTTGCCCCAGGGTTATCGCATGGAGCTCGTTGCAAGTGAACCGATGATCAAAGAGCCGGTAGCGATTGCCTGGGACGGTAACAGCCGCATGTATGTGGCAGAGATGCTTACATACATGCAGGATGCAGATGCAAAAGGCGAGCAGCAGCCCGTAAGCAGGATTTCGCTTTTGGAGGATACTGATCATGACGGAAAAATGGACAAGAGTACTGTTTTTGTCGACAGTCTTTTATTGCCAAGAATGCTGCAAACTGTCGGAGGTGAACTTTTGGTGAACGAGACCAATACAATCAATATTTACAGTTATAAAGATTCAAACGGTGACGGAAAGGCGGATGTAAAGAAACTCGTATATCAAAACGATAAGTATACTGTAAATGATGCCAATATGGAGCATCAGAGAAGCGGGCTCGACTGGAACCTGGACAACTGGATGTACGTAACTTATGATCCGGTACGGTTCAGGTATACCAATGGAAAAATGCGTGTTGATACCCTCGTCAGCGGATCCAGCGGACAATGGGGAATAACGCATGACAATTATGGCCGTTTGTTTTATTCCAGGGCAGGAGGGGAAATCCCGGCATTGGGATTTCAGATCAATCCGGTTTACGGAACACTTGATTTTGCCGATCAGTACAATGCTGAATTTTCGAAGGTCTGGCCCATTATTGCAACACCCGACGTTCAGGGCGGGCCGCTGCGGTTACGTCCTGATAAAACATTAAACCACTTCACGGCGCCGGCGGGGCAATCTATTTTCCGTGGAGACAGGCTTCCTGCTGATCTGTCAGGGGATTATATTGTTTGTGAGCCAGTGGCAAGAGCAATCAGGCGTGCAAAGGTTGTAAATCAAAACGGAAAAACTATCCTTGAAAATGTGTATCAGCAAAAGGAGTTTTTATCATCCTCAGATATGAATTTCCGCCCTGTCAATACGGCCACAGGGCCGGATGGAAACCTTTACATTGTTGACATGCACCGGGGCATCATTCAGCAGGGCAACTGGACAAAACCAGGCTCTTTTCTACGTCAGAAAATTGACAGTATTGGTCTGGCAGGAAATGTCGGGCATGGCCGGATTTATCGTATAGTTCACGACAGTTTCAAACCAGGGCCAAAGGCGAAAATGCTGGACCAAACCACAGCTGAATTGTTGGAGTATCTCGGACACCCCAACGGCTGGTGGCGCGATAATGCTCAGAAAGAAATCATTGTCCGGGGAGATAAATCTGTAATCCCGGCCCTGAAAGAAATAGCCTTGGGTAGACGCAGGTTTTCCCAGGGCGATCCCGGCCATCTCGCGCGTATCCACGCCTTATGGACCCTGGAAGGTATGGAGGCAGCAGATAAAGATGTTTTGATAACCGCATTGACTGACAGCCACGCCCAGGTAAGAAAAGCCGCTGTCTGGATCAGTGAGCCCTATTTAAAAAAGAAAGATGAGGTAATGACAGAAAAGGTGGTCAGTCTGAAAAATGATGATAGTGCTGACGTCCGGGTTCAGTTATTGCTTTCTCTTTACAATAACAAATCCGAGAAAGCATCTGCAGCAATTAAAGAAATGCTGATAAAAAATACTGATCATGAAATGTTTGCTGCGACAAAAGCTGCACTTGATAAAAATGAAGGTGTGAGGACGTTTGGTAGCAGGCTCGGTGCGCTTGATGAATCAGCCAGAAAGCTGGTAATAAACGGAGCCGCTGTTTTCAAGTCCTTATGTGCGAGTTGCCATGGTCCGGATGCCAAAGGGCTGAATATTGGAGGTGCCGGTATGGCTGCTCCTCCGCTGGTCGGTTCAAAACGACTGGCTTTCGTAGAAAAGGACAATCTGGTCAGAATTATACTTAAAGGTCTGCAAGGCCCTGTTGATGGGAAGAATTACACCAGTATAATGCCGGCTATGGAAGCCAACAGCGATGAATGGATCGCATCAGTTGTCAGTTATATCCGTCATGATTTTGGAGGCCGACCACCCCGCAGGGCCGGTGAAATACCGGGAATGGCTCCCGCAGCCGTTAGTCATACCTCCGGTTTTCCGGTACGAACGGCAGCTTCGCCGGTTGTGACTTCGGAGGAAGTGAAAAAAATAAGACAGGAAAGTGAAAACAGAAAAGAAGCCTGGACTTTGGAAGAGCTTGAATCTACAACAGGGCAGTCCGGGAAGTGATTTATGTTTATTTCAAGAATATGAATTGCGATTGCTCAGGATTTTTTGGAAAGAGGTAGCCGGAGTGTGGAATCAGTTGAAGTGCCGGTCTTATATCCGAGAGATAAAGAGGGATATTTATGATAGCGTTCATTCCGTCGGAGTTATTGAGTGTAAAATAGTCGATTACAACTGCCGGGGAATAATCCTGAATTATGAAAATTGAATCGCCAAAAATAGCAAGTCTCCTTGCCATGAGATAAAATGAGCAAATGACTTAAAAAAGGAGTGTGATAACAGTGCCCTCCCCTGGTGTGGACTGGATCGTGAGCTGTCCCTTCATCTGCGCTGCACGCTGCCGCATGTTCGTCAGGCCATTTCCCTGCCCGGCCAACTGGTTTTCGAAACCCTTACCATTGTCACAGATAACCATCTTAACCTTACCCATTGCGTAGTTGATATCGGCACGCACCGTACTGCATTCAGCATATTTAGCAGCGTTGTTCATGGCTTCTTTAAATATCAGGTAAAAGTTTTTACGGGTTTGCATGTCCAGTTTCAGATTTTTAAGCTGTGGATCTGTTTGGAAATGAAAAGTAAAGCCTTTCGACTCCGCCAGTCCACCCCCGAAATGCAACATGCGGGCCAATACATCGTTGACCTGCTCACTGCCCGCTTTTACACTCCAGACTATATCGCTGAGTCCTTCCTGTACCTGCTGGGCATTTTCCTTGATTTTCTGTACAACCTGCTGATGTTCGGTCTTCTCCATTTGCATCAGCAGTGCCTGGCTATAAAACGAGATGCTGCTTAGGGTGCCTCCAATTTCATCATGCATGTCGGCACTGATACCGTTTCGAATTTGCTGAATATTGAGGATCTGACTTAAACGGTAGCGGTAAAAAGAGTAGAATATCATACCGATGGAAACAATACTCAGGATAAAAAACCAGACAGACCTATACCATGGAGCAAGCACGATGAGCGGAGTCTGCCATTCATAAGCACCCCAGTCAGCACCAGCCACGGAGACTTGTACCCTCAGGTCGTATTCACCGGGTGGTAGACTGTTAAAAAGCAGTTTATTCCCATCTTCAAACATGTGCCATCTGTCGTCGTTCCACCCTTCCAGTTTATAGCGGAACCGGTTGAGTGCCGTATTGTGGTAATCGGTACTCATGAAGGAGAATGTGAAAAGACGGTCATCGGGCTCAAAAATAATCTTAAGCCCTGGCAGATGACTGGTCACTGTGTCGGTCCGGTTGCGGTCGGAAGCATATTTCGAGTAAGATATTAACTGTAATGCGTGTTCTTTTTTAGCACTTGTGTCAAGCCGTGCCGGATCGAAAGCCACAATGCCATTCAATCCGCCAAAATACAGCGTGCCGTCCTGTGATTTCAGATAAGATCCATGGTTGAATTCCATATGTGGCAGGCCGTCAAAAATGCCGTAATTCTGAAACTTCTGCGTTTGGGTATTAAATCGTGACAATCCTTTGTTGGTGCTTAGCCAAAGGTTGCCCCGTTCATCGGGCAGAGCAGCGTAGCTATTGTTATCAGGCAGGCCGTCAGCCATCGTAAAAAGCCGCGTTTTTTTATTAAGGGTATCAATGCGGATCAGCCCCTGGCCCGACCCCGCCCATAATGCATGCCCGTACCAAACCGTGTGAAACACCTGCAAAGCTGGAAGTTCGATCTTATCTCCGGGAGTTTGTCCGTAATGCTCATGAATGGTGGCATCCTGGTTTAAAACATACAAGCCATTGGTAGTGCTGACTAAAATGCGATTTCCTGACCACGGCATAAAGTAGTTTACCCGCTCGTTTTTAATATACCTGCCTGCCTTCTCATTGAGCAGCACCGGTTTCATGTCCCGCGTATCAAGCGTCGCCATTCCGCCCCAGGTGCCCATCCAAAAGGTATGACCATTGAGTTTGTAAAAAGAAGTAAACCCCCGGCCGCTGACAAACGGGAACTCCACGGGGTAGTATTTCTCACTTTCAGGATCGATTTTAATGAACTGGGTACCATCCGTAACAGCATAAACCTGGTCACCGGCAAACAACACTTTGTAGGGAATCACAGCATCGCCGGGCATGTTCTTTGGACGGTTTAATATCATGTGCCTGGTTCTGCCTGTCAGTGGGTCTATCTGATGAAGCAAATTCGGTTTTCCATCTACCATAAAACCGTAAGAACACACCCAGATTTTTCCTGAGGGGTCCTGTGTGATGCCCCGTATGCTGCTGCCGATGTCGCCCTGCTTTTCCAGGGGTACGCTCAGGTATTTCCGGAATACTTCGTCGGTCAGTGTTATTTTAAAAAGACCATCCACACAGGATATCCAAAAACTGCCGTCGGAGCTCACCAGGGAGGCGAACAGGAAAGTGTGTGCTCCTGATTTCTGTTGCAGCCTGGTTGTCAGGTCTGTGAATTCGTTCGTTTTTTGATTTAAAAATCCAATCTCCTCCGACGATTTGAACCATACATAGCCTTTTTTATCGGGGGAAATGAATTGCGGAGCTACCGGCGTAACGATGTCCGTCAGCGGACCGAACGTACGCTTTCCGAAGAAATATTTCCGCATCAGATATTTCCTGCTATCTCCCTGCCGGTAATATATAACCAATCCGTCTGTATCTTGCCGGACAACACTGAAAACACGGAAATGTCTCTTGTCCAGTTCTTTACTCAGTAGGTTGATCCTTCGGGTAAACTTTGCTTTCGCATCGATTTCATCCACAAAATCATGGCCACTGAATACATAACAGTTATTTTGAAGATCATTAAAAAAAAAGGTAGCCTGGCTCTCAGCTGAAAAGGGGAGGGAGGAGTTTCCCGGCGGAATGTATACAGCCACAGGAATGTAATCCTTATTGATCCTGATCAGTCTGCCTCGTGGAATAGCTACCCATGGATTCTTTTCTTTGTCAAAAAAAATATTCAGGTTTTGTTTGGAATCCATGCCCTTAATACGGCGCGAGAGATCAAAAGTGGTGCACGTAAGATGGACAGGATCAACTATACTGAAACCATTATTATGCGCTACCCATATTTTGCCGTCGGGTGCAGTCCGGACCTGGTTGATCAGGGTACGACTGCCTATCGATTGGGTCAGGGTTTCTGTAAAATTTTGGAAAGTGTATCCGTCGTATCGCCATAGATCCTGCCCGGTAGCCACCCACATAAAACCTCGCCCATCCTGCGCAAGACAGCGGATATTTCTGCTTGGTAATCCTTGCTCAGGTCCGAGCAGTTGGATGTTAACGCGCGTTCGCGGAACCTGTGCAATACAGTTTTGAATACCATATTGTACTACCCAAAAAAACACTGAGAAAAAATAAGTTTTTCCAGATAATCCAAAAACGTTGAAAATTGAAAATTCACGTGGCATGTAGAGGATGCTGAGTTCATGAGAACAATCATGCAGTATACCGTAAAAGATAACACGCTAGTCAAATTCCGGTTACTTTTTATTAAACGGTAAGTTTTGGTCAGATTTTGTCACACATATAGCAAGAATTTGCTATTGCGGCTGGATGTCAAGTTGAGTTCTTTTGCCCTGTAAGATTCTCAATCGATATCCATTCGGCTATTACTCAATTAACTTCAAAGAAAATGAAAAAATTATTCCTTTCACTTACTGTTCTCGTACTTGCTCTCAGCTCACAAAGTTGCTTTAAGGATCACGCAATGCCGATTCAGGAACCGACGACGCTTAAATCGGATCCATTCGTTAGCCAATTGAGAGCACCCATTGGGCTGGCACTTGACGACAAGGGAAATATCTGGGTGACTGAGGCCGGAACGGGTAATAATAACGAGGATGGCAGCGTATCCATGATTACACCATCTGGTCAAAAAACGTTGTTTGTAACGGGTCTGAAATCGGTTACTAATTTGGGCTCCATTGAAGGAATAAGCAAATTACTTTATCGCGACGGGAAACTGTATTTCCTCCATGGCTTTACGGGAATGCTTTATATTGCGGATGTTTCATCATTCAAATCAGGTGATGCTCCGGTGAGCCTTGCCGGCATTCCATCCCACGATATTGGTGGCTTTGTAAGAGATCAGAAATATACTGATCCGCTTAATTCCAACGCATTTGAACTGGCGTTCGGACCGGATAATAATTTATATATAGCTGATGCTGGCGGAAACGCTATTATCAAAAGAGACCAGAGCAACGGCGTTCTGAGTGAATTCGTTATTATCCCGAAAACCGAAGAAGGTAAAGAGCCCGTACCGACAGGCATTGTATATGATGGCAGTAAATTCCTTGTAAGTACCTTAACAGGCTTCCCATTTACGACAGGTGCTGCAAGAATTTACCAGATAACAACGTCCGGCGTTGTGAGCGAGTATAACACTACCAAATTTAAGACGCTGTCTGGTATTGCGCTTTCGGTGAACAACAAGCCGATCGTGGTTCAGCATGGCACATTCGGGATGGGGTTCACAGCCGGAACGGGTAAAGTACTGGACGAAAACGGTAACACGCTACTCGACGGACTTTCGCAGCCAACCGACATTGTTCGCTCGGGTGATAAAACTTACTATTTGCTAAGCTACAAGGATGGAACGATCAGTAAGCTTAGTTACTGATAAAAACTGATTCAGCGAAAGTGCGTCGCTCTTTTTTGGAAACTTTAAAATTTAGTCGGCAATCAATTCAGCCGGACGATTACTCGGCGGACCGATTTAGCCAATGTAACTGTCTTTCACTCCCGAAACCCTATGTTTGTTTTGGGAGTGAAAATATTAGATGGTAACTACGGGGGGAAGTAAGTGTCATAAAATAGCCTGAATCAGCTTGAAAAGTTTTGACCAAAAGTGCAATGGTACGGCGATTCGGTGGTGTGGACACAGTGGCCTGGCCGATTTTGATGTATGGCGCATTCAATAACCTGAGACTGGCGCTTTCAGAGAATCAAATAAGGACAGCCTCTCAAACCAACCGCTCCTTGATTGCCAGACTGATCGCTTCGGTGGCACTGTTTACGTACAGTTTATCGTAAATATTCCTGATATGATTGTTCACCGTGTTATAGGAAATGTTACATTCGGCCGCAATCAGTTTGTAGCTGTAACCTTTCGTCAATAAGGCAAGAATCTGCTTTTCACGATCTGTGAGATGGTAATCTTTTTTTGCCTGGGATTCAGCGGCGAAGTACCGGAGCACCTTGGTCGCGATGCTGCCAGTCATAGGCGCTCCGCCTTCCAGCGCCTCTTTTAAACTTTCCAGAAACCTTTCAGGAGTTGTTTTCTTTAACAGGTATCCGTTGGCGCCCGCACGAAGGCTATCGAAGATCCGTTCGTCTTCCTCGAAGTTGGTTTGCATCAAGACAGGCAATGCTCCGAAATGACTTCGTATCACTTTGGTTGCTTCAATGCCATTTGTCCCGGGCATATCGATATCCATAAGAACAAGGTCTGGTTTGGAACCTGTAATATCTGCCACCAGATTATTGGCATTCATAAAAGTACCTGTGCAAGTAAACTCAGGTGACAGGTTCAGAAGCATGGCTACGCTGTTGAGCCTTTCCTGATTATCGTCGAAAATAATAATTCTTGATGTCATGGGGGTAAAATTAGCAAATCAGAATGTAGAAGTATATAGCAAATATTTGTCATCATGCTCCGGCTAAAATATAGTGAGATAAGATGGCCGTCAAATTCATCGCGACCAGTGGAAGGGCTATTTACAAAAAGCCCGTGTTGAAGCAATAGGGGAGCGCTAAGGAGCTGGTGAATATTTTGGAGTATAACAGACCGTCATAAGATTTCTTTTGCATATTGTCGGCAGTCGGCGGACCGTCCCGGCTTTGGGTTATCAGATTAATGCGGGAAATGACATTTCTTAAGACTGCCGACAACTGATAGCCGAAAGCCGAAAGCAAAATTGTCATACAACATAATTTGTAATGAGGTCTGATCTACATGAAAATATTCATCAGCGCATTGCGTGGTAAAATGGAAGAGATGAAGAAAGTTTAATAAGAGTACCTGTCGATCATTAACACTTCATTTGCAACCATCATTTCTTTGAGCATGATTACATTATTTACCCTGAGTTTTTGAAAAATATTTGTTTTCTGGGTACTGATCGTACTTGGTTTTTTCCCCAGCAGACGGGCAATTTCACTGGTCTTAAATCCCTTGGTCAATAAATTGGCTATTTCAAATTCCCGCCTGGCCAGATGTACAGGCTGTTTGTCCGGCTTATTGTATTGCCCGTTTTTTATGCTTTGTGTGTTCGCAGTTTTTGCTGGCGAACGGTTCACATACTGTTGTCCATTGGCTACATGGTTTATGCAGGTAAGAATTTCCTCGATCTCATTTTCTTTGGATATGTAAGCTGAGCCTCCCGCGCGCAGATAAGCACTGGCCATGTCGCCGTCCTGGATCTGGTCGTTTACGATAATCGCACACTTCGGGAATTGATTTTCAGCTTCATGAATAAAATCCACATTGTCTATTTCCGGATGTTGACCCACGCCGAGTATAATCAGGTCGGGAGTAAGATCAGGGAACGTTTCGCGCAGCACTTTAAGATCTGCAAAGGCCAGGATTGCATCCTGTGGAAAATGATTTTTCAGTATGAGGGTAAGTCCCTTTCTAATAACAGGATGTTTGTCAATAATTAGTGTGATCATGTATTTGTGCGAATCAGGGATAGAATTTTTTCAAGTTCGTAGGGTAAAAGTAGTAAACGGACCTGGCTGAAAATTGTATGTTGCGGCTACATAATCATAAACATTTCGATTTTCTTAGAATTTTTTTGATGCTGGCCAGGGGGAGTCCAGGCGATAATTAGCCCCTTCATACAATTTTACAAGGGCTTTTAAGCAGAAATTTGCGATTTAAACGACAATCAGTGCGTTTTGCTGTTAATATATAATTATTTACAAACCCTATGTTGCGGATTGAAAGAGAAGGAGACGTTTTGGTATTTTTGTTAATCGTTATCGTCATCTGGATAGCCTCCAAAATCAGAAATGCATAAGTCGTAGGGACTTCTTGGTCTTCTGGTCTGCTTAATCAGTTGTAATCCATCGCAAGATTACCAGGGTTCCTTTTCCGGGTGCACTGGTAATTTCTAATGCACCTTTGTTTAATTTCATGAGCTCTTTTGATAAATTCAAACCTAACCCTGTACCCCTTGTGTGGCTATCGCTGATAGTTTGGTCTGTATTATGGAAGCCCGGACCCGAATCACGGATACTGATTTGCTTGCATTCCTGATCAGCGTGGCTGATGATTTCTATGGTACCATATTCAGGCGTATACTTAATAGCATTGTGGAGTATATTCCTGAGCACGATGATCAAAAGCTGTTCATCTGCCAGCAGTGTGGCCTCACTTTCAATGACCGATAGCTTTAAATGTTTCATCACAATGAGGCCTCTCAAACTTTCTGTAACCTCTGCAATGATGTCATCCAGCATCGCGACCCGTCGGGTTACGGGTATTGCGTTTTGCTGGTTAAGTGACCAGTAAAGTATATTGTCCAGCGTATATTGCAGGAAATCTACCTGCTCTTCAAATCGCGTAACCTCTTTTTCATCTTCCCTGTCGTAATTCAGAAGCATCAGGCTGGCTTTTAAGCTCGCTACCGGATTGCGCAAATCATGGCTGATGATCGAAAATAGTTTGTCTTTAAAGCCGTTGGATTCTTCCAGTTCCCGGGCTTGTTTCTGAAGTGATGATTTTTGCAGCGATAACTGGTTTTGCAGTCTTTGCGATTTGTAGTAGAAATAACCCACCAGCAACAGCAAAGCGAGTAAAAACGATACGGCAACGAGTGAATAATAAAGCTTTTGCCGGTTTTCAGCCAGTTCCACTTTTCTGGTTTCAGCCAGTACATGCTGCAACCTGGCATCTTTATCCAGCAGTGCAATTTTGTTCTCCTTTTTCTCAAAATCAAACTGTGCGCTGGCATCTGCAATAATTTTTGTTCTTTCTTTTGTAAAAAGCGAATCTTTTCTTTCGTTTATTTCCCTGTAGCTTTTTACCGCTTCTTCATAATGTCCGGTTTGCTCCTGAACCGTGACAAGATCCAGCAGGGTGGGTAAAATAAAATCCGTTGTCCGGGAACGTCTGGCCATCAGCATGGCCTTTTTCATCCATTGGATGCTTTTCGTGTCATTTTTTAAGGCCAGTTCGTTCAAACCCAGCTCCCGGTATACAAGACACAGACCTTCAATATCGCGGGCATTTTCATTTAATCGGTTGGCTTTCCACAGATATGGCTTGGCCTTCCCGGGCATATTGCGCTTTCGCAGGTTTTGGGCAGCTTCGATCAATACCTCCGTATGCCAGGAAATTTGAGCAATGCCAGGTGCAATTTTCAGTGAATTTTCAAGAAAAGGCCAGGCTGCGGCGTAACGTCCTTGTCTGGAATGACGGTCTGCCATAAAATGGTTTCTTATATATTGATCTTCCGGATTCTCCGAGAGTTTGGTATCGTTCAGAAACTCGTTGATGAAAACTTCTTTACGCTCCTGATCTTTCAGGCGTTCAAAGATCTGGATGAGCAAAAGATACATGGAAGACAAATATTGGGACTGCTTGTGTGCCTTCAACCACTTAATGTTTTCCAGTGCTGCGCTGATCGCTTCTTCCGGAGGGCGGAAGTTGGTAATGATGCCGGTCTGTAAATACAGCGACTGCGCGATATCAGCGTTATTTCCTTTCTTTTTATACAAATCAACAGACTTCGTAATGAAGCCCAGGGCATTTGCAAAGTTGCCTTTGTCGCTGTAACAGGCTGCTGTATAATAATATACAAATGCTAACGACAGCGTATCTTTTTCCTTCATCGCAATCGGTAGTGCTTTCTGCGTCAGGATTAGCATTGAATCAACTTTTAAAGTTTTCCGAAGTAACTTTATTTTGTCAATATATGCTTTGAGGATTTTGCTGGTTTGCTGAACAGGCGGGGGAGAATCACTTTGTGGCTTACCCGTTACAGACAGGGAAATCAGGGCGATCAGCCAGAGAAAAAATAATGATACTACGATTGCCCTCTTCATATTTGCCGTTAACTGGGAATAATACCTGTCCTGATATCCTAAGTACGCTCGTCAATGGCGCCTTGAAACGCCTTTCGATAAGTTTCGCCGACAGGGATTTTAATGTCATTGAGCCAAATCGTCCTGTAATCATAAGCGGTGAGGAAAGTCAGATTGACGACAAATGACTTGTGAACCCTCAGGAACAAATGTTTGGGCAGGCGATCCTGGATAACGGAAATGGTATCGTTGACCAAAACAAATTTAGATTTCTGAAAAACTTTTGAGTACTGGCCGTCAGCTTCGATATATTCGATTTCCGAAAATTTAAAAAGCTGAAGTTTCCTGCCGACTTTTAAAAATAACTCGTTCCGTTGCTCAGCCGGAGTTGCATCCTGGCGAAAAGCCCTGTTGACCGCACGCGTGAACCGGGCAAAAGAAAAGGGTTTGACAAGATAATCAATGACATTCAGGTCATAGGAATCCAGCGCAAAGCCGATATGAGAGCTGGAAATGATTACAGGATGGCGGTCTGTGAATGACTGAAGCAATTCTATGCCCGACATACCAGGTAATTCGATATCCATAAAAATAATATCGAAAGCGTCTTTCGAAAGTGCCTGTATCGCGTCTTCCGCTGTACTGCAAGCCTGGGGCGCTGCAAAAAAAGGCAACCTCGAAATATACTCTTCCAATAAACGTTGCGCCTGCGGATCATCATCAATGATCAAACATTTCTTTGCATTCATACACTCCAGTCAATTAATGTCAAACTGCTCCACAATGCGTTATCAGTACGACAATATTTGCTTGTCCAAAAACCGTAAAATAAATTGATAAATGAAAGAAAAGCAAACGATCTGTGATCCGGAATTGTAAATCATAATAATAGTTTGCTTTAAACAAATTCGAAATACACTTAATAAAGATACTCCAAAAATTTCTACCGGCCAATGCATGGAATAACTCCTTAGGTAAGTGATCAGAAAATCTGATGGTTGAATTTGTTCGATATGTTCATTATGGATTCATTATGGACTGGTGTGTTCGGGCACGCTCCTTTTACTCATCACTTCAATTTAAATGCCTGTCGGGCAAAAAAACATAACATTGTTAGTGGCTGAATAAACGAACGGATGCGTATATATGTAGAAATTGTTTTATGTATATGTCGAATAAATTATTCTACGTCCGGTTTATTTAATGCGTAAGCGCGCTGTTAATTGTCTGACAGCACATGTTATACAAATCAGTATTTCCTTCGTTGAGTGTCGTGATGTAAACACCAATTTCTTCTAAATAAGTTCTGGCAAAATCCGGATCAAATTTGGTGATCGAAGGGATATTATCAATGAGTTCGGCATACATGACTGTTTGCGAAAAAGGCTCAATATCCAGCAACCTTTCTGCTTCCAGCTGCTTACGCTCTGCTCTGGTATAATGCGGATACCGCTCCTCGACATAAATATTTGTCAGATCATAAACACCTTTGGCAATTTTATTTCTGGGAAACAGATCATATCCATATTCTTTGAGTTTGTTGACCAGCAGGATCTTTGAGCATGACGTCCTTTCCAGCAGATCATGGCAAAGGCCTATTTCCACTTCCATTTCGTCAAGCGGATGGGGACTTAAAATTTCAACCACTCTCAGCAGATGTACGAAGTAAGGTTCACCCGTATATTTGCGTTTTTGACTGTCGTGCTGTGTTTTTACAAAATCAAATAATTCCCATTGCTGGTCTGTGAGTTCCATTATACGCTAATTACAGGTTAATCCCGTGCCATATGGATTCAAAGTTAGAATATTTACAAACTAATTGCAGGTTTTCCACGAAAATGAGTTGACAGTCCTGGGCACCGTCAAGTCACTATTAGTGTCAAACTGCCACGATGGTGTCAAACTGCCGCGATGGTGTCAAACTGCTGGGATGGTGTCAAACTGAGCCTGTCGAAGTTCGGCTCTGGTGTTCCCCTTCGACAAGCTCAGGGTGACAGACCTCGGCTTTGACAGGCCGCTATTGTTGTTTCAAACTGCCGTGATGGTGTCAAACTGAGCTTGTCGAAGTTTACCCTAGTGCTGCCCTTCGACAGGCTCAGGGTGACAGTCCCTGCGATGAAAGTCCTCGGCGGAGTCGGGGCCACTATTAGTGTCAAACTGCTGTAATGGTGTCAAACTGAGCCTGTCGAAGTTTACCCTGGTGCTGCCCTTCGACAAGCTCAGGGTGACAGTCCCTGCGATGAAAGTCCTCGGCGGAGTCGGGGCCACTATTAGTGTCAAACTGCTGTAATGGTGTCAAACTGAGCCTGTCGAAGTTGGGCTCTGGTACTGCCCTTCGACAAGCTCAGGGTGACAGACCGCGCGATGAAAGTCCTCGGCGGAGTCAAGTCACTATTAGTCAAACTGCTGGGATGGTGTCAAACTGCCGCGATGGTGTCAAACTGAGCCTGTCGAAGTTTACCCTGGTGCTGCCCCTTCGACAGGCTCAGGGTGACAGACCGCGCGATGACAGTCCTCGGCAGCGTCAAGTCTCTATTAGTCAAACTGCCGTGATGGTGTCAAACTGCCACGATGGTGTCAAACTGAGCCTGTCGAAGTTGGGCTCTGGTACTGCCCTTCGACAAGCTCAGGGTGACAGACCGCGCGATGAAAGTCCTCGGCGGAGTCAAG